>PJTO01000067.1_pt1 | contig 163181 bp, 159 predicted proteins | sample 1512101 | NCBI WGS metagenome assembly PJTO01 (sample SAMN08177690, study PRJNA422409) | Soil metagenome, whole genome shotgun sequencing project. | reverse complement strand
TTACAACCTCGAGCCCATAGGTGCCCATCGGTGCCATTTCCATGTGTCCACCTCTTCCTTGGTGGACACATCCTTCACACCACATCACTCAACCGGACAGGTGCGCGGAATTTCGCGCTTACGATACATGGATCGAGGACTACACAACTACCACCCCCATTCGGGCCTCAAGGTGCGCTCACCACGCGAGTTTCGAGCGGCTCAGGTTGCAACGTCCTGAAGGTGTTCGGTGAAATGGGGGCCAGATCACCCACGAGAGGATCGCCTTCGGATTTCCTACGTGCATGAGCCCCGCGCTCATCACCATCGGTAAATCAGGGTGTCCCAACGCAAAAAACCCGCCAAAAAGAAGGCGGGTTCGGGGGGACCGTCGGGCCCGGAGGGCGATAGGCAATTTGCTATGGTTGCGGGGGTAGGATTTGAACCTACGACCTTCAGGTTATGAGAACGAAGGACAGATGACATCCGTTTGTATTTAATATATTTTATTACACTCTTGGTGCTATGTGCTAATTTTTGTGCTAAATTTTGGAAATTACTCGCGCTCTGGCATATTTGGTCTGATGGGACGCCGCATTCGCTGCGCATATGGCACAAAAAGGTTTCGACGACAGCTTTTCCCGAAAAGTGCATCGGTGAGGTAGCAAACCCATTAGCCGTAATGCGCCCATTCAAGTCGTTTAAGTGGCAAAATGACAGGCCCATTAGCGGTCAGTCCCCTTATCACCACGGCTCGGACAAAACTGCCGGTCACGTGGCAGGATGCGACAGGACTCGCCTTTCGCCGAGCAGAGTAAGAACGCCTGCAGCAAATGCCCCAGCTAACCTCGCCAGCCTGACCGCCGTCCAACCGCCTTACAGGTTTTCAGTGCCATCCGCGTGGGAGGATGATAGTCACACCGCATGAGCTCCAATGTGACGGAAATCCCAGGCAATTCAACGGCCGAGGTCTGGTCTGAAGCTGATCGTGTGGCTTCACTAGACAGCTATGGAATTCTCGATACCCCGCAGGAAGCCGACTTCGACGATATCGTCAGGCTAGCGGCGGAAACCTTCACAGCGCCGATCGCCGTCGTCAATATGGTGGCGAGTGATCGCCAGTGGTTCAAGGCGGAAGTTGGCATAGGCGTGCGCGAACTGCCTCTCGATGTATCGATCTGCGCTCACGCCATCCTGCAAAATGATTTTCTTGTCGTGTCTGACACCCGTGAGGATGCTCGTTTCGCCTGCAATCCGTTGGTAACGGCGGAGGGTGGCCTGCGCTTTTATGCGGGCGCAATCCTGCGGGACAAGGCCGGGTTGCCGATCGGCACGATCTGCGTGCTGGACCGTGCGCCGCGCCCTGACGGTATCACTTCCTATCAACGCCACGTGCTTGAGGTGCTGGCGCGGCAGGTCATGGCCCAGCTGGAACTTCGTAAGGCCCTTCAGGCCCAAGCCTCACGCGCTGAGGAATTGCGGGTGGAGGTGGAACAGCGTGCGAGAGTTGAAAAGGCGCTGAGAGCCATTCGGGAACGTTACCGCCTGGTGAGCCGGGCGACAAATGATGCCATCTGGGATTGGGATTTCACCACCGATCACGTCACGTGGAACCAGGCTTTGGAAGCGGCGCATGGCCATAGGCTCGCCGATATAGAGCCGACCGGAGAGTGGTGGATCGCACATATCCATCCTGACGACCGCGATCGTGTCCATCACAGCATTCATGGCGCCATCGATGGTGATGCGGAAAGCTGGTCGGATGAGTATCGTTTCTGCCGCTTCGATGGCAGCTACGCAGCTATTCTCGACCGTGGACACATTATCCGCGACCAGGAAGGCAAAGCTGTCCGGATGATCGGCGCCATGCTCGATCTGACAGAACAGCAGCGCACCCGCGCCGAGCTGATGTTAAACGAGGAGCGGCTGCGGCTCGCCACGCAGGCCGCTGAGGTAGGTTTCTGGGACGTGGATGTCGTGCATGACATTCTCATCTGGCCGCCAATCGTCAAAGCCATGTTCGGCATTTCGCCCGACGTGCCGGTCTCCATGGCAGACTATTATAGCGGCCTTCATCCCGATGATCGGGAAGCCACTTTCGAAGCTTACGCCGCAGCTGCCGATCCTGCCAGACGTGCTATCTATGATGTTGAATATCGCACTATCGGGAAGGAAGACCAGATAGAGCGCTGGGTAGCCGCGAAAGGGCGGGGCGTTTTCGACGAAAGCGGCCAATGTCTGCGCGTCATCGGCACCGCCATCGATGTTACGGATCGCAAGCGCGCGGAGGTGCGGGTTCTGGAGTTGAACGAACATCTGGAACGACGCGTGGCTCAGGCGATTTCCGAGCGGGAACAGGTCGAGGAAGCGCTGCGGCAATCTCAAAAGATGGAGGCGGTCGGCCAGCTGACCGGGGGGATCGCGCACGACTTCAATAACATGCTGGCCGTCATCGTTGGGTCACTGGATCTCCTGAATCGCCGTCTTGGTGATGACGATGCGCGCGCAAAGCGCTACGTCGACGCAGCACTGGAAGGCGCAGGACGTGCCGCCACCCTGACCCAGCGGCTCTTGGCTTTCTCACGCCAGCAGCCTCTCAATCCGGAGGTTTTGGACGCGAACAAGCTTGTACCGGGTATGTCCGAACTGCTCATCCATTCTCTGGGAACTGACGTGCGGTTGGAGACGGTGCTCGCCGCAGGGCTGTGGCACACACACGCGGATCGCAACCAACTGGAAAATGTCGTTCTCAATCTCGCCGTGAACGCGCGAGATGCGATGCCGGAGGGTGGACGACTGACGATCGAAACCCAAAACGTCCAATTCGACGACCGCTATGCTGCCGCGCATCTTGGCGTTCCGCCAGGGCATTATGTTCTGATTGCCATTTCCGATACCGGCTGCGGGATGCCGCCTGAGATCATTGCCAAAGCCTTCGACCCGTTCTTCACGACCAAACAGGTTGGTAAGGGCACAGGGCTCGGACTCAGTCAGGTTTATGGGTTCGTCAAGCAGTCGGGTGGCCACGTCAAAATCTATTCGGAGTTGGGACAAGGAACGACCGTCAAGATCTATCTCCCCCGCTTTATCGGCGGCGAGATCGAGGCCGAACAGCTTTCAAACGGCGACTTGCCATTGGGTGAGGAACAGGAGATCATCCTGGTAGTCGAGGACGAACCGGCGGTGCGCCAATTCAGCGTCGATGCGTTGACAGAACTAGGCTATCAGGTGCTCGAAGCCGATGGCGCTGTGGCAGCACTACAGCTGATCGACGCGCATCCGGAAATCTCGCTGCTCTTTACAGACATTGTCATGCCGGACATCAACGGCCGTAAATTGGCGGACGAAGCCCAGCGTCGCCGACCCGAACTCAAGGTTCTTTACACTTCTGGCTACACCCGCAACGCGGTCGCGCATAATGGCGTGATCGACCCGGGTGTGGAATTGATCGGCAAACCTTTTACCATCGAACAGCTCGCCAAGAAGGTCAGAAACGTTCTGGAATCCTGATTGCAGCGACATCTGCGACGGTGCCGCCGCCCAGGCCCTGCATTCGTAAGTGGCAGCGGCCCGCTGTAACGGTGGGCTAGCGCAATAAGATGCCCCGCTCGGCGAGGTCGTTGCGGATCGTAACGGCGGCGACCCCGGCCTCGCCCATCGCATGGCTGATCTGATCGAGACCTTTGGCAACATCTCCCGCCGCGTACAGGCCGGGAAGGGAAGTGCGCTGATGCTCGTCCACGATGAGACATCCATCGTCAGTGCCTTCCGCGCCGATCGCCGTCGCCAGTTCGGATCGGATAATGGAACCGAGCGCCGGGTAGACGCTATCGAATTTGAGCTCGCCGCGCGGCGTCGGCACGACAATCTGCGCATTTTCCAACCGCAGTGGGGCGCAGGGGCCATCGATCAGGACCACACCAACCCCAGCGAGTTGACGCTTTTCATCATGTGAAAGGTCATGCTCGCCATTGGTAGCGATCAACGTCACATCCCGCGTATACATGCGCAGGAAGTTTGCTTCCTTGAAACCGTGGGAACGGGTACCCAGAATACCTACCCGCTTATCGGTGATCTCGTATCCGTCACATATCGGGCAGTATCGAAGTAGTCCGCGGCGCAACGCTGCATCATGGATGTCGGGTGCGATCTGAGGCCGATTGTTGATTACGCCAGTGCAGAGCAGGACAGTGCGCGCAGACCATTCACGGCCTTGGGCGCGAGCAACAAAACCCTCTTCGGTCCTCTCCAGTCCCTCAATCAAACCTTCGGTCACGACTGCTCCAAAGTCGGCAGCCTGCGCCCGCATCAACGCAAGAAGTTCAGTGCCAGCTATCCCACCCGGGAAACCGGCATGATTATGCGTGCGAGGGATCATTGCCGCCCTGCTATGCCCCGCATCGACAATCGCGATCGAGAAGTGAAATCGCGCAAGATAAATGGCGGCCGTTAGCCCAGCGGGTCCTGCGCCAATGACAAGACAGTCGAGCGGCTGTTTCATTGGGTGCGCAAACGGCGATGCGGCATGCCGGTCCCTTGTTCAAGACAACCTTGCTGGAACTCGTGGCCTCGGCACGGGTTGCAAAACAGGCAGGTGTGAAAAGAAAGCGCAACATGGCAGATGATAAATCTCAGCGCGGAGGCGCCGATCGCCGCACTGTCGCCGGCGGCGAGGACTATGAGGTCGACTACTTCGCCCGAAAGCACGGCATCACTGTTGAGCAGGCGCAGGATCTCATCGACCGATTTGGCAATGATCGCGCGACGCTGGACGCTGAGGCGGAAAAGCTCACCAAGGAGTGAGCGGAATGGGGTCGTCCAGCGCCGACCCCGAATTCTTGGCAGGTTTCTATGGATCCCGAGGGCAAGCACGCCGCAAACTTTTCGCCAAATTCTGGTGATCGACCGGCTTTGTTGATCCTGGACATGGTCAACTGCTTTGATTTCGAGGGAGCTGAGGCGCTGGAGCCCCGGGCTCTCGAAGCGGCACGGCGAATAGATCGCCTACGGCGGGAGTTTCGCGCGCAGGGTTGGCCAGTCGTGTACGTGAACGATAATTTTGGCGAATGGCATTCAGAACCTTCCAAGCTGGTGGCGCGCGCGCATGAAAAGGATAATCCAGTCACAGAAATGGTGAAGCCGGAGCAGGGCGACTTTTTCATCATCAAGCCGCAATTTTCCGGTTTCTACGCGACGAACCTGCCGGTGCTGCTACCGCAGCTGGGCGTCAGCAAATTGGTGCTGAGCGGAATCGCTGCCGATATCTGCGTGCTGTTCACCGCTGCGGATGCCCATATGCGCGAATACGACCTATGGGTGCCTGAAGATGCCGTGGCCGCCGAGAATGATGAACGGGGCCAATGGGCCCTGGAGATCATGGCACAGAGCATGGGCGCCGAGACGGCTGCCACGTCGCAGAAAACTATGTGCGAATGGCTTGCTGATCTGACGCACTAGGCGAGGTTCTGTCGAACTCAATTGTTTCTCGCGCGTTTCCATCCAAAGCAAATCGGCGAGAGGCATCGGCATGCGGCTGCTTAAAAATAATGGGCTCACTATTGCCCTTCTGGCACTTTTTGCCGTCTGTATTGCTGGGCAATATATCGCCGGCTGGTATGTCGAGCTGGAGGATGCCCGGCGCCATCCCCAGCCTGGCCTGACGCTATTTGCTTATGCCGGCAGCCCTCAATTTCTCTCTTCGGTGTTCGAGAATTGGGAGAGCGAGTTCCTGCAGATGGCAGCCTATGTCGTGCTTACGGCTTTCCTGATCCAGCGCGGCTCGGCGGAATCTAAGGACCCGGACGCTCCCCCTCGCGATAATGATCTGGGCCAGAAAGCCCAAGAAACCGGCGCCCCGTCGATCTTGCGCAAAGGTCCGCTTTGGCGCGCGATATACGCTCGCTCCCTTGGCCTGGCATTGATCCTGCTGTTTGTCGCGTCGTTTACGTTGCATTGGTTCAACAGCGCGCATGCCTCAGCGCAAGAGGCTTTGGAACATGGGGAAACCCCTACGACCGTCCTTACGTACCTCGGCGACGCGCAACTGTGGTTCGAATCGTTCCAGAACTGGCAGAGCGAATTTCTCTCGACGGCCGTACTCGTGGTCCTTTCGATATTCCTGCGTCAGAAAGAATCTCCGGAATCAAAGCCAGTGGCAGCGCCGAACGCGCAGACTGGAGAATAAGCAGCCTGAATGATGCAGGGGGCACAACATTTACGAACAACGGAGCCCCTAGATGGATAGAATCTTCACCGGCATTGCCACCAAGTGCGCCCAGTTGATGGGTCAACCCTTGGCCTTCATCATCTCCGCCCTGTTCATTGTCGTATGGGCGGTGAGTGGCCCATTCATGCACTACTCGGATACCTGGCAGCTGATCGTCAATACCGCGACCACGGTCCTGACATTCCTTGCGGTCTTCCTCATACAGAACAGCCAGAATCGTGACGGCGCGGCCATGCAGGCAAAGCTGGACGAAATTATCAGGGCTCTGGACAAGGCACGGGTGGAATTTGTCGGCATCGAGCATCTGACAGATGCGCAGATCGCCCGCATCCGCGAAGCGCTCGAAGCCGACATCAAGGATGAAGACAACAAGCAGAAGACCGCAGCGCCGAGCGTGGAACGGCTGCTGGCTCGATACTGATGTGAGTTTCTTCTGGGCAGCGCGCTTCCACACACATGTGCGAAGGGAATGCGGCGCCTTTCTCGGGATTTGAGATGGTTCTCGATCGGAGCAAATATGGCACGGGCGACTAAGGCGAAAGCAACCTCGGCAGAAGAGCGGCTCGCGAAATATCGCGAGAAGCGGGATTTCGCGCGTACCGCGGAACCCTCCGGTGCCTCCGAGCCGACGACGGGTAATGGCTTCGTTGTCCAGAAGCATGCTGCGACGCGCCTGCATTATGACTTCCGCCTCGAGCTGGACGGCACGCTGGTCAGCTGGGCGGTGACCCGAGGGCCAAGCGCCAACCCCGACGACAAACGCCTGGCAGTCCGCACTGAAGACCACCCGCTCGATTATGCCCGTTTCGAAGGGACCATCCCCAAGGGGGAGTATGGCGGCGGCACCGTGATGCTTTGGGACAATGGCACCTGGGAGCCAGTCCCGGGCAAGGATCCCACCAAAACTCTTGCCGAAGGCCATCTGCATTTCACCCTGCAGGGCCGCCGCATGAAGGGAGAGTGGATCATGTTCCGCCTTAAGCCACGCGGAAAGGAGAAGGGCGAGAACTGGATTTTGCGTAAGGTCGAGGACGAGTTTGCCGGCGGCTCGGACGACCTCATAAGCATCCATCTCACGAGCGTCGACAGCGGAAGGACGATGGAAGAGATCGCCGCAGGCAAGCCGATCAGGAAACAGGCGGGTAAAGCCAAAGGCCGTCCCGCGAAGCATAGGTCATCGTCCGCCACGGCCCGTCTGGGCAGGTCGAAAGGTAGCCTCCCAGCATTCCAGCCTGTCCAGCTTGCTGCTCTTGTCGATCACGTGCCACCGGGCGATCGCTGGCTGCATGAGTTGAAATATGACGGCTATCGAACGCTCGTTGCCATCGGCGGCGGCGAAGGGCGGGCCTATACCCGATCAGGTCTGGACTGGTCGGATCGGTTCGCGGACCTCATCACAGAGGCCGCGCAGCTTGACGTTGAAAGCGCACTGATCGACGGCGAGGCGGTAGTGACGCTGCCTGATGGCCGGACGAGTTTCCAGGCGCTGCAAGCCGCGCTCAAGGACAACCCCGGGGCCATCGACTATTTCGCGTTCGACCTGCTGGAATTGAATGGGAAGGATCTCACCAGCTTGCCGCTTATCGAGCGCAAGGAGAAGTTGGCGGGTATTCTTGAGGGCCACAAGGGTCGGCTGCGCTATTCAGATCATATCGTCGGCAACGGTGAAAAGCTGCTGACCAGCTTTTGCGAGGCGGGGTTGGAAGGGGTCATATCGAAACGCCTCGACGCTCGATATAGCGGCTCGCGGAGCGGTAGCTGGGTCAAGACCAAATGCATACGTAGGCAGGAGTTCGTCATTGTAGGCTGGACGCCTTCTGACAAGCAGCGGGGGTTGCGCTCGCTTCTTCTGGGGGTAAACGAGGATGGAAAGCTGCGCTACGCCGGCAAGGTCGGCACGGGATTTACCGGCGACGAGATAGAGCGCCTTCTGGAAATCATGGAGCCTCTCGCGCGAAAGGACCCGACGGTTCAGGCACCGCGTGCCGCGGTGCGCGGCGCCCACTGGATCGAAGCGAAGCTGGTCGCCGAGATTGCCTACCTCGAGTTCACCGATGAGGGGGTGCTGCGCCATCCCAGCTACCTTGGGCTTCGAGAAGACAAGAAGCCCGAAGCGGTGGTAATCGAGAAGGAAGCACCGGTGGCGGTCGCTATGGCCGCGCCCGCGAGCACGGTGAAAGTGACCAACCGGGATCGAGTGATCTTTCCGGAGAGCAAGCTCACCAAGGGCGAGCTGGCAGACTATTATGAAACCGTTGCGCCGATCATGCTGCCCTGGGCCGGAAGCCGGCCCATCAGTCTCGTTCGCTGTCCGCAAGGCCGCGCAAAAAAGTGTTTCTTCCAGAAACATGATGCGGGCAGCTTCGGCGATGACGTCAAGCACATCGGCATTCGCGAAAAGGACGGGCATGAAGAGGCATATCTTTTCATCGACACTCCCGCAGGTCTGCTGACATGTGTGCAAATGGGCACGATCGAATTCCATGGCTGGGGCGCGCGCATCGAGGACGTCGAAAAGGCCGATAGACTGGTGTTCGATCTAGATCCCGATGAAGGACTTGGGTTCAAGGATGTCGTCTCAGCCGCTTTCCATGTGCGCGATCTCCTTGCCCAAATGGGGCTCACCACTTTTCCGATGGTCACCGGCGGCAAGGGGGTTCATGTGATCGCCCCGCTCACGCCGTCGGCCGAATGGCCGCAGGTGAAGGATTTTGCGCATCGGTTCGCGCAAGCCCTGGAGCAGGCAGAACCCGATCGCTATACAGCCGCGTTGTCAAAGGCCAGGCGGACGGGGCGCATATTCGTCGACTATTTGCGTAACCAGCGCGGCGCGACCGCTGTGATGCCCTACAGCGCCCGCAGTCGCGAGCTTGCGCCCATCGCCGTTCCCCTGACATGGGATGAACTGCACGATCTCGACGCGCCGTCGCACTGGCATATCGGTGACGGCGCCGAAATGTTGAAGCGTGCGTCATCCAAGAACCTCGCCCACTGGGGACGCGCCGACCAAGTATTGCCGGATTTGTAGCAACTGGCCCAGGCTCAATCCAAAAGAAAAAGGCCGGCAAAGCCGACCTTGAAGTCTAGGAGACCATGCCTGAAAGGCAGGGCCATACCGCATCTGCGAAGGCCTTTTTGCAAGTGCGAAATGGAGGGGCAAGTGATGCCACGCCGGATGCTCAAAAACTGACTGACAGCCATGGCGCAGCTTCCAAAGTCGAACAAGGAAGTTACGCTTGCGATGTGATGGCAAAAAAGTCGCGCGCCCATCCTGACGCTGGCTTCACAGGCTGCTATCAGCACGACCGGGCCTCTTGGCCATGACGCGCTGATGAGGTTAATTCGTGACGCACACCCTTCCCCGCTTTTCAACCGGGATCCCTGGCCTGGACACCGTTTTTGGCGGCGGCTTCGTCGAGGGCGCCTCCTACATCGTGCAAGGTCAGCCCGGCGCTGGCAAGACGATCCTGGGCAATCAGATTGCCTTCGCGACGGCCGCTGCCGGCAAGAAGGTGCTCTACGTCACGCTGCTTGCGGAGACGCATGATCGGCTATTCCAGTCGCTTTCGACGCTGAACTTCTTCGAAAAAGACCGGCTCGGTAGCAATATCGTCTACGTCAGCGTTTTCCAGACCCTCACCAAGGAGGGGCTTGGCGCCGTAGTCGATTTGCTGCGCAAGGAAACCAAGCGTCAAAACGCTTCGCTGATCGTCTTTGATGGCCTGCTAAATGCTCGTGACCGCGCCGAGACAGACCTCGACGTCAAGACGTTCGTGGCTGAGGTTCAGAGCCAGGCTGCGTTTGTGGGTTGCACCGTCCTGTTCCTGACCAGCGCCGGGATTCATGACGACAGCCCGGAGCACACGATGGTGGACGGTGTGCTCGAACTTCATGACGAACTTGTCGGTGTCCGCACCGTACGCCGCCTCCGCACCCGTAAGTCGCGGGGCAGCGCGGCCCTTGGCGGGTATCATCAATATGAGATCGGCGATGACGGAATTGCTGTCTTCCCACGGATTGAGGCCGCATTTCATACCCCGTCTGCGACCGATAAACCGGACCCCAGGCCTTTACGCTCGGGGATCCAGGGCTTCGACGAAATCACTGGTGGCGGACTACCACAAGGGTCTATCACGTTGCTCATCGGGCCTTCTGGTTGCGGCAAGACATCTTTTGGCCTCAATTTCCTCTCGGCTTCTTCGGCAGCGGAACCCGGCCTGCATTTCGGCTTTTACGAGTCTCCGGAACGTCTGCTGTTAAAAGCGAACGCGCTGGGCCTCGACCTCAAGGGAAATGTCGAAAGGGAAGAGGTTGATATCTTGTGGCAGCCGCTGACTGAAAATCTTATCGACAAGATGGCCTATCGTCTCCTCGACGCCGTCTCGGCGCGGGGCGTGAAGCGGCTGTTCATCGATTCTCTCGGTGGGTTCGAGCGCGCAGCCGTTCATCCTCCCCGCCTCGTGGAATTCTTTGCGGCCCTAACGAACGAATTGCGCGCCATGGGCGTTACCGCTGTTGGCACGTGGGAATTGCGTGACCTCTTCGCGTCCGGGGTTGCAGCACCAGGGCCGGAGATTTCCAGTCTGCTCGATAACCTCATAATGATGCGCCAAGTTGAAATCCGGTCCGAGTACAAGCGTGTTTTGTCCGTGCTAAAGATCCGTGACCAGTCGTTCCAGGCGGCTCCGCAGGAGGTCTACATCGACGGGCACGGCCTTGCGATCCGGGGACAGTTTGAGCAGGCCACCGGGATATCGACCGGATTGGCAAAGCCTCTCGAAGCATGACAGCGGTCATGGACAAGATCCCTTGGCGGAGTTCTCCATGAAGATAGTCGTTGCCGAGGACGAGTTCCTGATCGCCGACTTGCTGGTCGTTAGCCTCGAAGATGCCGGCCACGAGGTGCACGACGCCGCACATGGTGTCGATGCGCTGAAGCTGGTCCGCACCCTGGAACCTGATCTGGTCATTACGGACTTCATGATGCCTTTGATGACGGGACTCGAACTGGCCGAAACGATGAAGGCTGACAGCGTCCTGGAGGGCATCCCCATTATCTTGGTGAGCGGTGCCCAGGGTGGCATAGCAAGGTCTCGTGCCGATCTTTTTGACCTGGTGTTTGACAAGCCCTATGCAATGGATCGCTTGCTCACTGCTGTTGCAGCTCTGGGCGGGAAAAGGGGTCAGCCTTAATAGCTGCGAAAGTTGCCATGGGTATGGACGAGGAAGATGGGTCTTCACAGCGACGCGCATTGAGCGCTGCCGATCGGCTCGCAGCCATCATTGAGTCTTCCGACGATGCCATCATCGGCAAGACGCTTGATGGCATTATCACGGATTGGAATGCCGGCGCCGAGCGGATTTTCGGCTATTCGTCCAGCGAGATCGTAGGCGCTTCGATCCTGACCCTGATTCCGGAGGACCGCAGGACTGAGGAAAACGAGATCATCGCGCGCCTTAAAAAAGGGGAACGGGTCGAGCATTTCGAAACCTTGCGCAAGCGCAAGGACGGGGTGCTGATCCATATTTCCCTGACCGCGTCCCCGATCAAAGCGGCCGACGGACAGGTAATCGGGGCCTCGAAAATCGCACGCGACATCACCGTGCGCAAACAAACCGAGGCATTGCTTACCCAGCAATCCGAGCGTCTGCAAACCCTCTACCGCGTCGCCAGCGAAATCTCCCGCGATCTAGATCTTGACCGGATTGTGCAGGCAGTGACTGACATTGGCACCGAACTGAGCGGCGCGAAATTCGGTGCATTCTTCTATAATGTTATCAATGCCGCCGGTGAATCCTACCAGCTCTATACCCTTTCAGGTGCTACCCGAGAGGCTTTCAATTTTGGAATGCCTCGCAACACCGCCGTTTTTGCACCGACCTTTGCAGGCGAAGGCGTAATTCGCTCCGACGATATCCGGAATGATCAGCGCTACGGGCACAGTGCACCGCACTTCGGCATGCCCATGGGGCACCTCCCCGTCGTCAGCTACCTCGCGGTGCCCGTGACGTCGGTGTCGGGTGTAGTGCTAGGCGGGTTGTTTTTTGCCCATGACGAACCCGGTAAGTTCACGGCTGACACCGAGAACCTCGTCTCCGCAATCGCAGCTCAGACCGCTGTCGCGATGGACAATGCACGACTGCACAAGGCGGCGCAGCAGGAAATCGAGCAGCGAAAGCGTGCGGAGGAAGCGAATGAGCTGCTTCTCCACGAACTGAAACACCGGGTCAAAAATACGCTGGCGACGATCCAGGCGGTGGCCATGCAAACGTTTCGCCAGGCCCCGGGCGCGGAGAAGGAGGCATTCAACGCGCGCCTCTTCGTCCTCTCCGAAGCGCATGATCTGCTCACGCAGCGCGATTGGGAAGCGGTCAACGTCACCCATATCGTACAACGGGCCGTATCCCCTTTCGCTGCTGAGGCCGATAGGCGGTTCGAAATCACCGGGCCGGACGTGGAAATCTCGGCTGAGCGCGCGCTGCAGCTTGCCATGGTTCTTCATGAACTGGCCACGAACGCAGCGAAATATGGGGCTCTTTCCAACCTGACCGGAACGGTGAAGATTGCCTGGGAGCTTTACGTCGAGGGTAATATTGAATTCCTGAAAATCAGGTGGCTCGAGACTGGCGGGCCGAAGGTGGCCTCCCCCGACCGAAAAGGGTTTGGCTCGCGGATGATCTCACGCGCCCTTCGCGGCGAGGGTTGCGGGGCCGAATTCGATTTTCACCCCGAAGGCTTATGCGTCCGACTTAGATTTACTCTTAGCTGACGTGAGTTGGCTGCCACGTGGATGAAAAGGGCGCGTCGCATCGCAACGCACCCTTTTTAGAGAGCCGCAGGCCTTACCGGGATGATCTTGTAATCGAAGGCCTACATTCTGGGCACATGTAGCCGGTTTTCTCGGTTCGAGGGCGTGGCCTTTTGGTCGCCGGTTTTAGGCGACAGGCGCGCCAAGTTCGACTTCCACCGGGCCGAGAGTCCGCGTGGTCGGCGTTGGCAGACCGTCGGCTTCGAACTGGGCTTGTAGTTCGGCCTTTCGCTCGGCCATTTGAGCGCCGAGTGTATCCAAATCCACGTCCGCCGCGCGCGCCTGCGCGAACATGCCCTCTTTGGGCATTTCTTCTTCATGGACGTGATGTTTGATTTCCTCGGACAGAACGGTCACCTTGGCTTCCCAGAAATCTTGGCCAGGCTCTCCGGCCAGGATCTGGCTAATCAGCAGCTTGGCACCATCATGCTCGACATGCGCCTCGTCGTACATGTCGTCCTCGATCTTACCCTTGAGGGCAGGATAGAAGATTTCTTCCTCGATTATTGTGTGAATAATCAACTCGGTGCAAATTTGCTTCGCTAGCGTCGCCTGCTTGGTCGGAGCCTTGGCACTCTCAAATTTCTCGAACAGTTCCTCAACAGTACGGTGGTCGGCCTTGAGCAAAGCGATCGCATCCTGCGCTTTCTTGGTCATGGTTTTTCCTTCGCTGTTATCTTTCGGCAGGTAGCCTGCCTCCCGCGATAACCGGCGATCCAGACTTTCGCTCCTGTTGCGGATCACTCTCAAATGGCTTGGCGGATGACCTACTCCGTACCCGCGCAAGGGCAGGCACTCCTGAACGATGAAAAGCGTTCAGCGACGGTCGCGCTAGGCTATCTCCGTGGGTGCCGCGGGCCAGTCTCCGTCAGCGAGAGGCGGCAGGCTTTCGAACCAATCGCGAGCGCGCCGCAGCTTTAGCCCGTCGCAAGCGAAGTCGATCTGCGTTCGGTCAACGGCACGAAGTTCCTCGCCGATACCGCCGACACCGTTGGCGGCCACCACGACGTAACTAACGCTGCCGTCCTCACAGGTAACGAGCGCTTCGACCGCCTTGCCGATCGGCTCGCCATCGCTGGTCGTCACAGGCATGCCGGCCATGCCTGTCGCGGTGAACAGTGTGGGATAGGCGGAGCGCCGACTTGCTTCGGTGGCTGACCTACCGCCATCCTCGTACGCCCGCTGCTTGCCCAGCCAGCGCCAGATACCGATCAGGTTGACAAGGGTCAGAAAGCCATTGGTAGCCAGTAAATTGGTCTGCTCCGTCGTCAGGCCGACGACCGACCATGCGATTGAGCCTATAGTGAAGACGACGAAGCCCCAGCCTGTGACCCGCGTACCGAGATTGGCTCCGGTCATCATGGCGGCGATCATCGTGGCAGCGGGCGCGATCCAACCGGCGACGTTTTCCAAGCGGCAACTCCTTAGTCGGATAGAATCGAGGAACGCGAAGCGCTGCTCCTGGTGCCTAAGGGAGAAGAGATTTCATCGCGGAGTATGCTGCGATGCGAGGTACGATGTAACCGCAAATGCCCTCGCTTCAGTTGAAGGCGCGGCCTCATGGAGTGGTTCTCGGTAAAGCGTGAAGGCCGGCGGCCGACTGGCCTTTTCACGCCGTCAGCGCCTTGCGGAATGCCCGCTCCAGCTCGTCGTTGGCAAAGGACCGGCGGAGCACCGGACCGGCCGGGTCGCAGGGCATTCACGCGTCCGGCGTGGACGTGACGAAGACCGGTATGTCGCTGAGTTCATCGTGGATGCGCGCGGCCGCGGGGCCGGTGCGTTCATTCAACTTCACGTCGGAGGTGATGAACGCGAGTTGGTCGTACCGGGCGGAAATCACCGCATCGGTTTCATGTTCGACGATATGAAGCTGGTCGTGCCCGCGTCCTCCAGAGCATTCTGTATCAACATGGCGATCAGCGGGCCGTCTCGATAATCAGTACGTGCATGGCATCACCTTTTCATTGCCCTTTCCCAAGCAGCGAATACCGCAGGTTCTTCGATCCCGTGACGAGGGGTGGACACCTTTCCGGCCGTCGTTCGTTTACATCCGCGATGGAGAGAAATGCATGATGGCCGCCCCCTCGCTCCGGAACCTGGAGGAAGAATTCACAGCGTTCGTTCGCGACCCAGCGTTCCCTTGCGTTGGGGCGAAGTCGGCGCTGGCCAAGGGTTCGCTTAAGGTCGTCGCGGCGCGCGACCTGACCAGCGCCTGGAACGACGTGGTGATCCACCGGGAGCTGCTGCAGTGGAGCCAGGACTATCAGGGCGACCCGGAAGGACTGCGCAGCCTGGCCGTCGTCTTCGAAGGCCCCGACGACCTCACCGAGCGCGCGTTCGAACACGCGATGTGGGAGCGCATCCAGTCCTTCGCGGACAAGGACGCCTGGCTCGGCCAGCCCTACGACGATGCGGTAAGCCCTGATCCGGAGGACCCGCACTTCTCCCTCAGCTTCGGTGGCAGCGCGTTCTTCGTCGTCGGCCTGCACCCCAATGCCTCGCGGCCCGCGCGACGTTTCACGCGCCCCGTGCTGGTGTTCAACCTGCACGAACAGTTCGAGAGACTACGCGCCGAAGGCCGCTACGAGCGCATGCGCGAGCGCATCCTCGACCGTGACCTCGCCATCGCGGGCTCCCTCAATCCGATGCTAGCGCGCCACGGCGAGGCGAGCGAGGCGCGCCAGTACAGCGGTCGCGCGGTCGAGCCGGACTGGGGCTGCCCGTTCAGGGACCCGCGTGTATGAGCGATGCGAAAGTGATTGAGCCCAAAGTGATCGGCCCGCGCAGCGGTGCCGCCTTCCTGCTCGGCGCGGGCGAGATACTCACCGTGACCGACCCGCAGGGCTGCCAGGTCGCCGACCTGCTGGCCTTCGCGGCGCACGACGTGCGCGAGGTCATCTCGAACGGGCGCACGTTCGACTATGAGGAGACCATCAGCCTCACCACCGGCAACCGGCTCTGGTCCAACCGCTCGAGGGTGCTGCTGGAGATCGTCGAGGACACCGTCGGCCGACACGACTTCCTGCTGACGCCCTGCAGCGAGGCGACATTCCGGCACTTCTATCCCGACAAGCCGGTCCATCGCGGATGTTTCGGCAACCTCGCCGCAGCGCTCTCGCCCTACGGGATCGAGGAGGACGCGATCCCCACCGCGTTCAACCTGTTCATGAATGTGCCGGTGGAGCAGGATACGGGGCGCATCTCGGTGATCCCGCCCACCAGCGTCGCGGGCGACCTGATCCGCCTGCGCGCCGCCGAGGACTGCGTGATCGGGCTGACCGCCTGCTCGGCCTATGCATCGAACGGCGGGTCGTTCAAGCCGATCCATTACGCCATCCAACCGGCGCTGCCCCCGGCCTAGACCGGCAGGCCGGGGCCGGTTCCGCCCTAGCTCATCGAGATCAGGAACAGCGCGTTGCCGATTCGGGCTTTGATGTCCTCGCCCAAGGGACAGCGAAGGCGGCAGCAAGTTCGATTACGGTGTGCCTCGGGAACTTTGCCAGTGCCCTCGCGCTCTCAACAGCTGTAAATGGAGTAGATGCATGTCCACCACCATCAAGGCATTGTTTCCTGGCCGCCGGGAAGTCGAGCTTGCAGTCGAGCACCTCGTTCAGGAATATGGCATAGAACGGACCGACATCTTCATCGAGCCCGCCGGGAGCAAAAACAGCGCTGGCGACGAGCCTGCCGGGGCGGACGTCGCGAGCGGACAAAACCGGGAAACGCCCGAGGGCTCCGGCGCGGCATACGAAGGTCAGCTTGTCGTCTCGGTGGATATGAACGAGGATGAAGGCGATGCGGTCATCCAGGCTTTTCGCGACGCTGGTGCGGTTGAAGTCGCCGGCGGCTAATCTGTCAGCGGGTGTCCTAGACGCTGCATTGTAGGTCCGGCGATCGATTTACCGCATCCAGAGCTGCGATTGGGCGTTATCCGATGATCATGCAACAATTTAAGGGACGGGCCGATGCGAACCAGGGAGAGGCTAGCAGACGTAGTCGCGGGTCAGCCGGGGCGGCTACAGCGTAAGCAGTTCGTTCGGTCGCTGAAGGAGACCGCGGTTCGTGCGGTAGTGACGGCGTCTGTCACCTTCGCCGTAGGCTGGGTTCTCAAGCGAATGTTCGAAAATTCGGTTGCCGACGCGGCGAAGGAGGGTGCGGCTGAGGGCGCTCAGCAGGATGTCGTGGAAGAAAATACGGGCGTTCCTAAACAAGGCCCCGCACCCGTAGCTGCAATGACTGACGGGGCGACAACGTAACAAAGCACGCCCGGAGTTTCACAGGTAAACCTGACATCTTGCGCCTTGGCTCCACACTCACCCTGTTTGCGAAACATGTTTCGGGATTTTGCAACCCGGACACAGTGTTTGAAAAGCGCAAGAGATTTCAGCGGGGGAAATTTGTTCCAGAATTGAGAGGGCGCTTCAAACTACCGACCGCTTATCTAGAACGGTTCGGCGCTTAATTGCAAAAATGCCCCAACAAAAGTCGCCAACGACTATTTAATCGCAAGCGGACATAGCCATTATCGGAGGCATGGCTGATCTGACTTTCCGACCCGACCGGCGCGCCATGATGATTTCAAGCGCGGGCATTGCTCTCGCGGCCGTTGCCGGGCCGGCCGCCAAGCCACTTTTAGAATCGTCACCGCCGCGCCGGCCAACCGCTATTCCAGCTGCCCCCCGTAATTCTTCGGGCATGCCGCAGACGACTTTAGATGCCGCTCGCTTTTCGGTGGACCCGGCGCTGCTGCGCCGGGCTATATCTGCGCTGGAGCAGCACTCAGGTTCGGTCAAGGCGCGAGACCGGATGGCCATTGTAGATTTTACTGCGCCATCTTCCGATCCCCGGCTGCACTTCCTCGATGTAGTGAGCGGCAAGGCTTCGCGGTTACTGGTCGCGCATGGTTCGGGCTCAGATCCAGGGCATACCGGGTTCCTCGAGCGGTTCTCCAACGCCTTTGGCTCCAATGCCTCTAGTGAGGGCGCTTTCCTTTCGGCGGATTACTATACAGGAAAGCACGGTCGGTCGCAGCGTCTGCTGGGGCTCGACCCGACGAACAACAACGCGCTCAGCCGTGCGATTGTAATCCATAGCGCTTGGTATGCGAACGACGACATGATCCCCTCCCATGGTAAGCTGGGCCGCAGTCAGGGATGCTTCGCGGTCGGCCAGGATAAGCTCAGCGACGTGTTCAATTTCCTGGGCGAAGGACGGATGGTCTTTGCAGCCCGCGCTTAGGGCAGCGTGAAACCTACGTGATTTACATAAGTTGTCATACGGTCTTACCAGGAGATCCGTGTGCATAGAAGTGTGATCGCTTGCTCGTTGCTGGCCCTGACGGTCGCGCTTCCCGCGTGCCATTCGAAGCCTGACAATACGTCCCAGACAACCGAAGCGCCGCCGATCAACATTGACCAGGTGCGCTGGAATGATGGGGCTGTCCGGCAGTTGCGCGATGCAATCGGTCGCCGTGCCGCGCATGGCCTCGACCGGGTGCGGTTCGCTGTGGATGGCCAGCCCGGCAATGCCGAAGGCGACCGCGCCCTGACGCAAAGCGCGTTGCGTTACGCGTCGGCGCTAGCCCGTGGGGCGTCAGATCCTGCCAAGCTCTATGACGTCTATACCGCCACCCGGCCCGATCCGAACCTGCTGAATGGTCTGGGTGCAGCTCTCAAGGAAGGCAATCTGGACAAATGGCTCGATGGGCTGGCTCCGCCGGACGACGGCTACCGCGCGCTGTCCAGGTCCTATCTCGCGCTGCGCAAGCAGGGCAGCGCGCCCGCCTCCACGATCCCCGACAAGGGCGAGCCGCTGAAGCCTGGCGCCACTGACGCGCGGGTTCCCGTGATCGCGCGCCAGCTTGTCGCCTCCGACTACCTCGATCGCTCTGCTGCGCAAGGAAACACCTACAACCCCACAATGGTCCGCGCGGTGCAGCGCATGCAGGCCGACTACGGAATCAAGCCGGATGGCGTCATCGGCGCTGACGCTCTCGAAATCCTCAACCTGTCGGACGCGGATCGGGCCCGGACGATGGCCGTGGCGATGGAGCGGTTGCGCTGGCTCGACCGCAGTCCCGCCCCCACGCGCATCGACGTCAACGTTGCCGCGGGACGCCTGCTCTACTGGCGCGACGGTAAGGTCGCCGACAGCCGCAAAGTGGTCGTCGGTGAGCCTGAGAACGAGACACCGCAGTTGGGATCGCCGATCTATCGCCTCGTCGCCAACCCAACGTGGACAGTGCCGCGCTCGATCCAGAACAAGGAGATCGCCGGCAAGGGGAGCGCCTACCTTGAGCGCAATAACATGGCATGGAAGGATGGCTGGGTTGTCCAGCAGCCTGGACCGAAAAATTCACTCGGCCTCGTGAAGTTCGACATGAAGAACGAACACCAGATCTACCTGCACGACACGCCCGCCAAGCAGCTCTTCCAAGAGGTCCAGCGTCAGCGCAGTCACGGCTGCGTGCGCGTAGAAGATGCTCTGGGGTTCGCCGAGATGCTTGCGAAGGACGAAGGCGTACTCGACGAATGGCACAAAGCTCGTGCGACCGGCGAAGAGACGTTCGTCAAGCTGCCGCGCGAGATTCCCGTGAGGTTGCTCTACCAGACTGTGGTGCTCGGTGAGGATGGTGAGCCAGTCATCCGCTCTGACCCCTATGGCTGGAATGACCCCGTGGCCGCTGCCCTAGGCTTTTCGTCGCGTCAAGGTTATCGCCTGCGTACCTCTGGGAGCGACGTAGGGCCTTAAGCTACTTTCGAAAAAGGATCGCCCGCATGCGGATGTTGGCGATCCTACGCTACTGGGCGATTGATGCCTTTTCCGTCGTCTGGAGCTTCATTCTCTCCGGCATCATCCATGAATGACCAGAAGCCACCAAAGCAGCCTTCGTCCGGACGTAGAAAGGCCGCCCATAAACGGGCGGCCTTAATCTTGTCATGCAATGCTGTGCTTCAACGCGCTCATTTTATCGTGACCTTCTTTGACGGATACGAACGCCTTTTCTACAGCGGAGCGCGAAGACGGTTCCAGCTCACTGTCGCGCAGCGCGTCTTCGAACTTGGCTTTGATGTGGTCTTCACCACGCTCGACTTCCTGGATGATCGCTTTGTCGTCTTTGCCAGTAATAGCCTGCTTCAGGTCCATAAACGTGCGGTGAGCGGCGGCGAGGAAGCTGCTGTCGTCCTCAGGGGTTCCACCCAATCGGCGAACTTCAGCCTGAAGGTCGGTCGCCGCCGCGCTGCGGTCGCGCGCGAACTCAGCGAACATCGTAGCGAACTGGGTGCTCTCAGCATCCTGGGCAGCGTCCTCATAGCCCTTCATGCTATCGAGGGTCGTTTTGATCAGGCCGTTGAGCGTTGAGATCGTGCTTTGCGTGGTCATAATGTTATCCTTCTTGAGAGTTGCCTCAACCATCAGCCGGCAAACTTGATCCCTTCGAAGCGAAACATCCTATAGCCTGGCTCTGATGCGACGGTCGGCGACACCTTGATCGGACAGTTGCTACTTTTGAACCGGACCCACCTGCAGCCTTAATGGATGACTCCGTTAATCCAGACTTGCCGTATCAAATGACCCCGCATCGATAAGTGACAAGGTGTGGTGGGGTTCGGGCCAATTCGGAACTGTCAGCGTCGTGACAGGGCCAGCAGCACGCCGTTCATGAACAAAGGGTGTTCTTGTCGGGCAGCGTCTGCCGAGGAACGCCCTGGCGCATCTTCGGCGCCGGACCGGATGAGATATGGAACCAGGCACATCGCGGCTGTTTTGGTTTTTGCCTGCCCGCTTCCGAGCGCGGGCCCATCTAAATGACAGGAGCGTTCATGACCGACCGCCTCGCACTGCAAGATCCTCGCACACAGTATCCGCAGCCCCCGTTTCCAGAACAGCCGCAGACGGCGCCCGGCGTTGCCGCGGAAATGGACCCCAAGCCTGATCATGGCGAGGACAGCTATGTTGGGGCCGGCAAGCTCAAAGGACGAAAGGCTCTCATCACAGGGGGCGATTCCGGTATCGGGCGTGCTGCTGCAATCGCTTACGCGCGCGAAGGTGCAGATGTCGCCATTGCCTACCTGCCTGACGAGGAAAAAGACGCGAAGGAAGTCCTTGCCCTCATCGAAGCTGAAGGCCGCAAAGCCGTGGCTTTGCCCGGCGACATTACCGACGAGGCCTGGAGCAAGCAGCTGGTCGAGGACGCAGTGAGCGGACTTGGCGGCCTGGATATCCTGGTCATCAATGCCGGTCGCCAGCAATTTCGCGAGAGCGTTGCCGAGGTCAGTTCGCAGGATTTCGATAAGACCCTCAAAACCAATCTCTACGCATTGCACTGGATTGCCCAGGCTGCCGTTCCTCACCTGCCCGCGGGCGCATCAGTCATAACGACGGCGTCGGTTCAGGCCTATGAGCCGTCCGATATTTTGCTGGACTATGCCACGACCAAGGCGGGCATCGTCGCCTATACAAAGGCACTTGCAAAACAATTGATCGAAAAAGGCATTCGGGCCAACGTCGTGGCCCCTGGTCCGTTCTGGACTGTGCTGCAGCCTAGTGGTGGCCAGCCTCAGGAAAAGGTCGCCAAGTTTGGCGAGCAGAGCCAGTTCGGTCGTCCCGGGCAGCCGGTCGAAATTGCGCCCGTTTACGTGCTCCTCGCTTCGCAGGAGGCCAGTTACATCACGGGAGAAGTCTATGGCGTGACCGGCGGCGCCGGCATCGCTTAAGATATCCTGGCGGCCCGGCCCTTCGCCGGGTCGCCAGTTAGAACTTGTGACTGATACCGAATGCGAAACGCACGTGGGGTGTCGCGGAATTGAGCCCGCTCACACATTGCACATCGAGTTGAGTCGTCTCTTTGATCCGCCACGCAAGCGATAGGGCGGCGCTGGCCATGGTCGCCGCATCATGCCGGGTATCGGAACCTGCCGATCGGGCGCAAGCCATTCTTCCCGACGTCAAGATGATCTACACCACGGGATACACCCGCAACGCTGTGGTTCATAACAATCAGCTCGATCCCGGCACCGAATTCCTCGCAAAGCCATTTGGCATTGACCGGTTGGCCGCCAAGGTACGGGCTGTGCCGGACCAGACCTAAAACGCAGTGGGCCCGAAACCCGCTCGAATGTCAGCTATCCTTATGGTTCGGCGGCGAACCGGACGTTCGTCTTTCGGCCCCGTTGCGACCAACTCACGCCATTCCGGTGAGGCCGATGGAATGTCCGATGGCGCTGAAACCGGCCGCCAATTCGACGGGCTGTCGGTCGGCTACGAGCCCAGCCAAGTTTTTCGACAGCGATATGGTTGCGCCTTGGACCGGACATTTGGGCAGCGCGGTGAGAGGAAAAACGGGACGCTGTTAAGCAATAATGGCTATCTCATATCAGTTGGTGCTAACGGCTTGCAAAATTTTAGACATTGCTCTATATAGAAATAGCTAAACGTCTTTTGCGACGGAATTTGACGGCCGCTTTGTCGGTCCACTTCTTCCTTTTCAATATTCATAGCTCCGTGACGGGATACGCCTGTTCGCGGACGATTATTTGTACGCAAGGAACTGGTTTGGCGAAAGCAGAGCTCATGAAAGTGGGAGGCAAGATCAACGAGATCTTGCCCGACTGACACTTCGGGGTGAAACTCGCTAATGAGCATCGCTTACACGGCAGGCAAAATGCGCCGTTACCGGATCCGCTCGGTCGTCGGAGACCACGTACACGTGGACATGACGCCTCACGATCTGACCAAAGGTCGGATCATCTATCGCGAACGGATACCCGGGCAGGGTCCGGGCAGCGTCCGGCGCCGTGTTGTCAGGCGCTAATCCAGTTTCAACAAAAAGGCGGCGGCAAAACCGCTGCGCGCAGGAATATAATGAATTGCATGAATGCTGGCGCTGCTTGGCGCCACACGACCTCGTCGAGTAAAAACTCCGCAGGCAACGAACCCAGGGAGCGGCTCCCATCTATCTCCGCCATGCTTTCGACTCTCGAACTGCGACGGCTCGTCGCGGCCATGGTCGACTGAACAAGAAACACCTGCGGTCGCGCCGAGGCATGACCGCACCCGGCAGGAGATTGCCCTTGGATATCAACAAAGAATACGCCGCTCACCAGCATGCGCTGATGCGGGCCGATCATTCGGCGTGCAACAACGATCGCCGGGCCCATCTCGCTCAGGCTTCGTCCATAGCCAACCGGATCAGCGCCTTTCAGCGTGAACTGGGAGCGGCAGCAGCCTGCGCATGGAGCATGACCCATGTTGGCGGGCGCGTAAGCGCCTGACAGCACTTCGCCAGCTTTATGCTGGTGCCTCATCCTGCTCTTGTTGAAGTTCGGCGGATATCGACGACTTGGTTTCAGAACTGGAAAGTCAGTTTCCATTCCTGCAAGACGGCGAAGTCCTTTCAAGAAGCAACTTGACGCACGACACCGTCCGCAAGCGCTGACGGCCACTTCCGTTTCTTGAAAGGAAACGAACATGACTATCGGAACCGTAAAATTCTTCGACGAGGGCAAGGGTTATGGCTTCATTCAGCCTGATAACGGCGGGAAGGACAGCTTCGTTCATATCTCTGCCGTGCAGGCGGCTGGCCTGGGTACTTTGAGCAAGGACCAGCGCGTGTCCTATGACGTTGAGGCCGGCCGCAACGGCAAGGAATCGGCGATTAATCTCAGCAACGCCAGCTGATCAACGGGTGTTCCGGCATTCCGTGTGGAGGTTGCCGGAACACCTGACCCCTTTCCCCGCACCAGGAGTGAATGCTTATGGCACTTTCCTACGAATTCCTCATTGAACGAGCGGAACAGGCGGCGCAGGAAGCAGCATGTTCTGTGCTGGAAAACGTGCGGGAACGCGCATTGCGCTCGGAAATGGCATGGCGGACGATGGTCAACCAGGTGCTCGAAGTCGTGCGCAGCCGCGAGCTTTCCGCGCAGAAAAGACTTGCCGCCGGCCAATGGATCGGCGTTCCACAATGACCGAAAACCCGACCCCTACTGAGAAGAACCTTATTGAAGCTCATGAGGCGTCGGACGTTTCCGCGATCAACGGAATCGTCTGCCTTGCAAATATTTTGCGGAAGCGCGGCTTCCTGACTGACGGAGAGACTTCGGCCATGTATGAGAGTATGAGCCTGCCATTCGGCCTGCCGAAATACGCCGGAAACCCTGCTGTCCAGGAACTGCAATTGAACCTCGATCAGTTGTTCGCTGTCGTCGTTGCGCCGAAGTAGCTAGGGCCAGTGCAGATCAGGTTCGTGCCTATAGTTTTTTGCCTGATGGGGACGCACCATTCCCAGGCAGGCTCACGAAAGTCGTCTCTGTCCCAACCTCGGACCGTTATCGCCTCGTTTTCAACCAAATAATAATACTCACGATCACTCGCTCACCCGAGCCCGATTCCACGGCTCTGCGCTGGCTTATCGCTGGCGACAATCCCTTCCCCGCGCGATGACGCAATGGCAGCCTGCCGCTCCCCGGTCCTGGTCTCGATCGCACCGGCCAGCTTCTCCTTGCTGTCCGTATAGATCGCGGCGTGCTGCCGGGCACGGCTGATCGCCACATAGGCGGACTTCGCATCCACGGTATTCGCGCGGAAGCTTTCCAGATGCGTCATCGACCGATCGGCGGTCGCGCCCTGGCTGCCATGCACAGTGCCTACCCACCCGTGCCGGATGTGCCGGTCACCGGTGCTGTCCAGCGACAAGATATGCTCACCCCCGCGAGCGTCGAGGGCCACCAGAGTGCGCGCCTCGGCATCGATGCCGACCACCGCCGCGGTCGCGCCATTCACCCGGCCGGCCTGACGATCGTTGCGGGTGAACTGCAGCCTGTCCCCTTGCGCAAATTCACGCTGCACTTCGGCAAAGCTCTCGACTTGCCCCCGCCCCCATTTGTCGAGGCGCCACTCGATCGCCCGGCCTTGCCGGTCGTGAAGCGCGATCCGGTTAGCATCGCCGTCGACGTGGGCGACTCGGTATGCCTGCCCCTTCTCAATGCCATGACGTTCATAGCCGCGCCGGAAGGTCACCACGTCGCCGACCTCGTAGCTGCGGGCATGGCGGGACTCCTCGCGGGTCAGCCCCTTGCTCTCCAGCGTCGCGACGGTGAGCGCATGACCACGGATCGTACCATCCTTGCGCAGCTCGGCCCGAATAGCCTGCGTCAGCAGCTCGCGCCCCTCGCGCGTTGTGTCCATGACCAAGGTGCGCGCACGCTCTTTGACGGATAACGCAGCATAGTCTCGGGCCATGGCAATGCGCCGGTCGGCAACATCAGCAAGCTCGGCCACGCGGCCGCCACCACGATCCAACGCCTCGAGTGCCCGCCTCCCGTCGCCAGCGATCGTCGCCGCCACCGCTTCGCGGGTGAGGTCGTTCTGCTGGCGCACAATCTTGTCCAGCACGAAGGTCCGCATGCCTGCGTCCTGAAGCTGACCGAACGCCCGGCCCGCTTCAACACTGCCAAGCTGCTTCACGTCTCCGACCAGCACCACCCGCGCGTCCGCGCGCTCGGCCATGCCGAGCAGACGCGCCATGTCGCGCGCACCTACCATCGAGGCCTCGTCGACGATCCACGCTTCGCGACCTTTGCCGGCCTCAGCGACAAGCTGCTCGCCAGTCAGCACCGCCTTCGCGACCGTATCGCCGGTCGCGCCGATCGCCTCACCGAGCACGGCTGCCGCTGCAGCCGTCGGCGCAAAGGCGCGGACCTGATACCCGGCTGCTTGCATGCCCTCGGCGTACGTCGCCAGCACCGTGGTCGTCTTCGCAGTCCCGGCATAGCCCTGCACACCCGCGACGCGGTCGTGACCGGCCAGCAGGCCAATGGTCGCCGACTGCTGGCCCTGCGTCCATTTGTGTCCCTGCGCCTCGGCGAAGAACGCGGCCGTGGTGACGATCCGGGCAGCGTCCTGCCGCGGATGGGGCGCCGCGGCCGCGTCCCGCCCGGCATGCTCGATCGCCAGCATCCGACGTTCGGTCGCCACAGCCTCTCGCGTCGTGAAGCCTTGCCCCGCCGCGCCGCGATCGCGTGCGACGAGCTCGCCCCCTGCCCTTGCCCGGCCGACTGCAGCGGCGATCTCCGCTGCGCTCGCCTTGCCACCGGCGTGCTCGCCCGCGCGGGCCTCCAGGGCGGCGGCACCGAACACCGCCTCGCGCTCCGATAGATGACGCGCCGCAGCCGCGACGGCCAGTGTAGCGGCGACCTCAGCCCTGCCCGTCTCCGCCAATCCGCGTGGCCTATCCTTTGCCGCGCGGCTCTCCGCAGCTGCAATTGCCGCCAAGCGCGCGGCCTCCCCAAACCCGGCCGCATCAGCCTCGGCCCGCCAGCCCGGCACCAGCGCCTCGCGCGGGATCTCTTCCTTGGCCTGACGAGTGGCCAGTGTCAGCGTCGCCTTCTCGGCGGCGGTCGCATTCGCCCGGGTCTTGCCACGCTCGGCCAATGCGGCTTCCACCTGATTACCCGGCGCACTGAACTGCCGGATCGCAGCGTCAGGGACAGCTGCCAGCTCGAACATCGAGCCCTTGGCTTCCCGCAGCGCATAGCCAAGCTGACGCGCCTCCTGCGCAAGGGCCTGCCGGTAGATCGCGCCGGCATCCTTATAGATGCGGAAGAACGAGAGGCTTTCCAGACTGCGCCATGAACCAGCCTTGTCCTGGGTGGCGTTGAGGATGACGGCATGGGTGTGAAGCTGTGGATCCTGTGCGCGACTGGTATTGTGCCGGAAGGTCGCCACCGCCAGCTTGCCGGTCTCGACCGTCCTGATCTCGCCGCCCTCACGAACCCGGGTCGCCGCGCCGTGCCGCTCGATATAATCGAGGGCCGTCCGCACCGCCTTGTCGTGGGCGCCTATGAGACGCCGGTCACCCGCGACCTCGGCCATGATCGACACCGACTTGGGCGCGGAGAAGGTCACATCCCACCCCGGCCGATGCTCACGCTCCCCGTTGCGGATGGTGCCAAGCTGCCGGCCATTGGGCAGGTCGCCTTCAAGGCCGCTTCTAAAGGCAGTGCGGTCCACTTCGCCGACCAGCCCCAGCGCCTTGGCACCCTCGCCGAACCAGGCGCTCGGTGCTTCGCCGCCTTCCGAATAATAGTCGTCCGCCTCGTAGTAGCTGGATGCCTGGGCCGCGCTCTTCAGAGCTGAGACGCTGGCGACCACTTACAGCGCTCCCCCGGCGGTGCGGTCCTCGCCCGTCTCCCGCGTCGCTGCCCCTTGAGCGGGCGATGATGTCGGCTCCGCTGCTGGCACCGGCCCGGGCCCCTGCACTGATACCGTCACAGTCCCCAGAGGCACCGTGGCCTCAGCGATGTCAGGCTGCTCCATATGCGATCGGCTGATCGCCACGCGCGCGATCGGCAAGCCCGACAAGCGAAGAAAGCCGGTAAGCGGCGGCAAGTGACCGATCTCGCTATCGAGCACGATCTGCTTGGTCTGCCGTAAGGTCGAGAGCGAACCCTTGTCACTCATGGCGTCGCTGTCGAGTGACGCGCTCGATCGATGCTCTTCGATCTCCGAGCGGCCCAGCAGCTCCGTGGCCCATCTGGTGCTCTCCGGATCGCCCAAACGCATGACGAGCTGCGTACCGGTCTGGCCAACGATCGTGCCGGTCGCATGCGGGCCGTAGGTCTCCCGAAGTTGACCGATCGCCTGGAAGGCGATCACCACGGCCGCCCCGAACTTGCGCCCCTCAGGGAGTAAGGTCAGCAGCCCCGATGCGCGCGGGAGCGCAGGGAGCTCGTCGAGGATCAGCCATGCGCGCGGCGCGCCGCGGATCGGCCGATCGAGGATCGCGGCAACGGCGCAATCGAGCCAGCACCCCAGCAGCGGCCTGGCAGCGGCGAAATTGCGCTTGCGCGAAGCCAGGAATATCCAGGGCTTGGCGCCTTGGATGTCCGGCAGACGCTGATAGAAGTCGTCGAAGCTGAGGCTGGGTCCGTCCCCCGGCGCCCGCTTCAATGCGCCTACGATCTTGGCTGCTTCGGCAAGGCAGAACAGCACGCTCGCCGTCGCCTTGTCGGCATCCTTCTGGAATACCCGCGATGCTTCGGTCCCGCGCGTCAGTGTCGCCAATTGATCGGGGGTCATGTCGCGAAGCGCATAGACCAGATCGCCGACACTGCCCCTGCCCTGCTCCCACAGGCGCCGGATCACAGCAGCGGCGACAAGCCGGGCTTGATCGTACCAGATGTCATCGCCAGTGGCGTTGCCTCCTGGTTTGGGGACGATGAACCCTGCCAGCCGGTCGGCATCGGAGGCGGACCGCACGTCATCGAACGGGTTCCAGTAGGCGCACCGTTCATCAAAGGGATTGAGGATCAGGTCGCCGCGTTCGGGGCGGTAATAGCGCGCGACATAGCCGCCATCGACGTCATGGACGAACGCGTGCTGGCCGCGCCGTTCCACCTGATCGAGCAGCGCCCAGATCGCCGTCGTCTTGCCGGTGCCCGTCGCCCCGGCGAACAGGAAGTGCCGCGCCTCCTCGCTCTCAGGCACCGGCACGCCGCCTATCGTCACCGGACGTGTTCCAATGCCAACTGCGACCATGCGCGCGAGTGTCTTTGCATCCACCCGCTCGGCGCCGCGCACCGTCCGGTCACGGCCGGCGCGCTCGCCTTCGGCCAGCCAGGCCCGGCGACGCCAGAGGTAAAGCGGCACGCCAATGAGAATACCGCACAGCGCCGCGCAGAACCCCATCCGCAACACCATGTGCTTGAAAGCCCTGGTGGCCGGGCTCTGGGGAGAGAGGAGCTCATCACGCAGCGCAACCCGGGAGCGCGCCTCATAGGTTTGCAGGTTGCGGCCGAACGGATCCAGGAGCTCGCGTCCCTGAACCTTGAAATAAAGGCTGGCCCCTCGCCGGGTGAGATCGGGCGCCGTCTTCCACCCCGCAAAAGCACCCACACCGGCACACACCAGGATCAAGATCGCCGCCACTTGCGCCCGGGCGTTGATGCCGGCCCAAATCCGGTTCTGGCTGGCCTGACCGCGCGAAAGGATTTCTGCGCGGCGCGTCATCGATCAGACTTTGCCCCCGCATAGCGACATCAGAAATCGGCCTTCGCTTTGGCGAGCTGCCGATTGAAGATCCGATCCGCATCAAGGGCGATCTGCGTCAGGCGCTCCTCGCCTTGTCCGGGCTCTGCAAGCGCCGCCGCGTACGCCGCCCCGGCCGCATAAAGGGTTCGCTGGATCAATCGATCAGTCAGTTCCGAGCGCGTGGCCAGCCGGTCTATCGCTTCGCGTAAGGCTTCGACGTCCGGCGAGTTGGGAAGCGCGGAAGGACTGCTGTCAGAACCGGCCGGCTCGGCGCCCCTGCCTCCGACCAACGCTGCGATGCCCAGCTCGAGCGCGCGCACCGTCGCCTGATAGAGCGGCAAGCCGACGTCCGCCGCGTAGCCTTTTAACGCGGCCGCTTGAGTATCTGTCACTCTGCCTGTCAGCATCACACGTGCCATAGCCGCCCACCTCGACAGTATGCGGATAGAATACGCAACTTTGCCGATAAGTACAGACTGCGTTGACAGCGGTTTCCATGTATGTTGCCATTGGTCATCTGGTCACTGCGACCACATATCGACTACGCTATGGAGGCTGCACGCGTGCGTAGGGTGTGGACAAAAACAGAGCGAGGCAAAGCCTCGCCCCTTCTTCCTTCCGATTACTTACCCGAGCGTTCATCATGGCGCTGAGCGGGTTCGCCTCCGGCGCTCTGGTGGCGGCTCCGATGGCGGCGGTGCTGACGTGGCTGACGGTCACCTGGCAGCAGCACGTCGACGTTCGGGTCGAGCGCGACACCGCCGTCGTGCGGGCCGACAAGGCGGCATTCGACGCGAGGTTCAACCGCGACTGGCAGGCGATGGCGGGGCGGCGGCCTGAGGCAGAACCGGAGCCGGCATCAGGGTCGACCGGGTGCGATCCGAACGCCGCGTCCGAGCTTGCACGCCTACGCCAGCGGGCGAGCGAGCTCGAGCAAAGACTGGCGGGAAGCTTCGCGGATCGCGCTGCTGATGCGCAGGAGCTTCGCGCTCTCATGAAAGAGACGAACCGATGATCTCGGTGCGCTTTGCCTGTTCTTGCTTCCTGCTCGCGATGGTGTCGGCGTGCGGCTCGGGCGGACCATCGCTGTCGGGATCGGCTTCGGAAAGTTCAAGCTCAACCGCAGGTCTATCGCGCTTGTGGGAGAAGGTGCGTTCTCTTGGGTTCGAGACCGGCAAGACTTACGAGATGCCGGCAGTCGGCATCATGGCCGACGCCTTCCTTACCGATATTGGTGCGCGCGGCATGCCGCTCGATGCGCTTGCGCGCATCCTCCTGGCGCCGGGTGAAGAAGGGCGGCCGCGCTTCGATGTCGCGGTCGAGGCGCATGTCGTGCCCACGCGGGCAGAGATTGCCGAGACTGGCATCGACAAGATGCGCGCTATAACCCCGCTCGATCCTGATCACATGGTCTATGCCGCTCCCATTGCGCTGGCCATGCAGCCGCGCAAAGGCTGGGAAGTGGAGGCCATCGACGACCGTCACGTCGATCCGCAATTCGACACACCGTTCTTTCGCGCTCATCGCCGGCCGTCGACGTATGACGAGGAACTGCACATCCGGTATATGGAGATGCTGGCGATCTCGGCGATCTATACCAACACCGTGTTCGCCCTGATCGACAATGAGCTTGGAACATCCCGCCTGTCTGACCCGGACGCTGCCCGCAGGCAGGTGCTGATCACGTTCCAAGGGATTCCGATGGAAGCACTGAAGGCAGCGCTCGTAGCGGCTGCGGACCAGGTGGTCGGGGGCCGTTTCTCCACCGACCTTACCGGATCGGGCAACATCCATTTCACTCATATCCCGGCCGGCGACTTTGTCGCCGATCCGCGTGGGCTGACCTGGACCAGGGCCGGAGGCGTCTGGTTTGGCGATGGCCGGATCAATGGGCAGACCGTCAATCTGCGGCTCGCCTCGACATCCTCGGTGTCGCAGCGCCAGGCGCAGACCGGAACGCAAGGTACGAACGCTGAGGCGAAGGTGGAGGGAGGTGCGAGTGTTGGTCCGGTTCAATAACACGGTGCTGGAGACCTACGATCCCGATTGGGAAGCGAAGTGGGACCGGGCTTATGCGATGATGCGCGAGCTTGAAGTGAGAGACTGGTCCAGCCTGACAGCGGAAGAACGTGACCAGCTCGACAAGCTGCGCCGGTCGTTGCCCGTCATTTTCGATGCGAGCCATCGTACACCAAACGACTACATCCGGTTTCATCTCTCGCTGACACTCAAGGAAGCCGATCAGCTCGGTATCTGGGGCTGGATGCCTGTCGTGCCGGGCGATGCGGATATTGATATGGCCCGTGCGGCGGTTTCCGAAGTTTCGCGCTATATCGAGACGGTGAAGCGCCGTCGCACCACAGTCGAAATGTGTCGGCGGGCGGGATTGAGGCCGGGATACATTAGCACGCCGCCCAATCTTACCTGGCGCACCCGTTGGGCCATGCTGCGGTTCCGGCTTGGCCGGTCCGCGAGACTTCGCGGCAAGTAGCGCGATCTCATAGACCGCTTACGTCTTCGCACGGAGCCGGGCCGACGGCCGCCCGCCGCGCATCATTTACGCAAAACTTGGCGAGCGGATTCGCGTCTGGTATCGTGGCCGCGCGCTGCGCAAAAGGCGGCGCCGGGACTGGTAATCCCGCCAGAGATGCAAACTCGGAAAACGCAGTTTTCCGGGGTGCCGTCGCGCATGTCCAAACCTTCGGGTGAAAGGCGGCGGCGCATGTCTCTGGCATGTTACCAGCTCCGGCGGCTCCCGCGCGTTAGCGTGCGGGAGTTCGGGGTCGGTCCGCGTGATGCCCCGAGGTCTTCCGCTACCGCTCCTGACGCGGACCGGAGGTGCATATGGACAGTATCGTTCCTGCTACTTCATCTTGCCTTGGCGCCGCAGCGCCGAGTGCTGCGATCATCACCCTGCCCGGCGAAAGCTCCGAGCTCGGGGCGCTGTGGCGCCGCTACGATGCAAGACCGGTCCGGCTCGTGCGCACGCGCGAAGGGCGTAACTTCAGTCTCGTTCGCTTCGAGCGGGCACATGAATTTATGGCAGGCATGACCCGCCCGGCTGATGAAGACATGGCTGATTACTTTTATGCGGCCGGCATCGTTGCGCAGCTGGCGATGTCATCGCACCTGCTCGACGTGGGTTTTCCGGACATGTGGTGCGCCAAATACATCGGTCTGCATGTCGACCGTGCCCTCGCTTATGCCAACGCCACGGGCTTCGGGTACGAGGATACCGAGACCGAACGCCTGATGCGGGTGCTGTCTCCCTATTGGAAGTGGAACAACCTGAGCCAGCTGCAGGGTATCGAGCCGGACGATGGCGGCTTCACGCGCGAAGGCGTCGGCGGGATCATCGCTGCGCTGGTGAACCACGTCGGGCACGTGACGGGGCATAGCCTGAAGCCAGGACGCCGCGCTGCGCGATCGTGATCGCACAACACAAGATGGCACGCCGCATTGCTTCCAAAGATGCCGTTTTACATTCTGCCGATGGTCGCCCTACTCCGCCCATCGCCCTCGACGAAAGGATGCTGCCGCCCGGCGTGCCGGGCGGCAGCGACAGCTGTCACCAGCCCTCCCGTTCCTGTCTGTCCATCGAGCGCACGAGCATCACCATAGCGTAGACGAAATGCCTGCGGGCCTGCCGCTTCGAAAGTCCGAGGCGCGCGGCGATCTCGTCTGTGCCCAGGTCCTCGACGCGTGCCAGCCGGAACACTTCGCGGTGCAGCGCGGGCAGCGATGCCACTGCCCGGTGCATCCGTCGCATCTTCGGATCCTCGATCTCCGGGAAGGCGTCCCGCAGGCGCGCCTCCTTTCTGCGCTGCTGCCACATTGCGATGCGCTGGATCATGACCGGCCCTCCCCGAATGCGAGGAGATAGTCGGCGCCCTTGCTGGCCGCGCTGGCTGCCCGGAAGATCGCCTTTTCATCGGCGCGCATTGCCTCAAGCCATGCTCCGATGTAATCTGCATGCCGAACCGTGGGCTGGATGCCTAGCGTTGCGCAGGTGAACGCCGCCGTCATCTCGGCCGCCAGTTCCTCTTTGGCATACGCCATCGAGCCGAACCGCCCGGACTGATCGCGCTCCAGCCGCCCCTTACCCCCGACCCAATGACCCATCTCGTGAAGTGCCGTCCGAAACCAGTTTATGGGCTCATGAAATGCAGCCTGCGGCGGCACCTGCACATAGTCCTGCCCCGGCGAATAGAACGCCTCGCTTCCGCCGATCCGGAAGTCTGCACCGCTCGCGGCAATCAGCCTGTCCACCTCGGCAATCGCCATGACGGGATCAGGCAAGGCTGCTTCCCCTCGCAGGTCGTCCGGCAAGCCCTCGCATTGGTCGAGGTTGAACACGACGAAGCGCTTCAGAAACGCAACCGTGCGCGCTTCGCGATCCTCGCCCTGTGCTTTTGCTGCCTCGTCCTTGGGGGTAAAGCGATCGGCATAGCAGACCACCGTGCCCTTCTCGCCGCGCCGCACGTTCCCGCCTGCCGCTGCCGCCTGCTTGTAGGTCAGCCACCGCTGCGAGCCGAACCCGCCGCCGATCCCTGCTGCCCATAAAATGAGCACATTAATCCCCGAATAAAACCTTCCGGACACCGCGTTCGCCGGCATCGTGCATGGACACTTCGACGCATCCCACGGCTGCACCCATGGCAACCGGCCCTCTTCCAGCTCGGCAATGATCCTTGCGGTCACCTCTCCATAGAGGCTCTGACGTTCGGTATGGCTCACGGCTCCTTCACTCCTTTCCTCAACCGCCATTGACCGGCGCCAGGGTGGCGGGGGGCGGCAGGAGCGGACCAACAGCCCCGCCAGCCAAGGCGGGGCGCACCTGAAAAGGCCGCAACGAAGTGGAGGACCCGGGAGTGAAACGGACGGGTTGCGCCCCGGCGAGGCGGGGCTAAAGGGCTGCGACGCCCCCCGTCACCTTGATGCCGCCAAAGGCCCTGCGCCGCCGGGCCACCGGCTCGGCGTCCCTTGAAGAGCGGCAAAGCCGCTCGCCCGGCCTGCTCTGAGCAGGACGGAAAGCGTCAGGCGATCGTTACGGCTATGCCGACAAGACGCCGCCAGGCGGCTTGGCTGAAGCGGAGCGGAAGTAGAGCGCGGTCAGCGCATGGCGCTGAGACGCCACTCCCTTTCCTACTCTCCCTCGCCTGGAACGAGCAAGCACCTCGCGCTGGCGGAACAGAGAGGAGGCAACACATGTCAGACTGCGACTGGAAGACAACCAGCGGCTGACCCGTCAGCTCGCCGCCAACGATAACGACGATTGCAAAGTGTGAGCTACCGTAACTTTGCAAACCTTTATCGATGACGACAGAGTATAAACTTCGTCTGGCGTCGTAGTGCGGAACTCAAATGCTCGGATATGCGCACCCTGCCTCGGGTCTCACCTAGAAAATCGGGCCAATCGCATCTTCGCTGGCGGGCGATTAAAATCGCCTTCACGGATCGTGAAATATAAGGCAGCGCATAGGACCCACCTGCCGATATTATATTGTGATGGGTGGATAAATACCGACCTCTGCGTTATCCTGCAGACAGTCGCTTGGATAGGAGCCAGAATTGGCCATCGAAAACGAAATACTCATTACGCTTGCCGCCGAGATTGTCGAGGCGCATGTCAGCAACAACAGCGTCGCGGTGGGAGAGGTCAGCACGCTGATCGAAAAGGTCTACGGCGCCTTGGAAAAGCTCGGTGCGCCGACCGAGGTGGTGGAAGAAAAGCCCAAGGGTGCCGTCTCCATCCGCGCCTCGATCAAACCCGAGCATCTCGTCAGCATGATCGACGGCAAGCCCTACAAGATGCTCAAGCGGCATCTGACCTTGCACGGCTACACGCCGCAGAGCTACCGCGAAGCGTTCGGCTTGCCCAGCGACTATCCAATGATCGCTGCGAGCCATTCGGAAAAGCGCCGGGAGATCGCCAAGACCCTTGGTCTCGGCTGTAAGCGCAAAGCCCCCGTCGAGCCCGTCGTCGACGCCAAGCCTGCCCGCAAGCCGCGCGCCAGGAAGGTCGTGGCCGAACTTGCCGAGGGCTAACGAGAGGAACGATGGGCTTCTCGGAGACCCCCGTCGTTGGCTGGAGCATCGGAATTTGGCATCGTTCTCATCGCAGCTGTATTTGGAAGGCGCGACCGATTCCGGAGCTTGACGGGGAGCATTATGAAGTCGGCGAAGCCTGGGCCGACATTCTGGCACGCCGTTCGCCTGAAGGTCGCGCGGTCGTCGAGCAGCTAGACCGCGCCGAAGAAGCAGCGTTGGCCATTCAGGAGCGGGTCGTGCTGGCTATCATTGAGAAGCGCGACGTTACCGACGATTTTTGCGCGTTTGAAGCGGCGCTCGCCGAGGTGGAGCAGATGCGATCCAAGGTCTATCGCATGGCAAGGCAGTGATGCTGTGCACTCGGCGAGGTTTCCGCTTCAGGCAGGTGGTAATGTGAGTTGGTCGGAATTTCGCGGAGTTGCATCCACGACGCGAGCGGCGACAAGTGGGACTTTCTGCTCGGTCCGCTTCGGAGCGCCAAAACAGGAAACCGGACATTCAGATCGCATCTGCGTAATAACCCCGTCCGCCGCCTTAGCCGACGTTCAGCCGGTCAAACCGGCATCCTGAAAGCTGACGTTTGTTCAGCGCTTTGTACAGCAACTGCCGAGCAGCTAAACTACCAGACTTGAGGTCAGCAGAAGATCGGCGTCGATCTTTAGCGGGTCGAGATATGCGGGATGCCGTACCAGCGCCTTGAGCACCTGGCGCAGCACGTCGATTGCCGTTTGGGACGCCGCGTAGCCGCCATCGTCGGACGCAGACTTCTTTCTGCGGCCGCCATGGACGATCGCTGAGCGCGCCTCATAGGTGTCGCGGATCGCGGTCCTAACCTCCTCCATTGCTTCGCGATTAGCCTCGATCCCGATGAGCGCCGCCGCGCGCATGCGCAGCTTCCATGAAATCGACTGGCCGTCGCCGTCACCGAGCAGGACTTCGAGTGCGATCGTCGCGTCGAGGATCGCATCGGCCGGCTCGTCGCGCGTCATCGCTGCGTTCAGCCGGCGCAGCGCGAGCGCGAACCGGTTGTCATCGATCGACCGTAGCGCTTGCCAAGTGCGGGCGACGGAATTGACGCCATCCTTATCAACCAGCGGCAGCGGATCGGCAGTCCAGCCGTAGTCGTCGAACCAGGCGGGGTAGCGGCGCGCACCGACAGCGTACACTTCGGGCTCGCCCAGGCGGCGGAAGGAGCGCCAGCCCTTCGCCAGCCGGATCTCCTGCGCATAGCCGGTCGCGATCCCGAGTTCGAGCCTGAGCGCAGCGAAGAAGGAATCGACCATTTGGGTCACTGCCGGCTCGGTCGCCGACAACACTTGCCCCAGGTCCCATTTCGGCTGGTTGGCGATTGACCAAGTGGTGAGCACCAGCGCATGCGTCGCCGAGGCCAGCACCGCATCATGGCCGTTGGCCGCGCGCGCCTTGTTATCCCATCGCGCCCGCTGAAGCCCCTCTGACATCCTGATGAGCAGCGCGTCCTCGGCGAGCCGGGCGCCGTCGCGCGCAAAGCGCGTCAGCGCGATCGGGATGATCACGGGTGTGGGCAGCCTCGGCTGCAATAGGCTTTTGAGGACGGGCCCCAGAACGCTCTTGCGGGTCTTGGGGCTCGAGGCCGTTTCGCCGAACCTCAGGAAATGGCTGTTCGCGGCGTCCTCGACGCCGCCTTCGACGAGTATTTCGAAGATGCGCTCGTGCGGCGCCGACATGTAGCTGCCCCACACCTCTGGCTCGGCACGAATGAAATCGAGCAGGGAGCGCAGCGCGGGAAAGCGCGCGGGCGGGAATTTGCCTTCGGCGCGCGCCGCGTCGTCGTCCCAGGGCGGCTCGAGGACGCTGCTGTATTCGACTGGGCCGTTGTGTCCCATGAACGGTGCGTCCGAGATTGCGGCCATACCATTGTCGCGAACCGAGACCTGCGGGCGCGCGAGGCGCTTGGGCTTCTTGCCCTCGCCAAGCTTCGCGCGAATGGCATCGATCACTTCCTCGGTCGCGCGATCATATAGCTGATGGAGCCGATCCGCATACTTGGGCGGAATGAAGGTGGAATCGGGTACGGTCGTCATGACACTCCCATACCGCGACATCGGCGTCCTGTCCGGTAGCTTGCGCCATCGCTCTGGCATGGCCGCTATTGCCGCGAACGGCGGCGATGAGTTTATCGGGCGCTCCTCCCGAAGGCATCTCTATTATGCGCGGCGCGATCGCCTGATAACCAGGGGCGGATTGGTCTCCGCGTCGAAAGGTCGGGAAGGAAGTATCTGATCTAAGGTAAACCTGGTGCGTCCAACATGTGCTAGTTACGTTGCAAGCCACGCCTGGAGCGCAGCCATGGCATTGCCGAGGTATCGCCGCAGTCTCGGTTCGATGATCGACAGAAGTTCCAAGTCGGCAAGCAGGTGATCGGCATCCTGCTTTTCCAACACGCTGAACGCCAGTTCATCCGCCCATTTGCCGAGATAGGCCGACCAGCTCTCGAATTCCGCGTGGGCGGCTGCGGCTGCGATAGCGATCAGAAATTCGCGCTGTGCCTTGGGTGGATGGGCGGAATCGATCCGGTTCTTGCGCACCATAACCCTAAGCTCATCCGCCAGTGCCTTGTTACGGCTTGCGCCCGCGACACCGGCGAGTCCGGTGAAAATATTCTCGCGCATCTCCTGGTCGACATCGCCGTCGAACCGGTGCCCGGCGGACCGCATCAGCTCTACCGCCCGCTCGACCCGGTGGTCGCCGATCGAGAACAAGCCGCGCAAATTGATAAGTGCGGTGACACTCTTCGGGCTGAAATCCTGCGGCGCCAACGCTTCCGCGAGGATCGCATCCCATTCCGCCGGCATCATCGGACTTTCGCCGCCCGTGCGCCCTTCGAGTGGCCCGGGCAGGAAACTGCCCGGAAAGATCATGCTGCGCGGCAGGTCGGTCTCGCCATCGCCAAACAGCAGGTCATGGAGCGGCCCCGCCTGGACATTGTCCTGATATGTCGAAGCAGCGTTCGAGATCCGTCCGAGGAACTCCGCCTTCAGCTGATCCGGCGTGCAATAATCCGCGACCCAGCGCGGCTCCTCACGCAATTCGCTCAGCGTCTGATAATAGAAACGCCGTCCGCGCTGCCCGATCGCCCATTTCGTAAAATGTTCGACGCCGACATGACCATAGGCGTGCCGCTCGAACAGCGCCGCTTGCGCGAAGATCGCCAAACGTCGCTGGAACGGCGGCAGGTCGGCCAGCGCGCCGGTACGGCTGATGTCGCCACCGACATATAGCAGGACGCCCATCAGGAAATGCAGTCTCCCCTCGACGTCCGTCGGATCGAGGTCGCGGATCGAGGTTACAAGCGCGAGGATGGTCGGCTCGAGCGAAGGAATCCTCGGAAGAACAGCCAACCCAGTCTCGATCGCGCCGATGCGCGAAAGCAAGTCGCCGGAGCTGGCGGCCCACTCCAGCAGTGCCACCAGCTCGCTCTCTGCGACCGTCGCGATGTCGCTCGCGGCGAGGATCGACGAGTGGCTGGCAAGCAGCAAGGTCAGACGGGTGACGTCGGGGTCATGGAACGCAAGCTGCCTATTGATATGCGGCGCGAGGATTTCTGCGGCGAGTTGCGGGACTGAAGATGCCACCCCCTTGCCGATGAGGTTCTCGTAATAGTCGCGGTCGGCGGGTACCAACGTCTCGGTCTTGCCGGTCGGACCGCTGAATTGCTGCTCGATTTTTCGCCCGATCTCGAGCGGCGTATGGTCGAGCGCCGCGTCGAGGTGGCGAAGCTCCTCGTAGCGCAGAGGCCGCTCGGTCAGTCGTACGCGCCAGTCAGCCAAGGCGTCGCGACCGAGCCCGGCATAGGCGAGAGCGGCGTCGAATTCGTCAAGCCGGGATTTCGCGTCGTGATGCAGGGCGACAAAGCCGTGAAGCTGAAAGCTCGCCTGGGCGTTCCGGACCTTCAGGATCTTGCGCCCGGCGTCTTCGCCGCGCTCGATCGACCATTCGTCGCCGTCGTCGTCCTTCACCGTCGCCGACGCATCGCCACTGCGGTACAGTTCACGGATCGCGTCGAAGAAAGCGGCGCGACCGAACCGCGCCTTGTCGCCGTCGAAGACAATCATACCGTCCAGCTTGAGGTGCAGCACCTCGCGGAATCGGTCGTCCTCGACTACCTCTCGCAGGATCGTCTCGGGAAAGAGCGACAGCGCTTCGCGGCGCGTGAGCGGCATGTCGTCCTCAGTCATCGCCGATCGCATCTTCCGCGAACATCAATATGAACTGCCGCACATGATCGATCAGCCACGCGTAGATTCTGGGCTCGGTATGTTTGAGCGGCTCCAGCACCTCCTCGCGCATCCAGCTGTCGAAGCGATCGCGCGCACTGAATTCGATCTGGGGACGGTTGATCAACAGGCTGTTGACCGGGATCGCGAGACCATAGGTCGCCATCGCGGAGCCATCATGGTCGGTAATCATCCCCGACCAGTTGCGCATGTCGGCCCGTGCCAGGAGCCAGCGCGATCTCGCGCGAGCAAGATCGTCCGCGATCGTATCATTCCATTGCAGGCCGATTGTATCGACGAGGACGGAAGTCAGACGCTGTAGCCATTCGGCCTCGGTCGGCAGTCGCAGCCACGACCGCATCTGGATCATCATGAGATTCTCGCGAAATGCGCGAAGCTCACCGGTCTCGAGCATCTCGCCGTCCTTCAAGCGCGACCGCGCGACAAGTTCGGCCAGCTCCTCCGCCGTGGCGGGGATCAATAATAATCCCGAGCGCCGTAAGGTCGTCAGGTAGCGGCGATGCTCGTCTTCGCTGATTGCGTTGTCGGCGCGTAGCGCGGCGAGGAGGTCAAGCGACGTCCAGACCGGAGACGCGCCATTGTCGCTGTCGATATTGGCATGGCGGTTCATGTACCGGTCGTCGGAGACGATCGCGTCGACATGGCCGGCAAGCTCGATCACGGACATATCGGGATGAGCCTTGAGCTCATCGGTGTCGCCGCTTGCCGCCAATTTGACGGTGCCCGACGCGATCCCGGCCGCCAGCGGCGCCCGGAGCCGTTCGATCACCGCTTCGATCGCGGTCGCCTGGCTCTCCAGCCCGATCAGCGCATTCGCCTCGTCGACCTGATGTTGCGAGACAAAGACCTTCAAGCCGGCCGCCGCGATCTTGTCCAGCACGCCGGCCGTGTTGAGGTAGGATACCGAAAGATCGTCGAGATAGAGTTCGGCCCCGTCCTCGATGGCGATTTCCGTCGCCCATCGCCTCTCATTCGCCTCGAGATATCCGCGGGCGCGCTGCTCCTCTTCCAATGTCAGCTGACCCGCTTCGACGAGCTTGTCGACGACCGCGAGGCACGACACCAGATGGTCCGCGAAACGCGCCAGATCGACGCCTTCCCCGCGGAACGATCCGACCTTTTGCACGGGCGCCGAGCGAACCACTATGCGTTGCGCCTCGTCCCCGGGCTGGCTTTGCGCTTCGCCGAGCATCGCGGCCAGCGAGCGGCCGACAATATCGACGAGCTTTTCATCAACCGGTGTCGACGGCGTGAACCGGAGCATCCGGCCCGCGCTCAAGGCGCGCGACATCCGGTGTGCGAACGCGATGCGGCTTGGTTGATGGAAGGCAAGCCGCTGGCGTTCGCCAAAGAGCCAGCCGAGCGTCGAATGCGCGATCGTGACGATCCAGCGCGCGGTGACCAGCTCGATCAGGTCGAGCGAGGCGAGAATGATCAGCGAACTTCCGTCGAGTGCGATTGAATTGGCCTTGAGGTCGGGCGACCCTCGCACACCGCTATAGGCGGGAATGACCGAGCGTCGCCGCGGGTCGGGTTCGTCACGGTTGGCGAGCATTGGCGGCAGGAGCAGCTCGAGGCTCGGCCGGCGCAGCAGCTTTGCCGCCACGTAGCGCGGGATGTCTCCAGCTTTGAGCTTGTCCCAAGCCTCCGAGACGCGCTTGTCCCAATCGGGCGCTTGGTCGATCAATTGCTCGATGTCCGCCGACTGGACCGGGCCATCGTCGCCGGAGAGATTGGCAGCCGTCGCAAACCACTGCTGAACATGGTCGGCGTTCTCGAGACCTTGCTGCGTCGAAAGCATATAGCAGCCGATCAACACCTCTGGATCAGCAGGCGCCTTCTCGGCGGCAAGGGCGATCAGACCGGCCACGCGGGACGATCCGATCTGCGCCGCTAGCTGCGCCGTTAGGAGCAGCTCTTCGGCCGTTCGGCTGTCGCGCTTCGACCATTCGTCTTCGACATGCACCGAGAGGTCGGGCCACCGGCCGGACGTGATCAATATGTTTGTCAGCAATGCGCGATCATCGGCTACGTCGCGCTCGGCCCGCAAGCCGGTGAGGACCGCTGTTGCCTGCGCAATGTCGCCGGCGCGGTAGGCGGTCCAGGCCTGAGCCGAGCGCAGGAGCGGCGACATGTCGATCAGCTCGGGGACATCGCCAAGGACCGTTGCGACGTCATCTGTACGATCGTGCCGCAGCAGGAACTGCACGATGCTCTCGGCATCATGGCGCGCCTTCGTCGTGGTCACCAGCAATCGGGCAAGTTCGAAGAACCGCTCGGAATAGCCTTGGCGCGACATCGCCAGAACGAGCTGCGCAAGATTGGCCGTGACCGGTGACACGGCATAAGCGGCTTCCAGATCCGCAATGCTTGGGCCGGTCGCGCCGGTCGCGATGATTGCCTGCAGCTTGGCGCGCTCACCGTCATCGATACCGTCGGCCTCGTCGAGGCGGCGTTGCGCCTGGTCGAGACGATCGGCCGAGGTCAGCATCTTGATCTCGATGTCGAGGATGCCGGGTCGATTGAGGTGCGCCAGCATGACGCGCATATGCTTTTGGAGATAATCGGCGGCATTCGCCGCCGTTGCCTGACCATTGGCCAAGGCGAGCCGCGCAAGCGCTATTTCGACATCGCCTTGCGGATTGAGTGCATCGGCACGAGTCAGCGCGCGCTCCACGGCGCCGAGATCGAGTGAAATGCCGAAGGCCAGTCCGAGCGGAACCCATGCGATCGGGTCGTCTGCGCCGAGCTTGCTCTCAAGCGCTTCGCGGGCCTCAGCCCGGGTGTCCGTATCGCGCAATCGCAGCCATAGCGCGAGATTCTCGAACGCGCGTGTGGCGCGGTCGCACTTGAACCTATCCGCAGTCTCGGTCGCCGAATCCAGCAGCGCGGCGGCGGCTCGGCGATCGCGGACTGCCTCGACCGTGTCGAAAAGCGGGAAGGACGCCGCGTCTAGCGGCGTGCCCGAAGCAACGACGCCGCGAAGATCAGCCGGCACATTATGCGTGATCAGGGCCATCGCCACGGCCTGCCGTGCCGCCGGCGCGTCCTCGAAATCATCCTCGGTCAGGGTCTGCGCGCCCGCATAGGCATCATCCCAACGCTGGGCCTGCATGAGCGAGGTAAGCAAGATGTGCTTTCCGTCAGCATCGAGCAGGTCGAGCCCAATTCCGGCGTTATCGGCCCATGCCGCCATTCCCTCAGGCCCGTCGCGATTAAGCACGATCTGAAGTGCCGCTGTCCGCTTTGCTGGAGAATCGATGGGCGCCAGCACCGCCAAGCCGCCTTCTGCGTCGGACCGCGCCCGCAAGAACGCCCGCGCGATCGCCGCATTCTCGCTGCTCTCAAGCGCGGTCGCGGCACCCCACAGGCCTTCGGCAACCGAGACGTCGTCGTCGCGTGCAAGATACCGTGCGCAATTTGCCAGCGCGACCGCTCGAACCGAGGCGGACGCGCGCGCTAGGTCGCCCGTTTGAATCCGATTTGCGAGGCGGAGCGCGTCGGCTTTGTGGCTGCTGCCTTCAAAGAAGCGGCTGCGCTTCATCCTTCCCAGTTCGCTTCCGATATGGGCATCGAGAAGATCTATCGGGATGGGTGCCGTCGCGTCGGCGATCTGGCTGGTGACGCCGCCGATGGCTTCCATCACCAGCCGGTCGCCGACCGTCAGGTTGCGCGTGATGCTGAGCGCCACAAAGGCCACGGCATATTCGAACGCCATGTACCCTTGGCCTGGCCCATCGGCCTCGGGATATTCGGCGTAGAACGCCGCCGCCTCGTCAGCTTCAGTCTGAATCGCGTCGCCACGGATCAGCGCTCGAACGGCGAACTTGACCAGGCTCTCGATCTTCTCGGTAGATACCCATTGCGCCGTTGGCGCTTCATCGAAAAAGGCCGGACGCCCAGAGATCTTTCCCTTGAGATAGTCGAGCAAAGCCTTGCCCGGCTTGTCGGCATTTAGGGCGAGGACGTCGAGGGCAGCCGACATCTCGGCATCGACCCCGGCAAATGCGATCGATTTTTCATCAGCGCCGCGCAGCTTATATTCCCGTCCTACAGCCTTGATCAGCGGTGTCGCGGCCGCCGTCACCAGCTTCAACGGATCGATTGACATGGTCATATGTTGGCGCGCCCGGTCGAAGCGGCCGGACTCGGCACTAGATGCCGGAGCGGCGATCGACTTTCTGATAGCACTCTCTTGGGTTTTGCCTTGTTGGTCTCATTCAATCGTTCTGCTTATGCGTTGTCATGATTATTGATAGGCATAGCTAGCGTGTCTGAGCCTTCATTGCCACGCGAACTGCCACCATTTGGCCATAGGAATCGCGTTTGGCGGACGCGGTGAGAATGACGGCGTCCTGAAAGCGGAAATTGCTTCTAGCCTTTCCGGCCGCTAGGCAAGCGCAACCAGCCTGTCGCCATCTATCTCTGCCGGTATCGGCTCATCGAGGATGGTCAGAATTTGGGGATCGCAATGGTCATCAGCCATCAGAGCGGTCTCGAATATGGGAACGCTCGTCGTGAGCGGCTTTGGGTTATCGCTGACCGGGATTTCGGCCTTGATTCGCAGGAAGCCGAATTCTTCCGACGCGGCCAGCCTGAGTTGCGCCATTTTGCCGTCAGCCATCTTTAACCGCGCACCGTGCAGGATGTTCAGCGCGTAAAGGCTGATGAATGTCGAGACGGATTCGAAGCTGGACCGGCTTTCCTCCTCCAAGGACCCTTCTGCGATGAGCAACTCCACAAAGTCGCTCCACAGCGTTTTGTCGTCAAAAACGAACTGCCACATCTTACTGAGACCGAACACTTTCAGCACTTGAGACTCGCGCTCTTTGCGCGGCTTGCCCGCGCCGAACTTCGTAATCGCCTTGTTGAAGGACTGTTCCGCCGTTTGGCGCGAGATGCCGAACCTCTCCTTGATCCGTTCATCTGGCATAATCCTAAAGTTTGCGCGCCCGGCCTCTTTCAAATGATCACTGGAAATTTTAGTTAGATTAAACTGCTGATGCCACAGTCTGGCGCTAGTTAGGATGTCGTTGGCGCGCGTCAGGCTGATGCCCTTATCTCGCTCGTGACGGTGAGCGGCGAAATGTCCGATCTCCTGGACGCTGGCCCGCCCGGGCTGGTGCATGCGGAGATCGGAGAAAAGACTGTGTAGGTCGGCAACCTTGCGCTCACCACGGATAAGTCGCGCGACGCGCCTCTTGTGATCTTCTTGGAGCATGGCAAATCCCGCCTTTTCCCGAATGTGCGCCGCCAATCTAACAGCAGAACTTCCGTTGATGTTATTCCATTTATTTCCGTCTTCGTTCAGGTCGGCTTGACGACCACGCGCATTGCGCGCGATCAACGTTTAGGAGATTTGCAGAACTATGACAAAGCAAGTGCCGTCTGATGATGTAAAGGCCGGATTGGCAAAAATTCGCGGCGCGCTCGACTGGATCGATAGTAAGCTTCCCAGCGTAGAGATCGAGGGCGACCACCGCCACCGCATTCCGGCTCAGCTCTATGATCTGGCGCTCGAACATGCCGCGAGCATTCTCCACCTCATTGAAACGTGTCGATACGCCAGCGCCTTTGCACTGGTGCGCTGCGAATTCGAATGCTTCGTTCGAGGGGCGTGGATCCACCACCGCGCGACCGACGACGAGATCGAGCAATTCGTCGAAAAGGACGTGATCAAGCCCAAGATATGGCAGCTTATCGAGGCGCTAGAACAACATCCACCGTTCGAAGACAAGCTACTGTCGAACGTTAAGGAAAAGGCTTGGACGCCGATGAACGGCTATACGCACGGCGGCATCCACCAAGTGAGCCGCCGGCTCGTAGGCGATTTTATAGAGCCTGCATTTGAAGACGAATCCCTGCTGGAGGTCATTCAGTTTGCAGGCATCATGGGCTTGATCGCTTTCGGCGAAATCGCTGCGATGGCTAAGCGCGAGGACATTGTCGCCGAAGCGCAGGCGAAGATGGACAGCGGCGCAGCTAAGGTACTCCACGCCTGATCGATCAAAGAATAGCCACTCGCACAATAGCGCCGTGCTCCCTAAATGCTGGGGCTATGTCAAAAGAATATGTCTCTTCCGAAACGATCAAGGAAGGCCTGCGGTGCCGCTGAGCGTCCACTTCTGGATGCGGTGATCGAAACGTCAAGCGGCTGAGATAAAGGCGCGAAGCTGACGCGCTGCCTTGCCGGTCGGAGCGCCCGCTATCCCATTGGCACTCCTGATAGGAGACGTTCCGGAGTGTCCGACGAAGCCGATATGACCGTGCGACCAGGCAAAGGATCCGGTCATGTCCGTTATCTGGATTCCGGAAACATCCCGTGAGCGGTAAAAAAGGGTCGATGACGGTGTGGATGAAGTCCGGCCTAAACATTGATGCAGGTTTGCACGGTCGCCTACTTTGGCCGCCAGCGCTCTAGCTGCGTCAAAATATCACCGACGATCTGCTCTGAAGAAAGTCGGTCAAGTCTCGATCTCGCACATCACCCTCCGTTCGGGCCGTAAGAGTCTTCTGTGGTTGCCGCCCGTGAGGCAAGAAGTTTCTGATCCGGTGAGCAGGTAATCGAGCGCGGTCCTCTGTCAGGCCTTTGCTCGCGGCGATTTTCAGAAGCCGCTGGCCGGTATGGTGATCCGCAGAGCAGGTCCAAATCTGTTAAACGAGCTCGTGGTTCGGGACTCTCAACTGGTTTTCCTGCTTGAGATCTGTTCGATCATTCTGCCCATTCGGGTCGTCGCCTTCTCGCTCCCTCTTTCCGGTTCGGGCCTTGCGCTACCTTTGGATCAGGTGGCGATTGCCGTTGCCGGGGCTCGATAGTCTTCCTGCTTCGCCAACATCGCCCACATCATGCGAGCCATCTTGTTGGCCAATGCGATTGCCACGAACATCCGCGGCTTGCGCGCGAGCATGCGGGCCAGCCATGAAGTGTCGGCGATCGATTTTCGTCCCATCCAGTTCAATCGCGACATGGCGCCCATGATCAGCAACTGGCGGATGTCGCTCTGCCCGGCCTTGGAGACGCGGCCGAGCCGCTCCTTGCCACCGCTTGAATGTTGTTTCGGGACGAGGCCCAGCCAGGCGGCAAAGTCTCGGCCGCATTCGAAGCTCTCCATCGGTGGAGCGAACGCTTCGACTGCCGGCGCCGTCAGCGGCCCCACGCCGGGCATGGTCTGAAGCCGTCGCGCGATGTCCGCTTGTCCCGCGAGGGCTTTGATGCGGCGGTCACTTGTCGCGATCCGCCCGGTCATCCCCGCAATTTGCTCCAGCAAATCGTGGCATTCCATGCGTGCAATCTCAGGCAGGTCGCGTTCATGCCGTGTCTTTCCTATCGGTGCGGAAAAAGGAATCAGGCAGCGGATAGCCAGTGCATAGAGGGCAGGCCGACATATCGGCATGATGAAATTTCACGCTGCGGGCGCCCCCGCGCGCCTCAAGGCCAGCACAGATCCAGACGCAGCACTCCATTGACTAGGCCGGTCGCTAGCACTGGCTTCGTGCCCGGCTTGATATGGAAATCAGGGATGCGCTTCAGCCATTCGTCCAGGAAGATGCGAATTTCCCGCCGCGCCAAGATTGCGCCAGGGCAGGCATGGGGGCCGTTGCCGAAGGCCGCGTGCACCGGCTTTTCGCGGTTAAAATCCACCATCAGAGGATTGTCGTTCAGCCGCTCGTCGGTGCCGACCCATAGATTGGCGGGCAGGATACGGTCGCCGGCGCGGAACCGGATGCTGCCATATTCGAAATCCTGGGCGATGACGCGCGACGTGTTAGCGAGGCCATGGCGACGGATCATCTCCTCGATCGCATGCTTGACGAAATTATCGTCGTCCAGCCGCTCGACCAGTTGCTGCCGGTGCCCCGGGTTCATCGCCAGGAAGCGGGCAATGAAGCCGATCATGCCAGCCACCGTGTCCAGCCCGCCGAACAGCACCAGCGTTGCATAGCTGACAGCCTCCATTTCGCCGATACGCTCGCCGCCGATGTCGACATTGACGAGCTTGCTCAGGAGATCGTCGCCCGGCTTTTCGCGTCGCGCCAGTATCTTGGGCATCAGATAGGCGCCCATCTGCTGCTGCGAGCGCAGGCGGATCTCGGCCGTCGCGCCGCGCACCGATTCCTCGGCGATGGGCAGCAATGCCTGCTTGTCTGCGATCGGCAGATCGACCAGTTCCAGGAAAACATGGATCGGGAGAACCTTGGCGAAATCCTCGATGAACTCGCACTCGCCGTTCGGCAGTACCGCCTCGATCGCTTCGACCGCGACGCTGCGCACCTTGCTTTCCAGCTCGGTCACGACGGCGGGCATCAGCGACTGCATCAGCGGCCGACGGTAGCGGGCATGTTCTGGCGGGTCCATTTCAAGCGGGATCTGGCGCGGCGTGCCTTCGGGCATCGGTGGTAGGACGATGTGCTTATGGGAAAAATGCTGATAGTCGCGCTGCATCGCGAGAATGTCGGCACCGCGCGTCGCCACCCAGTGACCGCCATTGTGCGGCGTCCAGAAGATGTCGGGATTGGCCGACTGGACCGCGGCATAAGCCGCCTGCACATCCTCGGCCGATCCGGGGATGTCGTAGAAATTGAAATCGCGCACCAGTTCGGCCGGCACATGGTCCGGGCGCGGGGCGATCGTCGTTTCAGCGCTCATCTGTCTCTCCCTCAAGTGCGCATGTCATAGCGGAGCGTGCGGGCGAACCGCCATCGGCGCAGGTCAGATTTCACCCATCCGATGGCCGGCCCGGATAGGCCGGTCACAGCCGCGCACCGACCTACCGCGTCAGTCCTCGGGCGCGATGGCGACACGTAGCCCGTTCATTTCCGCCGTCAGCGGGATCTGGCAGGACAGACGCGAAGTCGCGTCGCGATGGTCCGAACTGTCGAGCAGGTCACTTTCATCCTCGCTGATCGGCGGCAGCAGCCCGACAAAAGCCGGATCGATCTTCACATGACAGGTGGCGCACGAGCAGCAGCCGCCGCACAGCGCCAGCATCTCATCCACGCCGGCGTCGCGAATGGCTTCCATCAGCGACAGGCCGGCATCGGCGGCGATGGCGCGTTCCTCGCCATCGCGGGTCGTGACAATCAGATTGGGCATGAAGCTGGTCCCATTTTTTTGCGAGAATTGTTCAGTCGCCAAAGCGCACATGAAGATGCCGGGGCACCCGCATCATCGTGCCACGGATTTCCGGTCGCGGCTTGTCCGGGTCGAAGCGCAGGCTCGGCAGAGTGTCCATCACCGCGATCAGCGCACGCGTCATTTCCACCCGCGCCAGATGCTGCCCCACGCAGATATGCGGCCCGCGCGAGAAGGAGAAATGCGCCTTTCGATCGCGGAAGATGTCGAACCTGTCGGGGTCGGGGAAGATCGCCGGATCGCGATTGGCCGCGCCCGCCACCACGTCCAGCAGCGACCCCGCCGGGATTTCAATCCCGCCGAGCATCACATCCTCCTTCGCCATGCGCAGTTGCACGACAACCGGCCCGTCCCAGCGCAACGCTTCTTCGATCGCCAGCGGGATAAGCTTGTGGTCGGCGCGCACCGCGTCGAACTGGTCGGGATTTTCGAGCAGCGCGGTCAACAGGATGCTGGTGCCGCGATAGGTGGTGTCGCCCGCCGCGTTCATCAGCTGGCGCAGGAAGGAAATCAGCACCAGTTCGGGCAGATGGTCGCCATCGACCTCGGTGTTCGCGAGCAGACTGACCAGGTCGTCGCCGGGATTGCGGCGGCGCTCGTCGACCAGAGCGGTGAAATAATCGCCCAGCTTGCGCGAGGCCTCCATCGCTCTGTCGATGTGCATATAATCCGTCTGGCCGATCGCCAACCGCTGGAAGGTACGCACGTCGGCGGCCGGCAGGTCGAGCTGGCGGTAGATCACCTCGAACGGATAGAGCAGCGTGAACTGTTCGATGAGGTCGGCGCGGCCGGTGCCGACGAAAGCGGCCATCAGGTCGTTCACCACCGGATCGACGATCGTATCGCCCCACAGCTTCACATATTGGGGCAGGAAGATCTTCTGGAAGATCTTGCGCCACCGGCCATGTTCGGGATTGTCCATGACGCTGATGCTGCCTTGGCCGAACGTTTCGCCGATGTTGAAGCGATAGCCGTGGTTAGAAAAGCGGTCCGTGTCAGTGAGGACGGTCAGCACCTCTTCCGATCCCACGACGGTAAAACTCTTGCGATCGGGATAGGTGGCCGATTGCAGACCCATCTTGGGCCGATAGTCCCCTTCCAGCACGGACGCCTGCGCGCGCCAGTGCGCAATCTGCGCATAGGGGTCGAGCGTATCGCCGAAATTGATACCGTCAGCGCTGAACGGGTCATAGCCCGGATCGTCATATTCCTGGATCTTGACGGCGCTGTCCATCTTTCCCCACTCTCTCTTATACAGTATTTACTACATAGATTGGGCCTGTGATGCTGTCAATCCGCGGTCGGGCCGACCAGCGTCTGCGCGATTAGCTGCTCCAGCACGTCGAGCACTGGCCCGCGACCTGGCGCGTCGGGGAACAGCGCCTCACGCAGCAAGACGCTGGCAGCGATCATGCCAAAGCCCAGCCGTACGCCAATCGAAAGGTCAAACGGCGGCTCGGTCCCAGCCAGCATGTAGCGCTGCCGAACCTGGCGCACCGATTCGTCGAAAAAGGGCGCGAGGCCGCGCAGCCCGGGCGCGACATCCTCCCCGCTTGACGCGGGGCCGGTCATCAGCGCGCGGAACATCGCCTCATTGCCCTCGAACAATTCATAGACCGCCCGGGTGAAGCGCCGGGTTTCCGCCTGTTTGGGATAAGGCGCGGTCGGATCCGGATGCAGTTCGACGAAGGCAGCCATAAGCGCATGAAAGGGCGCGATCACCACCTCGTTGAACAGCCCCGCCTTGTCGCCATAATAGCGGAACAGCAGCGTCTCGCTGACATCAGCGAGACGTGCGATCTCCCGCGTCGTCGTGCCGCCATAGCCGCGCTCGGCGAACAGGTGGCGCGCGGCGTCGCGAATGCGCTGTTCCACATCGTCGCGCGTGCGGCGGCGGCGGCGCGCTGGCGCCCGGCTTCCTTTACCCCGTACCGGCTCTTTCAGATCATCAGCGATTGCGTCCCTCCAGGATGATGTCGGCTGCGTTCCAGGCGGACGCCATAATCGGCCCGTTGGTGTTGGCCGATACCATCGCGGGCATGATCGATCCATCCATGACGCGCAGGCCGTCGACGCCCTTTACCCGCAGCTTCGGATCGAGCACCGCATCGTCGAAATCGCCCATGCGGCACGTGCCGCAAGCGTGATAGCCGGCCTGGCCGATCTGGCGGAAGGCCGCCAATATCTCATCGTCGCTGTGGAGCGAGCGGGTCGGTTCGCGCTCTCCGGCGATCATCGGCGCGATGGCGGGCCGGGCCATCCATTCGCGCAGATAGCGATGCATCGCCACGGTAACGGCACAGTCATAGGGGTCGGTCAGGTAGCCCGCACGGATGGTCGCGGGCGCCATCGGATCGGCCGCATTGATCCGCACCGATCCTTCCGAGCGGGACCGCAGCGGATAACCGAACAGGGTGACGCTGTGCTCCGGGTCGGCGACCATATTGCCCTTGGCGTCCGGCGCGGCGACGGCGGGCGAGAGCAGGATTTCGATGTCGGACGTCGCCGATTCGGGCAACACCGTGGCGAATGCGCCGACATTGCCATAGCCCGCCGCCATCGGCCCGGTACGCGTCAGATAATAGCGCAACACATTGCCCACCAGCTTGAGGCCGGTGAGCGCATGGTTCTGGCTGTGAGGGACGGTCAGGTCATAGATCATCGAGAGAAGGCGATGCTCCAGCATATGTTCGCCCACGCCCGGGCTGTCGGCCACGAGCGGGATGCCCAGCGCCTGGAGATGCCCCGCCGCGCCGACACCGGAGCGTTGCAAGATCTGGGGCGACATCAGCGCGCCGGCGCTCAGGATGATGTCGCGCCCGCTCGCATAATCCTGCACCGCGCCATCGACGCGGGCGCGCACGCCGATGGCGCGGCGACCGTCGAACAGGACCTTGTCCACTACCGCGCCGGTCACAATGCGCAGATTCGGCCGACCCTTCGCTCGCTTGAGGAACGCTTGCGCGGAACTTTGCCGCTTCCCTTTCCAGATGGTGCGGCTGGTATAGCCCACGCCGTCGCGGCCAGACCGGTTGAGGTCCGCGACGCGCGGCAAGCCCATCTGCTCGCCCGCTGCGATGAAGGCCTCGGTCAGCGGGTCGTGCATCGGCTCGACCGAGATGTGCAGCGGCCCATCGCCCCCGCGCACCTCGTCGCTGCCAAGTTCATGGCCCTCGATCGCGCGGAAGGCGGGGCCAATCCGGTTCCAGGCCCAGCCCGCTGCGCCCAGCCGCTCCCATTCGTCATAATCTTCCGGCTGGCCACGGAAATACATCATGCCGTTGATGCCGGACGATCCGCCCAGCATCTTGCCCCGAATCCAAGTTTCGGCCGGCACGTCATTATGTCCCTGGGTCTGGAAATACCAGACATGGCGCGGATCGGTGTAGAGCTTGGCGGCGCCGCGCGGCATGTGGATGAAAGGGTTGTCGTCGGCCGGTCCCGCCTCTAGCAACAGCACGCTGTTGCCAGGATTTTCCGACAGCCGGTACGCCAGCACGCAGCCAGCAGATCCGCCGCCTACGACGATATAGTCGTAGGTCATCAGATGTGCGCCCGGATGACGTCGCCGATGATCGTGCGGCTGTCCTGGCTGATGTCGATCGTGTCGAACATGCGGTTGTGGCACATGCCCACGGCCAGTTTCGTGTCCGGGTCGGCCCAGCCGATATTGCCCCCCATGCCCGGATGGCACAGCGCCTTCATGTTACGCGGGGCGGAAACTGGCGGGTTTTCCGCCCCGCCCAGCCAATAGCCCGACCAGGCGATCGGTACGACCATGCCGAAGAAGACCGGGTCGGCATCGTCGAAATGCGGGCGCGGCGCGGCGAAGGTCGCCACCCGTTCCTCCGACAGCAAGCGCACGCCATTGAACTGCCCGCCATTAGCGAGCATCGCCCAGAAGCGCGCGTTGCTGCGCGCGTTGAAGATACCGCCGACCGCCGGAATGCAGGCGCGCCGCACATAGGGTCGCTCGAAGGGGTCCGGCATGAGGTCGACGATCAGAGGCTGCGCCTCGCGCATCATATTGTTGTCGGGCGCGACATAGACGGCGGCGGCATCCAGCTTGGCGACGCGCGGTTCGGCGTCGTCAGGAATGCCGATCCACAGGTCGGTCGCGCCGATGGGATCGGCGATCTCTTCCTTGACGAACTGACCGAAGGGCCGGCGTTTGGGATCGGTGCGGCGGACGACTTCCCCGATTAGCCAGCCGAAGGTCATGGACTGATAGGACGAACGGCTGCCTGCGGGATAGACGCCCTCCATTTCGGCGATGCGGCGGCACATCCAGTCCCAGTTGGTCATTAGTTCAGGCGTCACGTCGGGCGGCATGCGCAGCACGCCGGACGTGTGCGACAGGACATGGCGCACGGTCACGTCGCCCTTCCCGGCCACCGCGAATTCAGGCCAGTAAGTGGCGATCGGCGCGTCGTAATCGACCAGGCCGCGCTCGACCTGCATGTGCATGGCGGTAGCGCTGACCGCCTTCGTCACCGAATAGACGTTAAACAGGGTGTCGGCATCGACCGCCCGGCCGGTGGCGGCGTCCGCCAGGCCCGACCAGCAATCGACGATCTGTTCGTCTCCCAGCCAGGCGCTGACTTGGATCCCGACTTCCTTGCCGTCGGCCACCAGCCGGTCGATGGTTTCCTGAACAGCGTCGTTGACCTTGGTCATCCTCTTCTCGACCTTTCTCGTCTGGCGAATTATAAAGCGCTTGCTACATAACATGGAAAGAGGCGTGGGGAAGGACAGATGGCGGGCAGCTTTGAAAATATCGACATTGTGAAGGCCGACGGCATCGTCACCCTGCGCATCCATCATCGCGGTGGCGCGGCGAAGTGGGCGCTGTGGGGCGGATTGCACAAGGAACTGGGCGTCGCCTTCGCCGACATCGCCGCCGACGCCGATGCCCGGGCGCTCATCATCACCGGAACCGATGACGTCTTCTGCGCGGAATTCGACATGGATTGCGCCCTGCCGCCGATGGGCGGCGCGAGTTGGGACGTCATCTTCCGGGAGGGGCGGGCGCTCCTCAACAACCTTCTGTCCATCGAAATACCGGTGATCGCCGCCGTCAACGGCCCAGCCTTCATCCATGCGGAGATTGCGCTGCTGGCCGATGTCGTGCTGGCGGCGGACACGGCCGTCTTCGCCGACAAGCCGCACGCACTGGCCGGCGTCGTGCCGGGCGATGGCGTGCATTCCATCTGGCCCATGCTGCTGGGACCGAACCGGGGCCGCTATTTTCTGATGACCGGGCAACAGATCGGCGCGGCCGAGGCGCTGTCGCTGGGGCTTGTGGGCGAAGTTCTTGCGCCTGCCGCGCTGATGCCCCGCGCCCGCGACCTGGCAGCCACCATCGCGGCGCGACCGGCGGTGGCGAACCGCTATACCCGCATCCTCCTGACCCGCGACCTGCGCGCGCGGCTGGCGCGGGAACTGGACCAGGGGCTCGCGATGGAGGGGCTGGCGATCCTGGCGGGGTTGCAAGCCAGCGCAGCGCCCATGTGATCGACGAGCGGGAGCAATTGACCCGCCCCTGACCCCCTGCCAGCTTTCCCGGAACGATGGGAGAGCATGATATGGCGGAAAGCACCGAAGGCGTGGCCGCGACGCAGCGCGAGGCGGTTTCGACACCGGTCGGGGCGCACGGCAACGGGTGGCAGGGCGTGGCGGTCGAATGGCGCGCGAACTGGCATATCGGCCTCGCCGCCTTCCTGGCGATCGGCCTGTCGCATGGTGCCTATCAGTCGCTGTCCAGCCTGTTCGTGCTGCCCTTGCAAGAGGCGTTCGGCTGGTCACGCAGCCAGATCGCATTTGCACATTACAGTTCGCTGCTGGTCGCGCTGGCCGCGCCGTTCATCGGGCGCGCGGTCGATCGGTTCGGAGCGCGCGGAATCATGCTGGGCGGCATGCTGTCATCAATCGCCATCTATATCGGGCTCGCCGCGATGAACGGATCGCTGGCGCTCTTCTATCTGCTGAGCGTCCTGGCCGCGGTGATCGGCCTTTCGGCGAGCGGGCTGACCTGCTCGCGCGTCGTCAGCCAGCATTTCGTCCGGTCGCGCGGCGTGTCCCTGGCGGTCGCGCGCAGCGGGCTGGCGCTGGCCAGCGCGGCGCTGCCAACCGTGCTGTTCGCGATCATCACCCGCTTCGGCTGGCGGGCGGGTTACCTGACCGAAGCGCTGCTGGTGCTGGTCGTCGCCGTGCCGGCGGTATGGTTCTGGATCGGCCATTCCCGCGCGCTGCCCGGCGCGGAGCGCTTGCGACCCGACCCCGACCTGCCGTCATGGCTGCACCTGCTGCGCGACCGCAAAGTGTGGTTCCTGTGCCTGGGCGCGGGACTCGGCTATGCGCCCGCCACCGCGATCATGACCCAACTGCAGCCGCTGCTCATCAGCAAGGGAGTGGAGCCGGGATCGGCCGCCGCGCTGGTGGGCATGGCGGGCATCGCCAGCTTCGTCGGCGCGCTGGTGACGGGCAGCCTGGTCGATCGTTTCTGGGCGCCGGGCATCGCCTTCCTCTTCGCCTGCGGATCGGCGGCGGGCACCTGCCTGCTGGCGTGGCACGGCACGGTCGACGGGCCGGTCGCGGGGCTGGCGATCCTGCTCGTGGGGCTGGGCCTGGGCGCGGAGATCGACGTCGTCGCCTATATGGTAGCGCGGTATTTCGGCATCCGTTCTTTCTCTACCCTCTATGGCCTGACCGTCTTCTTCATCGCCTTTTCGGGCGCGGTGGGCGCGTCGATGCTGGGTGTCGCGTTCGACCGTACCGGCAATTACGACTCCGCGCTGACGGTCATCGCATCCAGCTTCATGGCGGCGGGCTGCATCTATCTGCTGATGGGTCGCTATCCCGCGCAAGAGGCGTGAGCTGCCAGCCGTGCTTGCGGACTGGCAAGATCGTTTCGGCCATGCGGCCGATTCATCGGCTATCTGAAATGTCGGCCGGCCGATCTTGCATTTGCCTGGCGTATCGCCGCCTTTGCACCATATCCGGGTCCTGCCCGCCGCGCGACCGGGTGTCGACGCGCCCGCGGATCCTGCGGAACCGCACATCGAAGAGGATTTTCCATGGCCGACTATGATCTCATCATTCGTGGGGGAACCATTTACGACGGCAGCGGCGGCGAACCCTTCATCGCCGACATCGCGGTCAAGGACGGCGCCATCGCCGCGGTCGGCGAGATCAAGGGCGAAGCCGCCGAACAGATCGACGCCACAGGCAGGATCGTGACGCCCGGCTTCGTCGATGTGCACACCCATTATGACGGCCAGATCACCTGGGAAAACCGGCTGGCCCCTTCTTCCGACCATGGCGTGACCACGGTGGTGATGGGTAATTGCGGCGTCGGCTTCGCGCCGTCCCGGCCCGAACATCGCAAATTGATGATCAAGCTGATGGAAGGGGTGGAGGATATTCCCGAGGTCGTGATGGCCGAGGGCGTGCCGTTCAACTGGGAAACCTTTCCCGACTATCTGGACGCGCTCGAAAAGCGCGAAAGCGACATCGATTTCGCCGCGCAACTGCCGCACAGCCCGCTGCGTGTCTATGTGATGGGTGAGCGCGGCGCCAATCTGGAGCCGCCCACGGGCGAGGATATGGCCGAAATGCGTCGGCTGACGGCCGAGGCGATCGAGGCCGGCGCGCTCGGCGTCACTACGTCGCGCAGCTACGCGCACCAGTTTCGCGACGGCCGCCCGGCCCCTTCGGTCAAGACCGAGGATCAGGAAGTGCTGGCGCTCGCGGCCGGCCTCAAGGACGCGGGCAAGGGAGTGTTCCAGATGGTGCCGAGCTATGATGTGAGCGCAGGCGAGCGGATGGACCTGCTCGACGAGATCGCCCGCACGTCCGGGCGACCAGTGTCCTTCACTTTCATGCAGTCGCCCAAGGGCGAAGGCGACTGGCGGGAAATGGTCGCGCGACTGGAAAGCGCCAAAAAGGAGGGCCTGGAAGTGCGCGGGCAGATCATCCCGCGTCCGACGGGCGCGCTGCTGGGGCTGGAACTGTCCATGCACCCCTTCTCCTTCAACCCCAGCTTCCGCGCGATCGAACATCTGCCGCTGGAGGAAAAAGTCGAACGGATGCGCGATCCCGCCTTCCGCAAGCAGCTGATCGCCGAGGAGCCCGAAGAACCGCAGGCTTTCTTCATCTATGTCATTTCCGACCTGGATGGCATGTTCGTGCTGGGCAATCCGCCAAACTATAACCCCCGTTCGGCCGACAGCATTGGCGCCCGCGCCCGCGCCATGGGCGTCGACCCCAAGGAGCTGATGTACGACGCTCTGCTCCAGCGCGAAGGGCGCGAGGTGCTTTATCGCCCGCTCGGCAATTCGGAGGGTGAGAAGTTCGAAAGCTCGGGCCGCAACCTCGTCAGAAACGACCGCACCTTCCCGGCGCTGGGCGATGGCGGCGCGCATTATTCGATGATCTGCGACGCGGCCTACACCACCTATTTCCTGACCTATTGGGTGCGCGACGCGAAGGGCGACATGGCTATCGACCTGCCCTACGCCATTCGCAAGCTGACCAGCGAGCCGGCCCATGCGGTAGGCCTCGACGATCGCGGCCTGATCCGACCGGGCTACAAGGCGGACCTCAACGTCATCGACCTGGAACGGCTGCACCTCTACGCCCCGCATGTCGTTTACAACCTGCCGACCGGCGGACGGCGCCTGCAACAGCGGGCGGACGGCTATGACGCCACAGTGGTGAGCGGTGTCGTCACCTACCGCAACGGCCGGTCCACCGGCGCGCTGCCCGGCCGGCTGGTGCGCGGCGGCAAGCCCGCCCCCAAGGCTATTGAACACAAGCAACTGGAACCGGCCTGATCGTCTGGGCGGCGGGGGGCTGCGTCCTCCCGCCGTCGGCCGCGCCATCACCTGAAAAATCGGCGCCCAGGAAGGCGCATGGAGGGGTTATCATGACCGAACTGACGCGCGAACTCATCGCCTTCGTCCAGGAGATGAAGGACCGTACAGCGATCCAGGACTGCCTGCTGCGCTATACGCGCGGCGTCGATCGGCACGACCGCGAACTCATGCTGTCAGCTTATTGGCCCGACGCCTTCGACGATCATGGCGTCGCGGAGGGCTATGCCGCCGATTTCACCGACTGGGCGATCGGCTGGCACGGCGAGTTTCAGACCAAGCATCATCATGGCATCCACAATCACACCGTCGAAATCGACGGCGACACCGCCCATGGCGAAACCTATTACACCTTCTGGGGCGAGAATAAGGGCGCGCCGCCGCAGCTAAGCTTCGGCCGCTATGTCGATCGCTTCGAAAAGCGCGACGGCGAATGGCGGATCGCCGATCGGGTGTGCGTCAACGAACTGACCGCCACGCTGACCGCCGCCGACATTCCCGAGGAATGGCAGACGAAAATCTTTAGCACCGGTCCCAATCGCCGCGACAAGAGCGACATTTCCTACGCCCGCCCGTTGGTCCGCAAGGCCGATCCGGTCTAACCAGTCCCCTCATCGTGCCTTTCGCACGAAAGGCGTTCACATCACAGGAGCAGTTTTCCATGGCAGCACGCATCGTCGTCGTTACCGGCGCTTTTGGCATATTGGGGGGCGCCGTCGCCGACCGCTTCGCCGCGGCGGGGGATCGGGTGGTGCGGGTGGATTACGCGACCGCCCCCGACGCAGCCCTGCCCGGCGGGCTGGACATTGGCGGCATCGACCTGACCGATGCCGTTGCCGCGCAGAAAGTCGTGGCCGACATTGTCGCCGCGCTGGGATCGGTCGACGTGGTGGTCAATGTCGCGGGCGGCTTCGTGTGGGAAACGCTGGCCGACGGCGGCAGTGCGACATGGAGCCGCATGTTCGCGATGAACGCCACGACCTGCGTCAACATGACCAAGGCGGCGCTGCCTGAACTGGAAAAGGCGGCGGGCGCGCGCATCGTCAATATCGGCGCGGGCGGCGCGGTGGTCGCGGCGGCGGGCATGGGCGGCTATGCCGCGTCCAAGATGGCGGTGCACAAGCTGACCGAGAGCCTGGCGGCCGAACTGGCTGGTAAGGACATCACGGTCAATGCGATCCTGCCCAGCATCATCGACACGCCCTCCAACCGCAAGGATATGCCCGACGCCGATTTTAGTACCTGGGTCCAGCCCGCCGCGATCGCCGACGTCATCCACTTCCTCGCCTCCCCCGCGGCGCGCGGGATCAGCGGCGCGCTGATCCCGGTGACCAGGGGCGGCTGAGGCCGCTTAACTGCTGTTTGAAATGCGCGAAAAACGCATTCCGGTCGTCGCACCAGCCCTCACCCGACCGCGCGTCAGGATCGCATCTGGGGGGCGGGTGGGGTCGAAGCGAACCACGTGCCTCGCATTCGCGCCGGTGCGGATGCGCCAAAGGCGCATTCCCGGGCAGGCTCTTGCAAGCGCACGGCCCTCAAAAGATCTCGAACAAGGCCGCCGCGCCCATGCCGCCGCCGATGCACATGGTAATGACCGCGTTTTTCGCGCCCAATCGCTTGCCCGCCAGCAGCGCGTGGCCGGTCATGCGCGATCCGGTCATGCCGAAGGGATGGCCGATGGAAATCGCGCCGCCATCGACATTGACCTTCGCCGGGTCGATGCCCAACCGGTCGCGGCAATAGAGCGCCTGGCTGGCATAGGCTTCGTTCAGTTCCCACAGGTCGATGTCATCGACGTGCAGGCCAAGCCGGTCGAGTAGCTTGGGCACGGCGAAGACCGGACCGATGCCCATTTCGTCCGGCTCGCAACCCGCGACCTGCATGCCCTTGTAGAGACCCAGGATCGGCAGGCCGCGCCGCGATGCCTCATCCGCGTCCATGATGACGCAGGCGCTCGACCCGTCCGACAACTGGCTGCAATTGCCCGCCGTCACCGATCCGCCCTCGAACAGGGGCTTGAGCTTGCCCAACCCTTCCAGGTCGGTGCCGGGCCGGTTGCATTCGTCGCGGGTCAGCGTCACCTCTTCCTGCCCGATCACGGCCAGCGCTTTGTCCACCACATTCTTCGTCGCGGTGATCGGCACGATTTCATCGTCGAACCAGCCATTGTCCTGCGCGGCGGCGGTGCGCGCCTGGCTCAGCACTGAAAATTCGTCCTGCGCCTCGCGGCTGACGCCGTAGCGGCGCGCGACGATGTCGCCGGTCAGGTTCATCGCCATATAGAGTTCGGGCGTGTGCTCCAGCAGCCATTCATCCTTGTTGCGGAAGGTATTGCGGTGCGGATCGACCAGGCTGACGGTTTCCACGCCGCCCGCGATATAGACGCCCCCTTCCCCGCTGCGGATGCGTTGCGCGGCGAAGGCGATGGTCTGGAGGCCCGAGGAGCATTTGCGGTCCAGCGTCACGCCGCACACGCTGACGGACAGCCCGGCGCGCAGCGCCGCCTGCCGTGCGATGTTGGAGCCAACCGCCCCTTCGCAGCGCGCCGACCCCAGCAGCACATCGTCGATCTCCGCGGGATCGATGCCCGCGCGCTCCACCGCGGCGCGGATCGAATGGGCGGCGAGCGTCGCGCCGTGGATATTGTTGAGCGCGCCGCGATGCGCCTTGCCGATCGGGGTGCGCGCGGTGGCGACGATGGCTGCGTCCTTCATGCCCGAAAATCTCCCGAGAAACTATGGCGCTGAGATAGGAAATCGCGCGCCCGCTTGCCAGCCGCCGCCCGCCCCGGCCCATGGTCATCACGTCTTTGATGAACCCGGCAAAGGTGCTTGACCGGGAGGCCCCGGCTTCACACAGCGTGTCCGATCCGACAGGCAGGGAGCCGCCAATGACCATTACCATCGACAAGCAGGGGGCGGTCGCGATCGTGACGCTGGATCGCCCCCAGACGAAGAACGCCATCACGCAGGAAATGCGGGGTCAGCTTTATGGCGCGTTCGAGGATCTCGCGCGGGATTATGACGTGCGTGCGGTTGTGCTGACCGGGGCGGGTGGCGACTTCTGTTCGGGCATGGACGTGACCGGCATGGGCAAGGGCGGCGTCACCGGATCGATGGACCGCATGTACACGCTCAACCGCATCGCCAAGGCGATCTATTCGCTCAAGAAGCCGACGATCGCGGCGGTGCCGGGCATTTGCGTCGGCGTCGGCTTTTCCTATGCGCTGGCCTGCGACATCGTGCTGGCCGCCGACAAGGCGAAATTCGCCGCCATCTTCCGCAATATCGCGCTGGCGCCCGACGGTGGGCTGGTGTGGCACCTGCGTCAGCTACTGGGCGTGCAGAAGGCGAAGGAGCTGGTCTATTCCGGCCGTATCGTGCGCGCCGAGGAAGCAGTGGCGATGGGGCTGGCCTATGAGCAGGTCGCCGACGACCGGTTGCTGGACCGGGCGATGGAACTGGCGGAAAGCTTGTCAACCGGCCCGACCATCGCCATGGGCATGGCCAAGCGGCAGTTCGAAGTCAGCTGGAACACCGGTTTCGAACAATATCTGGAGCTGGAGGCGGCGATCCAGCCGCTGATGAGCCGGACCGAAGACCACGAGGAGGGCCTCAGGGCCTTTCGCGAAAAGCGCAAGCCAGTGTTCCGGGGCGAATGAGCGCAATGATCCAGCCCGAGGCGGAATGGCGCGCCCATCTGGCAGAGGGACGCTTCATGCTCCAGCGCAGCTGCTCGTCCGGCGGTCATGTCTTCTATCCCCGCATCGCGGAGCCGGGCACGGGCGCGGACGATCTGGAATGGGTCGAGGCGTCGGGCACCGGCACGGTCCATGCCGTGACCGTGGTGCGCAAGAAGGAGCCTGCCGACAGCTACAACGTCGTGCTGGTGGACCTGGCCGAAGGACCGCGTCTCATGAGCCGGGTCGATGGCGTCGCGGTCGATGACGTGAAGATCGGCATGGCCGTGCGGGCCAGCATCATCAGCGAGGGGGACAAGCCGTTGCTCGTCTTTGTACCGGCATGACCGGCGATCGGGGTTTCCCGCGCGGCCGCAGCGCAATCGTCGGCGCCGCCACCTATGGCATCGGCAAATGTCCGGGCGTGTCGGCGGTGGACATGGCGGCCAAGGCGTCGCTGCTAGCGCTCGCCGATGCCGGTATCGCGCTGTCCGAGGTCGACGCGCTCTACACCTCCGCCCCCTATGAAGCGCTGGGCGGCATGGAGCTGGCCGAATATCTGGGGCTGACGCCCAGGATCACCGACTGCAACCGCACCGGCGGATCGGCCTTCGAAGTCTATGTGCAGCAGGCGGCGCTGGCGCTGGAGGCGGGGCTGATAAACTGCGCCCTCATCGCCTATGGCTCCAATCCGGCGAGCAACCCGCCGCCCGGCGTCGGCATGACACGGCAAAGCCCGTGGGAGGCGCCTTATCGACCGCTCGCGCCCCTATCCTCCTACGCGCTGGCGACCAGCCGGCACATGCACCTCTATGGCACCACCCGCGAACAGCTGGCGGAGGTGGCGGTTGCGGCGAGGCAATGGGCGCAGCTCAACCCCGAAGCCGCGATGCGCGACCCGCTTAGCATCGAGGATGTGCTCGGCGCTCGTATGGTGTCCGATCCGCTGACCACGCGCGACTGTTGTCTGTTCAACGACGGTGCGGCCGCCGTCGTGATGGTGCGCGCCGACCGGGCGAAGGATTGCGCCAAGGCGCCCGTTCATGTGCTGGGCGCGGCCCATGCCGTCACCCACCGCGAAATCAGCTCCATGCCAGACCTGACGGTGACGGGCGCGGCGATCTCCGGCCCGCAGGCGTTCGCGCAGGCGGGCGTCGGCCCGGCCGACATGGATGTCGTGATGCTCTACGACGCCTTCACGATCACGCCGATCCTGTTCCTGGAGGATCTGGGATTCTGTCCCAAGGGCGAAGGCGGACGGTTCGTGTCGGGCGGCCATATCGCGCCGGGCGGCGGCCTGGCCGTCAACACCAATGGCGGCGGCCTGTCCTGCGTGCATCCGGGGATGTACGGCATGTTCCTGCTGGTCGAAGCGACGCGGCAGCTGCGCGGGGAAGCCGGCGACCGGCAGATCCGGGACGCGCGCCTGGCCGTCGCGCATGGCAATGGCGGCGTGCTGTCGAGTGAGGCGACGGTCGTGCTGGGAACGGCCGATACACTCTGACCCGCGCCGGTTGCGATCGGCGCGGCGAAATTTAAAAGGGGGACCCGCAGCGTGCAGGTCCCCCTTTATAGTTCAGAAGCTGTAGTTCATCCCCGCGCCGATCTGGCGCGGCGGCGCGAAGGTGACCGCATCGGCGCTAGGATTGATGAAGGTCGAGGCGATCACCTTGTTGTTGGTGAAGTTGCGCGCGAACAGCGACAGGGTCAGGCCCGTGTCGGCGGGGGTGAAGGCGACGCGGGCATTGCCGGTGAAATAGGACTTTTGCGTCACCCGGCTTTCCAGCGCCATGCGCACGCTCGTCGAATAATAGCCGTTGACCGAAAGGGAGAAGCGGCCAGCGTCGAAATCATGATGATAGTCGGCCAGTGCGTTGGCGGTGAACTTGGGTGCGCGGATCATTCGCTGGCCGCTGATGTCGGAGCGGCCGTCCAGCACGCCGTCGAAATCCGGGTCGGTCGGCCTTTCGACCAGGCTGGCGTTGGGGAAGCTGTCGTATCGCGCATGCAGCCAGGCGGCGCCCAGCGTCAGCGTCAGATCCTCGCTCGCGCGCAGGCTGGCGTCGGCGTCGATACCGTAGATTTTGGCCGAACCGGCGTTCTGGAGCGTACTGACGCCGCCGATCGTCGTCGTGGCCTGCAGGTTCTTGTAGTCGTAATGGAAGCCTGCGACGTTGAGCGCCACCGGCTCCGACTTGAACTTTGCGCCGATCTCATGCGACTTCAGCAGTTCAGGACGAACCGGCGTCACCTGTCTTGCGATCGCGTTGAACAGTCCGGCCTTGAAGCCCTGCGCATAGTTGTAATAGAGGTTAAGGCTATCGGTCACGTCGAACATGACGGCGGCGCGCGGCGTGAACTTCTTGGCCTTCACTTCGCCCAGCAGGGCCTGCGGCGTCACATTGTTGAACCCGTTGGTAAAGCCGTTGTTCTGGTCGCTCGTGTAGCGGCCGCCGCCGATCAGCTTCAGCCTGTCGGTCACCTTCCAGGTCAGTTCGAAGAAGCCCGATAGCGACTTGTTGACGCTGTGGTCATAGATTCGATCGATATAGCCGAACGCGGGGATGTTGATGAAAGCGGGATCGTCGCCGGCCTTGCGCCGGTAATAGTTCACGCCCGCGATGAAGGAGAGCGGCCCAAGCGGTTTGGACGTGAAATAGACGTCCTGCGAGAAGGATTTGGAATAGCTGAAGATGTCGTACACGCCGCCAGGGAAATTGGTGTAGTCGGCTTCCTGCAGGATGGGCACGCTGTAGTCGATATAGCCCGTCATACTGGTGAATGTGCCGAGGTCGGTTTCGAAGTCGGCCTTGAGCGAATAGGTCTTCATGTCGATGTCGATGCCCGCGTCGATGTCCGATGATGTCTGCCAGGGCTGGCTGGCGACCACCACGCCCGGGATGCCGGCGAATGCGTTCACGCCCTTGTAGCTCGTATAGGCGAGATCGAGGGCGTTTCGTTCACGATTATAGCTGAAGCCGCCCTCGATGCGGACGCGATCGCTTGGCTGGAACAGCAATTTGGCGCGCAGGAAGCGGCTGTGATTGTCGGGCGTGTTGCGGTCCGTGGCGATGTTACGGATATAGCTGCCCAGTTCCCTGCTGCTAAGCGTCAAGCTGGCGGCCAGCACGTCCTTGATGATCGGCCCGGTGACGAAGGCCTGCGCGTTGATTTCGCCTTCGCTGCCATGGCCATAATGCGCCCAGGACAGGCCCAAATCCAAATGCGGGGTAAAGGAGGGCGACTTGCTGTTGATGAGGATCACGCCGCCGGTCGCATTGCGGCCGTAGAGCGAGCCCTGCGGTCCTTTCAGCACCTGGACATTTTCGACGTCGGGCAGGGAGAAGAAGGCGCCGGTGATGTTGGGCTGGTAGATGCCCTCGACATAGGTAGCGACGTTATTTTCCGCGTTCGACGATCCCAGCGTTGACGACACGCCGCGCAGGGCAGGCTGCGCGTTGACGCCGTTCGCCTCGATCCGCAGGCCGGGCGTGACGAGCGTCAGGTCGCGCGCGTTGGTGATGTTGGCGCTTTGCAATTGAGCGGATGTCTGCGCGGTGACGGAGACGGGCACGTCCTGCAGCCGTTCGGACCGGCGTTGCGCGGTGACGATGATGTCATCGGATCTCTGCGCGGCTTGGGGCGCGGCGGCGTCGGTTTGCGCATGGGCGGCCTGGGGCAGGACCGTGGTCAACGCGGCCGTGCCCAGCAGGCGCAGCGTCATATTCAATCTAGTCATGGATAATTCCCTCTCATCGGCAGCTAAACAGGGCGCATGCGCAGCCTCGTGCGCATCGCCTATCCTGTCGTGACCTAGAAATTGCATGTAAAATTGTGCACGATCATCACCCATCACGGGTATGATCGGTCATTCCATTCCCGGCGCGCGCAGCAGGCCGCGCACCAGCCCTTCGACATCGGCGAGTATGTCGTCCAGCCCGAGCGCCGGCTGTTCCGGGCCAAAGCCATGCTTGTCGTAAAGCGCCACCGCATTCCACACCATGACGCCGGCAAGCGCGATACGGGCGCGCCCCAACTGGGGCGGCAGCCAGCCGAGCGTGTCATGCATCCGTTCCAGCAAGGCAGCGATGCTGGGAGCATCGGGTCTGGGCACCTGCGCGTCGAACGGGTCGCTGAGCAGGCCTGCCGCACTCATATGCATCATGAAGCGAAGATGGGCATGGGGGGCCTGCTCGTCGCGTAGCAGGAAATAGGGCCGCATCATGCAGCGCCACGCGGTGAAGGCGTCGAGGTCGGCGAGCATCGGCGCGCTGTCGCGGATCATGCGGGCGCGATCTTCCTCGGTATCGCGCAGCCGCATGTCCACGACCGCGCGCAGCAATTCATGCACGCTGCCGAAATGATAGCTGACAGCCGCCGTATTCTTCTGCCCAGCCGCCATCGCCACTGCGCGCAGCGTCGCCGTGCCGATACCCTGGGTCGCCACCAGCGTCTCTGCGGCAAGGCAAAGGTGGCGCCGGGTCGTTTCGCTGCGGTCGGAGGACCCCATGGTGCGCTTGTAGCCGATCGGAGCGGACAAGGCCAATCCACAAATTGAACCATTTGCTTTAATTTATGATGGGGCTATTTTGCACGGCATGAGAGGATGCGAAGGAGCCGCCCGATGAAGATCGCCCCCATGCCCGGTCCGTTCGGCGCCATCGTCGAGGATATCGACCTGTCGACGCCACAATCTAACGACACGCTGCGCGCGCTGATCGACGCGCTGCACAGGCACCAAATCCTGTCGATCAAGGGGCAGACGCTGAGTGACGCGGACTATGTCGGCTTTGGCTATCATTGGGGCAAGCCGCTGACGTTCCATATTGCATCGCACCGGAAGAATGAATTTCCCGAGATGATCCGCATCGGCAACGCGGCATCGACGCCGGAGCGCTATCGCGACGGTGCGAAATTCTGGCATCAGGACAGCAGTTATGAGGCCGTGCCCGCCAGCGTCACCATGCTCTACGGCGTGAAAGCCCCCGCGCAGGGCGGCGAAACGCTGATCGCCAGCACGGCGCTCGCCTATGACGCGCTGGACGAGGCGACGAAGGCGCGGATCGACGGGTTGACCGGCCTGCATTGTCTGGGTGGCTCCCCTGCTCTGCCCGGCGAGAAGATTCCGTTCGTGCCGGAAAGCACCGCCAGGCACGGCATCGTGTCGCACCCGGTGGTGATGCGCCATCCGGTCACGGGCCGCAAGGCGCTCTACCTGTCGGGATCGGCCTTCGGCGCCGAGGGACTGGAGGTCGATGAAGGACGGGAACTGGTCAACGAACTGCGCGCTCATTGCACCAAGCCGGCGTTCGTGACGCAGTATAAGGTCGAGGTGGGCGACATCTTCCTGTGGGACAATTTCCAGGTGCTGCACAGTTCGACGGCGATCGACTTTAGCGACGAGCCGGACAAGCGCCGCCTGCTCTACCGCATCAGCACCAAGGGCGCGCCCGCGCTTTGCGGCGTGGACGACGCGGCGCAGACGGCGATAACGACGGCGGGGGCCGCCGCCTGACCCGTCAGGCCGGGGCCAGCCGCCAGTCGATGCGGTCGGTCAGAAAGGTGAGCGCCGCCTGCACGTGCGGCAGGGCGACACGATCGGGCGCGCCCATCAGCACGACCGGCAGCCGGGGCCAGTTGTCCTCCGACAGCAGCGGGACCAGCCGGCCGTCATCGACATGGTCGTGCGTCAGCATCTCCAGCGTCTGGCCGATGCCGAGTCCCGCCAGCGTCGCCGACAGGATCGCCGCGCCGTCATTGAAGGTGAAGGCGGTCTGTGGCCGGACGCCGATGCTGCGTCCCGCCTGCCGCAACCGCCACGGATTGCCGCCCGGTGCCTCTACGCTGGCATAGGCGATCGCGCGATGACGGGTCAGGTCGTCCGCGTCGGCGGGCCGGCCATGCCGGGCGATATAGCCGGGCGACGCTAGGCAGATGAGCCGGGTCATCCCCAGCGTCACGGTCGTCCAGCCGGTCGGCGGCGCCTCTCCCGCGCGAATCACGAGGTCGAAGCCATCGACGCGGAAGAAGGTGCCGCGATCGCCAAGTGTCAGGTCGAGGATGATGCCGGGGTGCAATCGCTGAAATTCCGCCAGCGCCGGCACGATGAAAGCCATGCCCATCGACGCCGGCGCATCCACCCGCACCCGCCCGGTCATGCCCGCACCCGGTCGCAGCGCCATATCGGCGGCCGCCACTGCATCAAGGGCGGCCTGCGCATAACCCAGATAATGACGTCCTTCCACCGTCAGGCTCACGCGCCGGGTCGATCGGTTGAACAGCCGCGCGCCCAGATGCTCCTCCAGCCGGCGGACATGGAGCGTGACCATCGGCGTGGAAATGCACAGTCGCAGCGCGGCGCGCGTGAAGGACCCCATTTCCGCCACCGCCAAAAAGGCCTGCATCGCCGCCAATCGGTCCATGCTCGCTCCCACCCCGCCGTACCCCTTGGGGCAGCCGCCTGTCAGCCCAGTCTTCTACACCGCGACCGCGTCCAGGATCTTCGCTAGCGCGCCGGGCGCGGAATAGAAGGGCGAATGATCGGTATCGAGCGAGACGGTCGCGCAGGGCTGCGCCGCCACCATCGCCCGCTGCAGGCCCGGCGGCACCGATTCGTCCCGCTCGCAATGGATGTAGGTGCGCGCCACCGATCCATAGCGCTCGGTCGTCAACGGCATCGGCGCGTCCCGCATGGACATGGGTTCGGGCGTCAGCCGATCGAACGCCGCCGCTGCCTGCTCGGGCGATGTGGTGCCGTAAAAGGCGGGGATGGCCGTGCCGCGCTCGTGCCAGCGACTGGTGCGGCCATCGTCCGACACCGTGATTGATCCGGCCGTATAGGGCGTGCGCGGCTCGGTGGTATTATCGAACAGCGCGCCCATGGTCTGGCCCGGCAGCGGCATCACGGCGGCCAGATAGACGAGGCGGGCGACGGCTTCGGGGGCCAGCTCCGCCGCGCGGCTGATGACGATGCCGCCACGGCTATGGCCAACCAGGATCGCAGACTCGTCCGCCGCGCGCGCCATGCCGGCGACGAACATCGCCCATTCGTCGAGCGTCGCGACATGGCCGGACGCCGCGTCCGCGCCCATGCCCGGCAGGTCGGGTGCGCGCACGTCATGGCCCAGCGCCTGGAGGCGCGGCACGATCTCTTCCCAGCACCAGCCGCCATGCCATGCGCCGTGAACCAGAATATAGCGTGCCATCCGTCTGTTCTCCTTCGACTGGACTCATGGGGCCAGTCGAAGCGATAGGGTCGCGCGGCGGGAAAGAGAACGGCCCGCGCCTCGCCATCGGCCTTTTGATGTTTCCCCGTCCTTGCTTGCCGCATTGCATGCAGCCCGGCAACAACGGCCCGGCAATAAGGAGAGCGGCGCATGAGCGGATTTCTGGACAGACGAGCCAATCTGGCAGGCAAGGTCGCCGCTGTCGTGGGCGGCGGCGGCGGTATCGGCGCGGGCGTTTCTCTCGCGCTGGCCCGCGAGGGCGTCGATCTCGCCATTTGCGACATCGACACGGCAGCGATGACGGAAACGGAAGCCGCGATCAGGGCGCTGGGCCGCACCGTCACCTGCATGACCGCCGACGCCGCCGACGAAGCCGCGCTCGACGCCTTCTATGACGGGGTGGAGCAGGATTTCCCGCGCCTCGACATCCTCGTCAATGTGGCGGGCGGCACCAAGCGGCAGTTCCTATCGGAGGCGAGCCGCGCCGACATCGCGCGCGACATCCAGCGCAACTATGGCTATGTCGTGCAATCGGTGCAGCGCGCGGTGCCGCTCATCAAGCGGTCGGGCCAGGGCGGCAGCATCATCAGCTTCACCACGATCGAGGCGCATCGCGGCGCGGCCAGCTTTTCGGTCTATGCCGGGGCGAAGGCGGCAACCACCAACTTCACGCGGGCGATGGCGGTGGAACTGGGCAAGGATAGGATACGCGTCAGCTGCATCGCGCCCGACACCACACTGAGCCAGGGCAATGCAGCCGCGATGCCGCCCTCCTTCGCGGAAGGATTCGCGAAGCTGCCGCCGCATGCTCAAGGCAGGGGCATGGCCATGTATATTCCGCGCGGCGAACAGCCGCCGGTCGATGCGCTGGCGGACGCGGTCCTGTTCCTGGGATCGGACCTTTCCACCTTCGTGTCGGGCATGACGCTGCATGTCGATGGCGGCACGATGGCGGCAGCGGGCTTCCTGGACTGGCCGTTCGGCGACGGCTTCGTGCCCACCCCGCTCGCGGGCACTTTAGGACAGATGTACCGCGAGGGAGATGACATATGATCCTCTATGCCGTGACCCTGTCGCCCTTCGCCGCGCGCGCTCGGATCGCGCTCGCGATCAAGGGGGTGGCCTATGACATGCAGCCGCCGCCGGGCGGCGGCACGCGCTCGCCCGAATATCTGGCGATCAACCCGATCGGCAAGCTGCCCGTGCTGGTCACGGACGGGGGGCTGGCGATCCCGGAATCCGAAACGATCATCGACTATCTGGACGAGCAGTTCCCGACGCCATCGCTGACGCCGACGGAAGCCGCCGACCGGCTCCGGATGCGCAGCATCATCCGCTGCTTCGAACTCTACGCCACCCCGGCGATGTCGCGCCTGTTCAAGGAGATCGACCCGGCGACCCGCGATGAGGCGGTGGTGGCTGCGGAGGTGGCGCGCTGGCGCGACGGGCTGGCGCTGACCGACCGGTTCGTCAACGACGCGCCCTTTGCTGTAGGCGGCGCGATCAGCAAGGCCGACTGCATGCTGCTGCCCAGTCTGCTGCTGTGCGAGGTGGTGGCGCAGATTTTCGGTCTGGACGATCCGATCGCGCCGGGCACCGCGCTGGCGGGCTATCGCGAAAAGGCGCGCGCGCATCCGGTCATGGGCCTGATCTGGACGGAAACGGCCGACGCGCTGGCCACGATGCGCGGCGGCGGATGACCGGCGACTGGATCGATCCGGCGAGCGGCCAGCCACGCGAGGGCACGCCGCTCGGCATGGCGCTGACCGCGCAGGCGTTGGCGACGCCCGAACGCCTGGCGATGACGATCGGCGGGCAAAGCTGGACCTTCTCCACCTTCGAGGAGCTGGCGAACCAGCGCGCGCGTGATCTGCTGTCTAAGGGCATCGAGGCGGGCGATCGCGTCATCCTGTCCATGCCGAACCGGGTCGACTATCTGCTCTGCGCCTTTGCCCTGTGGAAGATCGGGGCGACGCCCTGCCCCGTGTCGGAACGGCTCACCGAGCCGGAATTTCGCGCCATTGTCGATCTGTCGGGCGCGCGGCATGTCATCGGGTCGGCGTCCCTGCCCGCGTCGGCGGCATGCCTGCACGATGTCGACGCCCCGATCGCCGCGGCCCTGTCTGACGCGCCGCTGCCCCCCGCCATCGCGCGGCCGGGCAAGATCGCCAATAGTGGCGGCAGCACCGGCCGCCCCAAGCTGATCGTCGATCCGCGGCCTTCCGTCTGGGGGCCGGACAAGGAGGGCTGCCGACGCGGCCCACGCCACGTGTTGCTCAATCCGGGACCGCTCTATCACAGCGGCCCGTTCAACACGACGGCCATGGCGCTGGCGCAGGGTACGCACATCGTCTGCATGGAGCGGTTCGACGCCGGACAATGGCTGGCGCTGGTAGAGCGGCACTGCGTCACCTATGCCTATATGGTGCCCACGATGATGACCCGGATCGCGCGCCTGCCGCGATCGATGACCGACGCCGCCGATCTCTCGTCGATCGAAACGCTGCTGCACATGGCTGCGCCATGCCCGCCCGACGTCAAGCGATGGTGGATCGAGCGGATCGGTGCAGATCATGTGTGGGAAGTCTATGGAGGCACGGAACGCATCGGTGTCACCATCATCGGCGGACGCGAATGGCTCGCGCATCCCGGATCGGTCGGCCGCCCGCCGGCGGGGCAGGAAATCGAAATCGTCGGCGACGATGGTGCGCCGCTGTCGCCCGAAGAAATCGGAGACATCCGCTTTCGCAAGGCGGGCGGTCCGGGCACCACCTATGTCTATATCGGTTCGGAGCACCGTATCGCGGGCGACACCGACAGCTTCGGCGACATGGGTTGGCTGGACAGGGACGGCTATCTCTACATCGCGGACCGGCGCACGGACATGATCTTGGTCGGCGGCGTCAATATCTACCCTGCCGAAATCGAGGCGGCAATCGAGACGATGCCCGGCGTGTTGTGCTGCGCGGTGATCGGCCTGCCGGACGCGGACCTGGGCAACCGGGTCCACGCGATCGTCGAACTGGCGCCGGATGCCGCTATTCCCGACCCAGTGGATTTCCTCGCGGCGCTCCCTGCCCAGGCGACGGGTCTCAAACGGCCAAGGTCGGTCGAGTTCGCCCATGCGCCTATCCGCGACCAGGCGGGCAAGGTGCGTCGGTCGGCCCTGCGCGCGGCGCGGCTGTCCTGACGCACCCCGTCGTCAAGGCCGCGCCTGATGGGTAGGTAAGACGGGGATCGGATTGATGAACGCCGGACGGAGGTCGATAGACTTTCGACGAAAAGAGAGAGGATCATCATGATCTCGGTCGACTATGATCAGCAGACCGGCATCGTCACATCAATGGCGAGCGGCATCCTGACGGTGGACGACATTCAGCAGGCGGCGCGCGACATCCGCAGGCGGATGCAGCAGGCCCAAGAGGACTTTGGGCGCGGACTGTATCTGGTGGATGCTCACTCGATGGTCGTCCAGCCTCGCGAGGTCATGGAAGAGGTCGAGCGACAGAGCTCCTGCCTGCCCGGCCCCGAGGACCGCATGGCCATCGTCGTGCCTTCGACCCTTGTCTCGATGCAATCGCGCCGGGTGTTCAAGGCCCAATGAAGGCGTGTTCCAGTCGACGTAAGAGGCCGTCGCCTGGCTCAACGAGCGTTGAAACGGGTTCAAAATTCGTCCGGGCGCAGGATCGCGTCGGCGCCGCCGTCCACGAACACTATCTGTCCGAGCAGATAGGCTGTGCGCGCCGTGACCAGCCAGCCGATCACTTCGGCCAGATCCTTCGGGTCGGCATAGCGCGCGACCGCCTTGGGCGTGGTGTTGGTCATGATGCGAGCGAACGCCTCGCTATGTTCGACGCCCGGCATCATCGCGGTATGGACGCCGCCGGGGGCGATGCCGTTCAGCGCCAGGCCGCTGCCGGCCCAGTCGGGCGTGATCGCGCGGGCGCGCAGCCAGCGGGCCAGCGCATATTTGCTGGAGGCATAGGCGGTGTCGGGGTCGGCCGCCGCCGCTTCGACCGAGCGGGCCTCATCCCCCGCCAGGCACGCCGCGACGGTGCCCCGCGACGTCGGCAAGCGGGCCGCGGTCGATACGATCGCGACCGCGCGGGGATGGGACGATCGCGCCAGCAACGGTCGCAGCCCCTCCAGCGTCGCGACCGCACCAAAATAATTGACCCGCACTGCCAGCGCCGGATTGCCGAACCCGGTCACGCCCGCGCCGGCGACGACGCCGTCCAGTCCTTCGGGGGCCGAGCCGTGCGCCTGTGCGATCATCGTCGCGCGGCCGTCCGCCGTCGCAAGGTCCGCGTCGATGTCCGCGTTGCACAGATCGACGGTAATGACCCGGTGACCCGCGTCACGCAACCAAGCAGTGACTGCGGCATTGATGCCGGATGCGGCGCCGGTGACCAGAATGGTGCGCGCGTCCATGCGCCTGCGCCGCCCCGTCAGCCTTCGCGCGGCCGAAGGAAGGTGAAGCGCGGGCTTTCGAGGTCGATCGAATCCGTCATCCGCATGGTTGGCGCGGCGGCGAACAGGCTTTGCAGCAGCGCGGCGGGGTCGTCCGTCTCGACCGTATAATGGGCGATGAACTCGCCGGTTTCCTTGCCTTCCATGTCGAGTTGGCGGAAGCGCTCGTACGATAGGAAGCCCGGCAGGGCGGTGACTTCCGGCGCGTGGATGTCTTCATACCAGGCGTCATAGTCGGCCTCGCGACCGGCAACGGCGCGCGAGGAAACGGACAGGATAAGACCGGTCATTCAATCGTCGCCAGCAACGTGCCGACTTCGTAGGTGTCGCCGGTCTGGGCGATGATCTTGAGCGTGCCGCTGGCGGGGCTTTCGACCTCCTGAGTAGATTTCTCCGATTCCAGCGCATAAAGCGGCTCGCCCTCGACGGCCTGGCCGCCATCGGCGACCAGCCATTCGGCCAGTGTGCCTTCGTTCATCGAAAAGCCGATCTTGGGCAGCAATACGTCAACGGCCATTGGATACTCCCTGCAATGAATGGGGCTTTGTCTTATGCCTTGACCAGCGCCTCGACGGCCGCGACGATGTCGGCGGTCTGGGGCGCGAAGGCAGTTTCGAGCGGCTTGGAAAAGGGCACGGGGCAGAAGGCGCCGCCCAGCCGCCTGACCGGCGCGCGCAGCTTGCCGAACAGTTCCTCGTTCAGCACGGCGGAGATTTCCGCGCCCGCCCCGAACGGTGTCACCGCTTCATGGACGATGACGGCGCGGCCAGTCTTGGCGACCGACTTCACGACCGTGTCCTGGTCCCAGGGTGCGATGGTGCGCAGGTCGATCAGTTCGGCGGAGATACCCGCTTCCTTGAGCTTAGCGACGGCGGGCGTCGCTTCCTGGATCATGCGCGCATAGGCGATGATGGTGACGTCGCTGCCCTCGCTCAACACATTGGCCTTGCCGATCGGCACGCGATAATCCTTGTCCGCCGCCTCGGCCGGGGTCCAGTAGGTCGGCAGATTTTCGATGAACAGCACCGGATCGGGATCGTCGATGGCGCTGCGCATCAGGCCATAGGCGTCCTTCGGGCTGGACGGGGTGACGACCTTGATGCCCGCGACATGCGCGAACCAGGCCTCCAGATAGTCGCAATGCTGCCCGCCCGAACCGAAGCCCGTGCCGGTCATGGTCCGGATAACGATGGGCACATGGGTCTGGCCGCCTGACATGAAACGCAGCTTGGCCGCATGGTTCACGATCATGTCCATAGCCACGGTCGTGAAGTTCATCAGCATTATCTCGGCGATCGGCTTGAAGCCGACCAGTGAGGCGCCGATCGCCGCGCCGATGATCGCCTGTTCCGAGATCGGAGTGGAGCGCACGCGATGTTCGCCGAAGCGCGACGACAGCCCCTTGGTCACGCCGCACACGCCGCCCTCTTCGGGATCGGCCAGGTCCTCGCCCAGCGCGATCACGGTTTCGTCCGCTTCCATCGCGTCGGCGATAGCGGCGTTGATACCCTGCAGGATGTTCGCCTTGGCCGGCTTAACCTTGGTTTCCGCGTTCATCAGGCCATCTCCTCGGCGAACACGTCGCGCTTCAATTCCTCGACGCCGGGGAAGTCGCTCGCCAGCGCGAACTCGACCGCCTCGTCGATCTCCTTCTCGATCGCGGCTTCCATCGCGGCCAGTTGATCCTCGCTCGTGACGCCGCTTTCGATCAGCTTCGCGCGGAAGGCGGGCACGGGATCCTCGGCGATCGCCTTGGCCTTGCGGGCCTTGTCCATATAATTGTCGGCATCGCCGAACACATGGCCGAAGAAGCGATAGGTCATCGCCTCGATCAGGGTCGGCCCCTCGCCGGCGCGGGCGCGGGCGATCGCTTCGTTGGCGACGGCGTACATCTCGAACGGGTCGTTGCCGTCCACCCGCACGCCGGGCATGCCATAGGCAGCAGCGCGGTCGGCGACGGGCACGTTGCTGGTCTTGTCGAAATGGGTGTGTTCGCCCCATTCATTGTTCTGGCACACGAAGATCACCGGCAGCCGCCAGACGGCCGCCAGGTTCAGCGATTCGTGGAAGGCACCGATATTGGCCGCGCCGTCGCCGAAGGAGGCGACCGTGACCCGTCCGTCCCCTTTTAGCTGTGACCCCCAGGCCAAGCCATTGGCGATCGGCATGGTGGACCCGACGATACCCGTGGTCACCATGATGCCCTTTTCGGGATAGGTGACATGCATCGGTCCGCCCTTGCCCTTGCAGGTGCCGGTGGTGCGGCCTGCCACCTCGGCCCACAGATCCTTCAGCGGCAGGCCCTTGGCCAGCTGGTCGTGGCTGCCGCGATAGATGGTACAGATATAGTCATCATCGGTGAGGTTCACCGAAATGGCGCTGGGGATGACTTCCTGCCCGCGCGGGCTGTAATAGGGCATGACCAATCGGCCGTTCATGATGACCTTTCGGCTGCGTTCGTCATTCGCCTTGATTAGCGCCATGCGGCGATAAATTTCCACCTGCGTCGCCGCGTCGGGTGTGGCCCTGTTGGTCATGCTTGGGGCGTCCTTTCAAAAGGCCGGATTCTTAAAATGCCAAGGTCGATCATCTGCCATGTTTTGTCGGGTGGGACAGCCCCGTGATGGCCATATCGCAATTGTGAAGGATTGGCGCTTTGCGCTCATTGCGACGGTGTGCACCTCGCGCGCAGCTCGATCCGTCCCTTTCCGAACGGCGCGTCGCGATTGGTAAGCGCTTCCTTCAGTCCCTTTTCGGCCATGTCCTTGCGGAACTGGCTGCGGCGCGGGCCGGAGGAAAGATGGGCGCGCGCGTCCAGTTCGGCGGCATAGCGCATCGACTGTTTCGCCCCGGCCAGCTCCATCTGGGCATTGACGATCCGCTTGTGTGTGGACAGGATTTCCGCATCCACGCTGCCGATCCTGCGAACCATATCCTCCACCTGGAAATCCAGCTCATCGGCCGGGTAGGCCTCCAGCACCAGCCCGATGCGCGCCGCGTCGATGCCGCTGATCGTGTCGCCGGTAAACAGCATCCGCTTCGTCCATTGCGGGCCGCAATGATAGAACCACAGGTTCGTGGGCGGCGTGCCGTTGGCCCGGGCGGCCGGAAAGCCGATCTTCGCCTCGTCCGCGGCGATCACGATGTCGCAGGAAAAAGCGAGGTCGGTGCCGCCGGCCAGGCAATTGCCCTGCACCTTCGCCACGATCGGCTTGTGCAGGTCCAGCATGACGGCGGTCAATTCCTGCTGCCGTTCCAGGTTCCAGATGTCGTCGTCGATCGTGCCGGCACGGCCGCGATAGTCGGCCGGGTCATATTCGAGCGACGTGTCCGCCGCCCCTCCATAGCTGTCGGTCAGGTCGTAGCCGGCGCAAAAATCCTTGCCCGCGCCCGATAGCAGGATGACGTTGGCATCGCGCCGGTCGTCCGCCTCCAGCAGCGCCTGATTCAGTTCCTTGAGCGTCTGGCCCGACAGGGCGTTGCGTTTATCTGGCCGATTCAGTGTGATGCGGGCAACATTGTCGCGAATGTCGAAGCTGAGGCAGTCGGTCGATTTCAGCCATTTCATGCTCATGGGCCCGCTCTCTCCACATATTCATGCCTGCATAGCGCGCGGGGAGCGGCGCTGGCCAGCGGTTCGGCGCCGCCTATCGGCCATGTGATCCCTGCGTTCCGCGTGGTTGCCCCGGCCCAGCCAGCACGGCAGTCCCTGCCCGATCCGCCAGCGCTTGACGTGGCAACGGAGACGAGAATGACGGACATACCACCGGGCTTTCACCTAGCCGACCGCATGGACGAGGTGACCGGGGCCTTCCACCCTCTGTATCTCAGCCAGCGGGACGAGGATGGCGCGCTGGCGATCGGCTTTCACGTCGGACCACAGCATTGCAACCCGCGCGGCCATTGCCATGGTGGAACCTGGGCGACCATGGCCGACATCATCATGGGAATGAACGTCGCCACCCTGACGGGCCTGAGCGGTCCGACGATTTCGCTGACGATCGACTTCCTGAGCAGCGCCGCCGTGGGCCAGTGGGTGGAAGGCCACGCCCGCGTGCTGCGCGCGACCCCCAATCTGGGCTTTGCCGACTGTCTTTTCACGGCCGATGGCACGCTGGCCCTGCGCGCCAGCGCCACGTTCAGGCGAAAGGTGCCCCCATACCGCGCTTTCGAGGATCTGCTGGCACCCGAAGGGTCCCGGCCCTGACGAACGATAAGAGGAGGAGAGTGATGGGACGTCTGGCAAACAAGGTGGCGGTGATCATCGGCGCCACGCGCGAAGGAAATATGGGCCGGGCGATCGCCGAGCGATTCCTGGCCGAAGGCGCGCAGGTCGTCGCGTCCGGGCGCGGGCGGGACGGACTGGACGCCTTCGCCGCGCGGACGGGGGCGACCGCCATTCCCTGCGACATTTCCAGCCGCGCACAGATCGAGGCGCTGGCCGAAGCGACAATCGAGCGGCATGGCCGCATCGACATCGCGGTCAACGCCGCCGCGATCGGCTTTCTGGCGAAGTTCGAGGAAGAGACCGAGGCGCAGATCGATTCGATGCTATCCATCATCTTCAAGGGCGGGCTGTTCTTCATGCAGGTGATGGTCGGCGCGATGAAACAGTCGGGCGGCGGGTCAATCATCAACATCTCGTCCGCCGTCGCCGACATCATGTCCGACGATCATTGCAGCTATATGGGCGCCAAAGCCGCGCTGAATCACATGACCCGCTTCGTCGCCTACGATTATGGCAAGCACGGCATCCGCGCCAACATCCTGGCGCCCGGTCTCACGCTGACGCCGATGCTGGGCGGCTACAACGTGCCGGGCCTGATCGAAGCCTATGCCAAAGAATACCCGCTGGGCCGCATCACGACGGTGGAGGACATCGCCAGCGCCGCCCTCTTCATGGCCAGCGACGAATGTTTCATGACCGGCCAGACCTTCAACGTGACCGGCGGGCTGACGCTGCGGCGCAACCCCACGAGCGAGGAGATCATGGCGTCGATCGCGGCCGCGGGCGCGTAAGCCGCCCGCTCGCGCTCGATCAGCTAACAGTCATCGGTGCGGGCCCGGCCGAGCTGGTCGACCTGGCAGCCGAAGCGGGTTGCGCCGCGATCAGTCCTTGACTGGGCGCCGTCGCCTGTTCTGATCGCCCTGGCGACATCATGATCGGTGTGGAGGTTCCGCGCGACGAACCGGAGATGGACCGGCGACAGAGGGCGACGACCGCCTTCGCCCGCGCGACCACCGCCCTGGAGACCGCCGCCTCATAAACGCCGCTCCGCACGCCGAAGCCAGCGATCAGACTGGCGATGGTCGGGTGCGCGCATTGACTTGAAGGAGCCGGTCAAGAAATGCTGCCACGCCAACCCATGGAGAGGACAGAACGGTGAACCAGCCCACAGGCGCGCTGCAACCGGAGATCACCCGCCGCCAGAAGGCGGGGCCAGGCGATTTCATCGCCAAGGAGGATTATGTCAACCGCGATTTCGCCCGGCTTGAACACGATCGGCTGTGGCCGCGCAGCTGGCAGATGGCCTGCCGCGAGGAAGAAATTCCCAAGGTTGGCGATTATGTGACCTATGATGTGCTGGATGAATCCATCATCGTCGTGCGCACCGCGCCCGACCGGATCGCCGCCTATCACAATGCCTGCCAGCATCGCGGCCGCCGCCTGACCGAAGGCTGCGGCCATGCCAGGCGCCTGTTCTGCCGCTTCCACGGGTGGTCGTGGAAACTCGATGGCACGATCTCCCACGTTGTGGATCGCGACAATTGGGACGGCAGCCTCAGGGACGAGGACATCGCCCTGCCCGCCGTGCGGGTCGACAGCTGGGGCGGCTTCGTCTTCATCTGCATGGACGAGGATGCCGAGCCGTTGCTCGATTTCCTCAGCCCCATTCCCGACGTCTTTCGCAACTATCCCTTCGAGAAGATGCGCTATCGCTGGTACAAGCGCACCGGCATCGCCTGCAACTGGAAGACCGCGCTCGAAGCCTTCAATGAAGGTTACCACGTGCAGACGACGCACAGCCAACTGCTGCCGGTCCACGATGACGAGGCGCTGTCCTTCGCCGAAGGGCGACATGGCAGCTATCAGCTGGCGCCCGGCCGCATTTCGCTCGGCGCGCGATCGCCGCGCCTGGCAGGCAGCGACAGCGTGGATTACCGCCGCAACGTGCGCGACTTCGTGCTGATGTTGGAAGAGGATCTCAAGGCTTCGATCCCGCCGCACATGTCGCAACTGGTTGACCGGCTGGTCGAAGAGCTGCCGCCTGAGGCGACGCTGCTCGACGTGCTGACCAAATATGGCCAGATCGCCTTCGAAGCGGCGCAAGTGCGCGGCATCCCCTTCCCCGCGCTCAGCCCGGAGGAAATGGCGCGCGCGGGCGCTGACTGGCATCTCTTCCCCAACATGGTGTTTCTGCCCGCGCCCGACGCGATGCTCGCCTATCGCGCGCGGCCCGACCGCGACGATCCGGAACGGTGCATCTTCGAAGTCTATTCGCTGGTCCTCTATCCCGAGGGCGAGGCACCGCCGCTCGAGCGACAGGATTTCGCCGACTGGCGCGACCATGCCGACTGGGGCCTCATCCTGGCGCAGGATTTCGAGAATATGACGCAGGTCCAGCGCGGCATGCGCTCGCGTGGCTTTGCCGGATCCCGCACCAACCCGGTGCAGGAACGCAGCGTGTCGAATTTCCACCGCGCGCTGCGCGACTTCATCGGTGCCTGAGGCGATGCCCAGGCGCAAGAAAAGGCAGGAGAACAGGATATGACGGGCAGGTTGAAGGGCAAGGTTGCGATCGTGACCGGCGGCGGTCAGGGCGTGGGGCTGGGCATCGCGCACGCGTTCGCGCGCGAGGGCGCGAAGCTGCTGATCACCGGGCGCACCCCCGACAAGCTGGAGAAGGCGGCTGCCGACCTTCGCATACTGGGAGGCGAAGCGGCATGGATCGCCGGGACAGCCGGCGTGCGCGCTGACGCGGAGGCGGCCGTGGCGAAGGCCATCGAGCTGTTCGGCGGGCTCGACATCCTAGTCAACAATGCCCAGACGTCCAAGCCCGGCATATCGTTCGAGGATACCGACGACGCATTGTTCGCGTTGACAATCGAATCGGGTCTTTACGGCACGTTCCAGCATATTCAGGCCGCGATCCCGCACATGAAGGAGCATGGCGGCTCGATCATCAATTTCGGCTCCTATGAAGGCATTCATGGCGGCGTGGGCTTTGCGGCCTATGCCGCGACCAAGGAGGCGATCCGTGGCCTGTCGCGCACCGCCGCACGGGAGTTGGGCCGATATAAGATCCGCGTCAACGTGATCTGCCCCGCCGCGCTCAGCCCGATCGCGCAGCAATGGGTCAAGGATTTCCCGGAAGAGGCCGAAAAGGTCATGAAACTGGTGGCGCTGGGCTATCTGGGCGATTGCGCGGAGGACATCGGACCGGCGGCGCTGTTTCTGGCGAGCGAGGACAGCCGCTATGTCACCGGGCAGACCATCAATGTCGATGGTGGGCAGATGATGCTGTGAGCGGGGGCCAGCAGAGCCTGCCCGGCCTGTCGGGGTGCACCGCCATCGTCACCGGCGCATCCAAGGGGCTGGGGCGCGCCCATGCCCGCTGGCTCGCCGCGCAGGGCTGCGCCGTGGTGGTCAGCAACCGGCCCGGCCCCGGCGGCGCGTCGTCCGCGCAGGCCGTAGTCGATGAGATCGTCGCTGCGGGAGGACGCGCCGTCGCCCATGACGGCCCAGTGGAAACGCCTGAGGCGGCGGCGGAGATGGTGGCGCTTGCCCATGACCGCTTCGGCGGGGTCGATGTCTTCGTGAGCAATGCCGGGGTGCAGGCGTTTCGCGATTTCGGCACGGTGACGCTGGAGGAAATGGACGCGCTGCTCGCCATCAACCTGCGCGGCGTGCTGGCTGGGTTGAAGGCCGTCTGGCCCGCGATGGTCGCGGCCGGCTATGGGCGCATCGTGCTAACCGGTTCTAGCGCGGGGCTGTGGGGCCAGGTCGGATCGGCCGACTATGCCGCGTCGAAGGCGGCGATGGTCGGCATCGCCCGCTCGATCGCCATCGACGCGCCGCAGGACGCCGACATCCGCGCCAATGTCGTCGCGCCGGCCGCCTACACGCCGATGTCGGCGGGCTCCATAGACGCCAAATGGGCCGACTATGCCTCACCCGATCATGTCGCGCCGGTCGTTGGCTGGCTGTGCAGCGCGGCCTGCACCACGTCCGGCGGCATCTACCATGCGGGCGCAGGCCATGTCCGGCGCGTGCAGATATTGGAAGGGCCGGTACACCGGCTGGACGAAGGCAATATCGATAGCGTGATGCGCAGCCTGACGGCGCAGCCCGAATGGACCAGTTCCTTCGCGTCGGGCTCGGAAATTCTCCCCGAACTGGTAAAGGCGATGGGATGATGAGCATTGATTTTTCAGGACAGGTCGCGATCGTCACCGGCGCGGCGGGCGGCATGGGACGCGCCTATGCGCTGGAACTGGCGCGGCGCGGTGCAGCGGTTGTCGTCAACGATTATGGCGGCGGCGTGCTGGGCGAACAGAATGGCAGCGCCAGCCCGGCCGACACCGTCGTCGCGGAGGTCGTGGCGGCCGGCGGCCGCGCTGTCGCCAGCAGCCTGGCGGTCGGCACGGCGGTCAATGCGCGCGCCATCGTGCAGGCTGCGATCGACGCCTTCGGGCGGATCGACATATTGGTCAACAATGCCGGGACAGCAATCCCCGGCCCCTTTACCGCGCATGACGAAGAGGCGGTCGATCGGCACTATGCCACTAACCTCATCGGCGGCCATCATCTGATGCGCGCCGCCTGGCCGCACATGGCCGGGCAACATTATGGCCGTATCCTCAACGTCAGTTCCAACGGCGCGCTGGGCGTGGGCGGCAATGCGCCCTATGGCGCGGCGAAGGCGGGGATGCTGGGGCTGACGCTCGACGCGGCGATTGAGGGCAAGCCGCTGGGCATCCTGGTCAATGCGGTCATGCCGACATCCTATTCGCGGCTGGTCGAGCAGATCCCCGACCCTACCACCGTCGCCTGGTTCCGCGACAATCTGCCACCCGAAAAGGTCGCCGCCGCCATGGCCTGGTTCCTCAGCCGCGACTGTAGCGAAACCGGCCGCATGCTGCTGACTGGCGGTGGGCGGCTATCGAGCCTGGTCTTCGCCGAGACCGGAGAGATGTTCGATCCCGCGATCAGCGCGGAGACGGTGGCGGCGAGGATCGGCGGGGTGCTGGACGAGAGCGTGCTGACCCCGGTGCACAGGCAGTCGGAGGCGGGCGCGCGCTATTTCCGGCATCTGCCCTGGACGGCGGGCGGGGCACCCGATTTCGGGCCGGACGTGGAGCGGGGCTGATCGGCCATGCGCTGCCGCCGTCCGTGCAGCGTCACATAGATGGCCGTGCCGATGATGACGATCGACCCGGCATAGGTGCCAGGCAGCGGCCACTCGCCGAACAGTGCATAACCGATCGCGGTCGTGAACAGGATGCGGACATAATCGATCGGCGCCATCAAGCTCGCCTCGCCGAGCGCCATGCCGCGAATATAGAAGGCCTGCGTCACCACGCCGAGCACGCCCATGACCGCCAGCAGCGCCGTTTCACCGGGCGTGGGCATATGCCAACCGGTCCAGGCGAATGCCAGCGTGAAGAGTAGGCCGAGCAGCGAGGACCAGGTGAGCAGCGCCAGGTCGCTATGGTCGCGCACCATCTGCTTGACGCTGATGACCGACCAGGACAAGAGCAGCGCCGCCAGCAGCCCTTGCCCAGCCGGCCAGCCGATCAGCGAGCGGGCCGATCCGGGCGACAGGATGATGAGCACACCGGCAAAGCCGATCAGTGTCGCGATGATCCGCTACCGGTCGATCCGCTCTCCCAATATGAGCGCGGCGAGCGGCACCAGGAACAGCGCGCGGGTGAAGGAAAGGGCGTTGGCTTCGGCCAGGCCGAGCAGATGGACGCTGTTATAGGCCAGGATGATCGACAGGCTGGTCGCGCCGCAGCGCAGGATCATCTGCGCCGGCCGCCGCATGGTGAAGGCGTCACGCGGCCCGCGCAGGATGAAGGGCAACAGTGCCGGCAGGCCCATCGCCTGCCGCACGGCATTTTGCGTCGGCGCCGAATAGGCGTCACCCAGCAGCTTCACCATAGCCATTGCGACGCTGTAGGTCAGGCCGGATGCCAGCATCCACAGCGCCCCACGCGCATTGTCGCGTTGATATCCCCCATCCTCCATGTCACGGCGATAGGCGGCCACATGCCGCGGCGACAGAGGTGGATGGCAAAGATCGCGCAAACATCGACCCGCTGATCGGCCGGGCTCCGTCCGGTCAGTCCAGACCCGAAAGGAAGCGCAGCATCCGCCGCGCGATCCATTCGGGCCGCTCCTCTGTCGCCCAATGACCGCAATCGGGGATGATGTCGCTCGTCACATCGTCGGCCAGCAGGCGCAGCGCCTCGCCCGTCCCCGCGCCGACGCTACGCTCCGCGCCGAGGCCCAGCACCGGGATGCGCAGGGTACCCTTGTCGTGGACCGCGGCGCGATTGTCCTGCCCGTCCTGCCGGAGCGCGCGCGAATAGGCGAGCGTGGCGCGCAACGCGCCCGGCTGCGACAGGCAGCGCACGCATTCGGCCACCGTCTCGTCGTCGATCGCGCCGACATCATAGGCCAGCCGGCGCAGGAACCAGTCGAAATAAGCCCCCTCTCGCCCGGCTATCAGGAATTCGGCGACGTCGGGCATCAGGTGGAAGGTGAAATGATTGACTCCGCCGCCCTGCACGATCGGGTCTTCCGGGCCGTCCGCACGCGGGGGATGGGTGCAATCGCGTCTTCTAGGCCAAAGCCGGGCGGAAGATTGTCGATGAAAGTCAGGCTTTTCGCCCTGTCCCAGTGCAGCGCCAGAGCGAGCGCGGTCGGCGCGCCCGGCAACATGGACCGGCCCTTGGATGCCCAGCCGGTCGAGCAGTTCGACCAGATCGGCGGCCATGCGTTTCTTGTCATAGCCGCCCGACGGCTTGCCGCTGTCGCCCGATCCGCGTAGGTCCGGCACGATCAAGCGGTAGTGCGGGCTGAGCAGTGGGATCATGCGGCGCCACTCGAACCAGCTTTTGGGAAAGCCGTGGACCAGCAGCAGCGGCTCCGCGTCCAGGGCGCCGGCGGTCACATAATGCAGCCTCACCTCGCGCAGCAGGATGCGATGGTGCGCCAGCGTGACGCCCCGAAATCCGCGCGCAGATCCCCTGCAGGGCTGACAATCATCAGCGTGCGCTCCAGCGCGTCGGGTCGATGCCGGGCGCCGTCCACCTGCCATGCCTCGTGCGCTACGGTGTCGGCGAAATCGGCAAAGCGCGGGTAGCGGGCGAGGATGACATAATCCCAGTCCTCGCCGGTCCCGCAGTCATGAAAGGCTGGCCCGGCGTGCAGCACCGTACAGTCCGGATGGGCCGCGCCCGCCGCGCCGGCAAGATAGCGGGCATAGCCCGCCCGCCCCACACTCGGCTTAAACCTGAGCAGGTTGACGATCGTCACCGGACCGTCGGGCGCTGCGGCGCGCGACGCCTCGATTTCCTCGCGCGTGGGTCCCAGCTTCGTCATCGCACGGCCTTCGATAAAATCAGAAGAGGGTGCCGTCGTTCCGGAAGGATCGACCGCACCGCCTGTTCCCGGATCAGAATTTATAGGACAGTTCCATGCCGTAGGTGCGCGGTTCGCCATAGACGCTGGAGATATAGCCGGCCTCGTTACAGATACTGATCACACCCACGCGATAATCGCTTTTCGTCAGATTGTTGACGAAGGCCGCCGACCCCAGCCCGGTGCCCATGATATTGGACCAGCCCGCGCGCAGATTGACCAGGGCATAGTCCGGCTCGGTCCCCAGCACATCATTCTTGTCGAGATGCTGCCCGGTGCGGTAGCTGATATTGGCGTTGAGGTTGACGTCGCCCGCATAGCCGCCGAGCGGGATGTCGTAGGCGATATTCGCGCCCATCTTGTGATGGGGCGACCCCACCAGCGCGAACTCGTCCGGCTGGCGGCCCTGGGTGATCTTGACCCCGACATAGGAGTAGAAGGCGCTGATATTGGGCGGACCGGCGATCAACCCCAGTGCCAGCCTGCCGCCGTAATTCCGCTGCTTGGCCGTGTTCTCGATGATGGTGTTGACATTGCCCGCGGCGTCGATCGCCGACGTCTGTTTCTGCACATTCTTGTAATCCTAATAGAAGATCGCGAGGTTCCAGGTCAGCGTCGCGCCACCCAGATTGTGTTGCGTCTTGAGACCCACCTCATATTCCTGCACCAGCTCCGGATTGAAGGGCTGCAATTCGCGGGTGGAGGCGGCGCGTAGTGAAAAGCCGCCGGCGCGGAAGCCCTTGCGGGTGGAGATATAGGTCGTCAGACTCCGGTTCGGTTCATATTGCAGCGTCACGTCCCAGGTGGCGGCGTCCCACTTCTTGCTGTTGCTTTGCGGACAGGCCGCGAGGGTGGTGGGATGAAGGATGTGGCCCCCGTGTCCACCCGGAACAGACAGGTCCCCAGATTGGGATAATAATCGAAAACCTCCACATTGCGCTTGTCGGTCGTATAGCGGATGCCACCCGACACCTTGAACTGGTGGGTGATGGCGTAGGTGCCTGCGGCGAATACCGCGAAGGTCTTGGCTTTGCGGCTGCCGGCATAGACATTGAGGAGAGTCGCGGCCGGTCAGCACATCGCGGGTAAAGCCGTCGGCTTGCGGATCTTGCCGGCGAAGCGCACATCCAGCCCCTCCGTGAGCGACACGTTGATCATGCCATAAAGGTCGCGCATCTTTTAGTTGCCGATCTGGCCGCGCAGTTCGGCCTGGAACTGGTCGGTCGGCTTGTTTGGCTCGATCAGCACCGCGCCGCCGGTCATATTTTTGAGGCCGAACAGCGTGCCTTGCACCCCCTTGAGCACCTGGGTCGATTGCAGGTCATAGAGCGCATAGGCAAGCCCACGCTGCGCGCCTGCACCACTTCGGCGAAATAGGTGCCGACCGGCGGGTCAGTCAGCAACTGCGATTCCTGGGTGCGCTGCCCGCGGATGGCAAAGCCTAGTTCGTTGCGCGACGTGCCCTGGTTGGTCAGGCTGAGGGAAGGCACGCGGCTTTGCAGCGCCAGCGCGTCGGACACGCCGCTGCGCGCCAGCGATTCGCCGCTGACGGCCGTAATGGAGATCGGCACGTCCTGCAGCGCCTCTTCGCGGCGGCGCGCGGTGACGATGATGTCGGGAGACGCCGTGGTCCTGCGCGGCGGCGGCGGTGGCGGTGGCGACAAGCGAACTGGCGGCGAGCAATGCGGGACGCAGCATGGACGTTTCCTCTCCTGATCGACGGGCCCCGGAGGGCCGACATCGCTTTTGCAGCTCCATGCGCGATCATGCTGAAAGGATGATTTTCCTAAACCGGGCCTGCCGCGATACGCCAAATGATCATAGGCTCGATATATCTGTATCGCGCCCGGAACGCTGACGATCAGTCCGCCGTAACGAACGCATGGCCCGCGAGTGGCCCGATACCCACGACGCCGCCGTCCACCGCCAGTTCGACGCCGTTGATGAAGCGCGCCTCGTCGCTCGCCAGAAACAAAGCGGCCTGCGCCACATCCCAGGCATCGCCCTCGATGCCGAGCGGGCCGACCTTGCGCCGCGCCTCGCGCATCGTTTCAGGGATATGGCGCGCGGCATGCGGGGTCATGACGTGGCCGGGCGCCACGGTATTGGCGCGGATGCCCTCCCGCCCGTGCAACACGCCGATCTCGCGCGCCAGATGCGCCATCGCCGCCTTCGACGGGCCGTAGGCGAGCGCCCCCATCGCGCGAATGCCGGCCAGCGAGGAGATGTTGACGATCGCGCCGCCCCCGCCCTGCGCCATGGCCGGGATCGCCGCCTTGCTCATAAGCATCGCGCTGGTGAGATTGGTGGTGAGAATGCGGTTCCACAGCTCCAGCGTGATGCTTTCGAGCGTGGTCGGAGTGGAAATGCCGACGTTGTTGACCAGGATGTCGAGCCGGCCGAAAGCGGACACCGCCCGTTCCACCAGCGCGGTACAGACCGCCGCGTCGCCGACATCGCCGCTCGCCGCCACCGCACGGCCGCCCTCTGCCTGGATACGCGCCGCCGTCGCCTCCGCCCGGGCGGGGTTGAGGTCCGCGCAGACCAGCGCCGCCCCTTCGCGCGCCATCAGCAGCGCGATAGCGCGGCCGATGCCGATATCGTCGCCCTCGGCCCCCGCGCCCGAGACGAGAGCCACCTTGCTGGCAAGGCGGTCATAGGAACGAACGGGTTCAGGCATGGCTTCTCTCCTGGGTCGGCGCGTTGAACCATAAGGGCCACGGACCGTCCAGCCGTGTTCGCGGTCGGCGGCCCGGATTGACAGGGTGAAATCGCGCATATAGCGGTTGTTTCCGCGCATGGCTTTCGACTTCGCCCTTGTTGCGCTGCCCGGCGCCTATCACGCCAGCATCGGCGCGCTGATTGACAGCTTCCTGATCGCGCGCGACCGGGTGGAACATGTCTTCGCAGGCGAGGAACAGGTGCGGATGGAAACGCGCCTGCACATCCTCTCGGCCGATGGCGGACCCGTGATGCTGGGCGACGGGCGGTCCTTCGCGGTTGACGGCCGGGCCGACATCGGCAGCCCACTGGCCTTCATCTGGCTGCCCGCCTTTCGCGCAGATGGGCGCGAGCCGCTGGAGCAGAGGATCAGGCAGGCCGCGCCGTTGATCGACTGGCTGCACCGACAGTCCGAACAAGGCGCGGTGATCGGGGCCAGCGGCGCGGCCTCGACCCTGCTGATGGCCGGCGGCTTCACCGCCGATCTCGCGGTGCCGGTCGCGCGCGCGTTGCAGCCGCTGACCCGCGAGCTTTTTCCACGGCAGGCGTTCGAGGAGCGGTTGGCCATGGTCGATCATGGCCGGCTGCTGATCGGCAGCGGCATCGCCACCGACCTGCCGCTCATCATTCGGGTGCTCGAGCGGCTGATCTCGCCCGACATCGCCCGCTGGCTCTCGTCCATCGTCGGCGAGGATTTCGAGGATAATGAACTGCTGGTCCCCGACCCCTTGGTCGCGCGCGCCCAGTTGTGGATCGAGAAGCGCTTCACCGGCGCGATCAACATCGCCGACCTCGCCCGCTTCCTCTCGACCAGCCCGGCGACGCTTAACCGGCGCTTCCATCTGGCGCTCGGCGTCTCGCCCAAGGCCTATGTCGGGCAGCTGAGGTTCCAGGCGGCGGTGCGGATGCTCGACAAGTCGACCCGGTCGGTGGACCGGATCGCGCAACTGGTCGGCTATTCCGACAGCCGGCTGTTCCGCGCGATGTTCCGTCAGCATGCAGGCGTCACCGCCACCCAGTGGCGCGCGGGCCTGCGCGGGACGCCCGGAAACCAGGCCGGCGCGCCCGATCCCGACGCGCAGTGCGCCTGAGACCGGGCGGGCCACACCATCAGAGGGCGTCGGCCCGCGCCGGTCTCCTCCGCGTCAGGCGTTGGCGCCTACTGCGTCATGCGCCGCGATCCAGGCAAAGATGAACGTCGCGCCGATGCTGGCCCCTGCTGCCGGATAGCAGCGACCCATGACCGACGCCGTCGAATTGCCGGTGGCGTAAAGTCCCTCGATAACCGAACCATCCTCGCGCAGCACCCGCGCCCGCTCGTCCGTGACGATGCCGCCCGACGTGCCAACGTCGCCCGGCACGATCTCCATGACATAGAAGGGCGGCTTGTCGATCTTGCCCAGATTTGGGTTGGGCTTGACCGTCGGATCGCCGAAGCAATTGTCGTAGCCGCGCCCGCCCCGGTTGAAATCCAGATCCTTGCCGGTCTCGCAATAGCCGTTGAACTTGGCGATCTCGTTCTGGAGTCCAACTTCGTCGATGCCGGTGACGCGAGCCAGTTCCTCAATCGAGTTGGCGACCTTCACCATGCCGCTGTCGATCCAGGATTGCGGCGTCTTGCCGGGGGGATGATAGCCCCAAGCGTAGCGCTTGCGGTGTCGGCTGTCGAGGATGACATAGGCCGGCACCTCATGCTGATAGAGCCGCTGGCCATTCTCCATATAGGAGCCGCTTTCGTTGAGGATGCGGCGGCCCTGCCGGTTGACAATGATGCAATGCGGCTTGGAAATGTCGGTATTGTGCATGTTCGCTGGCCCGCCCTCGGGCGTCATCGTGCCGGGCACCCACCATGCCTGATCCATGAGGTCGAGCGCGGCGCCATGCTTCTGGGCGATCTGGATCATCTCGCCGGTGTCGCCGGGATTCGCGTTGGTCCATTCGGTCGAGCTGGGCTGCGGCCCATATTGCTTGCGCATCGCGGCGTTGCGGGAAAAGCCGCCAGCGTTGATCAGCACGCCGTCGCGCGCGCCCACGCGCCGCTGCCGGCCGTCATGCTCGGCGACTACGCCCACGACCTTGCCCTCTTCCTTGATCAGTTCGACGATGCCCCAGCCGGTTCGCATGTCGACACCCGCCCTATCCGCCAGCATCAGCATACGCCCCTGCAGCGCGCCGCCGAAGCTCAGGATCGGCTTGCCGCGCCACTGCACCAGCTTCATGCGCGCCAGCAGCTTGAGGCCTTCCCACATACCTCTGGGCGTGCGGGTCGCGAGGCCGATGATGCCCGCCTTGTCGGTCGGCAGCGGCATGACCATCGGCCCCAGGCGCAGCTTTTCGAACAGCGGCCCCATCTCGCGCGCGTCGAGCAACGGCGAACCGATCGACCGACTACGCGTGACGCCGCCCGGGCGGTCGTCATAATAGTCCGACCAACCCTCGGTGTGGAGCCAGACCATGCCCTGCTCCTCCAGCCATTTGAGCATGACCGGGCCGTTGCGCAAATAGGCTTCCTTGCGTTCGGGCGTGGCACCCGGGCCCGCATCGTTGCCGATGGTCGCATCCATGTAGGTGCGGCCATTCTCGTGGCTGTCCTTGATGCCCTTGGCCTTGATGATATGATTGTTGGGCACCCACAGGACGCCGCCCGACATGGCGGTGGAACCGCCCAGCTTGTCGGTCTTCTCCAGGATCAGCGGCGTCTTGCCGACCGACTTGAGGTAAAGCGCGGCCACCATCGATCCGCCGCCCGATCCGACGATGACGAAGTCGGCGACCTCGTCGAACTTCGCCGCGTCCTTCACTGCGCCCTCTCCATATAGTCATGATAGACGCGGTGGAAGTTGCTGACCTCGACCTCCTGCACGGGATTGGGACGCGCGACCTTGAATGCCTGCGACTTCATGCCCTTCTGCACTTCCTCCATGTTCTGGAAGTCCTGTTCCAAGATGAGGCCCCACTTGAGGTCGCGCCATTTGCCGTCGCGGCCGTCGCCGCCATCCTCGACCTCGACCTTCGGCTCGGCGCCAGGCGCGTAGCGTTCCAGCACGTTGACCTCGAAAATGCACATGTCGGGATCGTCGCCATAGGGCCGCGCGCGGTAAAAGAGCACATTAGTCGCCTGCTGAAGGAAGACGAGGTTGGGGAAGATGTTCCAGTCGGTCCCCGCCTTCATCAGCTGCTCCCCGGTCATGCAGGGATGGGGCCGGCCAGCCTTGGCCGATTCCTCGGCATGGAACTGGGCGAAGGCACCATACATCTCGAACGGGTTGACGTCTTCGGGCAGTTCCATCAGCCGCTTGCCCGCAGCCAGCGCCTCTTGCGTGGTGGTCGCCTGCAGCGTGTCCCAGATTTCCTTGTTGAACTCATAGAAGCCCTTGCGGATGTCGCCGCTCTGGTCGCTGATGCGGGGCGAGGGCAGGCCGAACAGCGCGGTCGGCGCATAGCCGAACATCGCGTGCTTCCCGTAGGCCTTGGAATAGGTATAGTCGTCCTGATAAGCGAGCAGCTGGCGGTGAGTGGTCTGCACATGATAGCCTTCCATGAAGGCTTCCTGCGCGGTCTTCCAGTTACACGGCATGACGATGCGCTTGCGCCAGGCATAACGCATATGCTCGATCTCGAACGGGTCGAGGATGGCCTTGGCGTCGCCCAGGAAATCCTCCAGGCTCTCGCTGTCGGGGTCCATGTTGATGAAGACCCAGCCGCTCCACTGGCCGACCTTGACCGACCGAAGCGTCACCTCCTCGTCCGGCAGTGCAGCACCCCAGTCGTGGCGATCGACGATCTCGGTCGGCCTGCCGTCCAGGCTCCACTGCCAGCCATGATACTTGCAATGGAACTTGCCCATGCGGCCGCACCCTTCAGTCAGGCGGCGGCCGCGATGCGGGCAGACGTTGAAATAGGCCTGGATCGACGCGTCCTTCTGGCGAACGACAGCGATCGATTCATCGGCGATGTCATAGGTGTAGAAGTCGCCGGGGTTCGGAATTTCCTCGGCGCGGCAGGCGACCTGCCACACTTTGGGCCACAGCTTCTGCTTCTCGCGCTGCACATAGTCCCGCGAGATATATGCGTCCACGGGGATGCGATCAGGCGCCACCGCAGGCGCCCCTGTCGAAATCCTGGTCACTTCGTTCATCGTCCGATCCTCTCTACGACGAACCGCTTGAGTTCTTTGCCGGTCCCTGCGGGAAGCGCATGTCGAACACGCCTTCCGCGATACGGTTGAGCAGCACCTCGATCGCGCCGCCTGCGATCATCCAGCCGCGCGTGCGGCGCAGGCAATATTCGACCAGGCTGTCCTGGCTGTAGCCCGCCCCGCCCATAACTTGGACCGCCTCGTTCGCGCATTCAAAACCGGCGCGGTTGCATGCGACCTTGGCGATCGCGGTTTCCTCGGGCGAAGGCAGGCCGGCGTCCGCGTTGGTCGCCGCACGATAGAGCAGAAGCTGCGCCGCATCGAGCTTAAGTTTCATTTCGGCGAATTTCCACTGCAATCCTTGGAACTCAGCCAGCGCCTTGCCGAACTGGCGGCGGATCTTGGCATGTTCGACCGCCGCGTTGAACGCATAGCGGCCGAGCGCCAGGCTGCGCGCGGTATTGCCTATTCGTTCGACGTTGAAGCCCGACATCTGCTTCTTGAAGCCGCCCGGACCGAGCAGGACCTTGTCCTTGGGTACATAGACATTGTCGAAGAAAAGCGGGTTCCACTCCTCGCCCGACAGGAAGCGGACCGGCTTGCCGAATGTAAAGCCCTCCTGCCCGCGCTCGATCAGGACGGACCCTATATTGTCCGTGCCCGGGCCATAGCGGACATAGACCAGGAACACGGTGGCGTGGGTGCCGTGGGTGGTGAAGATCTTCTGCCCGGTGATGCGGTAGCCATCGCCGTCCTCCACTGCGGTGGTGGTGAGTTCGGTCACGGCCGACCCGGCGTTCGGTTCCGTCATCGCGACCGAGATCAACCCTTCGCCGGCCAGCAGCGGCGCCAGATACTGCTCCTTTTGCGCATCCGTCGCGAACTGCGCGAACGTGCGGATCGCGCCGAAATTGCCCGCCTGCACCACGTCCGCCGAGCGGGGGCAGACCGACGCGATAGTCTCGATCGCGATCACCGCGTCCATCAACGTACCGCCCAGGCCGCCCTTGTCTTCGGGCACGGTGATGCCGATCAGCCCCTGTTCGGCCATCAGCTTGGCGATGTCCCAGGGATAATCGTCGCTATGGGCGCGTTCCAGCGCCCCTGCGGCCAGATGGCGCTGCGCAAAGGCGGCCACCGAGTCCCGGAACATGGTCTGCTCTTCATTCAGGTCGAACTGCATCCGATCGCTTTCCCCTCGGGCGGCGCGAGCCGCGGATAGACTGCTATGATGGGCCTAATCCGGGATCGGCGCGATGCGAAGATTGCGGGCACGATCCTTCACATTCGCGATACCTGCGCGCCGGGCGGGGCGATCGCCTTGACAGTCAGGGCTGGTGGATAGCTTGTGACGCGGCATTTCGACCCATTCTCAACAGGGCCAGACCATCCTATCATGACCCAGATCAACGAAAAGATCGCCATCCATGTCGAGGGAGACATCGGCTTCATCATCAGCGACAATCCTCCCGTCAACGCGCTGGGCATCGGCGTGCGGCAGGGATTGACCGGCGCGCTCGACGCGCTGAACGCCGACCCGGCGGTCAAGGCCATCGTCCTTTATTGCGCCGGCCGTACCTTCTTTGCCGGCGCCGACATCACCGAATTCGGCAAGCCGCGCCTCTCCCCCACGCTTCAGGATGTGATCGCCGCGCTGGATAGCTCGGCGAAGCCGGTGATCGCCGCGATCCACGGCACAGCGCTCGGCGGCGGCCTGGAAACGGCGCTGGGCTGCACATTTCGCGTCGCGGTGCCGTCTGCCCGCCTGGGCCTGCCCGAAATCAACCTTGGCCTGTTCGCCGGCGGCGGCGGGACACAGCGGCTGCCGCGCCTCATCGGCCCGGAAAAGGCGCTGGAACATTGTCTGTCGGGCAAGCCGATCGGCGCGAAGGCCGCGCTCGACCTTGGTATATTGGACGCGGTCGAAGACGGCGAACCGGCGGCCATCGGCGCCGCCTTCTCGCGCCGCGTGATCGACGAGAACCTGCCCGCCGTCCCGGTCCGCGATCGGGACGAGAAGCTCGCTGCGACCCGCGCCGATCCGTCCGCCTTCGACGCGCTCGCCAGGAAGCTGACCGCCCGCAGCAAGGGCCAGGCCGCGCCGCAGGCCAATATTGATTCGATCCGCCGCTCCTTCACCATGGGCCTAGACGAGGCGATGGCGATCGATGCGGTCGCCAACCGCGAACTGATGTCGGGCAGCCAGTCGCGCGCACTGCGCCACCTGTTCTTCGCCGAGCGCGAAGCGGCCCGCATCCCCGGCCTGCCCGAGAGCGCCAAGGCGCGCACGGTCGCCAAGGCCGCGATCATCGGCGCGGGCACGATGGGCGGCGGCATCGCCATGTGCTTTGCCGGCGCCGGCCTGCCTGTGGTGGTGATCGACACCACGCAGGATGCGCTGGACCGCGGGCTTGAGCGGGTGAAGGGCAATTACGCCACGTCGGTCAAGCGCGGGTCGATCACACAGCATCAGATGGATCAGCGCCTCGCCCTCATCAGCGGTGCGACCGATCGCGCCGCTGCGGCTGACGCCGACATCGTGATCGAGGCGGTGTTCGAGGACATGGACGTCAAGAAGGAGATTTTCTCCGACATCGAAAAGCGCGTGAAGCCCGGCACGATCCTGGCGTCCAATACCTCCGCACTGGACGTGGACGAGATCGCCGCCGTGCTGGAGCGGCCGCAGGATTTCGTTGGCATGCACTTCTTCTCGCCAGCCAACGTGATGAAGCTGCTGGAGATCGTGGTAGCCAAGGATACCGGTCCCGAGGCGATCCTGACGGCGATGAACGTGGGCAAGACAATCGGCAAGGTTCCCGTGTGGTCGGGCAATTGCGACGGCTTCATCGGCAACCGCATGGTCGCCAAACGGTCCGCCCAGGCCGAACGCATCCTGCAACAGGGCGGCTGGCCGCAGCAGGTGGACGCCGCGCTCACCAATCTGGGCTTCCCGATGGGACCGCTTACCACCAACGACATGTCCGGCCTCGACATCGGCTATTCGATCCGCAAGCGGCGCGGTACCCCCTTCCCCATCGCCGACGCGATCGTGGAAAGCGGCCGGCTAGGGCAGAAGACCGGCGCTGGCTATTATCGCTACGAGCCGGGCGACCGCACCCCCTACCCCAATCCGGAGACTGAGGCGGTTATCATCGCGACGTCGGAAAAGCTGGGCATCACCCGCCGCGCGATCGGTGAGGAGGAGATGGTCGAGCGCCTGCTGTTCCCGCTCATCAACGAAGGCGCGCGCATCCTGGAGGAAGGGATCGCGCTGCGCGCGTCGGACGTCGATCTGGTCTGGATCAACGGCTATGGCTGGCCGCGCCATCTGGGCGGGCCGATGTTCTACGCCGACGAGAGCGGCCTCCCCCGGATCGTCGCCAAGCTGCGCGAGATGGCGGCTGAAACGCCGGGCGACGCGTCGCTCCAGCCCGCCGCCCTGCTGGTGCAGCTCGCCGACAGCGGCCAGACCTTCGCGCAGTGGCAGAAGAGCCGCGTCGCCGGCTGAGAAAACACACGGATATAACGGGGATTTTCGGAGACTATCATGAGCGACATCAACGAGTTTCAGCGCGACATCGACTATAGCGAGTTCGACTTCTTCAAGGTCGACATCGGCGAGGATGGCGTGACCGTCATCACCATGAACGATCCCGACAAGCTGAACGCGGTCGGCCCGCACAATCACTGGCAGATCGAGGACATCTGGCTGAAGCTGGCGCGCGACGAGCGCGTCAAGGTGATCGTGCTGACCGGCGCGGGCAAGGCGTTCTGTGCGGGCGGCGACATCAAGCTGATGGCCGACCGGGCGCAGACCGAATATGGCCTGAAATACGCGCTGCGCGTGCCGATCAACACGCTGCGCATCTGGGACCAGATCCTGATGACGCCGCAGCCCATCATCGCTGCCGTCAATGGCGACGCCATCGGCCTCGGCACGTCGCTCTTCGCCTTCTGCGACATGAGCATCGTCGCCGAGGACGCGAAGCTGGGCGACACCCATGTGCGCGTCGGCCTTGTGACCGGCGACGGTGGTTCGGTGATGTGGCCGCTGCTGGTCGGCCCGCAGAAGGCCAAGGAATATCTGATGCGCGGCAAGCTGCTGAACGGCAAGAAGGCCGAGGAGATCGGCCTCGTCAACTACGCGTTCCCCAAGGGGGATGTTCTGGCCGAGGCGCTGAAGATCGCGCGCGAGATCGCCAGCCAGCCGATGTGGGCGGTGCGCTGGTCCAAGGCTGCGGTCAACAAGTGCATCCGCGACCAAGTGAACCTGACCGGCGAACTGTCGATCGCCTATGAGGCGATGACGATGCTGACAAAGGATTATGAAGCCGCGACCCACGCTTTCGCCAACAAAGAAAAGCCGGTCTTCAAAGGCTATTGACCGATCATGGCCCCCTATCGTGACATGGGCGCCATCCGGGCCGTCGCGGCCGTGGGTGGCGGGGTCATCGGCAATGGCTGGATCGCCGCCTTTCTGGGCAGCGGCCGGGCCGTCCGGCTGTATGACCCCATGCCCGGCGCGGCGGAACGGACCCGCGCCCACGTCGCTGGCGCGTGGGAGCAGATGGTGGAATTGGGCCTTGCCGGCGAGGCGGATGACTGGGGGGCACGCCTGTCCTTTCCCGACTCGCTGGCCGGTGCGCTCGATGGCGCTGATTTCGTGCAGGAAAGCACGCCCGAGCGCGCCGTTATGAAGCAGGCGCTGTTCACGCAGATGGACGCGCAGGCCCCGGCGGACGTGCTGATCGCCAGCAGCACGTCCAGCCTGCCGATCACCGAACTGCAAGAGGGGCTGGCGGACGCGCACCGCTTCGTTCTGGGTCATCCGTTCAACCCAGTGCATCTCATGCCTCTGGTGGAGGTCGGCGGCGGCGAAGCGACAGCGCCCGAAGCGGTCGATGCAGCGTTCGCCTTCTACGCCGCGCTCGGAAAGCAGCCGATCCGCCTCAACCGCGAAATATTCGGCCATATCGGCAATCGCCTCACCGCCGCGATGTTCCGCGAGGCAGTACGGCTGGTCGCCGAGGGCTATGCCAGCGTCGGCGACGTCGACAAGGCGACGAAGCACAGCTTCGCGCTCAAATGGGCGATCCAGGGGCAATTCACCTCCTTCCACACCTCAGGCGGCGCGGGCGGACTGGCCGAGTTTCTGCCCAAATTCGCGCCCGGCATCATCAAGCGATGGGAAACCATGACCGACCCGCCGCTTGCCGACCCGTCGCTTCAGGCGATGCTGGTTGCCCAGATGAACGACGCGGCGGCCGGGCGCAGCGTCGCTGAAATCTCGGCCGAGCAGGATGAGACGCTGATGCGAATGCTGAAGCTGTTCTCTACTAGGAGTGATGGGAAATAACCGGAAGTCGACGATAAACATCCCCCACTCCGGTCTTGTTTCGCGGTATAAACGCGCATTGGATAACAGCGATCGCGGAGGTTCCATTGAACTGTCGCCGGCCGCCCTGGAGAGGAAGATGAAATGAGCGTCGATGTCATCAATCGCCCGGAAGCTGAAGACCTGGACACGCGCGACGTGGTTGCAAAGGGCGAATTGCAGAGCTGCAACCATCTGCTCGACGACCCGGAGGCGCTGAACCGCTTCTACGAGGAGAATGGCTATGTCCTGCTGCGCGGCGTGTTCGATCCCGCCAGCGTCGCACGCGCTCGCGACGAGATGCTGGCGGTCGCGGCGCAAATGGGCCTGGTCGAGCCGGGCGATCCGACCGGCCGATGGACCGGCAAGCCCCTGCCCGGCAGCATCGAGGAAAGCCCGCTCTACGCCGGCATCGCCAAGCGGCTGATCGAGGACCCGGCCAATTTGGAAGTCATGGAAAAGGTGCTGGGCGAACCCGCCTGCTCCGTCCCGATCGTTCAGTATCGCACTTACCCGCCCCAAAGCAAGTTGGGCACGGTGCATCAGGATGGCTTCTACAGCCCAGGCATTCAGGATTATCGCCCGGTCTGGATCACGCTGACCCCCTGCACCCGCGACATGGGCGGGCTGGCCATCGCGGTCGGCCAGAACAAGCGCGGCTATTTCCACAATGTCGGCAAGCCCAACCCCTTTCCGATCCCGCGCGACGCGATTCCGGCGGACAGCTGGGCGACGACCGACTATATGCCCGGCGACGTGCTGGTGGTGCATCCCAGCACGCCGCATTGCGGGCTTGCCAACACCAGCGACCGGCTGCGCATCTCCTTCGATTCGCGCGTGCAGTCCGCCGCCAATCCCAGCGCGATCGCCGCGACGGTAACCGGCTTCACCGCCGACAGCGTGACGGTTGACGCCGACGGCATCGGCCCGGTCACGCTCAAGGTGGACGAGGACAGCTATTTGCGGCCGGTCAATCCGGGCGTTCGGGAAAAACTGTCCGACTTCACCAGCTATATGAAGGTGGGCATGCGCCTCACCGTCGTGCGCGACGGCGACCGGGCTGTAATGCTGCGCAAGGCGGCGGAAGGATAAGGGATGGCGCGCTGGTCCAGTTTCGGAAAGACGGGAGGGGAGGCGACCGGCCTCCCCTTTTTTCGTCACGCCGCGACGGGATAGACGCCGCGCTTTTCGACCAGCCGCGCCAGATGCCAGTCGCGATCGCCCAGCAGCGCGTCGATCGCGGTCAGCCGTTTGAAGGCGTGGCCGACTTTATATTCCGCCGTGATGCCGATCGCGCCGTGCATCTGCACCGCTTCCTGCCCGACCAGTCGGCCGGACTTGCCGATCTGCGCCTTGGCGGCGGAGATGTTGCGGCTGCGCTGATCGGCGTCGATATCGAGCGAAAGGGCGGCCAGGATCGCCATGCTGCGCGACAGCTCCAGCTGCATCAGCATGTCGACGGCGCGATGCTGGAGCGCCTGGAAGCTGCCGATGGCGACGCCGAACTGCTGGCGGGTCTTGAGATAGTCGACGGTGACCTCGAAGGTTTCAGCCATCGCCCCCACGCCCTCGGCGACCAGCGCGGCGGTCGCCTCCTCAAAAACGCGCGACAGGATCGCCTCGCCCGCGCCCTCCGCGCCGATCAGTGCGTCGGCCGGCAGGGCGACGCCGGACAGGCCGATGGCAGCGACCGGCACGCCGTCGTAGCCGCGCGCGCCCTCGATGACGACGCCGGCGGCGTTCGCATCGACCACGAACAACGACAGGCCATTTTGGGTGACAGCGCTTACGACCAGAGTGTCGGCGCTGGCGCCGTGCAACACCGCGACCTTGCGGCCGTGCAGCACCCAGCCGTCGGCCGAACGCGTGGCGGTCGCGCGCGCGGCGAGCGTGTGGCGCGGCATGCCATTTTCATTATGGGCAAGCGCCAGGATGCACGACCCATCAAGGATACCGGGGATGAGCACGGCCCGCTGTTCCGCCGAAGCGCCGTGGCGCAGCACCCCGCCCGCCAGCACCACAGTGGCGAAATAGGGTTCGACCATCAGGCCGCGCCCAAGCGCCTCCATCACGACCATCATCTCCACGCCGCCGCCGTCGAAGCCGCCATCCTCTTCCGCGAAGGGCAGCGCGAGCAGGCCCATTTCGGCGAGGCCCGCATAGGCCTCCCGGCTCCAGCCCTCCGGCGTCTTGAGCGCACGTTCGCGCTTCTGGAAATCGTAGGTTTCCGTCACGAACCGGGTGACGGTGTCCTGCAGCATCTTCTGCTCGTCGGTCAGGTCGAAATCCATGGCGTGTCAGAGCCCCAGCATGGTCTTGGCGATGATATTCTTCTGCACTTCGTTCGATCCCCCGAAGATCGAGACCTTGCGCATCGTGAAGTAGAAGGGCGCGGCAGCCCCGACCCAGCCCTCATCCGGGTCATTGGGCGCATGGTCGTGATCGGGCATCGACAGCCCCGCAGGACCGGCCAGTTCCATCACCAGCTCGGTCATGCGCTGCTGCATCTCAGTGCCCTTGACCTTCAGGATGGAGGCCGCCGCGTTGGCGCCCCCGCCATGGGCATCGGCCGCGACGACCCGCAACTGCGTGAGTTCGAGCGCGCGTAGTTCCACTTCCGCCTCGGCCAGCTTGTGCGCCAGTCGGCGCTGCTCCTCTTCGCTTAGGGTGCCGTCCTCGGCCAACCGGCTCTCGAGCATGCGCAGCTGCGCCAATCGCTCCTTGGACAGGCCGATACGGGCGATGCCGCTGCGTTCGCTGCCCAGCAGATGCTTGGCGACGTCCCAGCCTCGGCCTTCCTCGCCGATGATATTCTCCACCGGCACGCGGACATCGTCGAAGAACACCTCGTTGGCGTCATGCGCCCCGTCGATCGTCTCGATCGGGCGCACGATGATGCCAGGGGTCTTCATGTCGAGCAGTAAGAAGGTAATGCCCTGCTGCTTCTTGCCGCTGCTGTCGGTGCGGAACAGCCCGAACATCCAGTCCGCATGCTGCGCCTGGGTTGTCCAGATCTTCTGGCCGTTCAGCACATAATGGTCACCGTCCCGCACCGCGGTGGTCTTGAGACTGGCGAGATCGGACCCCGCACCCGGCTCCGAAAAGCCCTGGCACCACCAAATGTCGATATTGGCGGTCGCGGCGAGAAATTTCTCTTTCTGCGCGTCGGTCGCGAACTTGCACAAGACGGGGCCGATCATGTTGACGTTGAAGGGCGATCCTTCCGGCGCATGGGCGAGCGCCATTTCCTCCTGAAAGATATAGCGTTGCGCAGGGCTCCAGTTCTGGCCGCCATATTGCACTGGCCAGTGCGTCGTCGCCCAGCCACGCGCATTGAGGATGCGCTGCCAGCGGACGGTATCCTCCTTGGTCAGGTGATCGCGGTCGATCATCTTCTGTCGAAGATCCTTGGGCAGGGCGTCCTCCAGAAAGGCTCGCACTTCGTCGCGGAACGCCGTTTGCTCGGGCGTGAAGTCCAGTTTCATCGCGTTTGTCCCATGCATTTATGCGCTTTCCCCAGCAGCCCGGCCCCCTTCAAGTCAACGGTCCGGCCAAGGCTTCACATGGCCGATATCATGCCGACAGGTCGAACAGCACCCGGCCCGCGCCGCCGCCTTCGCGCGCCAGCGCGATCGCCTCGTCCGCGCGCGACAGCGGGATGATCGCCCTTACCGGCTGAACGACCGAGCTTTGGCGCAACATCGCCAGCAGGTCGGCGAACAGCGTCCGCACCCTCTCAGCGCCCAACGCGTGCTCGGCGGGGCGCAGGCTGAAACCGGTGATGGACAGTTTCCCGCCGGTCAGCAGGTGCGAGCTGACGGTGAGCGGTTCGCCCGACAGATGGCCAAAGACGATCAGGCGGCCGCCGGGCGACAGGCATTGTGCCATCCGCCCGCTCGCGGTCCCCGCCACGCAGTCGAGCGCGGCGCGCACCGGCCGACCGCCAGCGGCCTTGCGCACGCGAGCCTCCAGATCGCCGCCGTCAACCAGGGCGTCGGGCAGAGCCGGGTCGGCGCGACGCACGATGTCGATGACGTGCACGCCGATGGGCGCGGCAAACGCACGGATCCATCGCGCCACCGCCGATCCCGCGCCATTCTGGACAATGGCGTCACCCGCACGCAGGCCCGCATCGCGTAGCAGCAGACGGGCAGTCGGCGGATTGATCCGCCACATTGCCGCCTGCGCAGGATCGGCGTCGGCCGGTAGAACGATCAGATCGCGGCGCGGCACAAGTCGACGGCGGCACCAGTTGCCGCGGCTGAGCGGTAGGACGCGGTCGCCCGGGCGCAGGTCAGCGACCTCTTCGCCGACCGCCTCCACCACCGCCGATCCTTCCGCACCGAGGGGATCGTCAGGCGGCAGCGCAAAGGAATAACGACCGTCGATCGCCAGCAGGTCGGCCGGGTTTATCGGCGCGTGGACCATCCGCAGCAGCGCGTCCTGCCCCCGTGGCGCAGGCGGCATCGGCATGAGCGTTGGCCTTACCCGGCCTCCCCCCCCCGGCAGGACCGCCAGGTTCATCGCGGATACGCCCGGCCGGGGGTCAGGCGAAATGCCGTCGATAACTTAGGATTTTCACCGTTTCGGGCATCTGCACAACATTATCACGGTGTTGATCCTTATTGTCATCGTCGATATTGAGCTCGGCTATCTCATCCTTGCGACTAAGCAGCAGATCGAGCATGCCCTGGCCGCGCGCGGCGATGGCCGACGGTTCGGCGATGATGCTGATCGTCAAACGGTCCATGTTGCGGCCGAAGGGCAGCAGCACAGCGACACAGCCCACACCGTCGCGATCTTCCTCGATCACCCAGCCCTTTTCGCGCAGGTTGGCGAAATCCGACAGCAGTTCAGCGACCCGCACCTGGCGCGACAGCTCGGGTTCCTCGGCATTGAGGCGATGGACCGCCGAGCGGATGCCGTCATTATGGTAGCTCGACAGCAGCAGGCGCCCCTGCGTGCTGTGCAGGATCGGCAGTTCGTCGCCAGCATGGGCGTCGAGCGCATTATTGTTGTTGCCGTGAATGACGTGCAGATGCTGCAGAGCGTAGTTCGAACTGGTGGACAGGATCACCGTCTCGCCGGTCAGCTTCGCTAGGTCGTCGATCGCCGAGAGCACCGGGCCGCCCCGGAACAGCGAGGGCTTGACCCAGGCACCGAGCAGCGCGACGCGCGCGGTCGGGCTGAAGGTCCGGCGCAAGCGATTATAGTGCAGATAGCCAAGACGGGTGAGGCAGCGCAGCAGTTCCGACGTGCTCGACTGCGGAAAGTTCAGCGTGCGGGACATTTCCATCACAGTGACGACGCGTCGGTCCTGATCGAAATACTCTAGGATCTCCAGCACGCGGTGCGCGGATTTGATGGTCCGGGAAGCGCTAGTGGCCATGGCGTTCTCTCCTCGCGCGGATGCGTGGAATCACATCCGATCCATCATCCCGATAATGTATCATGGATGCGCTGTCTAACGAATTTTCGAATTGTGTTCGAATTTTCGAATGCTATAGCCATGCGATAGACATTGAGAGTGAACAAAAATGAAGGTAAAATCTGACGAAGCGCGACCAAGCAGAGGTCCACGGGCAATCACGCGCGTCCTCGATCTGCTGGCGCTGCTCGCGGGCAAACAGGACGGGATGAGCCTAGCGGAGCTTAGCGCGGCGATGGGAGTGGCCAAGAGCACCTTTCTCGACACGCTGCGCGGCCTGACAGACCTGCAATATCTTTCCTGCCGCGAAGGGCGCTATCGACTGGGCACGGCCGCCTATCATTTCGCCAGCAGGATCGCGCGCCATTGGTCGGCGCCCGAAACGGTTCGCATACAAGTCGGGCAACTGGCGGAGGAAACGGGCGAGTCGGTGGGCTTTGCGATCGCCGACTGGGAAATCGGCCAGGCCATCTATATCGAGGCGAGGAACAGCCGCCATCCGGTGCGCTACGCCATGCATGCGGGCCTGCGCGCGCCGCTCTACGCCAGTGCCGCCGGGCGCGTACTGATGGCTTATGCCGATCCCCACCGGGTCGATGCCTATCTGCAACGCGCGCATCTGCGCAAACTGACCAACGGAACGCGGACCGACCCCGACGAAATTCGCGCCAATCTGGCGGACATCCGCGCGCAGGGCTATTGCGCCAGCTTCGGCGAGATGCTGAGCGACACCGCCGCGATCGCGGTGCCGATGATGGGACCGGACGCGGAAATGATGGGCGCGCTGATGCTGGCCGCGCCGCTCGACCGCATGAAGCTCAACCAGGCGCGCTTTCTGGACGCGGTGCTGACGGTGGGACGGGAGGGCTCGGCGGGGCGCTGACAGCGCGCGCCGCCGCCGATCCCGCCGGCCGTCGGGTCAGAACGGCAAGTCCATGAAGCGCATACCGTTCTCATACATGACCTTGCGCGTGTCGGCGTCCGACAGGCCCCGGCACGCCTCCTGCGCGAATACGCGCGGCTCCTCCACGCCTTCGGCATGGGGATAGTCCGACCCCATCAGCACCCAGTCGGCATTGCCCACCTGGCCAATGATCGACTGAAGGTCGTCCTCGGGATAGGCGACGACGGACACGTTGCGAGCGAAGATATGGCTCGGCCGGTCTTTGAGCTGGCCGGCGGGCCAATAGCCATTCTTCGCGATGCCCCGGCACTTGTCCATCTTGGTCAGCATGGAGGGCACCCATTCCGAGCCGTTTTCAGCCGACAGCAGCCGCACATTGGGGAAGCGTTCGAAGAAGTTCCAGAAGATGAAGCTGGAGAGCGTTTCGATCACCGGCCGCTCGGAATAGCCATGCATCCATACAAAGGCCGACTGGCGAATGCGCGACTGCTGCATCCCCTCTCCCCACAGCGCCATATGGTCCTTCATGTAAATCGCTTCCGACACATGGAAGACGACGCGAATGCCCGCCTCGTTGGCGATCGCCCAGAACGGGTCATGGTCGGGATGGGCCGGTGCCTTCCCATTATATGGCCCCATCGGCATCAGGATCAGCTTGGCGCCCTTGGCAATGACATCCTTGAGTGCCGTACACGCCTCCCCCACCTCATCGAGCGTCATGATCGGGCAAGAGAAGATGCGGTCGTTGTAATTGTAGCGCCACTGGTCGTACATCCACGCATTATAGGCGTTGAGCACCGGATAGGCGTAGCGCGGATCGTCGAGGAAGCTGATCGCGGTGATCATGTTGCCGAGGAACAGGATGGACGAGCGCACATCCCATGCGTCGAGCAGTTCGACCCGGGCGGCCGGCTCCATCATCGCCGGCGTCTTGGGCACGTGCATGTCGATTTCCGCCTTGCCGTCCTTCATCGCGCGCAGCCATTCGTGCAGTTTGCCAGGCGCAGGCACGCGGCCGTCCTCGAACAGGTGATCCGCGCTGATCTCGACTTTGCGCGGGCCGACATACATGGCGTAGTCGCCATCAGCGCCGGTGCGGAAGCTGATGCCGTATTTGTCCGCCGCGTCCTTCGGCAGATATTTGGTCCACGCGTCGTCGGTTTCCCAGAAATGGGTGTCCGCATCAAAAATAGGGCCGGAATAGAGCGGAAGATCGGTAACAGGTATCATTTGCGCGGACATCGCTATCCCTTCCCAAAAACGTCGAACACAGATGTTGGTCACCTGACCATCGCGCGTGGTCCTCTTGGGTCCCGTAGCGCCAACTTCCTCACTATACGATCGAGCGGTCATGCCGGATATTGGCCAAACCGGACCCATCACATAGGCGAAGGGATGGTCATGGTCATCAGATGGCCGATCAGTACGCACACCGCGCCCCGCCCGGCGGCGGCGCGGTTGACGGTGCGGCGGCTTCACCCATAGGCCAGACGCGGCAATTCATAGCCAATTCGAGGAGAACGCCGATGGCGAAGCTGGACGAAAAGCAGGAATCGGGTGTCACCTTTATCAGCGGCATCATGGGCGATGCCTTTGGCGCCGCCTTCCGGGACGCGGCGCAGTCGGAGCGGTTCGGTTCGGACATCACCCGCATGGCGGCGAGTTGGGCATTTCACGACGCGTGGCAACAGGACGGGCTTGCCCGCAAGGACAAGAGCATCGCCATCCTTTCGGCGCTGATCGCCATGCGCCAGTCGCTGGAACTGAAGAATCATGTGAAGATTGGCATCGCCAACGGCCTGACCGCGCACGAACTGGAAGGATTGCTGATCCAGCTGACGCCCTATGTCGGCTTCCCCTGCATCGCATCGGCGACCACCGCCGTGATCGAGGCGATGCGCGAGGCCGGCATTGCGCCCGAGGTGCAGACCTCCGAGGAAAAGGGGCTGCTGTGAGCATCGCCGCGACGGGCGCCACGGAAATGGGCAACCCGCATTTTTCCGATCTTCCCGCAACGCTCGACCATGTCCTTCCGCGTGTGATCGCCCATGTCGCGTCGCGCTATGGCCACACCCCCTATATCGTCGACGAGGACGGCGCGACGACCAGCTTCGCCGGGTTCAAGGCACGGGTCGATTCGCTGGCGCGGGCGCTGATCGCGCACGGACTCGAACATGGCGACCGCGCGGCGGTCTGGGCGCCCAACAGCCCCGAATGGATGGTGGCGGCCGCCGCGATCGAATGCATCGGCGCGATCATGGTCCCCATCAACACCCGCTTCAAGGGCGGCGAGGCGCTCTATGCGCTGGGCAAGACGCGCGCGAAGATGCTGTTCACCGTCGCCGGCTTCCTTGGCAACGACTATGCCGGCATGCTGGTGCGGGCGGGCGGCGGCGTAGGCGACGAAGGCCCGGTGCGCGAGTTGCCCTCGCTCACCCACATCGTTGGGCTCGATGGGCCGGGCCTCGCCGACTTTCAGACGACGCAGGCCGACCCAGCAGTGCTGGCCGTGCGAGTCGCGGCGGTGACGCCTCAGACGATCGCCGACATCTTGTTCACCAGCGGCACCACCGGCCAGCCCAAGGGCGCGATGCACAATCACGGCCAAGCGCTGTGGATGCCGGCGGTCTGGAACGCGTCCAACGATCTGCGCGCGGGCGACCGCATGGCGATCGTCAATCCCTTCTTCCACAGCTTCGGCTATCGGTCGGGCTGGATCTCGGCGCTGGAGGCGGGCATCACCGTCTATCCGATCGCCAGTTTCGACGCGCAGGCGCTGCTGGAGCTGATCGCGCGCGAAGGGATCAGCGTGCTGATGGGGCCACCGACCGTCTTCCTCTCGCTGATGGAGCATCCGCGTTTTGGTGAATATGACCTGTCGTCGCTGCGGGTGGGCCATACCGGCGCGTCCAACGTGCCGGTGGACCTGATCCGCGCGGGCACGGAAGTCTTCGGCTTCGACCTGTTCCTCACCAGTTTCGGCCAGACCGAATGTACCGCGCTGGCGACGGTCAATTATCCCGACGCCGATTTCGAGACGATCGCCAAAACGGTGGGCAAGCCGCTGCCTGGCGTCGAACTGCGCATCGCCGGCCCGGACGGCGCGCCCGCGCAGCTCGGGGAGAGCGGGGAGCTGCTGATCCGGGGGCCCAATGTCATGCAGGGCTATTTCGAGGACCCCGAACAGACCGCCGCTACGATCGACGCGGATGGCTGGCTGCACAGCGGCGACGTCGGCTGCATCGGCGAAGACGGCAATCTGCGCATTCTCGATCGCCTCAAGGATGTGGTGATCGTCGGCGGCTTCAACGCCTACCCGGCCGAGATCGAAAATATCCTGCGCAAGCACCCCGCGATCGGCGACGTGTGCATCATCGCCTGGCCCGACGAACGGATGGGCGAAGTGTGCGCCGCCTGCGTCATCCTCAAAGCCGGCGCAACGCTGACGCTCACTGAACTAACCGGGTGGAGCCGCGAGCAGATGGCGAACTACAAGGTGCCGCGCAAGCTGTTCATCGTCGATGATTTCCCGCGCACGCCGCTCGGGAAAATCCAGAAATTCCTGCTGCGCGACCAGGTGAAGGCGATCCCGGACGCCTGAGGGCCGTGCACCGCCGGGACGGAAGGACAAGACCATGGAGTTCGTGGGCGATTTCTACCAGATCGGCGTCGTCGTGCGCGACATCGATGAAGGCATGGCCCATTATGCCGCTCTACTGGGGCTTGGCCCCTTCTGGCGGCTCGATACCGATTATGAAGGGCGCTATCGCGACTGGCACGGACGCTTTGCGAATAAGAATGCTTTTGCCAGATGGGGCAACGTCTATCTGGAGATGATCCAGCCGGTCGTGGGCGAGGGCAATGCCAGGGAATGGCTGGAGACGCGGGGTGAAGGCATATTCCATCTGGGCTATGCGGTGGACGACCTGTCACAGCGGCCCGACGGGGTCGAATGCGTGTTCGAAAGCTGGGGCGCTACCATGCCCGACGGCAGCGCGGCGGTCATTCACCTCGATACGGTGGCGCAGCTTGGCTATTATGTCGAACTGTCCGACCGGGCGCTGGTCAACCGGTTGAATGCCGGCATCGACCGCTTCATCGCCGAACAGGCAGGCAGAGCGGGCGGCTCCTGACGCCCGACTACCGATCACGCTCGCCTCAGGGCAGCAGCACGCGGAGGTCGTGGTCCAGTGCCGCCTGGCCGAACCGGGCGGCATAGGCGGTGTTCACCGATTCTGTCTGGAACCGCACCTCGTTGGTCAGGAATATGAACAGCCCCCACAGGATCGACCGGCGATAATCAAGCCAGGCAGCCTCTGCATCCAGAACCGGCCCGCCCGATCGCGCTAGCGCGTCCAGATAGATGCGCAGCAAATCACGCTCCCACGCGGCCCGGTCGGCCAGGTCCGCAGCACAGACGATATGGTAGGCCACTTCATGGTGCCAGGCGGTGCGCGCCACCTGAGCATCGAAATAGCCGGGCGTTCCGTCCTCTAATATGTAGAGATTGCCCAGATGCGTATCGCCATGGATCAGGCAGCGCGGCTGGGCATGCTGGATGTCGCCGATGGTCATCAGCGCCCGTTCCATCCAGTCGCGATCGTGCAGACGGGTCGAAACCGCGGCGCCACGGGGCGACCCCATATAATGTGCCCACATGTCGGGCACGAGATAGCGGCGCATATAGTCCAGGCCCCATCCGTCGAAGCGGCTGGCGATGTCGGCCCAACGTCCCCCCGGCGCGAAATGCGGTGATTCCCAGGTCGCGCCATGATAGGCTGCCATCGTCTCCATCCGCCGGGCGATCTGGTCGAAGCTATGCGGGCGCAGCGCGTCGCAGAAATCGACGCCGGGGCGCTTCAAATCCTCCATGATGACGATGGACTGGTGCGAATTGGGATCGGTGCCGGCGAAATAAGCACGCGGCGAGGGCATGGGGATGATCGGCTGGATGTCGGCGTAGAAGCGCGTCTCGTTCGCGTACATCGCCGCCATCCTAGGGCTGTGCTCTTCGAACCCGCCCTTGACGATCAACGTGGGGCCGACTTGATCGGCCCCCTTCCCTTCGACGTCCAGCCGGACGCGGATCTTGGTGGATGTGCCCAGGATCACTTCCTCCACCGTCGCCTGCGTCACGGTGATGCCGGGCAGGCGTTGGCGCAGCGCGCGCGTCAGCCAGGCCGCGTCCACCTGGCCGGGGGTCAGCGGCAGGGGCAGGGCGTCGGCGGGGTAGGCTTGGCTCATCATCAATATCCTTTCGGTCCCCGGCAATGCCAGAAAGCGAGTTCGAAAAAAGGGGGCGCAGAATGTCTGCGCCCCCTTGATGCTTTTCACGCGTTGCGACCCTCAGAACTTGTAGCCCAGCTCCAGGCCATAGGTGCGCGGCTCGCCATAGACGCTGCTCTGGAAGCCCAGCCCTTCGGCGATCAAGCCCAGAGCGCCGGTACGATAGGTCTCGTTAAGAGCATTGTTGACGAACACAGCAACCGAAGCCCCCGACCCGCCGACCTTCACCAGTTCGGCGCGCGCGTTGACCAGACCGTAGGACTTCTGGAGGCCCTGGATCTCGAAATCGTCGAGGTAGATTTTCGAGCGCCAGGTGTAGTTCAGCACGAAGTTGAGCTCGCCCAGATTTTCGCTGACCGGCGGCGAGATGGTCGCGGTCGCACCGGCCTGGTGCCGGGGCACGCCGCGTTGCTCGAACTCGGTCAGACCGTTCAGCAGCGTGACCCGGCCTTTGCGGATATCGACCTTCGTGTACGAATAGAAGGCCGCCAACGAGAAGGTGTCGATGCTGAAATTTGCTTCGAACTCTCCGCCGACGTTGCGCTGCTTAGCGGTATTGTCGACGATAGTGAAGACATTGCCGTCGACGAAGGTCGCGCGCTGCTTCTGCACGTCGCTGCCGTCCTGGCGGAACAGGGCGGTGCTGGTGGTCAAGCGACCGCTGCCAATCCGGTGGTTCGTCTTCAGGCCGATTTCATATTCGTCGACGAATTCAGGTAGGAACGGCGAGAGCGTGACATAGCTGGTCGCACGCGTCGAGAAGCCGCCTGCGCGGAACCCGTGACGATAGGAGGCGTAAGTCGTGACGTCCGGGCTCGGCTCATACTGGATGGTCGCGTCGTAGGTCCACTCCTTGAACGACTTGTCGTTGGTGAACTCGCACGGACCGGTCTGGCGCCCATCGGTCTGGAAGCCCGTCGGTACGACGGGGTTGAACGAGCAGCGGCCGAACGTCCCGTTCGCGTTGGGATAATTTGGCTGCTGGGGCGAGACCGTGATCTTGCGCTTGTCATAATTGTACCGCAGGCCACCGGAAAGGCTCAGCCGGTCCGTGACCTTGAAGGTACCGGCCAGGAACCCGGCGGCTGTGCGGGAATAGCCCCAGCCCGGATTGCTGGTGACGAACAGGGTGGCGTCGGTCGTGCGCGGGTTACGACCAGCGCCGACAATATTCAGTTCGGGCAGGGTATTGGCGAGCGAACCGTCCAGCCCCTTTTCCTCGAAATAATAGCCGCCCAGGATCAGGTCGAGCCGATTGTCGAACGCCTTGGCCTGAAGCTGCAGTTCCTCCGAGATGTTGCGCGTCCGGGCAAACTGATAAGGCGCGATCAGGAATGCGGGGATCCCGTCATAATCCTGCACCATGTCGCGGCGCTGCTTGCGATAGCCGAAGATGTTCTTGAGCGTCAGCGTATCGCCCAGTTCCCAAGTCGTCTTGTTGGTGATGCCCCAGTTCTTGATCTTCTCATATGGAAGGCCGAATACGTCCAGGTTGCTGCCGTTGCCGGACCCCGAATTGAGCGTAAAACGACGCGAGCGGAACAGCTGCTGCGCTTCCGCGAACTGGGCGGGTATATTCGCCGAGATCAATCCGGCGCGGCGCAGATTCTCATAATTGCTGAGCACCGAGGGATAGGCGGTCGATGTGAGGAATGCCGCCGTGCCATTCTCGCTCGACTTGAACCAGTCGAACACGGTGAGCGATTCGATCCCGTTACCCGGCGACACCAGCGCCGACACGCGGAACGCGTCGAAATTCTGGTTGTCGAGCTTGAGCCCGCTGCCGATGTCGCGCGCCCATCCGTCGCGCTCGCGCGTCTTTCCGGAGAAGCGCAAGGCGATGGAATCTCCGACCGGCACGTTGATCATGCCGTAGAGGTCGCGCAGATCGTAATTGCCATATTGGCCGCGCACTTCCCCGGCAAATTCGCCCAGCTTGGGATGGGCCGGCTCCACCAGAACGGCGCCGCCGGTCATATTGCGGCCGAACAGCGTGCCCTGCACACCCTTGAGCACCTGAACGGATTCAAGATCAAACAGGCTGTTACCGAAGCCATAGGGGCGCGGCTGCACGACTTCGGCGAAATAGGTGCCAACCGGTGAGTCGGTGAACAACTGCGTTTCCTGCGCACGCTGGCCGCGCAGGGAAAAGGCAACGGTGTTCCGCTGACTCTGCGTGCTGGTGATCGACAGCGACGGGGTACGATATTGCAGGCCCTGCACGTCGGTCACGCCCGACTTGGCGAGTTGGTCCCCTGAAATCGCCGACACGGAAATGGGCACATCCTGCAGCGTTTCTTCGCGGCGGCGGGCGGTCACGACGATTTCGCCGTTCGATGCGCCCTGCGCCTCAGGGGCCGCGTCGCTCTGGGCGAGGGCGGGCGCGGAATACAACAGAGTGGCGCACGTGGCGGCAAGATAGTGGCGATAGGTCATGGCATCCCCTCCTGGACGTGGAACAGACCGGCCAATGCGCTCTTGGTTTTGACGACCGGTAGCAAGCCGGGACCTAGCGCCATTCCCGGCAATGCCAAGTGGTCATTGGCGGATGATATACATCATCAGATAGCCGATCCTTGCGCCAACCGAATGTGTCGCTCAATTTATCAGGAACCGTTGACTTTTAGGTCACAGCCCGCACGCCAATTCGACCTTTGTGACTAGCGGATATCTTTTTGTTATCCGAGGTGAGAGCGTTATCTATGGCTGCCACACATTGCTCAGCCGGATAGATTCCTGCGAAATGGCGGATAATTTCGCTCATTCCGTGATGCGTCGCGCCCATGCAACTCGCCGCTCCGAGATCTGTGCGGCGCGCTGGGTCGGGGTGATGCGGGCGATGCCGGCGGGCAGATGCGCGTCGAGCTGCGCGAAGGCGACGATGTTCAGCGCGTGCGCCGGCCCCTGCCGCACCGTCTCCGCAGGGAGCCCCTGCCAGCGGATCATCGGCAAGAGGTCGCGAAGCCCGTCGGTCTGCACCCAGTTGCCGATGCCCGGGTCGCGCGCAGATATGACCGCCGTGATGCGCCCGTCGGGATCGCGCGCTGCCTGCGCCGGGGTGAGCCCGCTCTGTAGCCTGTCCGCGTCGATCGAGCGATACCACCACATCGCCATCTGCAGGCTGGTATAGGCCGCGCCCGCCGGATCGAAGCGTAGGACAGCCGCCTGGTCGTCGGTCAGATGCAGCCGACCCAGGCTGGTCGCCTGAGTCACCAGGCCGCCCACGCTGGCGGTGCGGATCGGCTGGGGCATGGTGTTGACCGCATGGCCGGCGGACAGGCGGAAGAACCAGTAATAAAGCGGCACTTCCTCGCGCACCCGGCGCAGAGCCTCGGCTAGCCGCTCGTCGAACGACAATGGCGCCGTCGCGGGCGTGTCGATCCGCTCGATCGCCAGTTGAAGCGGACTTTCCGTCGCCCAGTCCATCATGCTGTCGCGCACAAACAGGAATTTAACGCGCGGGTTGGTGGTGAGGTGGTTCGGGCGGCCGGCGGCAGGCTGGTCGTCGATCGTGAGCATGAAGCGGCCATCGGCATCCACCTCGATCCCGGGCAGCTCAACCGTCTGCGCCGTCTGCGACGTCCCCCAATTTTCCACCAGCGTGAAGGAAGCGTGAGCCGGCCGCGTGTCGATGATCCGGCCCGTCACCCGATAGCGCCCGCCATAGGCGATCCCGGCCAGGCGATAGCAATTGTCGGGATTATCGCCCCCCATGCGCGCATCGGGCACTGCCCCGCCCTGCCAGGCATGAGTCGGCATGAAATTCCGAACGAAGCGCGGGCGGACTGGGCAGCGCGCCGCGCCCTTGAACAGATAGTTGCTGAGCCAAGCATCCATCGCCGCGTCGAACAGCGGCTCGACCTGTGCGGGTACGTCGGTGCCATGGGCCACGCGCCACAATTGCGCGCAATGGCTGCGTGCGGCGCGAGTTTCTGGCTGCTCCCACATGGCGCGCACCTCCGCCTCGGCGGCGAACTGGTCGGGATTGGCGATCGGGTTGGTCACGGCAGCTCCTCCCGTAAGCGATGTTCGTTCCGGGTAATCAAGCGAAGCGGCCCAGCCTGAACCGGCGCGAATAGCCTTCGAACGCGGTTTGGATCATCTCGCGCGTCAGACCGAAGGGTTCGAGCGCATAGTCGTAGCGGCCATAGCGGTTGGACGCATTGGACGGGTCCGCCAGCCAGGTGCGCATCCGAGCCTCGAAATCGGCCGTGAAATCCAGGTCCCAATGACCATAAGCGCGGCGGATGACATCGACGGGATCGCGCGTCAGGTCGTGGAAGTCGACATGGAAGATGCGTGGATCATCGACCATCGGATTGTCCATCGCCTCGGCCACGGACGCTGCGATACTCTCGACGAAGGCCGGGCCGAGCGTCTTGAAGTCCATCTCCCAGTTGGTGATGCCGCCATAGAGCACCGCGGTGATCGCCAGGGTCGAGGGATGGACCTGCAGCGGGTCGCGATGCGGCCAGATGCATAGCGCGTCGGGATATTTCTCGAACAGGGCGTCGAGCGCGAACTGATGATAGATGCCCTTGACCACCCAGTGTTTGGTCGGCTGGTTCCATTGCAGCTGCTGGAGGAACTGGCGATGGAAATCATAGGCGTCGCGGATGTTGCCCGCGTCCAGGATCATCGCGAGCGCGGGTAGCCTGTAGAGCAGCGAGGGATAGGCGTTCTGAAAATCGAGGGTGAAAATCTCCTCGCACTCGATCGGGCAATGGCCACGTTTGTCCCAATAGGGATGCAGGGTCAGCAGGCCGGGAGCCATCAGCAGCAGATCGTCCAGTTCCCGCGAGGCCAGCTCGATCCGCTGGGGCGTGACGGGCACCTCCCCAGGCGGCGGGCTTGGTGTGTGTGTGTGCCACCAGAGCGGCGCGCGCGCGCCCGGATCCTCCGCCAGCAGCGAATGGGTGAGCGTGGTCCCGGTGCGCGCGAAGCCGATTACGAAGATCGGCCGCTCGATCTTTTCCTGCGCAATGTCCGGGATGCGCTTGCGGTCGGCGGAGAGGCGCAACCGGGCGGACAGCAGCTTGCGCAGTTGCAATTCGACATCTACCTGCTGCTGCGCGCGCATCGGCGGCTGTCCGTTCACCCAGCCCACGAACCTCTCCACCCGACTAGCCAGAGCCGGGTCGAGCGCGTCGAAATTGCCGGCCACGATCTGCGACGTGCGGATCAGTGCCTGCGCGTCGATGCCCGTGGCCACGTCCGCGATATTCGTCGCCCGTTCCGATCTGCTGCGCATCCTGCTTCCCTCCCATATTTTTATTCACCAAGATATGTAGTTTTTCGCGCCATCTTCACGACGTTTCAATATTCTCGGAGATCATTTCAAATATGTGATTGGATGATAAGAACGTTCGTTCTTATTCATCCACGCCGGGCAGGCCATTCGCTTTATCCGCCCGCGCGACGAGCGTCTCTGCGATGGTCAGCGATTCGATCATCGCGCGATAGTGATCCGGACTGAGCGCGGTCGGCCATAGGATGTGCGGCGCGGCGCGATCCACCGCCACCAGCCGGCCCAGTGCCGCCTGTCCGGCCGGGGTCAGTTCGATGAACAGACCGCGCCGGTCGTCGGGATTGGGCACGCGCCGGATGAAGCCCAGCGCGGACAGCCGGTCCACCCGCTTGGCGACCCCCGCCAGCGACATCAGGAAATAATGTTTGAGCGCGGTCGGCGCGATGCGGTGCGGCGGGCCGACGCGATAGAGCGCGTCGAGCAGCAGCACATCGCCAGAGGTCAGTCCCTCGGTCGCCGCGGATCTGGTCATGTGCCGTTCCATGCTGCGCGCCAGCCGCAGCAGACGCGTCGTCATCGAATAGGACTGGACCAGCACAGGATCATAGCCAGTCGCCCAGGCCGCAAGCGCTGCATCGAGCCGGTCGGGCGGCGGCGCTTCGCCACCCTGCGCGGCCCCAGTCGTCACAGCGGCTGCCTCGGCCGGCGCAGCCCTGGCGGCCGGGGCGACATCGGTCCGGAAGGCGGGGCCGGGCGCGAGCCGGCGGTCGGCCGACCAGCGCAGCACATCCGCCTCGATCAGCTGTTCGACCCGGCGCGACGCGGAGGATTTGCTGGCATAGCCCCATAGCGTCGCGAGCCCCGCCATCGAAGGGATGGTGCGATGCGCGGCATGATGCGCCTCCAGCGCGGCGCGGCACGCCGCAAGACCGCGCCCGCTCTCCCCAGCCTCTGCCTTGTCCCTCATGTCGGTACAAAGGCACAGGGCGGGCGCGTGCGCAAGAGGGAGGCGGGAGTAGCCCCCCGGCCCTCCGCGCGCGAGGCCGAGCCCTCAGGCGAAGATGCTGTCGCCGAACCGTTCGCCATGGCGGATGAGGTCGCCATATTGCTTTTCTATGCACATCAGGCGGCGGAAATAATGGCCGATAGCATATTCGTCGGTCAGGCCGTACCCGCCATGCACCTGAATGCCGTTGCGCGAGACCGTCTGGCCCGCTTCGCCGATCACCAGCCGCGCGGCGGACAACGCGGCGGAACGCGTCGCCTCATCCTGTTCGGCGTGGGCGAGCGCGTGATAGAGCATCGATCGGGCCTGGTGCGCGGCGACGAAATTGTCAGCCATGATATGCTGGATCGCCTGAAAGCTGCCGATCGCGACGCCGAACTGCTTGCGTTCCTGCACATAGGCGGCGCACACCTTGTTCGCCGCTTCCATCGCGCCCACCGCCTGCGCCATCAGGGCGATGGACGCCCGGTCGATCGCCTCCCGCAGCACCACTGCGCCACGATTGCCGCTAACCAGCAGCGCCGAGCCGGGCAGCGCCACGTCGGTCAGGACGATATCGGCCGCGCGCGTGCCGTCAATCAGTGGATAGGCTTCGCTGGTCAGGCCGTCGGCGGCGGCGGGCACTAGGAACAGGCCCGTGCCCTCTTCCCCGTCAATCCGGGCGGACACGATCAACTGGCCCGCGCTCGGCACGTCGAGCGCCATCATCTTCGTGCCGTTCAGGACATAGTCCTCGCCTGACGCGCGCGCGCGCGTGCCGGTGGCGTCGCCCGCCAGCGGGTCCGCGCCATTTTCCTGATGCGCCAGCGCGATGCGCAGCGAACCCGTGGCGATCTCGCCCAGCAGTTCATGCCCGCGCGTCTCGTCGGACGACTGTTTGAGCACATGGTCGGCCAGCACGACAGTGCTGACATAGGGTTCTGTCGCCAGCGCCTTGCCCAGCGCGATGTTGAGCAGCGAGACATCCTCAATGGTCCCGTCCAGGCCCCCGGCCGCCTCGGGCGCCAGAAGCGCCAGCCAGCCGAGTTCGGCGAACTGCGCCCAGCGGGCCTCGTCGAAACCCAGCGCCCCTTCGCGCTGGTGACGCCAGTATTCGACGCCGGCATTTTCGGACAGGAGCCGTTCGGCGCTGTCCAGCAGCATGGCCTGAATGTCGGACTTCGCGAAATCCATCGTCTGTCTGTCTTCCTGTTCAGAGGCCGAAGGCGAGCTTGGCCAGGATATTCTTCTGGATCTGCTTCGAGCCGCCATAGATGGTGGCCGCGCGGTTGATGAGGGCGATCGTCGTGCGGCCCGGCGCATAGTCGGGCCAGACGTCGGTGGGCGCGGGCGGCGGCACGGGTGCTGCGTCGAAGAAACGCAACGACTTGGCGCCCATCGCATCGACCTGCAGCATCGTCACCTCCTGCTGCAATTCGGACCCGCGGATCTTCAGCACCGACGCGGCGGCGGCTTCGGGAGCGTCGAACTCCTCATGCGCCAGCACGCGCAGCACCGACCATTCGAGCGCGATCAGATCGGCCTCGATCTTCGCGAAGCGAGCGCGAAAGGCGGGATCGTCGGCGACGCGGCGGCCGCCGGCATATTCACCGCACGCGATGTCCTTGGCGCGGGCCAGTTCGCGCTTGCTCCAGTAGATGAAGCTGGACGTGGTGCGCTCATGCTCCAGCAGGAATTTGGCATAGGTCCAGCCCATGCCCGGCTCGCCGATCAACTGATCGGCGGGCACCTCGACATTGTCCAGGAACACCTCGCACAGATGCGCCTCCCCGTTGATCTGGGGAATTTGGCGCACGGTGATGCCGGGCGTGTCCATCTTGATGATGAGGAAGCTGATGCCGCGCTGGGGCTTGACCATCCGGTCGGTGCGCACCAGGAAAAAACCCCAGTCGGCATGGGCCGCGCCGCTGGTCCAGATTTTCTGGCCGTTCACGATATATTTGCCGTCCACCAAGTCCGCGGTCGTGCGCAGCGAGGCGAGGTCGGAGCCCGATCCCGGCTCGGAAAAGCCCTGCGCCCAAATAGTCACGCCTTCGCGGATCAAGGCCAGGAACTTGTCGTTCAGATAGTCCGAGCCAAAGGTGTACAGCACCGGGCCGAGCATATGGGTGCCGCCCCAGTCGAACTCCGGTGCGTCGGCCTTGTATAATTCCTCGTTGAAGATGAAGAGTTGCATCGGAGACCAGCCGCAGCCGCCGAACTCTTCGGGCCAGTGCGGCACCGAGCGGCCATGCGCGTTGAGGATGCGCATCCATTCCAGCTGGTCGGGCACGGCTGCGTTGTTGGCGACCTTGCGACGCTGGCGCTCCTTCATGTCGGGCGGCAGGACGCTGTCGATGAAGGCGCGCACATCGGTGCGGAAGGTTTCAAGGTCTGGTTCGAGGCGCAATTCCATCGGATCAGCTCCGGCTAGTCATCATGGCTATGGTGTGGTCCATGGCTGCCAGCCGACAGCCGCGCAAGCGGCCATGGCGCGACCATCATCCATGCGATGACGCGCACAAGGGTTTGACAGCGCGAACGGGGCGTGATGGCCTGTATGCATGCAAAGTGCACAGGAACATGCTTCCAGCATCGTCTGGATTTCGGGAGCCACCGAAGGGATCGGCCTTGGCCTGTCGCGCAACGTCCCCTATCCGGATGCACGGATCATCAACCTGTCGCGGCGCGCCCATCCCGATCTGGAAAGCCGCTTCCTCGACCTGGCCGACCCGGCCAGCTGGGAGGCGATGGGTGCGCATTTCGCGCGGACGCTGGCGAGCTTCGGCGGCGATCGCGCGATCTTCATCCAGAATGCGCACCTGAAGGGCATGACTGGTTTCGCGGGCGAAGTGCCGGCGCAGGATTATGCGCGCGACATCACCGCCAATGTCGCGGCGCCGCTGCGGCTAGGCGAAATGTTCCTGCGCGCGGTCAAGGACAGCGGCTTCGCCGGCGAAGCGGGCCTCGTCATGATGTCCTCCTCCTGCGCGCGTTCACCCACCATCGGCCAGACCGTCTATTGCGCGGGCAAGGCGGCGCTGGAAATGTGGGTGCGCGTGGCGCGGCGCGAACTGGCGATGCGGGGCAAGGACAATATCTGGGTGACGGCGGTGCGGCCCGGCTTCGTCGACACGCCGCTCACCCGAGAGGTCGCCGCCATGGCCCACAGCGACTATCCCCTCGCCTCGCAGATGCGCAGGCAGATGGCCTCGGGCGAGGGCGTGATGGACATCGACACCGCCGCCCGGCAGATCTGGGCCACGCTGCCGACCGACCAGTCGTTACTGCTGTTCGGCGAACAGGTGCGGCGGGAGGGGGAATAAGCCCCTCCGCCCGCTGATCGGGCGGGATGGCCTATGGCGCGTCCGCCAAGATAAGGTCAGCGCCCTTTTCCGCGATCATCATCGTCGCCGCATTGGTGTTGCCCGACACCACGGCCGGCATCACCGACGCATCGACAACGCGCAGCCCCTCCACGCCATTGACCTTCAGGTCGCCCGCCACCACCGCATCCTCGCCCGTCCCCATCGCGCAGGTCGATGTCTGGTGATAGCCGGTCGATCCGCTGGCGCGGGCGAAGGCCAGCAACTGCTCGTCGGTCTGCACCGCCGCGCCCGGGGTCAGCTCATGATCATAATAGTCGGCCAGCGCAGGGGCGGCCAGCACCCGTCGCGCCCAGCGCAGCGCGCCCAGCTGAGCGCGCCGATCCGCTTCGGCAGACAGGAAATTGGGGCGGATCGCCGGTGCGTCATGAAAGTCGGCGGTCTTGATGTGGACCGTGCCGGTCGATTGCGGCCGCATCACATAGCCGCCCACCGTGACGCCGGGCAGCCTTTCCATCGTCATCGCGCCGCCCTTGGCCAGCGCCTCGAAATCGACGGTGGCGGGGCTGGCGAAGAATTGCAGGTCGGGCAGGTCGAGCGCGGGATCGGACTTGAGGAAAGCGGTGAGGTTCGATCCCCCCAGCGCGAGCAGGCCCGTGCGATCCTTCGCGAAGCGTAGCATCTGCCCCAGCAGCGGCAGCCCGCGAGACAGCGCGTTGAAGCTCGCCGCGCCTGGTTTCAACCGCGATCGGATCATCGTGGCATAATGATCCTGCAGATTTTCGCCCACCCTCGGGCTGTCCACCAGCGTCGCGATCCCCAGCGCCGCGAGCCGCTCGCTCTGGCCGATGCCGGACAATTCGAGTAGCTGGGGCGAATTGATGGTGCCACCCGACAGGACCACTTCACGGCGCGCCCGCACCTGCCGCAGGCGGCCGCCCTTCATATATTCGATGCCCACCGCCTTCCTGCCCTCGAACAGGATGCGTGTGGCATGGGCGTGCAGGATCACGCGCACATTGGGTCGCTTCATGGCCGGGTGCAGATAGGCGACCGCCGCCGACATGCGCAGGCCCCTGTGCGCGTTGAGCCGCACCCGCGCGACCCCCTCGCGCGTCGTGCCATTGAGGTCGTTCGCGACCGGCGCGCCGGCCTGTTCGAACGCACGGGTCATAACATCGAGCATGGGATGCTGCATCGGCACGTCGCTGATCTTGAGCGGCCCCTGCTGCTGATCCTCGCTCGCGCCCTTGCCCTGCTGGCTCTCGATCTTGCCGAAATAGCGTTCCACATCGTCCCAGCCCCAGCCGGTCAGGCCGCGCTGGCGCCACCCGTCATAATCCTCCGGCAGACCGCGCACCCACAATATGCCGTTGATCGAAGACGATCCCCCCAGCACCTTGCCGCGCGGGAAGACATGCTGCCGCCCGTCCGTTTCCGGGTCCGCCTCGGTCAGATAGTTCCAGTTCACGCGCGGGTCCTTGAGCATCCGGGTGAACCCGGCGGGCACATGGATATTCATCGTGGCGATCGCCTGCGCCGGATTGAACAGATTCTGCGTCGGCCGGTCGTCGCCGCCCGCCTCCAGCACCGCGACCTGGTAGCGCCCGTCCGCGCTCAGCCGGTTGGCGAGCACACAGCCCGCCGATCCCGCGCCCACCACCACATAATCGGCTTCCGCCTCCACGTTGCCGACCGCCTCGTCCATGCCGCCATCTCCTACGTCTATCCTCATTGATAGCGGGCGGCGGCGTCGCGGTCACAACCCCTTTGTCCCGCCTGCGCCACGACATCGCGCTTATGATGGGTTGCCCAACGCCATCGAAATCGTGCAGCCCTGCGCGCTATGCCTCGGCGGAAGGTATTCAAGGCAGGAATGAGGACGGACATGACGGGGCTTTTCTCGCTGGCGGGCCGCACCGCGATGGTCACGGGCGCGTCGCGCGGGCTGGGCAAGGCGATCGCACTGGGCCTGGCGCAGGCGGGCGCGGCGCTGGTGCTGGCCGCGCGCGACCAAGGCAAGCTGGAAGACACGGCCGACGACATCCGCGCCGCCGGCGGCACCGCGCGCACCATCGCCTTCGACCTTGCCGATCTGAAGGCGGTGGAGGCCGCGACCGCGCAGCTGACCGGCGTAGGCGCGCCGATTGACATCCTGGTCAATAATGGCGCGATCGGCGGCTGGGGGCCGCTGCACGAATCGACGCTCGCCCACTGGGAAAACATGTTCGACGTCAACGTCTCCTCCATGTACCTGCTGTGCCGCGACCTGTCGAAGGGGATGGTGGCGCGCAAATGGGGGCGGATCATCAACTTCGCCTCCTATGTGTCGGACACCGGCCGCCCCAACCTGTCCGCTTATACCGCAAGCAAGCATGCGGTGCTGGGCCTCACCCGGTCGATCGCCGCTGATCTCGCCCCGCACGGTGTCACCTGCAACGCCATCGCGCCGGGCTTTTTCGATACGGACATGGCCGCGCCGACCGTCGGCCATCCCGAACGGGCGCGCATCTTCCGCAATGCGATCGCGCTTGGGCGCTTCGGCGACCCCAGGGAAATCGTGGGGCCGGTCCAGTTCCTCGCGTCGGAGGCGTCGGGCTATATCACCGGCCACATGCTGCCGGTCGATGGCGGCGTCGCCAATATCCTCTCGTTGCCGGTGGTGGTCGAAACCTGATCCACGCGTGCACGCCCCTTCCGCTCCATTCGATCCGACAGGAACCCGCCATGACCGACACGCTCTTCCACCTCGCCAATCCCGAAAAGCTGTTTATCGGCGGCGACTGGTCTGCTTCGTCGGGTGCGGACGGGATCGAGATTGTCTCGCCTGCGACGGAGGAAAAGGTCGGCCGCGTCGCCAAGGCGACGGTCGAGGACATGGATCGCGCCGTCGCGGCGGCGCGCGACGCGTTCGACAACGGCCACTGGCCGCGCATGAGCGGACCCGAGCGCGCCGTCTATCTGCGCCGCATCGCGCAGGAAATGGCCAAGCGCAGCGATGATTTCGCGCGCGCCTGGTCGTCACAGGTCGGCATACCCTACAGCCAGTCGTCGATGACCGCGCCGTTCATGGGCGGCTATTACACCTACGCCGCCGACCTCGCCGACAAGGGGTTCGAGGAGGTGCGCCCTACGCTTTCGGGCGGCCATGCCATTGTCGTAAGGGAGCCGGCCGGCGTCGTCGCCGCCGTCGTGCCGTGGAACGCCCCGCTCGCCACCCTGTCGCTCAAGGTCGCCTTCGGCCTCGCTGCGGGGTGCGCGATCATCGCCAAGCCTTCGCCCGAAACCCCGTTCGAAGCCCTGATCCTGGCCGAATGCGTTGCGGCCGCCGGCGTGCCCGAAGGGGTCTTCTCCGTCCTGACGGCGGACCGTGATGTCTCCAACCACCTGATCAGCCATCCCGGCGTGGACAAGGTCAGCTTTACCGGATCGACCGCGGCGGGCCTTCACATCGCCTCGGTCGTCAGCGCCCGGTCGGGCCGGATCGTCACCGAACTGGGCGGAAAGTCCGCCGCGATTGTCCTGGACGACGCTGATATCGGCAAGGTCGTCGAAGGCATCATGCCCAACCTTGTCGGCCTGTGCGGCCAGCAATGCGCCGCCTTCAGCCGCATTCTCGTCCCCATCGCGCTCAAGGGCGCGGTCGAGGTGGCGCTGGGTGCCGCGATGCGCCATGTGCAAGTGGGCGATCCCTTCGCGGACGGCACGCAGATGGGGCCGCTCGTCACACTACGGCAGCAGGGTCGGGTCATGGACTATATCGGCCAGGGCAAGGCGGCGGGCGCGCGCGTCGTTACAGGCGGCGACCGGCCGGCGCATCTGGACAAGGGCTGGTTCATCGAACCCACGCTGTTCACCGACGCCACCAACGACATGACGATCGCGCGCGAGGAGATTTTCGGTCCCGTGGGCATGATCATCCCCTATGGCAGCGAGGAAGAGGCGATCGCCATCGCCAACGATACCATCTACGGGCTTTCGGGTGGTGTCTTTACGCAGGATGTCGAGCGCGCCTACAAGGTCGCGCGCCGTATCCGTACCGGCAATTTCGGTCATAATGGACGCGTCATCGACTATACGATCCCCTATGGTGGCTTCAAGCAGTCGGGTGTGGGCCGCGAGGGTGGCGAGGAAGGGCTGGACAGCTTCACCGAGATCAAGGCGATGTTCATGGCCGAACTACCCGCCCATTTGAAGCGCTGACGCTTTCAGCCGGGCGGGCTCCGTGCTGTAGCGCGCGCCTTGTGCGTCATCACAGGTGCGCTATGTGCCGCGCGGCCTTTTCGCATGCGGCGCTTGACCGCATGGTGCCCGCCGCACCGAACCATCTTTCGACAAAAAGGCCATCATGACGACGACCATTCCCGCCCTCATGCGCCATGCGGCCGCGCGCCGGGGGGATCATCCCGCGCTCGTGTCGCAGATCGACGGCGCGATCAGCTATCGCGAGCTCGACCGGCAGGCCGACCTGGTGGCCAAGGCGCTGATCGCCGACGGCGCGCAGCCGGGCGATCGCGCGGTCATCTGGGCGCCCAACATGTGGGAATGGGTCGCGATCGCGATTGGCATTCAGCGCGCCGCAGGCGTGATGGTGCCGCTCAACACCCGGCTCAAGGGCGGCGAGGTGTCCGACATCGTGCGGCGCGGCGCGATCGTCCGCCTTTTTTCGATCGGTAATTTCCTGGGCCGCTATTATCCCGCGATGCTCAAGGATGAAGCCATGCCGGGCCTGCGCCGCCGCATCATCCTGCGCGCGCGACCTGACGAGCTGGGCGAGGGAGAAAGCCGGTTCGAGGATTTCATCGCGCTGGCGGATGGGACCAGCGACGCGCAACTGGCCGAGCGCGAGGCGATGGTCACCCCCGACATGCTCGCCGACCTCATGTTCACCTCGGGCACCACCGGCGCGCCAAAGGGCGCGCTGTTCAACCACCGCCGCTCACTGGGCGGCGGACGCGCCTGGGTGGACATCGCCCAGCAGACCCCTGACGACCGTTATGTCTGTTTTGGCCCCTTTTCCCACAACGCTTCCTACAAGGCGGGCTGGGTCGCATCGCTCATGGCGGGCAGCACGCTCTACTGGCCCGAAGCCTATGATCCGGCCAGTGTGCTAGACCTGGTGGCGAGGAACCGCATCACGGTGATGCCCGCCCCGCCGACCGTGTTCCAGGAGATCCTTGCTTTCCCAAGCTGGCACGACTGGGACATTTCCAGTTGGCGGTTCATGTCGACCGGCTCCACCGTCGTACCGATCGAACTGATGAAGCGGTTGCAGGCCGAAACCCCGATCCAGGCGATCACGACTGGCTATGGCATGACCGAATGCTGCGGATCGGCCACCCACACGCGGCCGGGCGATCCGATGGAGCGGGTTGCCTATACCGTCGGCACGGCGATCCCGGGCACGGAGATCCGCGTTGCCGGGCCGGACGGCCGGCCATTGCCGGTGGGCGAGCCGGGCGAAGTGCTGATCCGCGACGACAAGCTGCTGATCGAATATATGGACAATCCCGAGGCGACGCGTGCCACGCTCGACGCCGACGGGTGGCTACATTCGGGCGATGTCGGCTTTCTGGATGCGGACGGCTATCTCAAACTGACCGACCGGCTCAAGGACATGTATATCGTGGGCGGTTTCAACGTCTATCCGGCCGAGATCGAGAAGCAGATGACCGGCCTGCCCGGCATCCACCAGTCCGCGATCATCGGCGTCGACGACCAGCGGCTGGGCGAAGTGGGTCATGCGTTCATCGTGCGATCGGCCGGGTCCACGCTCACCGCCGAAGAGGTGATCGGCTGGGCCAAGGCGAACCTTGCCAATTACAAGGTGCCGCGCGGCGTCACCTTCCTCGACTCGCTGCCGATGAATTCGTCGGGCAAGGTCATCAAATATGCGCTGAAGGAACTGCATAAGGGCGGCTGAGCATAGGGGGGACGACAACATGGACGCCGTGCTGCTGACCAGCGAAGCCGCGCCCGGCGTCCTGCTGCTCACGCTCAACCGTCCGACGCGGCGCAACGCGATCGACGTCGCGCTGATGGACGCGATGAACGCCGCGTTCGACGATTTTTCGGCCAGCGACCGCTGGCACGCGGCAGTGCTGACCGGCGCCGCCCCGGCCTTTTGCGCGGGCCTGGACCTCAAGACGTTCGCCGCGCCCGATGCGCCGCGCGTCGCCGTCACCGCGCTGATCCGGCGCGTGCCGCGCCTCGGCAAGCCGATCATAGCGGCGGTGGACGGCGCGGCCTATACCGGGGGGCTGGAACTGGCGCTGGGCTGCGATTTCATCCTGGCGAGCGAGACCGCCCGCTTCGCCGACACCCATGCGAAGATCGGCGCGCTTTCGGGCAGCGGCATGGGATCGCGCCTGCCCCGCGCGGTGGGCGCGCGATTCGCCCGGCAGATGATGCTGACCTGCGCGCCGATCGATGCGACGACGGCGCTGCGCGTGGGACTGGTCAACGAAGTGCTGACCCCCGATGCGCTGCTGCCGCGCGCGATTGAACTGGCGAGCGCGATCGCGGCGCACGACCCGGCGCTGATCCGGATCGCCAAGAACGTGATCGACAGCGGATCGGAAACGACGCTGGCGGGCGCGATGGAGATCGGGTCGGCCGCGCTCGAACGGCGCAAGGCGCAGGGCGCGATGGCCTGGGACGCTGCCTCGCCGCACTGATGGGCCGCAGACGAATAAGGGCAGCGGATCGCCCGATCCGCTGCCCTCCCAGCTATTCAGGGCCGGCCGTGCGTCCCGACCGCTCCCCCCGCATCCTCTCAGATGCCCCAGACATTGGCGGCGGTTTCGCCCAGCACCTTGCGGGCGGCCGGCTCGCCGACCGTGTCGAAGATGCGCTTCATGATGACGTCGCTGCTGCCCATCACGCCCTCGGGATGCGGATAGTCGGTGGACCACATCACCCGGCCTTCGCCGATGCGCGCGATATTCTCCATCGCCACATCATCTTCCATGAAGGTGGTGTAGCAGTGGCTATGCCAATACCAGCTGGGCTTGTGCGCCAGCTTGGGCCGCAATTCGGTGGCATAGTCGCGCGCGACCTTGTCGGCATTTTCCAGCGTGCCGGGCACCCAGCTCGCGCCGCCCTCGGTGAAGATCACACGCAGTCCGGGGAAGCGGTCGAACAGGCCGGAAAACACCAGCTGCCCGAACAGCCCGGTGAAGGGCATCAGGTTGGCGTTCAGATTGGCGCCCAGCGAACCGCGGCCGGCATATTGGATATAGGCGCCGATATGGAAGGAGACCGGGAAGCCGCTGTCCTGGATCGCTTCCCAGAAGGGATCCATCTCCTTGCTGTTGTAGCGCACGCCCTTGGGGCTTACCGGAATGTCGATCGCCTTGTAACCCAGTTGCTTCAGCTTCTGGAGATAGTCCTTCGTACGCTCGGGCCACAGGAAGGTCGGCAGCAGCGCGACGGGAAAGAGGCGATCGGGCGCCGCCTCCTTCCATTCCGCCTGCCATTCGTTGCAAACATCGACGCAGCGGAACCAGAATTCCTTATCGGACATGCGGATCAGGCTGTTGAGGCGGCCATGATAGAGGATGGCGGCGTCGATGCCCTCGGCGTCCATATCCGCAAGGCGCTTGTCCACGTCCCAGAAGCCCTCGCGGCCTTCCGGAAAGCTCGGCGGCAGGCCGGGCACGTCGTAATTCTGGCCATCGACCTCCAGATGGAAGCCGCTGTCATCCTTCCAGAATTTGGGCGCGCGATCCTTGTCCGCGCCCTTCAGCCGGTCTTCCCAAAGGCCCGGCTCCTCGATCAGATGGTCGTCGCTGGAAATGACGCGCATGTCGGCGGGCCGCTCCCATGACAAAGCGGGCATCACCCGGTCCCTGGGCCACGGCGTGGCGGTGAAATTGTTCATCCCGTCTATCCTTCTGACGATGGTCGTCCCGCTTGGAGCCGGTCCCGTTGTCGAAACTGCGTCCTGCTTGGGCCTATACATCGGCGAAGGGCGGCCGCACCAGTATCGGCGGCCCATCCGACCGCCCATCAGACATCTGATGAGTCGGCCGCTCGCCGATTTCGATATTGTTCAGTGATGCCGAATAGTTTTTTTGAAAGTCGCCCGATTATACAATCGGCTGAACCTCGATATGTGAGTGCTTGCCGCCGGGACCCCAGGATCACCGGCATGGAAAGTAAGGAGAGCTTGAAATGTCGCAGGAAGGCGCCTTTCGTGAAAAGGCCGGGCTGACCGTCCGCGCATTGACTCCCGCGTTCGGCGCGGAGATAATGGGTCTGGACCTGTCCCGCCCGCTGGACGAGGCCACCGCGCAGGCCGTGCGCGACATCTGGATCGAGGCGGGGCTGTTGCTGATCCGCGATCCCAACGCCGATGACGAGGCGCAGATGCGGCTCAGCCGCCTGTTCGGCGAAATGGAGCCGGCCGCGACCGCCGACATGAACGATCCCAACAACCAGTTCATGATGACGCTGAAATATGATCCGGCGGAGACCGTCAACCGGTTCCAGACCAATTATAATTTCGGCGGCCATGACCGCGCGGGCTATATCCCCTGGCATTGGGACCAGAGCTTCATGCCCACGATCGTGCGCGGCGCGGTGTTGCGGATGGAACAGCCCGCCGCGCGGCTGGGCAAGACCGGCTTCATCGACGCGATCGATGCCTACGAACGGTTGCCGCAAGCGCTGAAGGAGCGGATCGACGGGCTCGAAGTCGTCTATCATTTCGTGACGGATTTCATGGAATGCAAATATGGCGTTCCCGCCGACCTGAAGGCACTGCCCCGCGACAAGCCGTCGAGCGGCGCGAAATATGACTTCCCGCCGGTGGTCCACCCGATGGTCATTACTCAGCGCGAGACAGGCCGCAAGGCGCTCAAGATTTCGCCGCTCCAGGCGCAATATGTGCTGGATATGGACCGCGCGGAAAGCGACGCGCTATTGGCGGAACTCAACAGCTATCTGACCGACGAGAGCCACGCCTATTTCCACGACTGGCGCAAGAACGACATGATGGTGTGGGACAATTGGCGGATGATCCACCACGCGCAGGGCGTGCCACTCGACGTGCCCCGCAGCGCCCGTCGCACCACGATCATGGGCGATTATGCCGCGGGCCGCTATCTCGACCCGACGCTCGACCGCAATCGGCAGGTCAAGCGCATCGTCGATTAAGGACGGGCGGTCAGCGTCCGGTGAAGCTGGGCGGCCGCTTGCCTACGAAAGCGGCGGTCGCCTCGCTATAATCTTCGGTCATGGTACCCAGTATCTGGGTCCGATTTTCCGCCTGGATCGCCGCCTCATAGCTGCTGGCGTCTAGATTGGCCCACATCAGCGCCTTGGTATGAGCGACCGAATAGGGGCTGTTGGCGAGCACAGCGCGGGCATAGCCGATGGCGTCGGTGATCAGGTCGGCAGGCTCGACGATCGACCGGACCAGCCCGATCCGCTCCGCCTCCTGCGCGTCGATCGGCCGGCCGGTCAGCAGGATGTCGAACGCGCGGCCCGCACCGATCATGCGCGGCAACAGGTAGGACAGGCCGCTTTCCCCGCCCGTCAGGCCGATCCGCACCGCCGCCACCAGGAATTTGGCGGTGGGCGTCGCTATCCGCACGTCCGCGCTGAGCGCGATCGCCATCCCCGCGCCGACCGCCGGACCGTTGACCGCCGCGATCACCAGCTTGGGCATTGCCCGGATGCGCGCGCCCATGCCGGCGAACTGCTGCTGCCAGTGCAGCTTCTCCACCACGCCGCTGCCGCCCGCCTGGGTGCGTTGATTTGAGGCTTCCAGATCCTGCCCCGAACAGAAGCCGCGTCCCGCACCGGTCAGGATGACCGCGCGGCAGGCCGGATCGGCCGCCAGTTCGTCCAGCACCGCGTTAAAGCGCGCCACCGTCTCGCGCAGCAGGGCGTTGAGGCGCGCGGGTCGATTGAGCGTCACGATCGCGATACCGTCCTCCGGCCGCTCGATCACTATGTCCTGCGCGTCCATCGTCCCTCTCGCTCTTTCCCGGCGTTCGTCGCCAGACCTGCCGCCGCCAGTCGCGCGGCGGCAAGAGCGGACGGCACCCCTACACATATGCGCTGAATTGCATGCAGCCCTGTCCACCGTCGCCGCCGTTCCGCAGGATGGCAAACATGCGTTCCCCCACCCCCCACGAAAGCACCGAGCCCGGCCCGTCGCAGTTCCGCCTGATCGCCAGCGAATGGCGGCGCGCCTGGCGTCCCGGCGTCGCCGCGCTATTTGCCGGGTCTCTGGGCTATTCGCTCTACGCGGCGGTTTCCAGCCTTTTCGTGGAACCGTTACAGCAACAGTTCGGTTGGTCGCGCGGCGACATCGCGATGGTGCACAGTTTCGGTCTCGTCATCGCCTTCGTCGCGCCGGTGATCGGGCGGATGACCGACCGCCTCGGGGTCCGGCCGATCCTGGCGGCCGGGCTGCTGCTGACCGCCATCGGCTATGGCCTGCTGGCATCGATGGCCGGGTCGCTAAGCTATTATTACGGCGTGCATTTCTTCTTCTCTCTGGTCGGCATGGCGACTACCGGCATCACCGTCACGCGTATTTTGAGCGGCGCGTTCGAAGCGACGCGCGGCACCGCGCTGGCGGTCGCGCGGTCGGGCCTGGCGGTGGCCGGCGCGCTGATGCCGATGGCGCTGTTCCCTACCATCCTGCGCTTCGGCACTGCGGGCGGCTACCTGCTACTGGCCACCTTCATCCTGCTGGTGGCGCTGCCGCTCGTCTGGTTCTGGGTGCCCTCGCGCGCGGCCGAGGTGAAGGCAGGGCGCATCGCCCCGCCGGGCGCAGATAGCGCGCGCATTCTGCTTGCCAACGGCAAGGTGCGCATCCTGATCGCCGCATCGGTCCTCAACTATGTACCAGTCGTCGCCCTGCTGTCCCAGATGAAGCCGCTGGCGGTGGACAAGGGATTGGATGCGGTGGCGGCCGTGGGCGCGGTATCGGTGATGGGCGCTGCGGCGGCGGGCGGCGCGCTGCTCAGCGGCCTGCTGGTCGATCGCTTCTGGGCGCCCGTCGTCGCCTTCGTGCTGAACATCGCGCCCGCGATCGGCTGCCTGCTGCTGCTCCAGCATGATGTGCCGCCCGCGCTGTTTTACGGCGCCGTGCTGATGATCGGTCTCGGCCAAGGGGCGGAAATCGACATCGTCGCCTTCATGATCGCCCGCTATTTCGGGCTGCGCAGCTATGCGACCATCTACAGTCTCTCGACGCTGGGGATAGCGCTGGGCGTGGCGCTCGGCGCGAGCCTGATCGGCCGGGCCTATGATCATTTCGGCAATTATGACGTGGCGCTGGTCGCGGCGTCGGGCAGCTTCTTCCTCGCCGCCCTGTTCTACCTCGCGATGGGCCGCTATCCCGCGCAGCCCCCGGCCTAGCCAGTCAAGCGCACGCCGCGCTATGCCTTCAGGCGCCGCAGCAGCGATTCCTGCGCGGTGGAGGCGATCAGGCGGCCGTCGCGATCGAAGATCTGGCCGGTCGAAAATCCCAGGCCCCCGCTCGCCGACGGGCTGACCGTGTGATGCAGCAGCCATTGGTCGCAGCGCGCGGGCTGGTGAAACCACATCGCATGGTCCATACTGGAAATCAGGAACTGCCCGCTGTTGGTCGGCAGGAAATGCGGCACCGCCGCCACGCCCGCCAGCCAATAGTCGGTCGCGAAGGCAAGCAGGCACTGGTGCAGCCGCAGGTCGTCGATCGCCGCCGCACCCGACTGGCGGAACCAGAAGGGCCGCGCCGGATCGCGGCAGCGGTCCAGAAAATAGCGCTCCGGCGCGACAGGGCGCATCTCGATCGGCAGGGCGGCGGCGAAATTGTGGACAACGGCCGGATCGAGCAGGTCGGCATGATCGCGCACGAAATACTGTATCGGGGCCACGCGTTCGGGGGGCGGCATGTCCGGCATGAGCGCGCCCTGATGCGCGAAGCCGTCCTCGGGCGCATGAAACTCCGCCATCAGCGTGAAGATAGGCCGGTCGTCCTGACAGGCGGTGACCTGCCGGTTGGCGAAGCGGCGGCCGTCGCGCAGGCGCGCCACCTGATAGTTGATCGGCCGGTCGATCCGTCCGGCTGCGAGGAAATAGGCGTGCAGGGAACTCGCCGGCAACTCCTCCACCGTCAGCATCGCCGAGAGCAATGACTGCGCCAGCAGCCGACCGCCGAAGACCGAGCCGATATGGTTGAACGTCCCCGCTGACCCGGCAAAGCGGTCCGGCCCCACGGGGGTCACCGCCAATATATCCTCGACCCGGTCGCGCGTGGGCATTGGCACATCGTCCTGTAACGATACGCCCGTCTCGCTCATGCGTAGAGGCCGAGCGCGCGCCGCGCCGCCAGCACCGTGTCCATCTCGTCAATCCCGCTGAACGGCACGTCGTAGCGGCTGCGGTCGTCGATGTCGCCGATATGCGCGGCGATGTCGTCGCAACTCGGCGCATCCGGGCCGGGACTGTACCAGCCCTGCGTCAGGCCGACGAACAGGCGTGAATATTTGCCGCCCAGCACCGAATACATATTCTGCGAGGAAGCACAGTCCCGGCTCGCCATATAGCAGGCGAGTGCCGCCACGAAGTCGGGCTTCATCCCCTCGATGAAATGGCGTGTCCGCTCGCCCGCCGCCTTGAGGAAAGCGATGTCCGGCCGCTCCGCGATCGGCGTTCCGCCCAGCCGGCCGCCCTGCGCATTGGGGAACAGCGTATTGACCACGACGCCGCTGGGCGCTTCCTGGGCGATGACGTTCATGAGGCCGATGAGCGCAGTCTTGGCCGATCCGTAATTGGCGCGGAAGGGATTGCCGAAAATGCCGGACTGCGAACTGACCAGTACCAGCCGGCCATAGCCCTGCTGCCCCATCACCCGATAGGCGGGCTGGCAGACGTTGAACGCGCCCTTCACATGGACGGCGAAGACGGATTCCACATCATCCTCACTCAGCGATCCGAACGCGCCGTTACGCTGGTTGCCCGCGTTGGAGATGACGATGTCGATCCGCCCGAACGCGTGCAGCGCCGCGTCGATGATCGCCTGCCCCCCGGCGGCCGTGGCGACCGTGTCGTAATTGGCGATGGCGCGCGCGCCCATCTCCTTCAGTTCCGCAACGATCGCGTCGGCAAAGCCGGTCGATCCGCCCTGCCCGGTCGGGTCGCCGCCCAGGTCGTTGGCCACGACCGCCCCGCCGCGCCGCGCCAGTTCCCGGCAGAAGGCCGACCCCAGCGCCCCGCCCGCACCCGTGACCACCGCCACCTGCCCGCTGAAATCGATCGCCATATGCTCGGCCCTTCTGGGAAAAAGAGGCCGACCATGCAGCCGGCGCGCCCCCGCGCCAAGCCGATCCGCCGCCATTTCGGCAATGTGATGAATGGGGTGGTGAAGAAGCCCGCCCGGCTCAGCCCGATCGCGGACCTGGCCTAGGCTCGCCCGCCTTGAACAGCATGCGCGCCAGCGTCGCTTCCGCCAGCTGCGCGTCGGGGGAGCCGTCCGGAAAGAGCCAGTCGCCCAGCAGCACGGCCCCCGCCATCATGGCGAAACTGTATCGGATCATCAGTTCGGGCGGCACGTCGAAGGCCAGCCCCTGCGCGCCGAACTGATCGCGCACGCGCGCGATCGCCTTGCTGAAATAGTCGTCCAGTCCGTGGATCGCCGTCGCATCCACGTCGCCAGTCGATTTGACCATCGCCAGCAGCAGTTCGGCATGGTCACGCAGGAAGGGGAAGAGCGCCTGCACATATTGCGCGCTGCGCTGTTCCCGATCGGGCGGAAGCGTGTCGCTGTAAATCAGGAATTCACGGAACCGAGCGTTGAAGGGTTCGGTTACGGCCTCGGCGAAGAGGGCCGCCTTGCTACCGAAATTGTTGAAGATCAGCGGCTCGGCCACTTCCGCGCGCCCCGCGATATGGCGCGTGGTCGCGCCGGCGAACCCGCGCTCGGCGAACACCGCGCGGGCCGCGTCCAGGATCAGCGCGCGGATTTCCGCCGTCGACCGGCGCGCGCGCCGCCGTGTGCCCGACAGGCCAGAAACATCATCCATCGATCATAAAGCCCATTGTCCTGCCGTCGCGCATACTGTAAATAGCAAACACTATTTAGTTATGCGAGTCCATTGCATGCTAGGGCGAAAGGAGAGGCATGAGCAATCAATTCGATCTGGTGATCCGCGGCGGCATGATCGTGGACGGCACCGGGGCAGACCCCTATGTCGCCGATATCGGCGTCAAGGATGGCGTCATCACCCACATCGGCGCGATTTCCGCGACGGCGCACGAGGAAATCGACGCCGCGGGCCTGACCGTCACGCCGGGTTTCGTCGATGTCCACACCCATTATGACGGTCAGATCACCTGGGAAAGCCGCATGGCGCCCTCTTCCAACCATGGCGTCACCACCGTCGTCATGGGCAATTGCGGCGTCGGCTTCGCACCGGTGCGCGATGGCGACCATGAATTGATGATCAAGTTGATGGAGGGCGTGGAGGATATTCCGGAGGTCGTGATGGCCGCCGGCGTGCCGTTCAACTGGAACAGCTTTCCCGACTATCTCGACGCGCTCGACCAGCGTGTGTCCGACGTCGATTTCGCCGCGCAGATCCCCCATAGTCCGCTGCGCGTGTTCGTCATGGGCGAACGAGGCGCCAATCTGGAGCCGCCCACACTGGAGGACCTGGTGGAAATGCGCCGCCTCGTCACCGAAGCGGTCAAGGCCGGAGCGCTGGGCGTCGCATCATCGCGCAACTTGTTCCACCGCTTCCGATCGGGCGAACTGGCCCCGTCGGTGACGACCGAGCTAGACGAGGTGCTGGCACTGGCCGAAGGGTTGAAGGATGCGGGCGCCGGCACTTTCCAGTGCAACCCCAATCTGGACAATGACGCGCGCGACGAGATGAAGATTTTCCGCACGATCGCGCAACAGGCCGGCGTGCCCGTGACCTTCAGCCTGATCGCCATGCCGACCCAGCCGCAAAACTGGGACCGCTATGTCTATGGCGTGCGCGAGGCGGCGGCCGATGGCCTGACCATCCGGGGCCAGTTCATGCCACGGCCGATGGGCGTCATGTACGGCCTCGACCTCAGCTACCACCCCTTTTCGCTCAACCCCAGCTATCGGCCGATCGCCAAATTGCCGCTCGCCGAAAAGGTCGCGGCGATGCGCGATCCGGACCTGCGCGCGCGCCTGATCGCGGAGGAACCGGACGATCCCAATCCCGCCTTCGTCGGACTTATCAGGTCGATCAAGTCGCTGTTCCGCATCGGCGATCCGGCCGACTATAACTTCCGCGAGGAAGACAGCATTCAGGCCAAGGCGAAGCGCGAGGGCATCGACCCGCGCGAGGCGATCTACGACGCTTTGCTGGAGGAAGAAGGGCATGCCGTCCTGTGTTCCTATTCGTCGGAGGTGCCCGCCTATCTCGCCAAGAGCCACGACCTGATCGGCGACGATCGCTTCGTGGTTGCGCTGGGCGATGGCGGCGCGCATTATGGCATGATCTGCGACGCGGCCTACACCACCTATCTGCTGACCGGGCGGGTCGGGCGCGACGGTCTGGACCTGCCGACCGCGATCAAGGCGCTGACCAGCCAGCCGGCCACGTCGGTGGGCCTTGGCGATCGCGGCACGCTGGCGGTGGGATACAAGGCGGACATCAATGTGCTCGACCTGCCCAACATGGTCCTGCACAAACCGCAGGTGATGGCCGACCTGCCCGCCGGCGGCAAGCGCCTGTCGCAGAAGTCGAAGGGATATGTCGCGACGATAGTCAGCGGCCAGATCACCTATCGCAACGGTGAAGCGACCGACGCGCTGCCCGGCCGGCTGGTGCGCGGCGTGCGCCAAGCGCCCACCGCCACACAGGCCGCCACACAGCGCGAACCCGCTTGAGGAAAAGCGGTTTGCGCGGACAAGGGGCGCGCGGATCGACTCTATGAAGACCGGTTCGGCCCTGATGCCGAACCGGTCTTCATACCCCCTCGCCCTGCCCAGCCCCCACGATTGGGCCGACCAGCGCCAGCGCCGCCGCAACGCGCGCGCCGCTGTCGTCCGCATCATCGCGCAGCAGACCATCGTGCCCCCCTGTGACCAGCGCCACGAACTGCCGCGCCAGCATCGCTGGATCATGGCCGCTCAGCCGGCCCTCGTGGGCAAGCCGATCGAGCCACGCCGTCAGCGGCGCAGCCACCGCCCGGCTTTCCAGCAAAATCTGCTCGGCCAGTTCGGAGAACCGGCGCGCCTCGAAAATAGCGAGGCGCAGGAAGCGATCCGCCGCGGGGGCGGCGGTCGCGTCCGCGATGGCGGCGGCGAAATCGGCCAAGATGGCGCCAGGATCGCGGCCCTGCGTCGCAACCGCCGCGATCCGCTCCGCCGGGACGCGGCAGGCATAGCTGCATATCGCGCGAAACAGCGCGCGCTTGTCTGGATAGCGGGCGTAAAGCGTCGTCTTGCTGACCCGCGCGTGACGGGCGACCTGCGCCATCGTCACGCCGGCAAATCCGCTCTGTTCGAACAAGGCGGCGGCCACCGCCAGCAGATCCTGCTCGCGCGCCTGCATCGTGTCGGCAGTGGGGCGGCCCCGTGGCCGGGCAGCCAGCGCGTCAATCATCATATGGCCGATCCCCTTCGTCCTTGCCAAGGCCCGCGATTAATTGGACACATGCGTTCAATTAATCGCGAGATGAGAGGGAAGCAATGGCAGACACACTCAAGGTCGGCATCATCAGCGCCAATTGGAGCTTGAAGGTCCATGGCGCGGCCTGGCGGCGGATCGAGGGCGTCGAAGTCGCCGCCATCTGCACCTCTCGCCAGGAAACCGCCGAACGCGCGGCCAGGGAGTATGACATCCCCAAAGCCTATTGGAACCATGAGGAGATGTCCGCCGATCCTGACCTCCATATCATCGATGTCGGCACCCGACCCTCCTTCCGCTTCCCGATGGTGATGGCCGCGCTCAAAAACGGCAAGCATGTCTATGACGCGCTGCCCTTCGCCACCAGCCTGGCCGACGCCGAGGCGATGCGCGACGCGCAGAAGGCGGCGGGCGTGGTTGGCGTGGTCGACGCGCAGTTCCGCTGGGCGCCCCATGCGCAGGAAATGAAGCGGATGATCGACGAAGGCTTCATCGGCCGGCCGCTCGGCTTCAACGTGCAACTCATGCTCCCACTGATCGTCGCCAACGACAAACCCTATGCCTATTGCGCCTATTCCGAACATACCGATCCCTATTACTGGCTGGCGGAAAAAAGCAGTGGCGGGAGCGCCTGGCGCAATTTCGCCACCCATTCGCTCATGTTCCTGACCCATCTGATCGGCCCGGTGGCCGAGGCGACCGGCATGCTGACGACCGGCGTCCCCGAATGGTTCCTGCCCAATGGCGAGATATTGCGGCCCGAGACCCACGATCTGGGCAGCGCCGTCCTGCGCATGGAAAATGGCGCGATCGGCAGCCTGCAGGCCGGCTGGTGCGTGCCCGATACCGAAGGCTGGCGGGTCGAGATCTGGGGCGACAGGGGCCGTCTTCTGCTGGTCGACGACAGTTTCGGCAATTTCCCCTCCGCCCGCCTCTATGCCGGCGACGCGCGGCTTTTGACTTATGGCCAGCGCACCTGCGAGGAAGTGACGGTCGACAACAGCTTCTACGCCGTCCCGGGCATGGCCAACACCAGCGCGGAGCCGCGCCCGTTCGCGGCGATGGACTGGATGTTCAAGCATATGGTCGATGCCGTGCGCAACGGCACCGAAGGGTCACCCAACTTCACAGAGGCGGCGGCGGTCCACCGCGTGGTCGAGGCGGTGGAGCGCGCGAACGACGAACGCCGCTGGGTGCGGATGGACGAAATGGGCTGACCCAGGCCCGCCCGTCGCCGTCGCGGGCGACGGGCGGGGTTCCGGCTCAGGCCGCCGCCACCATGCGCGACCAGTCGTGGAGCCGCTGCCACAGCTGCGCACGAGTCGAGGCGAAATTATGCATGTGCGCCATCGTTGGAACGATGAAGATGCCGACATCGCGCGATGCGCCATAGGCGGCGGCTTCGGCATGCGGATCGGGGCAGGTGTCGCGTTCGCCGTTGGCGACCAGCACCGGCACGGTGACGCGCGCGGCATCGGCGGCGAAGGCGCCGGGCAGCATCATCTGCACCGCGCAATAGGGGATCGTTAGGCTACCGAAGATCGGCGCGGTCTCGCGGATCGGATAGCCGCCCTTCATGTCTTCGTCCAGGATGTCGGCGGGCACGTCCTCCCAGTGGAAGGCATAGACATAATCGACGCCCTCATGGTCGGTTTCCAGGTGGCTTTTCGCCTTGCCCTCCTTCACCGCGTCGAACCGCGCCTTGCCATGGTCGAACGCCGCCTTGTCGCGTTGGGGCAGCGCGGTCTGGATCGCGCTGACGCCGCAGGGGGCGATCGCGTCGAAAGTGGCGAAGCGACCCTGCGTCAGGATCGACACGCCCCCGCCCATGGACTGGCCCATGCCGACGGTGAACAGCGTTGGCACGGCGGGGAAGCCGTCCGCCAGCGTGCCGGCGTGCAGCGCATCCGCGATGTGGCGCGCACAGCTGTCATGGGTCGCGGCCATGCTCTGGAAATCGATTTTCGACAGGTCGGGAATCGTGCTTTCGCCCACGCCCACATGATCGACCGTGACATAGATGGTCCCGCGCGCGACATGCCATTCCGCTTCATGATAGCCGTCATGCCCATCAAAGCGCATCTCGAAATAATGCCGCGAATAGCCGCCGCCCGGACAGGCGAAGATGGCGACGGGCCGATCGGGCAGCAGCGCCGGGTCGGGCAGATAGAGCGTCACTGCCATCTCCACCGGCTGGTCCCATCCGGCGGCGTCGCTCACGTCGATGCGGCGTTCGATCCTTTGCATGCCATGCTCTCCTCTCGGGCTTATTCGTCCGCCTTGCATAGCCGCGCCGTTGCGCAATAAAAGCCGACGGACCACGAATAGATTATTCGGATTATCCGGTTAATGGCGACCTTCCACCAGCTGCACTGCATGCGCTCCTTCCTGACCGTGGCGGAACATGGCAGCTTCGCCCGCGCCGCCCACGCGCTGCAGATCGGCACCGCGTCGGTGTCGGAGCATGTCGCCACGCTGGAGCGGCATCTGGGCGTGGCGCTGTTCCACCGCACGACCCGCTCGCTGCACCTGACGCATGAGGGGCAGACCTATCTGGCGCTGTGTCGGGACATATTGCCGCGCATCGCGGAAACCGACGCGCGGCTGGCGCGGGGCGAGGGCGAAGATGCGCTGTCGGGGCTGCTGCGCATCGACCTGTCGGACGGAGTCGACGCCTATCTGCTGGACGCGGTGCGCGCCTTCCAGGCTCGCCATCCCGAAGTGACCATCCATCTTCTGCGCAGCCATCGCCAGTTCGACCTCGCCGAGGTGCATGCCGACATCGCGATCCGGTCGGTCGCCCCGCGCGACCGGCCGCAGGACCGGCCCTATAGCCGGTTGATGGGCCGCAGCCGCACGATGTTCCTCGCCGCCCCAGCCTATCTGGCGCGCGCGGGCACGCCGGTCAGGCCCGAGGATCTGATGGATCACCGCTGCATCGGCTATGTCGATCCGCTGAGCGGACGATTGTGGGAATGGTATTTCGAGCCGCCCGACGGGCCGGGGCTGACGCTCGACCTGCCCTGCCCTCTGGCCCTGGCGCAGGGCGACCTGCGCCGCCGCGCCGCCATGGCGGGCGAAGGGATCATCAACGACATCGCCCATTTCGTCGCGCCATTCGTGCGGACGGGACAGCTGGTGCCGATCCTGGCCGAATGGACGATGGCGCAGCCGATCTGTCATGTCAGCGTGCACCGCGAGCGCCATCGCGCGCCGCGCATCGCCGCCTTTCTCGCGCATCTCGAACGCTGGCTGGATGCGCAACCCGCCGTCCCCTTTGCGCCATCAGAGCCATGATGCTTGCGCGCCGGCCGTCCTTTTCACGGCCCGCCCCATTATATGGCGGCACAGCACAACCGCTCGAAGGTCCAAACCGCCCATGCGCACCGCCTATATCGTTTCGCCCGTCCGCACCCCTGTCGCCAAATATCTGGGCGCGCTGGCCGACATGCCGGCCGAGCGGCTGGCCGAGACGGTGATCCGCGCCGTCGTCAGCCGCAGCGGCATCGACCCGGCGGCGATCGACGACGTGATCCTGGCCCAGAGCTATGCCAATGGCGAAGCGCCCAGCATCGGGCGCTGGGCCGCGTTGGCCGCCGATCTACCGCTGGAGGTGCCCGGCATGCAACTCGACCGGCGCTGTGCCGGGGGCCTGACCGCCGTCGCCACCGCCGCCGCGATGGTGCAGGGCGGCATGGCCGACGTCATCCTCGCGGGCGGCGCGGAGAGCATGAGCAACGTCGAATATTATACCAACGGCATGCGCAAGGGCATGCGCGCGGGCAACAGCATGCTCTATGACCGGCTCGACCGGCAGCGCGAACGATCGCAGCCCGAGGAGCGGTTCGGCCGGATTTCGGGCATGATCGAAACGGCGGAAAATGTCGCGCGCGACTATGCGATCCCGCGCGCCGACGCGGACGCCTATGCCGCGCGCAGCCATCAGCGCGCCGCCGCCGCCTGGGACGCGGGCCTGTTCGCCGACGAACTGGTGCCCGTCACGGTCAAGACCCGCAAGGGCGAAGTTCTGGTCGACAAGGACGAGGGCATCCGCGCCGACGCGAACGCGCAAAGCCTGGGCACGCTGCGTCCGATCATCAAGGACGGAGTCGTCACGGCCGGCAACGCCAGCCAGCAGAATGACGCCGCCGCCGCCTGCCTGGTGGTGTCCGAAGACCGGCTGAAGGATCTGGGCCTCACCCCCATGGGCCGTTTCGTCGGCTATGCGGTCGCGGGCTGCCATCCCGGCGTCATGGGCATCGGCCCGGTGCCCGCGACAGCGAAGCTATTCCGCCAGACCGGGCTTGACTGGAACGACATCGACCTGGTCGAACTCAACGAAGCCTTCGCCGCGCAGGTGCTGGGTGTACTCAAGGGATGGGAGTGGAACGATCCCGAAAAGCTCAACGTCAATGGCGGCGGCATTTCGCTCGGCCACCCGATCGCGGCGACGGGCGCGCGCATCCTGGCCTCCATGCTGCATGAAATGCAGCGGCGCGGCGCGCGGTACGGGCTGGAAACCATGTGCGTGGGCGGCGGCCAGGGCGCGGCGGCGATCTTCGAGCGCGCCTGACCGCGCAGCGCGGGCGACCGGCATTGGCCGGCCGCCTTCTGTCGGCGCGCTACCAGCGACGGCGCATCTGCAAACCCAGATTGCGTTTGCGGATCGCGGCCTCCCGCTCGGCCGGAGTCACGCGGGCCATGTCGGTGGGCAGGTGCCGCGCCAGCTCGGTCAGGGGCACGCGCTTGATAGTGGGGACGGGATAGCTGTCCGCCCCGTGCCAGCGGCCGACCAGCATCCCGCGCCTGTGACCGCCGGTGTCGAGCCAGTTGGCGATGCCCGGGTCCTCGATCGCGATGACGCAGCGGAACTTGCCGTCGCCATCCACCAGCGCCTGCGCGGCGTTCAGGCTGCTCTGGCGGTAGCCATATTCGATCTGGTTCCACAGTTCGTCATTGAGCTGCACGTTCCAATATTTACACGTGGCCGGCAGTTCCGTCTCGATCACCAGCGCCTCGCCGGGCTGGAGATCGTAGATGCAGCGCCAATATTTTTGCGGCCATTCGCCGCTATTGCCCAGGTCCTCGAAGCCTGAAAGCTCCATCTTGTTGACGCCGATGTCCGCCAGCACCTTGGCCTGATAGCCAAGCGTGATCGAGGAGAAGCGTTTGGCGAAGGCCATGACGGCCTCGATGTTGCCGCCGATCTGCTCGGCGGTCAGGCGCGGCTTGGCCGGCGGCGTATCCAGCCGCTCGATCGCGAAGCGCGCATCGACTTCCCCGGCCCAGTCATAGGCGAACTGGCGGATCATGATGTCGCCTGCCTCCGGGTCGAGATGGCGCCAGTCGCCGGTCCAGTTGCTGGGCCGCTTCTGGCTGAAGATCACCTCGAACCGGCCATCCTTGTCGATGGTGAGGCCATCGGCGTCATAATTGTTGAAACCGGGTTTGGGCGTCTGCGTGCCGAACATGCCGCGCCCCACGGCAAAGCCCATCACCCTGGTCGTGCCACGATAGCCGGTGATCCTGTAGACCCCATCGCCGCTGACCGGGGCCAGATGATAGATCGCGTCCGGATTGGGTTGCAGCAGGAAAATGGAATTTTCGAACGGCATCCAGTCGGGATGCTCGGGCGCGGACTGGAAATACCAGATATAGGCCTGGGCGACGTTCATCACCAACTGGCGATAGAGTTCGGCGCGGATCTGGTCGTCCTGCGGAGAGCCGGTCTGCGCGTTCAGTTCGCCCGCAGGCTTGAGCAGGTCGACATAGGCGCTCCAGTCCCGGAGCCCGGCGGGGATCGCGCCGCTGTTCATGGCCGAACTCCATGCGGGGGTCGGCAACAGGCTGGTGAGCGCGGCGCCCAGCATATGGCGCCGCGACAGATCGAATTGGCCATCCAACAATCTCCTTCTCCGATTCGGCCGCCTCCGTCGTCGGTCAGCTGGCGTGGGTGCGTCCTCCCGATACCTCGATCCCCCGCCCGGTGATCATCGTGGCCTCATCGCTGGACAGGAACAGCACCGCGTCGGCGATCTCGCGCGGCTCGACGGCGCGGCTGATTACCTGGTTGTGCCCGGCGATCTCGGCCTGCTCGTCGGCCGTGAACATCGACGCGATCACGGGCGTCGCGGTCAGCCCGGGCAGCACGCTGTTTACGCGGATATTGTCGGCGGCATAGGCGCAGCTGGCATGATGGCTCAGCTGCACGACGCCCGCCTTGGCGGCCGAATAGGAGGCCGGCGAGGATGGCGTGTAGAGCCGGGCCGCCATCGACGCGGTGTTGACGATCGTCCCGCCGCCATTGGCCTTCATCACCGGGATTTCATATTTCATCGCCAGGAAGGCGCTGGTGAGCGAAATGGTGACGGTCCAGTTCCAGTCCTCCAGGCTCATCTCCTCGATGCTGCCGAAGCGCGACATGCCGATATTGTTAAAGGCATGGTCGATCGACCCGTGCGCCGCACAGGCGGCCTCTACCGCCGCCTTGACCGATGCCTCGTCGGTGGCGTCGGTCGCCACGAACTGGGCGATTCCACCGGCCGCGACGATCGCGTCGCGCACCGCCTCGCCCTTCGCAGGGGCCAACTCGGCGATCGTCACCTTCGCACCCTCCTGCGCAAAACGGTGCGCAGTCGCCTCTCCGATCCCCGATCCGCCGCCGGTGATGAATACCGAACGCCCCGTGAAACGCTGCCTACCGCTCATGCTCTCTCTCCTGTCGGCTGGTCCGTCAGCCGTGCCAGCGCCTCCTTGTCGGTGCCGGCCCAGAAGGGGTTCCAGCTGTCGAAATGCTGCGGCAGGTCGGGCGGATCGTCATGCGCGGCCCATCCGGTAAAAGGCGCGGTGGGACGTTCCTGCCAGTCGGCAGCGTACCAGTGCTTTTCGCGCCGACGCACGAAGAACCATTCGCCCTCGCGCCGTTCATAGCTGTCGAAATAGGCGATGGCCATGACCACCCACTGGCCCGCATCCTCATGTTCCGCGCGGCAATAGACGACGCCATGGGCATGGTCGGCATCGTCGAACTCCACGCGGTGCCCGCAAATCTGATGGATCGACCGGTAGAAAGTCCTGACCGCCGGGGTGATGATGGACTTGAGCACCGCGCGTCCCCGCCCGGCCCGGCCGCAATATACGTCCGGGATGAAGCAGTCGACCCAGGCGTCCATGTCGCGCCCGTCCACCGCCAGCGCATAGCGGATCGGAAGCTGCTGGATCGCCGCGAGCGATTCCAGCCGGTCAATACGCGCTTCGAGGTCCGTCACGACAGTCGCTCGAGATTGGCCGGGTCGAACGGCAGGAACGGCTCGTCCCGCTGCGCCTTGCCGAACCAGTCGGGGTCGTTGAGGATCGCGCGCCCCACCGCGACCAAGTCGAATTCACCCTTTTCAAACCGCTCGATCAGCAGCGGCAGGTTGTTGACCGACTGCTGGCTGTCGTCGATATGCTTGGCGCCGCCCTTCGCCTTGGCGAGCGCGACCCCGCCCACGGTCATAGCCGCCTTGCCGGTCAGCTTCTTGGCCCAGCCGGCCAGATTGAGCGGCGAGCCTTCGAAGATCGGCGTGTCGAAATAGCGCTGGCTGGCGTCGAACAGATCGACCCCGGCGTCGGCCAGCGGCCCCAGCAGATCGCCCAGCGCGTCGGGCGTGGCAGCCAGCGTGGCGCGATAATCCTGCATCTTGAACTGGGAAAAGCGCAGCACGATCGGCCGATCCTCCCCGATTTCCGCGCGGATCGACTGCACCACCGCCACGCCGAAGGCGGACCGCTCGCCCCACCGGTCGTCGCGGCGGTTGGTATAGTCCCAAAGGAAGCTGTCGATCAGATAGCCGTGCGCGCCATGGATCGCCACGCCATCGACTCCCAGCGCGACAGCATTGCGCGCGGCCAGCCCATAGGCGGCGATGATGTCGGCGATGTCGCTGTCGGTCATCGCCGGCACCGGCGTCAGGCTTTGCGCGCGTCCCTCCTCGCGAAAGGAGATGATGCCGTCCGCCGGCCCCCACACACCTGAAGGGCGCATCGGATTGCCGGTGCCGGTGCCGGCATATTCGACATTCCACATCGGCCCCTGATGCCAGAGCTGCGGCAGCACGCGCCCGCCCGCGCCATGGATCGCGTCGACCACCTTGCGCCATCCGGCCAGCACCTCGACCCCGTCGATGCGCGGGATGTCGGGATGGTCGACGGCGGCATAATGGGGCAGCGCCACACCCTCGGTCAGGATCGCGCCCAGCCCGCTGGCGGCGCGACGGCCATAATAGCTCGCCACCTCGTCGGTCGGCACGCCCAGCGGCGATCGGTAGCGCGTCATCGGCGCCATGACGACCCGACTGGGCAGCGCCATCCCCCGCAGGGTGAAGGGCTGGAGTAGCGGATCGATGAGGCTCATCTCATTCCCCCGTGAAGCGGGGCTGGCGCTTCTCGATGAAGGCCTTGCGCTTTTCGGCGGTGTCGAGCGTCGACTGGCTCATGAAGATCGCCCGGTTCTCCATCTCGATGGCGGCCTCCAGGCTCTGCGCGTCGGCGTTGAAGACCAGCGAGCTTTTCGTGACCGCGATTCCGATCGGACTGTTCACCATCACCGCCTCGGCCAGCCTGATCGCCTCGTCCATCAGCGCATCGTCATCGACGCAGCGCAGGATAAGGCCGATCCGTTCGGCTTCCTCCGCCATCACGGCGCGCCCGGTCAGCATCAGTTCGGCCGCGCGCTGCACGCCTACGAGCCGGGGCAGCAAGTAGGAAAAGCCCATCTCATGCCCCGTCCCGGCATTGTGGAAGGCGTTGACGAACTTGGCCGATCGTGCCGCGATGGTCATGTCGGCGGCGATCGCGATCGGGTAGCCCGCGCCCGCCGTCACGCCGTTGACCGCGCAGATCAACGGCTGCGGCAGCGCGCGCATCAGCACCGGGATCTGCCCCAGCTTCGCCATCACCCGCTGCTGATATTGCGCCTTGCCCAGCCCCTCGGCCACCCAGTCGGGCTTGCCCGCGCCGCGAATGTCATGGCCGGCGCAGAAGCCGCGCCCTGCCCCGGTCAGCAGCACGACCCGCACGTCATGGTCGTAGCGCACCGACTCCAGATGGTCGGCAAGTTCGGCATACATGGCGAAGGTCAGCGAATTGAGCGCGTCGGGCCGGTTCAGCGTCAGCCGGCACAGGCCCTCGACCGGCATGTCTCGCACTATGTCGCCCATATGGCCCTATCCTCTCAACCCTGCCCGATACCCTCGCGATGTGAACCATGATCGGCCAAAAGACGAGGCTGCGGAAACCCTTTGGCGTCTCTTGCGCGGGCATATCATGGTTGTGAACAGGGCTGCCCGTCTCTTGCCATCATATCCCCGCATGGCAAGGGATCAGGCCCGATCAACAAGGTGACCCATGGCCCGACTGCCCCTCGAAAATATCCGCGTCCTTGATCTGACCCGCGTGCTGGCAGGGCCGTTCGGGTCGCAGATACTGGCGGACATGGGCGCCGACGTCATCAAGATCGAGCGGCCGGTGGTGGGCGATGATGCCCGCATCTTTGGCGAGCCCTATCTGCGCGACGCGGACGGCAACCGGACGCGCGAGAACGCCTTCTACATGTCGGTGAACCGCAACAAGCGCTCGGTCGCCCTCAACATCGCCAGTGCCAAGGGGCAGGCGCTGATCCGCGAGCTGGTGAAGTCCTGCGACGTGGTCATGGAAAATTACAAGGTCGGCGACCTCAAGCGCTATGGCCTGGATTATGACAGCCTCAAGGCGATCAATCCCGGCATCATCTATTGTTCCGTTACGGGCTATGGCCAGGACGGCCCGCTCGCGTCCAAGCCGGGCTATGACGCGGTGTTCCAGGGTGAATGCGGACTGATGAGCGTCACCGGCGCGGCCGACGGCAAGCCGGGCGCTGGTCCCATGAAAGTCGGTCCCAGCATCATCGACCTGTTCACCGGCCTCAACGTCGCCAATGCGGTGCTGGCCGCCCTCTATCATCGCGACGCGGCCGGGGGCGAAGGACAATATATCGACATCGCCCTGCTCGACTGCGGCGTGTCGGCGCTGTCCCATTATGCGCAGATCTACCTGACGTCGGGCGAAGTACCGGTGCGGCGCGGCACGCAGGGCAATGGCGGCATGCCAACCAGCATGTTCCCGTGCAGCGACGGCGCGATCATGATCACGTCGGGCAACGACAAGCAATATGACGCGTTGTGCGATGCGGTGGGCCATCCGGAGCTTACGGACGATCCACGTTTCTACACCAATGTCGAGCGGGTGAAGAATCGCGACGTCATCACCGAAGTGTTCAACGCCATCTTCGAGACCAACACGGTCGACTACTGGTTGGCCAAGCTGGGCGCGGCCGGCATCCCCAGCGGGCCAATCAACGATCTGGAGGCGGTGTTCGCCTATCCGCAGGCGGTGCACCGGGGCCTGCGCGTGCGCGCGCCCCATCCGCTGAAGCCCGATCTCGACGTAATCCGCAGCCCGCTCAACTTTTCGGCGACCCCGATCACGGACTATCGCGCGCCGCCGATGCTGGGCGAACATACCCGCGCCGTGCTCGCCGAAACATTGGGGCTGGACGAAGGCGCGCTCGACGCGCTGGCTGCCGACGGGGTAATCTGAATCCCGACGCGGGAAATCGAAAGGGAAGCACGATGGGCGTCGAGGACAGGCTGATCGCGCTGGAAGCACGCCTGCGCGAGGCCGAGGACCGACTCGCCATCTATCAGCTCATCGCCAGCTATGGTCCCGCCGCCGACGGCATGAGCCGCGCGGGCCTGGAAGCGCTGTGGCTGGCGGACGGCACCTATGAGACCGAGCATCACATGTTTCGGGGCGCTGCGGAAATCGGGGCGATCGTCGAGGACCCGATGCATCTGGATTTCGTTGCGCGGGGCAGCGCGCATGTCATGAGCCTGCCCCATATCCGGATCTCGGGTGACCGCGCTATCGCCACCGGCTATTCGAAGGTGTGCGTGCGCGGCATGGAAGGCTGGACGGTAGTACGCGCCGCCGCCAACCGCTGGGAACTCGAGCGGGACGACAACGACCACTGGCGGGTCGCGCGGCGGATCAACAGGCTGCTGAGCGGAACGGCCGAGTCCCGCGCGTTGCTGGCGCAGGGGATCGAGGGCCCGGCATCAGCCTGACCCGCGCGGGCCTGCCCGCCAGAAGAAGGTCGAGGCGAAGGCTGAGCCCAGGATCAGCGCGAAGGCGGTCCAGGCCCATCCATAATCACCGGTCCGGTCATAGGTGAAGCCCGCCACGACCGGGAAGATCATGCTGATCGGCGCCCACATCACCCGCGACCAGCCTAGCGCGCGGCCAAAGCTGGGCAGGCCCACCGTCGCCGCCAGGGACGCGCCCCACACCGGCAGGATCGCCCCCAGCCCCAGGCCGAACAGCGCGACCGCCGCCAGCATCTGCACATAGGCAACGGCGGGCGCCAGCAGCAGGCAGCCCGCGATGCCGAAGCCGATGCCGGCTTGCAACGCCAGCTTGAAGCCCACCCGGTCGACCACGAAGCCGAACAGCGCCTTGCCACCCATCGCCGTGATCGCCAGCACGGAGATGAGATAGCTGCCCTCCGCCGTGGTCAGCCCGCGCGCCTTCGCGAAGGTGACAAGCGACACCATCAGGCCGGTATTGGCCCCGGTCACGGCGCCGCTGCCGATCGAGATGATCCAGAAGGCGGGGAGCGAGAGCAGCGCGCGCAGGCGCATCGGCGCCTGCGGCACGCCCGCCTGCGTGGGCATGCGCTCGCCCGCCGGCATGGCGGCGGGCAGCACCGCCAGAAACCAGACGGGCGGCAGGATCGCAAGCATCATCGCCGCATAGACGATGAAGGTCTGCCGCCAGCCGATCACGCCGATCAGCACGTCGGTCAGCGGCGGAAAGATCATGCCCGCGCTCGACGTGCCGATGAGCGAGAGGCCCAGCGCCAGCCCGCGCCGCCGCCCGAACCAGTGGGCCAGGATATAGTTGGTGACGACCGTGCCGATGCAAATGTCGGCGAGCGCCACCAGCGTACCGAACAGGATCACGACCGGCCAGATGCCCTGCGCCAGGCTGATGAGGACAAAGCCGAGCGTGGTGCCGACGATGCCGAAGACGGCGAGCCAGCGCACAGGCAGTCGGTCGGCCATCATGCCGACAGGCGCGGCGCCCAGATTGCCCACGATCCCGACCAGCGTGAAGCCGATATTGATGACCGATCGCGACGCGCCGAAGGTCTCGCCGAACGCGACGGCATAATTGCCATAGGCATAATAGACCGGCCCCGCCCCCATGAAGAGCATCAGGAAACAGGTGGCGACCGCCGCCCAGGCGCGACCCATCCCCGGAGCGCCCAGGCCCCCCGCGCTCATCCTCGCGCCGTCGTCATGGCGGCCTGCCCGCATCCTGGTTCACACATAGCCCCGCCTTTCGCGATAGGCGGCGAAGCGCCTTTCCATGCCCTCGCGCGTCAGCCCGAAATCCTCCGGCCTGTGCTTGGGTCCCTTGACCGGAACATGGGGGTGCGCATCCAGCCACGCCTGCATCGACGCCGCCACCTCGCTCGTCAGCGTCAGCCCGAACTGGTCGTAGATGGCGCGGATCGCCGTCATCTGGTCGCGGGTGAAGTCGCGAAACTCGACATCGACGAACTGCGCGTCGCTCCGCTCCCGCACCGCCTGCGCGCGTTCAAGGGCCGCCGCCCACAGTTCCGCCTCGCGCCGGCCGACATCCTCGCGGCTTGCCTGGTCGCCGCAAAAGGCGCGGCGGGCGCCAAAGATGAGGTTGCTGACCGAGGGCGTCGATTCGACCGGGTCGCGATGGGTCTGGATGATCTTCGCATCGGGAAAGACGTTGAGAACTTCCTGGAGCGAGAAGAGGTCGGTTGGGTTCTTGAGCAGCCAGCGCCGATCGTCCCCCGCGCCGATCAGCCGCAGCACGTCGGCCAGCCAGCGATAGCTGTCGGTGTCGTCCCGTTCGCGATACCAGCGATCATAATTGGGCACGTCCCACATCGAGGGCCACATGTTGCTGGCGAAACTCGACCCCAGGATGAACAGCGACTCCTCTATGCCCTCGGCGGTCATCATGTGATCGGCAGCCGCTTCGGGCGCAGCCTGCAGATAGGCGTCGAGTGCGGCCTTTTCCTGCCGATATTCGGGGATGCCTTCCCACGCCGCGCGTGGCGGGCGCGGCATGGGATAAACGGTCAGCCAATGTTCCGGCCCTTGGAACTGCGGGTCGAGCGACATCAGCAGGTGCAGCGCGGTCGTGCCCGACCGCACCAGCCCCGCTATGATGATGGGCGCTACAATCGGCCGCTCCAGCACGTCGGGCCGGTCCTTCAGCCCCTTCACCGCCATCGCCCGGGTGTCGAGTGACTGGCCGATGCGCCATGCCGTCGCGGTCACGCAATCGCGATCGAGGCCGAGCGCGCGAATGTCCGACAGCAATAGGTCAAGCCCCTCGCGAAAGCCCGGATCGCCGAAATCCGTCAGCGCCGTGCGCGCGGTCGATGCCGCCAGCAGCGCCTCGGGCGTCAGCGCGACCGCGTCGCGCACCATGTCCGACGCGCTCATTGCGCGGCGCTCCACGGATCGACATGGACCTTGGTTTCATTGGCGCCCGCGCGCAATTGTTCGAACAGGTCGGGAAAGGCGTCCAGCCCGACCATTTTAGAAATCATCATTCGCGGCGCGACATGACCTGCGTCGAACACGTTGGCGCAATGCTCGAATTCGCGCAGATCATAGGCGAAAGAGAATTTGATCGTCACCTGCTTCCAAGTCGCGAGCGAGGGGATGATCGGATCGGGCGAGGTACAAAAGCCCAGCGACACCACGGTGCCGCCCGGCGTGACCAGTTCCACCGCCTTTTGCGTCATGCCGACCGCGCCCACGCATTCCAGCACGATGTCGGGCGTGCCGCCGAGCGCCGCGGCGACGCGCTCCGCCTCGCCCTCGCCCAGCGGTTCAAATCCGTCCGCACCCATCTGCATCGCCAGGTCCGCGCGCCGCGCCGATCGGGAGATCGCCACGATCCGGCCCGCGCCCAGCAGCCTAGCCCAATAGATAACCGCCAGCCCGATCGACCCCGCGCCAAGCACCGCGACCTTCGCGCCGGGCTGCATCTGCGCCAGCCGCACGCCACGCAGGCCGACCGCCAGCGGCTCGACCAGCGCGCCGTCGGCAGCCGACAGCGTATCGGGCAGCACCACCGAACTGTTTGCCGCGATGCGCATATATTCGCCAAAGCCGCCTACCATGCCCTGCATCTGCGCGCAGGCCATGGGATAGCCTGACAGGCACGGCATGCAGTGGCCGCAACCGCTGACGGGCATGGCGGTGACGAACTGGCCGACCTTCAAAGTATCGACATTGCGCCCCAGCGCGACCACCTCGCCGCAATATTCGTGGCCTATGACGCTGTTGGCAGGAAAGTCGTTGCCGTGGCCCGAGGTCATATGCAGGTCGGTCCCGCACACGCCGCACCGCTGCACCTTGATGACGACCTCGCCTTCGCCCGGCGTGGGATCGTCCACCGTCTCCACCACCAGCGGCGTGCCGGCTCCCTTGAAAACCGCTGCCTTCATAGTCTCTCTCCTGCCCTTACTGCGTCGTCCATTATAGCTACTCATCGGTATCTAAAATGACAAGAGCGTGCCGGGCGTACGGGCTAGGGCGAACCTGCCTGCAAGCGCAAATCGGACGCAAGGGCGATGCCATCGGGATCGCAGACATGATGCCGCCATGCTTTGCGCTTGCATCATCGCGCGGAGGGCGGAAGGAAGCCCGTCATGGTTCACGTTACCTTCATCACCCCGGCGGGCACCGCGACCACGCTCGACGGCGATGTCGGCCAGTCGGTGATGGACATCGGCAAGCGCGCGGGTATCGAGAATATGATCGGTGAATGCGGCGGCAGCGCCGCCTGCGCCACCTGCCACGTCCATGTCGATGCGGCGTGGACCGGCCGGGTCAGCCCGCCTTCAGACAATGAGGCCGACCTGCTCGACTTTGCCCATGGTCGCGGCGCGGATTCTCGGCTCTCCTGCCAAATCCGGCTTGTCCCGGCGCTCGACGGTCTGGTCGTGCGCATGCCGGAGCAGCAGGGTATCTAGGGGTAAGCCGCTGCGCCTTGGCGCTACAGCGCGCCCCAGCGTGCGAGCATTGCTTCGGCGTCGCGCTCCAACGGCGGATTCACTACACCGATGCGGCCCGGCGTGGCCGACAGGCGGGGGCTGGGCGCAGCCAGCGCCAGATTGCCGAGCGCGGCGTCGGCGACGTGGACCAGGCTGCCGCGTGCGCGCACATGATCATCGGCCAACAGATCGTCGATGCTGTTGACGGGCGCGACAGGGATACGCGCGGCGACGAACGTCGCGATCAGCGCCTCGCGCTCCATCGTCGCTATCCAGGCCGCGACCCGCGCATCGGTCTCTTCCCCCTCCGCGCCGCCCGCCAGCGCCACCAGGTCGGCGGCATGGCGCGCCGTACTCGCGGAAATGGCCACGTGCCGGTCGTCGGCGGTGCGATAGACATTGCGCAGCACGCCGGGCAGGCGCGATCCGCACCGCCCGGGCGGCTTCCCCGGCTCCCAGCGTTGCGCGGCATGGGCCACGATCTGGAGGATGGGTTCGTACAGGCTGGCGTCCACCCGCTGCCCCTGCCCCGTCCGGCTGCGCGCATGCAGCGCCGCCAGCGTGCCGATCACCGCGCTCATCGCGCCGACCGCATCGCCCAGCGCGACCGAGGGCAGCATCGGCGGCCCGTCCGCCTCACCCATCAAGGCGGTCAGCCCGCCAAAGCCCTCGCCGATCGTCCCGGACCCCGGCCGGTCGCGATAGGGGCCGCTCGCGCCGAAGCAGGAAACCGACAGCATGACGAGGCGCGGGTTGATCGCGCGCAGCACGTCCCAGCCGATACCGCGCTTGTCCAGCACGGTAGCGGGATAATTCTCTACCACGACGTCCGCCCGCGCCACCAGATCCTTGAAACGGGCGATGCCGTCGGCCGCGCGCAGGTCGAGCGCCAGGCAGGTCTTGCCGCGCGCGACGATGGGCCACATCTTGCTGTCGCGGAACAGGTCGCCTTCGGGCGGTTCGATCTTAAGCACGTCGGCGCCGAAATCGGCCATGGTCGTCGCCGCCAGCGGCGCCGCGTAGAGCGACGCCATGTCGATCACCTTCAGCCCCGCAAGCGCGCCCGATCCGTCCATTATCGTTTCACTCCCCCGTTCAGACCGACGCGTCGGCCAGAAACGCGTCCTTCAGCCGGCGCTTCATGATCTTTCCGGTCTCCTCGCGCGGCAGCGCGTCGGTGACGACGATGTGGCGGGGCACCTTGTAGCCGGCGATCCGCTCGCGCAGGAAGGCCTTGACCGCCTCCGCAGTCTGCACCGCCTCGGACTGAACATACGCGACCAGTGCCTCGCCGAACTCCGGGTCGGGCACACCGAACACGGCGCAGTCGGCGACGTCGGGATGCTCCAGCAGCGCCGCCTCCACCTCCGCCGGGTAGATGTTGACCCCGCCCGAAATCACCATGTCCACGCGCCGGTCGCACAGGAACAGATAACCCTCCTCATCCAGCCAGCCGATGTCGCCGCAGGTGATGAGCCCGTCATGCTCGACGGCCGCACGCTTGGCGGGATCGCCGTGGAAAGTGAAATCAGGCGTGCCGTGTATGCGCAGATAGACATCGCCCACCACGCCTGGGCCGACCCAGGCCTTGTCTTCGCCGAATATGCGGACCTCGCCGGTCAGCACCGACCGACCGACGCTGCCCGGGCGGGCGAGCCATTCGTCAGGGCCGATCTTCGTGACGACGCCGGTTTCGGTAGATCCATAGGTTTCGTGCAGCACCGGGCCCCACCAGCGCAGCATCGCGCGCTTGACCTCGGGCGCGCAGGGAGCGCCCGAATGGACGACATGGCGCAAAGTCGACAGATCGTAGCGTGCCTTCACCGCATCAGGCAAGCGCAGCAGCCGGACGAACAGCGTGGGCACCAGCGCGCTGTGCGTGACGCCGTGCCGCGCGATCAGCCGCAGGCAGTCCTCTGGGTCGAACCGCTCCATGATGACGACCGTACCGCCAGCGCCGAATGTCGCCATCAGCAACGCCTGGCTGAAGAGGTGATAGAGCGGCCCCGTCACCAGCGCGACATTTCCCGGCGCGGTGTCGTGGATGACCGCCAGGACGCGGGCGCGCTGCGCCGACTCCTCACCGGTCGCGGGCAGCCGCTTGACCGCCTTGGGCTTGCCCGTGGTTCCGGAGGTATAGACCATCGACGATCCCAGGCCATTGCCGGTGCCTTCATAAGGCGCATGGGCCGCGATCCAGGCGTCGTAATCCTGCCAGCCCGCAGCGCCCGCATCGACCGCGACGACACGCAGGCCATCGGGGATTTCTGGCCTGATCATGTCCAGCAGGTCGGCATGGCCGATCAGCAGCCGGGGCGTCGCGTCGCGCAGGACATAGCCGATCTCCGCCGTCGTCCAGTGCCAGTTGATCGGAATGCCATAGGCGTCGAGCCGCCGGAACGCCAGATTGGCCTCCAGCACGGCGAAATCGTTGCGCAGCAGTAGCGCGACGGCGTCGCCCGGACCGACGCCTGCCTCCAGCATGGCGCGCGCCAGCCGCGCCGCCCGGTCGTTGATCGCCGCGCGGTCGCACACCCGATCGCCGATGATGACGTCACCGCTCATGCGGCGACGACCGGCCGCGTGACGGTGAGGCAGGTGCCCCAACTGTGCAGCATCGCGGCGTGCAGGCCGCCCTCGCCGCCACCGACCATCACCAGCATGTCCTCCGGCTTGGGCACCAGGTGGACGCGGCCGTCGGGCTTGATCCGGCCCAGATTGCCTATCGGGTCGCGATATTCGGGCCGGAACGAGTCGATCGGCAATGCGCACTTATCCCACAGATAGGCGTGCACGTCGGCGATGTCGGGATAGGCCCGGCCGATCACTTCCGCCCAGATCGGGTTGATGACGCACAGCGCTTCGGAAAAGGCGGAGGACGGCAGGAAGCCGTTGGCGCCCGGATAGGCCATGGACTTGGCGATCATGTCCAGGAAGCCGTCCGCCTCGTTCGCCACAACGTCGCAGATATTGGCCGTGCCCATCGCGCCATAGGCGGTGACGGCGTCGCCGGGAACGCCGCGCCGCTCCGCCAGAGGCGCCCAGGGGGACCGCTCCTCCCATTCGGCGAAAACGATGCCCGCGACGCGCCCCGGCGTGCCGTAGACGCTTTGCGAGGTGGCGCCGATGACCTGCCCCGCGACGTTGCGCATGATGAGGCGGATCGCGCGGCCGATCGCCACCGCCGGTCCCGCCACCCCGCCCAGGCAGCCGGCCTGATAGGGAATGTCGAGCCGGTTGCGGATCGGGCCATTGACGATCAGCGCGGGCACGACCGACCCCGTCGTGGCGTTGAGGCCGGCCAGGTCGAACATCGGATCGGCCATCGCCTCGATCGCGGCGCACAGCAGCGGCATGGCGTCGCCCGTGCAGCCGGCCATGACCGCATTGATCGCGATCTTCTCGACCGTGCATTCCGCCCGCAGCGGCGGCAGCAGCGCGATCTGCTCATCGGGAAAGCGGCCGCCCGCGATCAGGAAATCCTGCACCCGTTCGGCGGTCGGCGGGATCAGCGGCAGCCCGTCACCCCAGCCCTGCGCCATGGCGAAAGTGTTGAAGGCGACGATGTCGTCCCCGACCTCATGCCGCCGACTGCTCAGCCAGTCGGCTTCGCACCCCGAAACCCCGCAGGAACGATCGATAATGGTCTCTTGCAATGTCATGGACCTGTTCTTTCGGAAAAATGTCGAGAGGATAGGGCAGGATGTGCAGGCGCAGGCCCGACCGGCCACCGCGCTTGGCCAGATTATGGGCCAGCCCTTCGAAATGGGCGGTGGCGACCGCGATCGTCGGAATGCCCGTGGCCGCGGCGGTCAGTGCGTCGGCGATGGTCCAGCTGGTGCAGGACCCGCAATTGCCGAGGCCCACGATCGCCATGTCGCTGTCGGCCAGCAAGGCGGCATAGTCACGGTCTGCGGCCACGCCTTCCTCACCCGTGCGCCCATAGCTGCGCCAGAAGGTGACGTCCGCGCCTTCCGCGCGCAGCCCCTGCGCCCAGATATCGCTGACCCAGTCCCAGCTGCGCCACAGCATGTCGATGCGGATAGCGATCTTTTTGCCGGCGAGCGATCCCGCGTCGGGCCCAGGATCGGTGATGTCATGCGCCAGCGAGGCGCTGGGGTCGAGAATGATGGTCATGTCTTACCTCCGACATCCATTTTGCATGTTGCATGCAAATATGCAAGTTCTTTCGCGTGCCTGGTTAGCGGTCGTAGAACGCCCTGCCGCCATCGACATGAAGCATACGGCTGGTGATATAGCCCGCGCCCTCGCTGCCCAGGAACACGATGAGCCCGCCAATGTCGCGTTCGCCGTCCCCCATCCGGTGCAGCGGAATCATCGACAGCTGGTGCTCCTGCTCCGCCTCGCTCAAGCTCTGCCACCAGGTGTCGAACAGCGGGGTCGCGACCATCGGGCAGACGGTGTTGACGGTGATGCCATAGCGGCCCCAGCCGCTGGCGGCGACCTTGGTGAGGCCGCGCACCCCTTCCTTGGCGATCGCATAGGCGCCCGTCTCGGCCAGGCCCATGGTCGCGCCGCCCGATCCGAAATTGACGATGCGCCCGCCGCACTCCCTGATCGCCGGGAAACAGGCCTGCATCATGTAGAGCGATCCGTGGATCGAGGAGCGTAGCACCTGATCCAGATTGGCGTCATCCACATCCTCGATCGCCCGGTTCTCGGTCGATACCGCATTGTTGACCAGCAGCCACACCGGCCCCAGTTCCGCCTGCGTCCGTGCGACGGCGGCGTCCACCTGCGCGCGGTCTGTGATGTCACAGGGCGCGACGATCGCGCGGCCACCCGCCGCCTCGATCAGCGCGCGGGTTTGTTCGAGCGTAGCCTCGGCACGGCCCACCAGGGCGACGGCGGCGCCCGCCTTCGCCACGGCGAGCGCAATGCCCACGCCCATGCCCGAGCCGCTGCCCGTCACCAGGGCGACCTTCCCGCTCAGCGGACCCTCCAGGACTTGTCCATCTCTCATCCTTGCGTCGTATTGGGTGAGAACAGACCGGTCTTGCCGCCCGTCCAGGGGATTTTCGTGAAATAGCGTTCGGTCTGCGCCCAGAGCGTCGGAATGATAGTCGGCGTCGACAGGTCGCGGACCGCTTCTATATGCTCGGCGATGCTTTCCGGGCTGATCGCCGGATCGAACATTCCATCATTGTCGAAGATGGCCAGCCGCGCCACGCGCCCGCCGCCGACGTTGAATATCTCGCCGCTGAAATCCAGCCCGTCGCTGCTGAGATAGGCGACCATGGAGGACACCTTCTCCGGCTGGAAGTTGGTGCGATACCAGGCCGCGACATCCTCTTGCGATGTTTCGGTAAGGCGCGACGCGCCGGTCGGGAACAGGCCGTTGACCAGGATATTATGCGGCCGCCCGTCGAACGCGGCATCATGGGTCAGGCCCATCAGCCCCGCCTTGCCCGACGCATAGGGACCAAGATGCCCCGCTCCCAGCACCGCCGAAGACAGGATATTGATGATGCGGCCATGGCCCTGCGCCTGCATGATTGGCCATACCCGCCGCAACAGCATATAGGGACCGATGAAGTTGGTGCGCAGCACGCCCTCGATCTCGTCATCCTCGAAGGCGTCGGGCGCGCCGATGAGCGATCCGCCGGCATTGTTGACCAGGATATCGACGCGGCCGAACGCGTCCTTCGCATGGTCGACGATCGCGCGCGCTGACGCGCCGGTGCCGACCATCGCGTCGTTCGCCTCCGCTTTGCCGCCGGCCGCGCGGATCTCGTCCACCACCGCCTGCGCATGGGAAATACCGCCGGGCGTCAGCGTCGACTGCGATCCGCCATAGTCATTGACCAGCACGCTAGCGCCCCGCTCCGCCAGCAGCAGCGCATGGGTCCGCCCCATGCCGCGCCCCGCCCCCGTGACGATCGCCACGCGCCCGTCCAGCCGAATCATGTCCGCATCTCTCCCATAGCCTTGGCGAGACAGGATACATGCAGCATGCAATTCGTCGAGAGACGGCCCGTCGTGTCTGAGAGGGATCGCGTACCTGTTGGCTCGCCGTCAGGCGATCAGGCGCGCCGATCGTTCGACCATCTGGGCGATGGCAATGTCCTGGGGCATGGCGCGCAGGTCGGCGTTGAACACCTCTACCCCGACCCACCGGCCCGGGCTGTTCGCCTCGATACGGCCTAGTATCTGCGCGAGCGGCAGGATACCGTCGCCGGGCATCAGCCGGCCCGCCATCGGCACATAGGGCTGGCCCGGCTGGGGGGGCGACCAGTCGTTGATCTGCACCCCACCGATCGCGCCGGGCGGCAGGGCGGCGATGTCGTCCAGCGTGCCGCCTGATCGCGCATAGTGCCAGCAATCGAACATGATCGTCAGGTCCGCCACGTCGCGCGTCAGCCGGGCGGCGGCGACCAGATCGGGGACGCCGGTGCCGGGGATGAACTCGACCGTGCTGGCGAAGCCCTCCGCCCGGTTCGTCTTCGCCAGCCGCGCCAGCGCGTCTGCGATCGCCGCCTCCTCGACCGGACCACCCAGAAAATGGGTGAGGTTGATCGCCTCCGCCTCCAGCGCCGCGGCCGCGCGCCAGGTGTCGGCCTGGTCCGGCTCGAAGAGCCAGCGCATCGGCTCGGCGATGGCGGCCAGCGGCGGGATGCCCGGTATCGGCGCGATCAGCGGATCGATCGCTGCCACGCGCACGCCTATATCGCCCAACCGCCGCCGCATCTGCGCGTCCGACAGCCCAGCCCGCGCCTGATCCAGATAGTGGCGGGGCGTCACCGCGATCGCCGCGATGCCCCCCTGCGCGGCGGCCTGGGCCAGATCGAACAGGTCGCTCCCCTCCACGCTGCCCCAGCAGAGCGCCAACCGCTGGCCAGAAGACGGACCGGCCATCAACGCATCAGTCCTGTGCGGCCGATTGCATCTCGAACGCGCGAGTGCGCGCGATATGCGCGCGCATATGCCGCTCCGCCGCATCGGCGTCGGCTGCCGCGATTGCTTCGATGATCGCCTCGTGATCGCGCAGCACCGCGCGCCCGCTCCACCCCTGCGTGCGTGACAGGCGGCTGTTGAGCACGCGCAACTGCTGCTCGATCTGCACAAGCTGCCGCGCCAGCCGCGCATTGCCCGCCCCTTCCCGGATCAGCCGGTGAAAGGCCGCGTCCAGCTCGACATGGCCGGCCAGGTCTCCCTGCTTCACCACCGCCTTATGCCGCGCGGACAAGGCTTCCAGCCGAGCCACAGCCTCGCCGTCCATCCTCTCGGCGGCGCGGCGCACGGTCATGATCTCCAGCCCCTCGCGGATGTCGAGCAGGTCCAATATGTCGGCGGCGCTACCGGCGATCACCGCGACGCCGGTACTGGCGCGCGGCTCGACCAGCCCCTCGCGCTCCAGCATGATCAGCCCCTCGCGCGCCGGGGTGCGGCTGACGCCCAGTTGCCGCGCGATTTCCGGCACCGACAGATGCGTGCCCGGCGCCAGCGCGCCCGACAGGATGGCGTCGCGCAGACGATCGACGACCTGGTCGGTAAGCGCCTCCGGACGGGCCAGCGGCAGGAAGGGTTCAGCGAGGGAAGCTTCATTCTGCATGCAGACCGTCATGCCCCCGATCAGGCCGCGTTTCAATCATGCGTAGCCCTTCCCCCGGTCGCCCGGGCCGCGGGGCCGCTGCGTCAGTCGAGCGTCATCAGATGGGCGTTGCTGTAGGGTCGGATCGCATCCTCCCGCCCGCCCCGCAGTCGATTGGGCCAGTCGGGATTGCTGATGAGCATCCGGCCGACGCCGACCAGGTCGAACTCGCCCGCCTCCAGCCGCGCGATCAGCGGATCGAGGCTGGCAAGACCGCTGTCGGTCAGCGAGAAATCCTCACCATCGACCCAGTTGGAGCGTTCCAGTCCCACCGACCCGACCGTCATGGTCGGCACGCCGGTGATCGTCTTCGTCCAGCCCGCCAGGTTGAGCGCGCTGCCCGCGAACTCAGGCTCCCAGAAGCGGCGAGTCGAGCAATCGAACAGATCCGGCGTCGGCGATCGGCGTCAGGAAACGTTCCAGCTCGGCAGGCGTCTGCGCGATCTTGCAATGATAATCCTGCTGCTTCCATTGCGACCAGCGGAAGAGGATGGGAAAGTCCGGCCCGGTCGCGGCGCGCACCGCGCGGATCGGTTCGACCGCGAAGCGCCCGCGTCCGATCAAGTCGCCGCCATAGCCATCGTCGCGTCGGTTCGTGCGATCCCAGAAAAACTGGTCGATGATATAACCGTGCGCGCCATGGATATTGACCCCGTCGCAGCCCATGGCCCGCGCGTCGGCCGCCGCTCGCGCAAAGGCGGCGATAACGTCGGCGATTTCGCTGTCGCGCATGGGCTGGCCGATCTGCGCGGCTTCCTGGATCGGCGCGATCCAGCCGGCGGTGTGGACCAGCGGTTCACCCCAGCCTGACGGACCAACCGGAGCCAGATGGGCGTTGGGGATCTGGGGATTGTCCGACGCCGGCGGGCGCAACAACCCGGCATGCCAGAGCTGCGGCATGAAAAGGCCGCCGGCCGCATGAACTTCATCGACCACCGCCTTCCAGGCGGCCAGCGCGGCGTCCCCGTGAAAAGCGGCATGCATCGTGTCGCTCGACGCCACCGGATGGCCGATCGCGCTCGCCTCGCCGATACACAGCGCCACGCCGCCTTGAACGCGGCGCACGAAATATTCGACGAAGCCAGGCGGTTGCACGCCGTTGTCGGCGAAGTTGCGGCCCATGGGCGACAGGACGATGCGGTTGGGCAGGGTCAGGCCCTTGAGCGTGAACGGCTCGAACGGGGGGACAGGTCGCGCACGATCAGCTGGTCAGGAGAGCGGGAACGGATTCGGCCCGATTCCGACTCACCGCTCCGCGCCCGGTTCGAAGATCGCGGCTGTCAGATGCTGTCCGCCGTCCGCCAGCACGCGATGGCCCAGGATGAAGCAGGCTTCGTCCGACACCAGGAACATTGCCGCGCCGCCGACATCCTCGACCGGATCGGCAAGGCGCGGCATCGCCGTGGTGGCGATCAGCGTCTCGACGCTTGGCCCCTTCTTCGCGCGATAGTCGGCGAAAGTCGCGATGTCGGGCATCGCCGCCTGCAGGAAGTTGACGAGGATGCCGTCCTTCCCCCATTCGACGCCCGCCGACCGGCTGAGGCCCGTCAGCGCGAAGTCCATCGTCACAGCGTCGGTCACGCCTTCATTGGCGGTGGGGCCATAGATCGACCCCAGATTGACGATTCGCCCGCCGCCCGCGGCCTTCATCTGCGGATAGACCGCCTGCATCATGGCGAGCGCACTCAACACCACGTCGTTGAAGGCGGCGGTAAAATCGGCCGGGGCGTCCTTGTCGACAAGCCGGTCCCACTTGAGCGCCGGATGCGCGCCGTTGAGCAGGATGTCGACGCGCCCATGGTCCGCGACGACCGCATCGACCAGCGCCTTGGCCGCGGCCGGTTCGGCGGGATCGACGGCGCGCGCTTCCGTCCCTGGAATGGCCCGTGCAGCGGCTCGCGCCGCCTCCTCGTCCCGATCGACCAGCACGACCTTCGCCCCTTCCCGCGCGAAGCGGCGGGCGATGCCCTGAGGCAGTTCATTGGCCGCGCCGGTGACGATCGCCACCTGTCCCTCGATCAATCCCATGTCTTCGTCCTCCGCGCGCGTCAGGCCGTCAGTTCCACGGCCTTCTGGCCATGGCCCTTGTGAATGTCGGTGCCTTCCTCATGCATCTGGAGCGGCGCGGTCGCCCATACGCCGCCATCGACGCAGAAAACCTGGCCCGTGATGAAGCGGCCATTGTCGCTGCAAAGCCCCAGCACCGCGCCGGCGATGTCGATCTCGCAATCGCCCATGCGCCGCATCGGGAATTGCCGCACGCTCGCCTCGGCCATCTCCCGGTTCTGGTCGGCCCAGCTCTTATAGGCCCAGCTCTCGCCGGCCGGCGTGATGCAGTTGGCGGTGATATTGTCCTTGCCGAATTCGCGCGCGGCCGATCGGGTCAGTGCCTCATTGGCGGACTTGGTGATATTATAGTCGCTGGCGTAGGGCTGGCCCCAGGTGTTCCAGTGGCTGGAGAAATAGATGATCCGCCCGCCGCCGACCTTGCGCATGTGCGGCGCCGCCGCCCGGCTGGTCCAGAGCGACTGGTAGAAGCCGGTCATCAGCGTCATCGTAAAGTCAGCGTCGGGCTTGTTCTCGATCGAGCGTACCGGGGCGATGCCCTGCGCATTGTTGACGACGATGTCGAGCCGGCCGAAGCGCGCCGCCGCGTCGTTGACGAGCGCCTCCATCTGGTCGCGATTGCCGACGTCGGCGGCGACGAAGACCGCGCGTTCGGCCGCGCCGGGGATGGCGGCGATTAGCACCTCATTCTCCCGGTTGCTCTCCGCGCTGCGCGAACAGTAGACGACGCTCGCCCCTTCCTTCAAAAAGCGCAGGACGATCCCCTGCCCGATCCCCTTGGTGCCGCCGGTGACGACCGCCACCTTGCCGTTCAGCCGTCCGTGCGTTTGCATCACTCTCTCCTTCATGCCGTTTCCACCAGCGGCTTGCCCGCCGCCAGTCGCCACATATCGGCGACCACCGGCAGGTGAATAGTCTGCCCGCCGTCCACCGCCAGCAACTGGCCGGTGATGTAGCGCGCCGCGTCCGACAGCAGGAACGCGGCCGCCTCCGCAATGTCCTCGGGTTGCCCCAGATAGGGCAGGACATTATTGTCGAGCGTCATCTGGAAGAACCGGTCGCCCATGTTGCGCGTCGTGGGCGTGTCGATGAAGCCGGGCGCGATCGTGTTGCAGCGGATGCCGCGCTTGCCATAGGCGGTCGCGATCGACTGGGTCAGGCTGTGGACCGCCGCCTTCGACGCCGCATAGGCCGGCACCATGCCCAGCGCCAGCATGCCGGCCGTGGAGGAGATGTTGACGATCGCCCCGCCGCCCTGTTCGAGCATGTGCGGGATACAATATTTCGCCGCCAGCATCGGCCCGCGCAGGTTGATCTCCAGTGCACGGTTCCAGATGGCGATGTCCATCTCATGCACCTCCCCGTCCGCCCCGGTTTGCTCGGGCGCGTTGTACGAGACGGTATTGTCGAGCAGGTCAATGCGACCGAAGCGCGTCACCGTCGCCTCGACCATCGCTTTCACCTGCGCCTACTCGCGCATGTCAGTGGGCAACGCCAACCCACGTCCGCCTGCCGCCGTGATGGCTTCGACCGCCGCTTGCGCTCCGGCCTCGTCCAGGTCCGCGATCCCCACCGCCGCACCTTGCGTCGCCAGCAGCGCCGCGCTCGCCCGGCCGATGCCTGACGCGCCGCCTGTGACCACTGCCACCTTACCCGTCAGCACCTGCTCCATGGCCCTCTTCCGACCCGTTATTTATTTTTCAGGATTGCTATACGGGCGGGGACCGATCAAGGCGAGGAACGACCGTTCACATATATGAACTGTGACCATAACCCACCAGATTACCATGGGTTTCTGGATTCTTGACCGAGTCAACATATCCGACCCATTAGGAACGATCGTTCTATTTTGTGTGAACGCGCGGCACGCCGCCGAAAAAGGCCCGCCCTCCTTCATCCAATCGGATGAATTCCGACCAGACCCCCAGGTCGCAGCGCGTGTCGGCATAGCTATAGTCCAGCACGCTGGCCATTGAGCCAGCCAGCGGCACCGCATAACCCATGATCCGCAACCGATCGAGCATCGCCTGATGGTCGTCGATCAGATAGCCGAAATGGTGCAGCCGGATCGGTCCGGCGGTGGCCGGGACGTGGTCGTCATAGATGGTGGCCTGTGCCGGATCGGGCTCGATGATCTCGGTCATCACCGCATCGATCCAGGCCAGGGCGATGCGTCGCGTAGGCGCGGGCCTGCCGTCAATGACGCCCGGTTCGTTGATAAGAAAATCAACGGGTCCGAATTTGGCGTTGAAGGCCGCGATGGCAGCGTCCAGATCGCGCGTCACATAGCCGAACTGGAAAAAGCCCGTGAAAAAATTCTGCATGCCCGTCCTCTCGCCGCGTTTATTGCCCGATTGATAGGTACTGCTCGGCACTTATCCTGGCAAGCCAAAGGGCGTCGCACACTGATGGGCTGCGGCATGTCGCGCCATGCCTGCTATTCTACCGATCGATGATATTGCCCCATCCATGGCTTGGTCAGCCCTGACGAAGTAACACGCTGGCGCGCGGCCAAAGCGCCGGGCGCCGCCCGGCTGCCATCGACATCACGAACAATCCTTCACAATTGCGATATGCTCGGTGCCGGGCTTCCGCACGCCTTAAACATCGCGGATGGCTGATCCTGTCTGCAAGAACCCACCAATCCGGGAAGGGCATCCGATCAATGTGCAACGGGCAATACCTGATGGGGGCGACCCAGGTCGCGATCTGTCGCCGTACGACGCTGCCGCAGGCCGTGTTGGCGACTGCGCCTGCCATGAGGGTCACGGACGCGATCAACAGCGGAAGCCTCCGCTTCACCTCCCTCAAGCCACATGAGAAAAAAGCATGAGCGAGCTTCTTAAGGGCCTTGCCCCTTGGCCTACGGGCGACTTTTCCGTTTTTGGGGAGGTCGAGCAGCAACCGCTCAGCAAGATCCAGAAATTTGTCGCCGCTTTCCTCGGGCGCAACTGGGTGGCGATCCCGCATGTCACCCATAATGACGATGCGGACATCACCGCGATGGAGGAACGCCGCAAGGCCCATAATGCCAATGGCGGCGTCAAGCTGACCGCAGTGCCGCTGCTGATCAAGGCGCTGGCCGATGGCCTGGCAGCGTTTCCACAGTTCAACGCCTCGCTCGACCCTGCGAGCGGCATGCTCACGCTCAAGAAATATGTGCATGTCGGCGTCGCGGTGGATACGCCCGTCGGCCTGCTCGTACCCGTGATCCGGGATTGTGACCGCAAATCAGTCGTCGAAATCGCGACGGAGATCGCGGCCCTTAGCGAAAAGGCACGGGCCAAGGGCCTGTCGATGGCTGAGATGTCGGGCGGATGCATCACCCTGACGTCGCTTGGCCATATTGGCGGGACCAGCTTTACGCCGATCGTCAATGCGCCCGAAGTTGCAATCCTTGGCGTTACCCGGGCGCGGCAAGTGCCCGTACCGGCACGGGACGGCGGTATTGCCTGGCAGCAGATGCTGCCCCTCTCGCTCAGCTACGATCATCGCGTGATCAATGGAGCCGATGCCGCCCGCTTCTGTCGGTTCATCGCCGACCGACTTGGTTCGGAAGACTTGTTTGAGTGACCGCGAGCAGACTTGAGGCTCCGCAGATCAAGGAAGAGGCAGGTTGCACGCAGGGCTGCGGTCACGGGAGCGGCATCAACCCGGGGCCGCAGCTCGCCAGCGCAGATAGGGCGACGGGTTGTTGCGGCCGATCTTCGAAACGCAACTATCATCGCGGACCTAGACCACATGATCGCCTGAGGCTGGGCAACCGTCTCGTAATATGCAGTGGCAAGGTCGCGTCGGGCTGTTCCACGCGACATCTTGCATGGAGGCTATGAGCAGTACGGTGAAGTATGTCGGGCTGGACGTCCACAAGAGCACGATAGCGGTTGCGGTAGCGGAGGCTGGCAAGCTCGCGGAAGTGCGCGAGCACGGCGAGATCGCTAACA
>PJTO01000066.1_pt1 | contig 163214 bp, 148 predicted proteins | sample 1512101 | NCBI WGS metagenome assembly PJTO01 (sample SAMN08177690, study PRJNA422409) | Soil metagenome, whole genome shotgun sequencing project. | reverse complement strand
TGCTCCATAGGTGTGTGGTAACTCCATGGAATGCTGAAGATGGGCAGCTGGTGCCGGGGCATGCCCCGGCACCAGCTCAGCGCGTCCGACACGTTCGAATTTCCAGACATCTGGTTACACAACTGCCTTAAATAACCATGCTGGGCGTTTACGCGGGTCCCCTCCCAAGGCCCTCGCCCCTTTTTGATCATCCCAAAGATAGCGAACTTTCCAAGCTTGGCGTAGGTCATCATAGTCTTGGAAGTGCCTGCGATGTCCATGTCAATGTAACCGCTCATATAGCGGTTGATGTTGTCGGCGAGGTTGGGGACGGTTGTGCTCTCGATAATATCGAGTGGTAGAAGATGCTGCTCGAACCTACCAATGCCGGGGCGGTGACCTAGGAGATAATCACGCCACACGGTCTCCGCCTCAGCCGCGATACGATCTTCCTCAGCAGTGTAGCTGTGGTCTAAGTTGAGGCCCTTGCAGTGCTTGAGCACGCGCCATGAAATCGAGGTGCAGAACCGCTGAAGCCATGGCCCATATTCAATCTTCATGGTGTTGTTGAGCCAAGGTTCGAATAGTCGGATCGAGAATTCCCGCTCGTCACGCCCGAGCGATTGCTCGCAGGGACCACATAGCCACGGCTTTTTGGGTCCATCTTGAATACGCTTGTTGATATTGTCTGTGCTGCGGATGTGTCCCGTTACCGATCTCTCTCTCAACCATCGAAATACGAACGCGGGTAAGATATGGCTTACCCTTAGATCGGCGTTTTCAAGACAGAGGGCGCAGGACGATATGTGGATAGTTTAACGTGGTTCGTCCCTCGCTCCTATGCCTACGTACAAGATATTCAACATCTAGTTAGAGATGAAAGTTAGGCAGGGAGTGCGCGAAGCAATCGCCTCGGCCGAGCCCACGGCAGCTATTTCACAACCCGGACGTTTCGCTCCCGACCAGCATACTTATTTTCCTACACATCCCCATATGCGATAAATGATCCGGTTCACCCCGGCGTGGCTGTGCCGGGGCTTTGGCTCCAATTCTGGGGGTGAACCCATGTCCGACCATTCAAACTCTTCGTATCCCACGGCTGCCGGGCGGGGGTGGTTTCCGGCTTCTCGGGATATCGGGTTGCCGGGGGAGTCCTTTCCGTGCGGGCAGGGTGGGCGCTTGGCTGAGGGCGATCCCAGCTTTCGCCGGGATGACGAAGAAGGTGGTGCTTCGGCTTGCGATGTCGGGTCGGACGAGGCTCTCAACGAGGGCGCTCCGGGTCGGCAGGGCGCGGCGGAAAGGGTCGGGGAGCGCGAGGGCGATGGCCCTCGCACTTCTCTTTCTTCTTCAACCTTGGATGACTCGCGCTGGTCTCCCGCGCGGAAGGTTCGGTTTCTGCATTATCTGGCCGAGAAGGGCGATGTGCGGGCGGCGGCTGCGCGGGTGGGGATGTCGCGGCAGTCGGCTTATGTGTTGCGGCGGCGGGATACCGCTTTTGCGCTCGGGTGGGAGGCGGCCTTGGGGCTGGCGCGGCGGCATGTCGAGGAAGTGCTGGCGACGCGGGCGCTCGACGGGGTGGAGGAGCCGGTCTTTTACCATGGCGAGCAGGTGGCGGTGCGGCGGCGCTATGACGCGCGGCTGTTGCTGGCGCATCTGGCGCGGCTGGACCGGGCGGCGGAGGGCGGTCTGGCCGAGCGGTTCGATGAAGTGCTGGCGGTGGTCGCGGGGGAGGGGCCGGTGGAGCTGGTGCCGGTTTCGGCGGAGCTGCTGCCTCCGGTGCGGGAGGTTTATGCCGAGGCGGCGGGGGCCTTGCTTCAGGATGAGGCGGACCGGGCGTGGGAGCTGGCCGTGGCGGCGGGCGAGGCGGGGCCGGAGGACGAGCCTGAAGCGCGCGTGGCGGTCTGGCGGGAGGTGGCGGCGCGGGACTGGGACGGCTGGCGTCGGCGCGCGGAGGGCGAGGTCGATGCGGTGGTGGCGGAGGCTTGCGGGGACTTGCCGCCGATGGAGTTCAAGTCGCTGGGCGGGAGGCGCGGGTTTTTGCGCTCTGGACCGTGTAAACCGTGTCAACCTGCTGAGGGCAGGGCCGGTGATTTGCAACTCGGCCGGGAACCCGATGCGGGGTGCGATGTTATCTTGGGTGAAGGTCGGCGCGGTGCTTCCCCCACCCCCTCCGTTACCGCGTCGGCCTTCTCTTTTTCAGAGATTTGCGCGGGTTATTCGTCTTCGGTGAGGACGGCGAGTTCGACTTTTCCGGAGCCCATGCGGGCGATGCCGATTTCCTTCGCGGCGGCCTCGGAGAGGTCGATCACGCGGTTGGAGTGGAACGGGCCGCGGTCGTTGACGCGGACCATGACGGAATCGCCGGTCAGCGCGTTGGTGACGCGCAGCTTGGTGCCGAAGGGCAGCGAGGGATGGGCGGCGGTGAGGTCGTCCGGGTTGAAGCGTTCGCCGCTGGCGGTACGGGCGCCGCGGAGCGAGTGGCCGTAGAAGCTGGCGGTGCCGCCCTTGATCGCTTCGAAATCCTGCTCAAGCGATTGCGGCAGGGCGGCGACGGGCGCGGTGGCTGCGGGCGCGGCGATGATCGCGGCGGGCGCGGGTGCTTCTGCTGCTGTGGGGGCCTTTGCGGGCGCCAGCTTCGACTCGGCGATCGCCGATGAGGCCGGCGCTACCAGCATGGCAGCGGTGGCAAGAGCAAAGCCGATGCGCGCAAGTCGCTGGGCTTTATGCGGTTGGTTGTGCTTCCCCGTCATGGCGAGGAGTCCTACAGGCAGTTCGTCGCTCTGGGGACCCATGCAAAAGCGGCCCGTCGCACTTTGGCAACGGGCCGCCGGATGTCGTTAAGACGTTGAAAGGATTCGGGAGGCCGAATCCGGTGCGCTTACTTCGCGTCGCGCTGGGCGAGCAGGCGGAGTCGCAGGGCGTTCAGCTTGATGAAACCGGCCGCGTCCTTCTGGTCGTAAGCGCCGGCGTCGTCCTCGAAGGTGACGTGGCGTTCGGAGTAGAGCGAGTCCGCCGACTTGCGGCCGACGACCGAGGCGTTGCCCTTGTAGAGCTTGAGGCGAACGGTGCCGTTCACACGCAGCTGCGAGTGGTCGATCGCGGCCTGCAGCATTTCGCGTTCCGGCGCGAACCAGAAGCCGTTGTAGATGAGCTCTGCGTACTTCGGCATCAGCTCGTCCTTGAGGTGCGCGGCGCCGCGGTCGAGCGTGATCTGTTCGATGCCGCGGTGGGCGCGGGCGTAGATCTCGCCGCCCGGCGTCTCGTACATGCCGCGCGACTTCATGCCGACGAAGCGGTTCTCGACGAGGTCGAGGCGGCCGATGCCGTGCTTGCGGCCCAGCTCGTTGAGCGCGGTGAGCAGCGAGGCGGGGCTCATGGCCACGCCGTTGAGCGCGACGCCGTCACCCTTCTCGAAGTCGATGGTGATGTATTCCGGCGCGTCCGGCGCGTCTTCCGGGTTGACCGTGCGCGAGTAGACGTAGTCGGGGGTCTCTTCCCACGGATCTTCCAGAACCTTGCCTTCGGACGAGGTGTGGAGGAGGTTGGCGTCGGTCGAGAACGGGCTTTCGCCGCGCTTGTCCTTGGGGACGGGGATCTGGTGCTGCTCGGCCCAGGCGATGAGCGCGGTGCGGCTGGTCAGGTCCCACTCGCGCCAAGGGGCGATGACCTTGATGTTCGGATCGAGCGCGTAGGCCGAAAGTTCGAAGCGGACCTGGTCGTTGCCCTTGCCGGTGGCGCCGTGCGCGACGGCGTCGGCGCCGGTCTCGTGGGCGATCTCGATCAGGCGCTTGGAGATCAGCGGGCGGGCGATCGAGGTGCCGAGGAGATAGTCGCCTTCGTAGCGGGCATTGGCGCGCATCATCGGGAAGACGAAGTCGCGCACGAATTCCTCGCGCAGGTCGTCGATATAGATGTTCTCGTCCGGCAGGCCCATCAGCTTGGCCTTGGCGCGGGCGGGTTCGAGTTCCTCACCCTGACCGAGGTCGGCGGTGAACGTCACCACTTCGCAGTTGTAGGTGACCTGAAGCCACTTGAGGATGACGCTGGTGTCGAGGCCGCCTGAGTAGGCGAGGACGACCTTTTTGATGCTGTCGGACATGGGCGCGGGCTCCGCAGGAAAGGGCATGGATTCGGGACGCGCGCCTATCAGCACGCGCCCCCTTGCGCAATGAAGGAAAGGTCCGGGAAGGAAAGCGCCGGGCCTATTCGGCCAGCAGCGCCTTTTCCGCGACGCCCATGTAGTCGCGAGTGAGCGGCAGGGCGTGACGGCTGCGAGCGTACTGGATCTGGTAGTTGCACATGCCGCCGCTTTCGAAGGCGGCGGTGGCGCCTGCGAGGTAGAAGATCCACATCCGGTAGAAGCGTTCGTCCATGAGATTGACGATGGCTTCCTTGTTGGCGACGCAGCGCTTGTACCATTCGCGCAAGGTGAGCGCATAGTGGAGGCGCAGGTTCTCGACATCGGTGGCTATCAGGCGGAACTTCTCGCTCGCCGCCACGGTCTCGCTGAGGGCGGGGATGTAGCCGCCGGGGAAGATGTACTTGCGGGTGAAGGCGTCGGTCGAGCCGGGGCCGCCCATGCGGCCGATCGTGTGCAGCAGCATCACGCCGTCGTCGGTGAGCAGGTTGCCGACGGCCTTGAAGAACTGGCCGAACTGGGCCTGCCCGACATGTTCGAACATGCCGACCGAGACGATGCGGTCGAACTTCGCGCCGCGCGCGGCGAGGTCGCGGTAGTCGACGAGTTCGAAGGTGACCTTGTCCGCCACACCGGCCTGTTCCGCGCGCTCGCGGGCGAGGGCGAGCTGTTCCTCGCTGAGGGTGATGCCGAGTACGGAGGCCCCGGCGTGCTTGGCGAGGTAGATCGCCATGCCGCCCCAGCCGCAGCCGATGTCGAGCACTCGCTGGCCCGGTTCGAGCGCCAGCTTGGCGGCGATATGCGCGAGCTTGGCGGTCTGCGCCTGCTCCAGCGTCATATTGGCGGGATCGGGCCAATAGGCGCAGGAATACTGCATGTGCTCGATATCGAGGAACAGGTTATAGAGGTCGTTGCCGATATCGTAGTGGTGGGCGATGTTCTTCTTGGCGCTCGCCGCCTTGTTGATGCCGTCGACGAGCGTGACGACCTTGCCCTTCAGCTTCTTGAACGCGGTATGTTCGTGAAGCTCGCCGCCCTTGTCCCACTTGGCATTGGCGCGGATCAGTTCGACCATCTCCATGATGTCGCCCTGCTCGATGACGAGCTGGCCGTCCATGAAGGCTTCCGCCGCGCCCAGGCGCGGATCGGTGAGAATGCGGCGTTCACCGGCCTTGTCGGTGAAGCGGATGCGGACTTCGGGGAAGCCGGGGGTGGATGTGCCGAAGCGTTTGACGCTGCCATCGGGGCGGACGACCTCCAACACGCCCTGACGGACGCCGCGCTGGAGGAAGTGATCGAGAATTCCCATTACCATCAACCATTTGTGAAGGGGGCTTCGGCCCGGTGCAAGAAGGTTCGCTTGCCCTATGCGCAAGCGATGCGACGGAATCGTTACTGGCGTGCGAGGAAAAGAACGTCGCGCGGCTGCGCGAGGAGATGCTGGCCGGAATCGACGTAGAGCGTTTCGCCGCTTGCCAGCCAGCCTTGCGAGAGGAACAGGGCGGCCGAGGCAACGTCGTCCGGGGTGGTCTTGCGGCCCAGCAGGTTCATGCGGTGCGAGACTTCGGTTTCCGCCTCGGTCTGGTCGTGGCTGGCGAGGATCGCGCCGGGGGCGAGGCCGTAGATCCGGTCGTCCTCGTGGGCGCGCGCCATCGACAGCATCGGGATCGTCGCGGCCAGGGCGTGCTTGCTCATCGTGTAGGAGAAGAAATCCGGGTTCGGATTGAGCAGCTTCTGGTCGGTGACGTGGATCACCCGCCGCCCGCCTTGGGCGCGGGCATGGGCGAGGAAAGCCTGCGCTAGCCGGGCCGGGGTTCCGGCATTGACGCGCATCGCTTTCTCGAACGTCTGCGGATCGAGCGTCTGGGCGGTGTCGAGGTCGAACATCCCCGCGCAGTTCACCAGCACGCGCCAGTCGGGCAGGCGGGCGGCAAGCTCTTCCACCATGGCGGGACCGGCATGCCAGTCGTTCAGCTCGCAGCCGACGATTTCAGATGACGGCAGCTCTGCCACCAGCGCTTCGGCCTGATCCCGCGAATGGCCGTAGTGGATCACGACGTGCCACCCCGCGGCGCCGAACATGCGGGCGATGGCCGCGCCGATCCGCTTGGCACCGCCGGTTACCAGCATGGCTGGCCGCTCGCTCATCGCGTTGCCGCCATGGCGGCAGGTTGACACGGTTTACACGGTCCTGGGAGAAAATTCCCGTCGGCCCTGGCGTCTGGTCCGGTTCGGCAGGTCTGGCGACGCGGCGGGAGAGTTGGGCGAACGATCATTGCCGGGCATAGGAGCACAGACCGGGCCTGTAGGAAAGGCCTCTCCGCATAATCATATACTTCCGTTTAGGGCCTGCATGGATTGAAACCCCACAGGACCCAGGGCGATTATCCCGCGAGCGAGGGCACCGGCTTGGTCGCGGTGCCTGCGCTGCGCAGCCGCGCGGGCATGCCGGTCACGGCCTGGTGACGCAATGCGAAGTCGGCGGCGTAGAAGCGGTGCAGGAAGTCGAACTGATGGGGTGTCGGGCGCCGGTCGGTTTCGTGTCCGCCAGTTTCGCTGCTGCGGTTGAAATCGGGCAAGGTGGAGAGTTCCTCGCGGCCGAGGCGCTTGCCGATCTCGCCGATCTGTTCGTAAGGGATCAGCCGGTCGACCGCCGAACGGCCCTGGGCGTCGAGCACGTACCAGCTTTGGGGCCGGAAGATATGATCGATGCCGAAGGGCGAGCGCGCCTCGGCAAGATGATCGATGGCGTCGTCGATCGTCCGGAATGTGGCGTAACGCTCCCGGAAGGGCGCGGAGACGGTGCGGTGGCGGGTGCCGCCGGTGCGGGCATAGCGGAAGGCGGAAAGGAAGCGGTCGATCGGATCGCGGACGAGCGCGAAGCTGGGCAGGGCCAGCAGGTCGGGCGCGGCTTTGGCGTAGTACCGGATCGAGCAATGCTTCATCTGGGCGCCGTAGAGACGGTCGCAGATCGAGGTCCCGGCATTCTTAGGGACGTGGATGAACAGCAGGCCGCTATCGCGGATCCGGTCGAGGCGGCGCCGCCGCTTGCCATCCAGCCAGGGGCGCAGGCCGTGGCGGGAAAGTCGTTCGGGAATATCGCTGACGAGGCTTACGCCGAAGGCCGATGCGAGGAGGCGGTTGACGCCGGTGGTGCCGGTAGTCCGTTCGAGATCGAGAGCCATGGGCCGAAGGCTTAGGCCTATCCCGTCGCCGGGAGATTTCGAAATATTTCAATCGTGGCAGGTATCGGACGCGCCGCCGCGAGCGGCGGCGCGTCGTGGTTTTCCTTAGATCAGCGGCAGCGGGGGCGGCTGTTGTTGCGGTCGATCGAACGGCCGAGCAGGGCACCGGCGCCCGCACCCAGGATGGTGCCGGTGGCACGATCGCCGCGCGTGTCGATGGCGCGACCAGCCAGGGCACCGGCGACGCCGCCGATCAGCAGGCCGGTGGTGCCGTTCGACTTCTTGCAACGATAGCGGCCGTCGTTGCCGCGCCAGTAGCGGACGCCGTTGTCGGTGCGGTGGTAGCGGCGGCCGTGATCGCGGGCTTCGGCGACTTCGGTGACGGCGAGCGTGGCGGGAACGGTGATAGCGGCCAGCAGGGCTGCGGTGATGGCTTTGCGCATCTGAAAATCCTTCCGAGTTGAATGTCTTGACGACCGGACTCCGCCTTTCCACCGGGCGCCAAAACGGAGGATGAACATTTGCGTCAATTTAACGATACACGCCGAAGCGGGGCCTATCGTAGACGAAAGGTTCCGGTCTTAGCTTGGCAACTTTCCGAAGGGCAGCAGCTTGCGCGCCAGGGTCGCCGCCGTCCTGGCGTCGCCCGCGCGTAGCGACGGAAGGATGGCGAGGGCGCCGCGCTTCATCTGGGCGTCGAGTGGAGTGGGGGTGGGCGCCTTGGCGGCAGCTTCGGCCCAGCGCCGGACCTGGGCGATGTCCGCCGGGTCCTTGCGAATCTGCATGAGAGCGGCGAGGCCCGGATAGAAGGCCCGGTCTCCGCCGAGCGAAACCGCGCGGGTGAGCGCGGTTTCGCCCGTCTGGGTCTTTGCGCCCAGGGCGGTGCGGGCGAGGAAGCCGCCAAGCTGGTCGATCGCGTCGAGATGCCAGCCCGCGATCACCATCTGCGCTTCGGCATCGCGCGGGTTCTGGGCCGCGAGCTTTTCGAAGATGCCGAGCGCGGCGCGGGCGTCCGATCGGCTGCGGGTGAGCTTGGCGCGGTAGCCGATGGCGATTCCGCGCTGGAGTGTCGCTTCGTGGTCGCCGGGGCGGGCGGCCAATATCCTGTCGGACGCGGCGATTGCCTGGCCGATCAGGGCAAGCGCCTTGGCCTTGTCCGGCGCCTGGAAGGCTGCGGCCGTCAGCAATTCGCGCGGCGTGTCCGCCATCGCCGGGGACGAGGAAACGGTATATATCGCGCAGAGGGCGATCAGCGTCGGACGGTACACGCACTCTCCTTGACTGGAAGGAGGCGGCACGATGACCGATGATCGCGGCAGAGGCCAGCCCCTATCGCCCGCTCGATGGCCAAGACTGTGTCGGTGCACACGAATTTGTCGTCGGGAAACGTTGTCTTACAAAACTTATCGCCTTGCCCGCGCATGCAGTGCCTCCGTGCGAGGTCGTGGATTTCGACAAAAAGCGCAGTTTTTCAAGGACTATAGAGCGTTTTTGGATCGCATCCCGCGGTCTGCGGCTCTCCCTTACGTATAATTACGAATGGTGTTGAGAGCGATCTGTTAACTATCCGGATCTATCGGGCCTAAGGGGTTAAACGGGGTTCTTCCGAAATGAAAAGCCAGGGCTTGCGCAGTGTCGCTGCCGGGACGGGGCTGTCGGTGGCGGCGACCCTGCTGTTGCTGCAACTGGCGGCCTGCCTGCCCGGCTTCGCGATGCCGGTGCAATTGCTGGTGCTCGGCGTGGTCGTGGCGCTGGCCGTCTCGGCGCCGGTCTGCATCGTGCTGATGCGCCAGCAACTCAGGATCGCGGCGCTCCATGGCGAACTGGCCCAGGCGTTCAAGCGGCTCGAACGCACGTCCCGCGTCGACGGCATGACCGGGCTGATCAATCGCGATGTCTTCATCGAAATGACGCGCGACGTCATGGCGGATCGCGACGGCTGGCTGATCGTGGCGGACGTGGACCATTTTAAACAGATCAACGACGATTTCGGCCACGGCGTGGGCGACCGTGTGCTGGTCGCGATCGGCAACACGATCCAGCACAACCTGCGCGCCGGAGACTTGTGCGGGCGGCTCGGCGGCGAGGAGTTCGGCCTGTTTCTTCATGCCCGCAGCAGCCGCGAGGCCCATGCCGCTGCCGAGCGCCTGCGCCGGGCGGTGGAGCAACTGGCCGTCTCGACATTCGCCGGGGGTGAGGTTGCGCCCACGCTGAGCCTCGGCGTGGCGGCGACGCGGGGGCTGTCGCTGCCGGAGGCGATGCGGCGGGCCGACGAGGCGCTCTACGATGCCAAGCGGCAGGGGCGGAACCGCACGGTCTCTGCTGCCGATCCTTCCGCCGACAATCATCTGCGGCTGGTGACTTCCGGAAAAGCCTGACGACAAAGAAAACGGCGCGCCATGGACGGATGGCGCGCCGTTTTTTCGTCCTGTCGTGGGTCAGCGCCTCAGCGCCTCAGCGGCACTTCACTTCGCCGCGATCGATCTCCCGACCCAGCAGGCCGCCGGCGACGCCGCCGATGATCGCGCCGAGGGTCTGGTCGCCGCGACCGGCGATCGTGTGCCCGGCCAGTGCCCCGGCACCGGCGCCGATGATCAGGCCGGTGGTGCCGTTGTCGCGCTTGCAATAGTAGCGCCCGTCGTTGCCGCGCCAGACGCGGTCGTTGCGGCCGAGGCGGCGGGGTTCGCGATAGCGGCCGCGATTGTCGTAACGGTTGCGTTCGTACCGGTCCCGGTCCCGGTCGTAGCGGCCGTGGTTGTCATGACGGTCGCGGCGCCAGTCCTGGGCGGCTGCGGGGGTGGCAAGCGGGAGAACCAGGGCGGCCATGGCAAATGCCAAAAGGGTCTTTTTCATCGCGGTGTCCTTCCTGAGAACCTGTTTTCGTGACGGCATAACGAACCGAATGCGCCCTTGCTCCACAACCTCGAATGAACCACGTGAATTGCCTTGGAAGCCGCATGTCGCCTCGACGTCGCAACTGTGCAAAAATAGCGCCAAATGATGGGAATTGAAAGGGAATGCGGATCATGACACTCGATCTTGTCGATGTCTTCGGCTCCGGCCCGCTGACCGGGAATCCGTTGGCGGTCGTGCATGGAGGCGAGGATCTGGATGCGGCGGCCATGCTGCGGATCACGCGCTGGCTGGGCTTTTCGGAGACCACGTTCCTGCTGCCGCCGACCGACCCCGCGGCCGACTACCGGGTGCGGATCTTCTATCCGGCGGGCGAACTGCCATTCGCCGGGCATCCGACGCTGGGCAGCGCCCATGCCTGGCTGGCGGCAGGCGGCACTCCCAAGGCTGCGGGCACAGTGATCCAGGAATGCGGCATCGGTCTCGTCGAAGTGCGGCAGGAGCAGGACATGCTGGCCTTCCGCGCGCCGGACTTGCGCCGCTCGGGTCCGCTGGATGCTGCGGACCGGGCCGAGACGATCCGCCTCTGCGGCGTGGAGGAAAGCGAGGTGATCGCCGCCGTCCATGCCGCCAACGGTCCCGGCTGGAAGCTGCTGCATCTCGCATCCGCCGAAGCGGTCCTCGCCGCCGAACCGGCGCCGCGCGCACCGCTGCACACCGATGTCGCTCTGCTTGGACCCAGCGCGGCCGGCTCTCCGGCGCAGTTCGAAGTGCGCGCTTTCTTCGCCGACCCGGCGGGCCGCATGGTGGAAGACCCGGTGACGGGCAGCCTCAATGCGGCCGTGGCGCAATATCTCTTTGCCGAAGGGCTGGTTCGGGAAAGCTACGTCGCGGCGCAGGGGCGCAAGGTCGGTGCGGACGGGTTGGTCCACTGCCGACAGGAGGCCGACGGCTCGATCTGGGTTGCGGGCCGGGTCGAGACGGTCTCGGCAGGCGGGGCGCTGCCGGGACCGTTCTGACCCGCGCGTCAGTCCGGCTTCTTGGGCAGGGCGATTTCGGCACTGCCGGTGCACATCGTCTTGCCGTTCTGGTTGGTCATCAGGTGCTTGACGTGGACGAGGTGCCGGCCATCCTCGTCCACCGATTTCCCGGTGACTTCGGCGGTCTGGATCGTCACGTCGCCGGTCAGCGCCGGGCCGCGGTAATGGGCGATGGAGTGGACGACCATGCCGTGCTCGCCCGCCCAGCCCGAGAGGAAGTCCGTGACCCATGAACCCATCGAGGCGCCGTAGCCATAGCCACGCGGCATGCCGATGCGGCGCGCGTATTTGGGGAACAGGTGCCCGCGCGAGGGACCGTAATAGGCGCCGTCGGTAAGGGAGGGGTTCACCCGCATCATGTCGGGATCGTTCTCGTAGCCGGCCATTTCGCGGGTGAAGCCCAGCGCTTCGAGGTCGTTCTTGCGCAAGTCCATCGTCCCCCAGGTGTTGACGATGTAGGCGCGCCATTCGGTGGCGAAGCTGGCGATCGAGTGCGGTCCGAACACACGCTCGGGAAGCTGGTCGCCCACGGTGACGTCATCCCACCAGCGTTCCTTGTGGCCAAGGTCGTGGAGCATCCGCACCCAGGCGAACTTGCGGTCTTCCAGCGCGGCGATTGCCTCGTCGGTCCATTCCGGTTCGTCGAATTCCTCGGCCTTGACGGAATCGCCGCCGGCATGGGCGAGGTAGCGGATGGCAGTGGAGCGCTGCCTTGCGATCGGTTCGCCCTTCTGGTTCGCGTAATTGTTGTCGCCGCGCTGGAAGCAGGTGGGGCCGAAACCGGTTTCCTTCACGGCGTAGTCGAAGGGGATGCGGGTGTTCGTCACCACGTCGCCCGCCTCGATGCGCGGGCCATGGAACCACCATTCGTCGCCGCCAAACAGCAAGTGCGAGTTCGGGATGCAGCCTACGCAGGCAGGCGCGGCGCCGTGGCCGTCGTCGGTGGCGATGGCGAAGCTCTGCGGGGCGACGAGACGGCCCCAGCGGCTCTTCTCGAACGTGGCCGGGTCGAAATGCAGCAGGTTGGCATAATGCATGGCATGGACCCAGCGCCGGATGTCGTTGTTGGCGACGGGTTCGCGCAAGGGCGAGAAGTCCATGGTCTTGCCGAGGTATTGGTCGATATCGGTGAAGTCGATCGTTGCGGTGCTCATCGTCTGGAGGTTCCTGAAAGGGGAGGGCCGAAAGGTCAGGTGGTGCGGATGCCGGTGGCGTCTTCGGCCCTGAAAACCGGAATCTCCGTGTCGGCCTTCATCAGCACCAGCGGCAGCACCCGTTCGGTCGAGACCTGATAGGCGGCGTAGAAGGGGTGGCAGTCGATGAAGAAGTCCCAGACTTTCTGCCGTTCCGCGCCCTCGGGTTCGCGCCAGGTGCCCTTGAAGGCCTGGGTGGCGATCTGGAATTCCACCTCGGGATTGTCGACGAGGTTGAGATACCATTGCGGATGGGTGTCGGCGCCGCCCTTGGAACCGCAGATCGCCACTTCGCCGCCGATATCGGCGTAGCAGAGCGGGGTGATGAAGGTCTTGCCGCTCTTGCGCCCGGTATATCTGAGCAGACAGTGCGTCGCGAACCTGCGGCCGCCGACGGGCGTGATGTCCATGATGTGGCCCTGCGCGCCGCCGGATCCGAGGTACATGTCGCGGTGCTCGGTAACCCAGTCGCGCCGGACGGCACTGATCGCCGCTGCCGTTTCGTCGCTCATGACGCGTTCCCTCTCCTGATGTCGGCGGGAGGATCGCGAATGGCGCAGCCGTGGTCCAGCGGTGATGGACCGGCAGCGGCAGGTATCACCGGGGCGTAGTTCTCGCCCCGGTGGCCAGGGTCAGGCGTTGACCTGGCGGATCAGCGGCGCCTGATTGCGCCAGGAGTCCATCCAGTCGAGCACGTCGTCATAGGGCATCGGCCTGCAAATGCCGTAGCCTTGCCCCGCATTGCAGCCCAGCGAGACCAGCAGTTCCTGCGTTTCCGGATTCTCGACACCCTCAGCCACCAGCGGGATGCCGAGGCTTTCGCAGAGCACCACGAGGCTGTTGACCAGCGACTGGTCGAAGCGGCTCTCGGTAAAGCGCGAGATGAACGAGCGGTCGATCTTGATCTCGCTGATCGCGAAATCGCGCAAGTAGCCGAACGAGGTGAAGCCCGCGCCGGAGTCGTCGATGGAAAGCGGGATCCTGTGTTCGTGCAGCCGCTCGATCACCCGCTTGGCCTGGGAGGGATTGGTGATGAGCGCGGTCTCGGTGAGTTCCAGCGTCACCCGCTCGGGGGCGATGCGGTGACATTCGATCAGTTCGACCACGCTGTCCACGAAAGTCGGCCGTTCCAGCATGCGGGCCGAGACGTTGATGGCGATGGCGGCGCCGTCCACTTTGTCCTGGATCCGCGCGAACTGGGCGAGCACGGTATCGAGGCACTGGTTGGTGAAGGTCTCCAGCAAGGGTGATTGCTCGACCGTGCGGATGAGCTGGTCGGCGGGGATATTGCCGCTGCGCGGATGGCGCCAGCGGACCAGCGCCTCGAAGCCGAGCACGCGCCCGTCGCGCAAATCGACCTTGGGCTGCCAGTGCCATTCGAGCGCATCGTGGGCAATGGCCTGGTCGATTTCCTCCAGCATGTCCTTGGGGTCGAAGGCTGGCGCGGCGGGAAGATTGTCCCGGCTGGCCACCAGCTTGTCGAGCCCGCGCTTGGCCGCATACATCGCGTCGTCGGCGGCGGAGAGCAGGCCGGTCGGCGCATAGCCGCGCTGCGGGCACATGGCGATGCCGATCGAGGCGCCGACATGGAGGATGCGGTTCTCGTGGACGATCGGCTGCTCGATCACCCGCGCCAGCTTGCCTGCGAGGCCGGTCGCGGTCTCATAGTCCGGCACCTCCTGAAGCAGCAGGGCGAACTCGTCGCCGCCGAGCCGCGCGACGGTATCGACTTCGCGCAAGTGACCGCGCAACCGCCGGGCGATCGTGGTGAGCACGACATCGCCTGCGGCATGACCGAAGCTGTCGTTGATCTCCTTGAAGCGGTCGAGGTCGATCATCATCACCGCGAAGGAATTGCCGTTGCGGCGGGCGCAGGCCTGGCCGAGGCGGTCGAACAGCAGGGTGCGGTTGGGCAGGTCGGTCAGCGGATCGTGGAGGCTGCGGTGGGTCAGTTCCTCTTCGGTGCGCCGCAGGTCCTGCCGGTACTTGCGCCAGGCGATGCCTTCCTCGACCGAGGCGGCGACCCGCTCGGGCGAAAGCGCGCGCTTGGTCAGGTATTCGGTCATCCCCGCCTTGATCGAATCCGCCGCGACCTGCTCGTCGACATTGCCGGTGACGGCGATGATCGGGCAGTCCTGGTCGACTTCGGCGCGGATCGTCGGCACCAGATCGCGACCGTCGCCGTCGGACAGGCCGAAATCGAGGAAGACGATATCGAGCGCGGGTTCGGCATGGCGGATGATCTGGAGCGCCTCGGCCTGCGAACTGGCCTCGATCACGTTGATCGCGCGCGGCCCGCGCTGGAGCATGCGGATCAGGCGTTCCCGATCGACATCGTCGTCGTCCACCACGAGGGCCTGGATTTCGGTCTTGCCTTTGTAGTTGTAATCCATCGTCTCGGGTTCCTCGACTGGGCGCGGCGGGATCACGAATGCGCGATCGCGGGCAGGTTCTGCGTGGTGGCGTACTTGGTGATGAACTGGGCGAGCTGGGCGAACTGCGGCCCGACCGCCGACTTCACCATGTATCCGGCGACATGTTCGTCGTAGGCGCGCGAGCGGTCCTGATCGCGCGAGCTGGTGCTGAGGATGAACACGACCGTGCCTTTCAGTTCGGCGTCGGCACGCAGTTCCTCCAGGAACTGGAAACCGTCCATGTTCGGCATGTTGAGATCGAGCAGGACGATCACCGGGGTGACGACCTGCTTGCCGGGGTGCTTTCCGCGCAGGATGTCCAGCGCCTCGCGGCCGTCTCCGGCGGTCTGGCTGCGGCAGGGGACGCCGTGGCGCCTGAAGCTGCGCAGCACGCCTTCGAGGGCGACGTCGTCGTCGTCGACCACCAGCACGGTGCAGTCGAACGGGGCGGTTTCGCCGTCAGTCATCCTCGTTCTCCTTCAGCAGGATGCGGGGCCAGTGAATCTCGAACGAGGCACCGCCAAGCGCGCCCGGCGACTGCACCGTCACCATGCCGCCGTGGGCGTTGATCATGCGGCGGGTGAAGGCGAGGCCGACGCCGTCGCCGCTGGTGCCGGGCGAGGCGCGGTGGAACAGCTTGAAGATGCGGTCCTCGTTGCCGGGCGTCACGCCCTTGCCGTCGTCGTCCACGGTGAAGACCGAGAAGCGCCCTTCCTCGCGCATGGCGACGCGGATGCGGCCTGATCGCCCGCCATGGTGCTTCACCGCATTGCCGATGAGATTGCGCAATGACGTCGCCAGCGGCGCGCGGGGGGCGGTGATATCGCCGCCCCGGATGTCGATCTCGACCGCGAAACTGTCCGGGACGAGGGCGAGGCTCAGCGCCTCGTCGACGAGATCGGCGGGAGAGAGGGTCTCGGTATGGCGGTCGCGCACCCCGGCGCGAGCATAGTCGAGGAGGTCGTCGATCATCTGCTCGGCGCGGGCGATGCGCAAAGCGATGCGGTCGAAATTGTGGCGGACGTCTTCGCTGAGGTCGATTCCGCTCAGGTCCTCGCGGATCCACGTCACGAGATCGGCGATGCCCCGCAGCGGCGAGCGCAGATCGTGGCTGGCGACGTAGGTGAATTCCTCCAGCTGGGCATTGGTCTGCTGGAGCGCTGTTTCGCCCCGCTTGCGCGAGGATATGTCGCTGACGATCGCCATGAACATCGGCTGGGCGCCGTTTTCGAGCCGGGTCAGCGCGATCTCGACGGGGATTTCCTGGCCGGAACGGTGCAGCCCGGTCAGGTCGCGGCCCGATCCCATCATCCGCGAGCTCGGAGCGGCGACGTAGCCTTCGACATGCTGGAGATGGCCCTCGCGGTAGCGCGGCGGCAGCAGCATCTCCAGCGGCTGGCCGACCAGTTCCTCGCGCGGGTAGCCGAATTCGGCGGCGAGGGCGGAATTGACCTGGACGATGCGCTGGCGGGTATCGACGACGAGCGCGCCGAGCGGCAGGTTCTCGAAGATCTGGGTGAAGCGCTTTTCGGCGACGGTCTGCCGCGTCAGGCTCTGGAACCAGAGGATCGCGCGCTTGTCGAACTCGCCGGGGGAGGAGGTCAGCGTCAGTTCGACGGTCTGCTCGATGCCTTCCAGCGCCCTGATCGTGACCACGCGGGTCCAGGAGGGGCGGGCTTCCGCCGGGGCGGCGAAGAACACTTCCAGCATCTGCTGGAGAAGCTCGGCATCGCTTTGCGAAAGCCAGACGAAGGCGAGAGTAAGGCGCAGGGCGGCCGGGTCCGGCTCTCCCAGCAATGCGGCCAGCGCCGGATTCGCCCAGGAGATCACGCCCGCCTCGTCGATGATCATCGCGCCGATCGGGGCATGGGTCAGTGCGACATGGACATCGGCCTGATTTTGAAACGCTACCGTCACGACAACTCCCTTTGCAGCGTAAGGACCGGCCTCCCGGAAAGGGCGGCGGCGTTACCATGCGACCGGGAAGTCGTGCGCATTCATGAGCGACGCGGCGATCGGCCTTCCGCGTACAGGTCTAGGGAGCAGCCGTTTGCGGCTGACGAAGGAGGCTTTCCGGTTTTGCCCTTAGTTTTTGGGAAAAGCCGTCATGCGAATGAGGGAGGCGACGGGGGTGGTTATGGGAGCGTGGGCGGGCTGGGGTGAGGCGGGGTGGCAGGAGCCCCCCCTGTCCCTCAAACGCTGACGAACTTCCCCGCCTCGCGGTCCTTGCGCACCTTGAGGCCGTTGAAGACCGAGCCGTTCATCGTGATCCACACGCCTTCGGGCGCGGACTGGCAGCAGGCGAAGGCCATGCCGAGATTGAAGGTCGCATCGCTCTCGGCGAAGCGGGCCGGGGCGAGGGCACCGGTCAGCACCGTGGTCTTGCCCGGCACGTCGGCGAGGACCTTGGCGGTCTCGGTCATCGTATCGGTGCCGTGGGTGATGACGACATGGGCTTCCGGCGCCGCTGCTACGATCGCGCGAATCGCGGCGCGGTCCTCGTCGGTCAGTTCCAGGCTGTCCTTGCGCATCAGTTCGACCACGCGCACCGGATGGGCGACGCGGGCAACCTTGAGCAGCTTCTCGATCACGCTCTCGGCGATCTGGTATTCGCTGAGGGCGTCGAAATACTGCTTGTCGAACGTACCGCCGGTGGTGACGACGAGGATCGGAGAGAGTGCAGGGGCCTTGTCCATGCGCGCCATTTCCTCTCCCGATCGTGTCAGGTCAAGCCATTCCGGCCTGTCACGCCATTTGCGGACAGGGGCGGCGCGGCCAGTCGATCAGGCCGATAAGGTTGTCCACGAAGGCCTCGCGCTCCTTCAGGGTGGGGCGCTTCGGCCGCATGAGGATGTCCGAACGGTAGCCGACTATCGCTGCAACCGTCACAAGCGTCAGGCGCTCGGCTTCTTCCCGCGTGAAATGGGTCGCGTAGAATTCGGTGATGCAACTGCGGAAACGCCATGGTCCCCGCTCGTAGAACATCTCGTTGATCTCGGGGAATCGCTCGCCTTCGCTCAACACGAGGCGGAACAGTTGCACCGAGTTCTCGCGCAGCAGGCAGTCGAGGAAGCGGAGACACGCCCGCCGCAGGGCTGGGAACGAGAATGCCTGCCCGGTGAGCACTTCGTTCACCTCCTGCGCAAACGCGTCCACCTTGTTGTCCACCACGGCGGCGAAAAGCTCTTCCTTCGAGCTGAAGTGCGCCCAGAGCGTCGCTTTCGAGCCGCCCAGTTCGTCGGCGATGGAAGACATCGTGGTGGCGGCATAGCCGCGTTCGAAGAAGGATTTCGTCGCGACCTCCACGATCGCCGCGCGCTTCTTCGCCTTGTTGAGTTCTCTCTTACCCGGATTTTCTGTCATAGTGGTACTGGCTAGTACACTTTTCGATTGACAGGCGCAAGTCGGACTCCGATAAAAACTGTACCGATGAGTACGATAACTATCCCCCGAGTCGCGGCAGCTTCGATGCTCGCCGTAGGCCTTTCGCTGTCCGCCTGCGCTGTGCCCGACCTCGGGCCGAAGCCGCAGATGCGGGCTCCCGCAACCCTGGACAGCGCCCAATCCCTGAGCGCCACGTCCGATGCCGCATGGCCGCAGCAGCAGTGGTGGACCGCTTATGGCGACGCCCAGCTCGATGCCCTCGTGGCCGAGGCGCTGGCCAATTCGCCCGATGTCGCCGAAGCGCAGGCCCGTATCCTGCAGGCGCGCGGCGCCGCGCTGGTCGCCGGGGCCTCGACCCTGCCGACGGTGGGCGGGCAGGGTTCCGCCGGTGGCAGGAAGCAGAGCTACAACAACGGCATTCCGGCCAATTTCGTGCCGAAGGGCTGGAAGAGCACCGGCGATCTCGCGCTTTCCGGCGATTTCGACCTCGATCTCTGGGGCAAGTATCGCAAGATGCTGGCCGCCGCGACGTCCGAGCAGCAGGCTGCCGAAGCCGATGCCCGCCAGGCCGAGCTGATGATCTCCTCGAACGTGGTCTCCTCCTATTTCGACCTTGCCCGCCTCGTGGCGCGCGGCGAGGCGCTAAAGGATGCGGTCTCGGCGCGCGAGGCGATGGTCACGCTCAGCGACCAGCGCAGCCGGCAGGGCCTCGACAGCGAACTGCCGCTGCGCCAGTCGGAATCGCTGGCCGCCTCGGCCCGCGCCCAGCTTTCGGCCAATAGCGAGCAGATCCTGCTGCGCCGCCATGCGCTTGCCGCGCTGCTCGGCGCCGGACCGGATCGCGGTCTCGCGATCGCGCCCAGCTCCATCGCCAGCCTGCCGGTCACCCCGGTTCCCGCCGATGCCGGGATCGGTCTCGTCGGTCGCCGCCCGGATATCGTCGCCGCGCGTCTGCGCGCCGAGGGGGCGGGCAAGCGGATCGATGCCGCCAAGGCCGCGTTCCTGCCCGATATCTCGATCAGCGGGCTGTTCGGCCTCCAGTCGCTCGGCCTCTCGAACCTGTTCAAGAGCGGGTCCACTTATGGAAATGCCGGCGGAGCGATCAGCCTGCCGATCTTCCAGGGCGGCCGCCTCAAGGGCGAGTACACCAAGACGCGCGGTGCCTACGATCTTGCCGTGGCGGACTACAATGCCACGGTGATCGGCGCGCTTCAGGACGTGGCCGACGCGCTCGCCACCCGCAATGCGGCGGCCGAGCAGGAACAGGCTTCCGCCGACGCGCAGGACAAGTCGGCCCGCGCCTACGACATCGCGATGAAGCGCTACAAGGGCGGCCTCGCCAATTACCTCGACGCGCTGAGCGCCGAGACCACCGCGCTCGATGCGCGGCAGGCCGCCGTCGATGCCCATTTCCGGACCCTTGCCAGCGAAGTCGCGCTCAAGCGCGCGCTGGGCGGCGGTTACGAAGACAATTCAAGCAAGAAGGCTCCCGAGTGATGAGTGACGAACAGACAAACGAGCAAGGCTCCGGGAGCGTGCTTGGCAAGAACAGGCGCAAGCCGATGCTGATCGGCCTCGCGGTCGGCGTGGCGGCGGTAGGCCTGCTCTATTTCGCTTATGACACTTTCATCGGCAGCCGCTCGGTCTCGACCGACAATGCCTATGTCGGCGGCGACAATGCGCAAGTGACGCCGCTGACCTCGGGCCGCGTGGTGGAAGTGCTGGTCACCGACACCCAGCCCGTCCGCAAGGGCCAGCTGCTGTTCCGCATCGAGGACTCCGACCAGCGCATCGCGCTGGCGCAGGCCGAAGCCGAACTCGCCGCCGCGCAGCGCCGTTACGGCCAGTCGCTCGCGCAGAACCGGGCGCTCGGCGCCTCGGCGGACGCCAGCGATGCGCAGATCAACTCGGCCAAGGCCAGCGTGGCTTCGGCCGAGGCGACCCTGACCAAGGCCAAGACCGACTTCGCGCGCCGCAAGGCGCTCGTCGGCAGCGGCGCCGTTTCCGGCGACGAACTGACCAGCGCCCAACAGCAGCTCGCCTCGGCGCAGGCCTCGGCCAGCGAGGCGCGCGCGATGCTCGCCCAGATGCAGGCCGCCGCCGTCAGCGCCCGCCGCCAAGAAGACGCTGCCGTCGCCCTGACCAAGGGCACTTCGGACACGACCGCACCGGAAATCCGCCAGGCCCAGGCCAAGCTCGACCAGGCGAAGCTCGATCTCGAACGCACCGTGGTGCGCGCGCCGATCGACGGCGTGGTCGCCAAGCGCGCCATCCAGGTCGGTCAGAAGGTCCAGGCGGGCGGCGTGGCGATGACCGTGGTTCCGGTCGGCCATCTCTATGTCGATGCCAACTTCAAGGAAACGCAGCTCGGCAAGGTCCGTCCGGGCCAGAAGGCGACGCTGAAGTCCGACTTCTACGGCGGCGACGTGACCTATCACGGCAAGGTCGTCGGCTTCTCGGGCGGCACTGGCGCGGCCTTCTCGCTGATCCCGGCGCAGAACGCGACGGGTAACTGGATCAAGGTGGTCCAGCGCCTGCCGGTGCGCATCGAACTCGATCCCAAGGAGCTTCAGGAGCACCCGCTGCGCATCGGTCTCTCGATGGATGCCGAGATCGAACTGACGGACGCCGACTGATGGCCGGCGCAGCCACTGCGCCCGCAGCCGGAAACGCGAACGGAGGCGCCGCAACCGGCGAAACCACGTTTACGGGTGCGAAGCTGCTCATCGCCGGTTTCCTGCTGGCGATGGCCAACTTCGTCGTCGTGCTCGACATGACGATCGCCAACGTCTCGATCCCGCACATTTCGGGCGGATTGGGCGTCTCGGTGTCCAACGGCACCTGGGCGATCACCTCCTACGCAGTGGCCGAGGCGATCTGCGTGCCGCTGACCGGCTGGCTCGCGGGGCGCTTCGGCAGCCTGCGCGTGTTCCTGCTCTCGCTGATCGGCTTCGGCGTGTTTTCCGCGCTCTGCGGGATCGCCCATACTTTCGGACTGCTGGTGCTGTTCCGTCTGGGGCAGGGGTTCTGCGGCGGTCCGCTGATGCCGCTGACGCAGACGCTGCTGCTGCGCATCTTCCCCAAGCACATGCACCCGCGCGCCATGGCCATGTGGGCGATGACCGTCGTCACCGCGCCGATCGCGGGTCCGATCGTCGGCGGCTACATCTCTGACAACTGGTCGTGGGAATGGATATTCTTCATCAACGTGCCGATCGTGGCGCTGGTCTTCTTCGGCCTCTTCACGATCCTTCGCGGGGTGGAGACGCCGACGCGAAAGCTGCCGATCGACGTCGTGGGTCTCGGACTGCTGATCGCCTGGGTCGCCGCGTTCCAGATGATGCTGGATCTCGGCCGCGAACACGACTGGTTCGGTTCGCCCTTCATCGTCGCCCTGGCGGTGATCGCGGTGATCTTCTTCATCGCCTTCGTGATATGGGAGCTGACCGACGATCATCCGGTGGTGGACCTCAAGGTCTTCCGGCATCGGGGATTCTCGGCGGCGACGTTCTCGCTGACGATCGCTTTCGGCACATATTTCGCCTCGGTCGTGGTGATCCCGCAGTGGCTCCAGACCTCGATGGGCTACACCGCGACCCAGGCTGGCGAGGCCATGGCCTTCTCCGGCGTGCTGGCGGTCTTCGCCTCGCCCTTCGTGCCCAAGCTGATGCAGCGCTTCGATCCCCGCATGCTGGTGTTCATCGGCATTTCGTGGATCGGCGTGGTGGCACTCTTCCGGACGAGCTGGTCCACCGACGTGCCGTTCTGGACGATCGCCTGGCCGCAGCTGGTGCAGGGCGTGGGCGTCTCGCTGTTCATGGTGCCGCTCACGACGATCAGCCTAGCCTCCGTCCGGCCCGACGAGACGGCAGGCGCGGCGGGCATCGCCAACTTCGGTCGCACACTGGCCAGCGCTATCGCCACGGCGCTGGTGACGACCACCTGGGAGGACAAATCCCGCGCCAACGGAGCGGACATGGCCGCCACGATGAACAACCCGCAGCAGACCATGGACCAGATGCAGGCTGCCGGCTTCTCGATGGAGCAGGCGCGCCAGACGCTGGCCAATCTGGTCAACGCGCAAGGAACCGCGCTCGGCACCGTGCACATTTTTGCGCTCTGCGCGATCCTGCTGTTCATTGCCGCGTGCACTATCTGGATTGCCCCGCGTCCCCCGCGCGGTGCGAAGCCGGCGTCAGGAGGGCACTGATCCCCAGGACTCCTCCCCAGGGTTCCTGAACGTCCTGCCTGACGCCAAGCGAGCCGCCGATGCCATCTCCTCCTCCGGCATCGGCGGCTTTTGCTTGTTCAGGAGAAGCTGCGCCGCACGAGGCGCGGCAGTACGGCCACCTGCGCGCAGGCCCGCATCACGAAGAACAGGGTGAAGGCGGCCCAGAGGCCGTGATTGCCCCAGGGATGCAACGCCCAAAGCAAGAGGGCGTAGACCGCCATCGCCGCCAGCATCGTCCCCATCATCGCCCGCGTCCATCCGGCGCCGACGAACACGCCGTCGAGCACATAGGCCGAGACGCCGAGCAGGGGGAGCAGCACCAGCCAGGGCGCATAAGTGGCGGTGGCGGCGATGACCTCGGGCGCGGTGGTGAAGGCCGCTGCGAGCATGCGCCCGCCCAGCGCATAGCCGAGCGTCAGGATCAGCCCCATCGCCGCGCCCCACAGCAGCGCCGAGCGGACCGTTGCGGTGAAGCGGCTGCGGTCGCGGGCGCCGAGGGCTTCGCCGCAGAGAACTTGCGCGGCACTTTCGAAACCGTCGAGCAGCAGCGTCGCCAGCATGAACAGCTGGAACAGGATGCCGTTCGCCGCCAGCGAGACCGGCCCGGCCTGCGCGCCGGTGCGGGCGAAGGCGAGCAGTGCGGCGGTCAGCAGCAAGGTGCGCAGGAACAGATCGCGGTTGAGCGCGAAGAGGCGGGCGAGTTCGCGGCGCCGCCAGGTCGCCCGCTGTCGCACCGAGGTGAAAGCGGCGCGGGCCTCCGGCCGGCGGAGCACGAGGGCGGCCAGCACCAGGAACTTGAACAGCTCGGAGGAGAAGGTCGCCGTCGCCACCCCGGTCACGCCCCATTGCACCGCGAGCACGAGGAACAGGTCCAGCGCGATGTGCACGATATTGGCTACAACTTCGACCACCAGCACATGGCGGACGAGGCGCTGGCCGATCAGCCAGCCCACCAGCACGCAGTTGCCCAGCCACAGCGGCCCGGCCCAGTAACGGATGGCGATGTAGTGCCGGGCGCTCTCGCGGACCGCGCCTTTCGCTTCCAGCAGGTCCAGCCCGAACGGGATCGCCAGCGGCATCAGGCAGAGCAGCACTGCGCCGATGCCCAGCGCCACCGCCATGGCCCGCGCCAGGGTCTCGCCTTGCGCGCTGCGGTCGCCGCGTCCGGCACTCTGGGCGGTCAGCGCGACGGTGCTGGTGCGCAGGAAGTTGAACACGTTGAGCAGGCCCATCATGTACTTCGCGCCCAGTTCGACCGCGCCTTGCGCCGGGGCATCGCCGAGGCGCCCGATCGCCCACATGTCGGCCAGTCCGAACAGTGCGGTGGCGACATTGGTCAGCATCGCGGGAAGGGCGATCGACCAGAGCAGGCGGGTCTGGCTTCGGGCGGGCTGGATGAGGTGCTCGGTCAAGGTCGTTCGCGATTAGCGCAGGCTCTTGAGTGGGGCAATCGACGGGCGGGCATGGGGCGAATCGTCCAATCGACTCGGCGGAGGACACGCGTCAGAGTGATTCGATTTTCCCTGAATCTTCGCTTCGGAACGCTTTCAGATTCATGCTGCAACTGCGAACGTCGTTCACGGGCATGCAACATAACGAGAGCGCCCCGGCCCGCTTTGTGCGGGCCGGGGCGCTAAAAAAGTAGTCTGTAGAAGATGTTGCACCTGCGAAGATTCGGCGCGCCGGAAAGAAATTAACTTCCTTCCCGGCGCGCTCTCTCCCAACGCCGGTAAAGCCGCAAGCGACCTTTCGCCAATTACTCTGCAACAATTTCGTCAGATCGCAAAGCGGAATTGCAGGCACCGGAGTCGATTGTTCATTCGTGATGCATGAAGGCTACCAGACCAGTGGCACCGCTTCCGGTCCGATCACGCCGCCGGGGCGGTACTCGATGCGGGTGCCCGGCTGGAGGTCGAAGTTCGGCACCCGCTTGAGCCATTCCTGAAGCGCGATCTTCACTTCGAGACGGGCGAGGTGCCCCCCCATGCAGCTGTGTACGCCCACGGTGAAAGCCAGGATCGTCTTGCGCGGGCGGTCGAAGTCCACCGTCATCGGATCGGGAAAGACCTCGGGGTCGAAGTTGCAGGCAGGCAGGATGAAGGTGACGCGGTCCCCCTTTTTCATCTGCACCCCGCGCATTTCGTAGTCCTGATCGAGCACACGGCCGGAGAACGTCACCGACCAGCGGCGCAGCAGTTCCTCGACGATCCGGTCGATATCCTCGGGCCGATCGATGATCTCCTGCCGCTGCTCCGGGTTCTGCGCCAGCCAGAGCCAGATGTTGTTGAGCGTGGCGAAGACGGTGTCGAGACCGCCGATGAACAGGAAGCAGACGAAGCCGAAGATCTCCTTGTCGGAAAGCGGCACGCCGTCAGGCTCGGCATGGGCGATCAGGCTGACGACACCGTCGTCCGGGTTTGCCTTCTTTTCGGCGATGGCTTCCTTGAGATAGGCGGTGATCTTGGCCATGGCCTGGCCCATGATCGCGCGGTCGTTGGAATGGAGCAGTTCCATCGCCCATTCCACGAAAGTGTCGCGCATGGCTTGCGGCAGGCCCATGATGTCGAGGAAGACCGAGACCGGCAGCGGCCGCCCGAAGTCCTCGGTAAACTCGCACGTGCCGCCCGCGGCCACTTTGGCCTCGATCGCGTCGATCAGGTCGTTGGAGCGCTGGCGGATCAGCCCTTCCAGCTTGAGCACGCCCTTGGGGCTGAACACCGGGTCGACGATATTGCGGTACTTGCGGTGGTGCGGCGGGTCGATCTCGATCGGGATGAAGTAGAAATAGTCGTTCGGATCGCGCGGGAAGGGGGTGGCGCCCTCGTTCGAGAAGATGTCCGGATGGCGCAGGCCGAACAGGGCGTCCTCATGCTTGGTGAGGTGCCACATGTTCCCCATCGGGCTGACGTCGTAATAGATCGGCGGCTGCTTGTGATGGAGCGCGGCCATGAAATCGTGGGGGGCGGCCAGAAAATCCGGGCCGACGGTCAGGCCGGACTGGCGGACAAGCTCGGCCGGGACATGGTCGGGGATCTGGTCCATGCCGACATGGCGCGGGAGGTTCGGCGGAACCGGATTGGCGGCGTCGATGGGCATGGCTTTCTTCCTTTCCGGCGGATCAGAACTGATGTTCGGGCATGTGGATGACAAGCCCGTCGAGCGCCGCGGTCATCTCGATCTGGCAGCAGAGACGGCTGCCGGGCTTGAGTTGCGCCGCCACCGCTTCCAGAAGTTCCTCCTCGGCCTGCGAGGAAGGGCCGCCGACCGTCTCCACCCAGTCCTCGTCGACGTAGCAGTGGCAGGTGGCGCAGGAGAGGCCGCCGCCGCATTCGCCGGTTATGCCGTCGATCCCGTTGTAGACGGCGCCGTGCATGACATTGTCGCCGAGTCCCACCTCGACGGCGGACGCGCGCCCTTCGTGATCGACGTAAGTGACCTTGGGCATCGAACTCTCCCTTCGACTGTTGTCGCGCTTCTGAGAACGCTGTTCTCAAAATGTCTAACGCGGACATCGGCAGCGAGTCAATGGGAGGCTGGACCGGGCGCGTCGGAGAGCCTAGTCCTTGATCGATGGCCACCCAGCGTCCGACTTCCGCTCCCCCCGCCGCTCCCTTTGCCGCCCCTTTCGCTGCGTCCGACGACGGCGAGAACGACCGCAGCCGACTGCTGATCGAAGCGGCGCACGACCTGCTCGACGAGGCTGGTCTGGAAGGGTTGACGATCCGCGCGGTGCTGGCGCGCACCGGCCTTGCGCGCCGCGCCTTCTACGAGCGGTTCCAGGGTAAGGACGATCTCGTGCTGGCGGTCTTCGATTCCTCGTTGCGATCGGCCGCGCTGCGGTTCGGCGAGATGACGCGGCAGGTGGCCAGCCCGACCGAAGCACTGAGGCTCATCGTTTCCGGCATTGTCGTCGGCCAGCTCGGCCATGGCCAGAACGGCGGGATGGAAGGCGGCGCCCATCTGCGCAGCGCCGCGCTCAGCCGCGAGCACCTGCGGCTCGCCCAGTCCCGTCCCGCCGAGCTACAGGCCGCGCTCCAGCCTCTGCTCGATCTCATGGCCGGGCTGGTCGCGGCGGGGATCGGGAATGGCGAATTCCGTCCGGCCGAGCCGCACTTACAGGCGCGGCTGATCTACAACCTGGTTTCGACCACGGTGCACACCGTCCTGCTCCAGGAAGAAGGCGGCGCTCCCGATCTCTCCGAGCGCGAGGCCCTGGCCGCGGCGATCTGGGATTTTTGCAGGCGGGCGATCGTCGCCTGAAGGATCACAGTGGGGCGATCCGTTCCAGCATCCCTTCGATGTCCGCCGGGCGCGCAAGATCGGTTCCGGCGCGCAGGACGGCGGCGGAACCGGCGGCCATGCCGCGGCGGAAGGCTTCCAGTTCGCTGTCGCCCCGGCACAGCGCATGGACCATCGCGGCGACGAAGCTGTCGCCAGCGCCCACCGCACTGGCGGCGTCGATCTTGAGTGCGGGCAGGAACACCGGCCCTTCGGTGCGGGCGAGCACAGCGCCTTCATGGCCCATCGTCACCGCGACCAGCCGGGCCTTGCCGCTCTCGACGATCTCCATCGCGGCCTTGCCGATCGCCTCGACATTCTCAAGCTTGCGACCGGTGAAGTCCTGCAATTCGCCCTGGCTCGGCTTGACCAGCAGGAGGCCGCCTTCGGCGATTCCCGCCGCCAGGGCCTTGCCCGAACTGTCCAGCACGACCTCGCGCCCGCGTTTCCGCATAAGGCGCGAGACGCGCGCGTAAAAATCGTCGGGCACGCCGGGCGGCAGCGATCCGCTCATGACCAGCACGTCGCAGTCGGCTTCGGCGAGGCGGTCTAGGCATTCCTGCCACTCGGCCTCGCGGACATGCGGACCGGCGGGGGTGAAGCGGTATTCCTTGCCGGTATCGTGTTCGAGAATATCGGCGGCGATGCGGGTCGGTCCGGCAATGGCGATGCGGGTACGCACGAGCTGGTGGAGGTCGATCAGCCCGTCCAGCGCCGGGCCGGTGGCCCCGCCGGAGAGATAGAAGCACCGCGCATTGCCGCCGAGCCGCACGAAGACCCGCGCCACGTTGATGCCGCCGCCGCCCGGCGCGTAATGCTCGTTTTCGGTGCGCATCTTGTGGGTGTGGCGCACTTGGCCGACATCGTAGGACACGTCGATGGTCGGGTTCATCGTCAGCGTGGCGATGCTCTTCATCAAGGCGGCTCCCTTCGTGGACAGGCCGGGTTCTCATGCATCCCCGCGCAGGCGGGGGGCGACGATAGGTCGTCCTGGATTCGTTCGACCTGCAACCTGTCCGGTGCTCAGGCCGCGTCGCGTCTGTCCGGCGGCGGTCCTTCGGGAAACTCCAGTTTCGCCCCCGGTTGCGGCCTGCCGAACAGGAAGCCCTGGCCCTGGGTGCAGCCTTCGGAACGCAAGTATTCGCGCTCCACGTCGCTTTCGATTCCCTCTGCCGCCACGGTCAGTCCGAGGCTGCGCCCCAGGCCGATCACGGCACGGATAACCGCACGGGAACTGGCTTCCTCGTGGAGGTTGAGAATGAACGACTTGTCGATCTTGATCTTGGTGAAAGGGTAGTTGAGGAGGTAGCTCAGCGAGGAATAGCCGGTGCCGAAGTCGTCGAGCGAGATGCCGATGCCGAAACCGCGCAAGTTGCGGATGATCGCGGCGGGGCGGGGGCCTTGCTCCATCAGCACCGCCTCGGTGATTTCGAGTTCGAGCCGCTCGGCGCTGAGGCCCGAGGCGGCGAGGGCATCGGTGACCGTGCCCAGCAGGTTGCCGTTGCGGAACTGCACGGGCGAGACATTGACCGAGAGGCGCACATGTTCGGGCCAGCGCGTCGCCTCGCGGCAGGACTTCTGCAGGACGAAGCTGCCGAGCCTGTCGATCAGCCCGAGTTCTTCCGCCAGCGGCACGAAGACTTCGGGCGAGACCGGGCCGCGCTCCGTATGGTTCCAGCGCAGTAGCGCCTCGCAGCACTCGATCGCGCCGGTTTCGAGGTTGAGCAGGGGTTGGTAGTGGACGTCGAGTTCGCCGTCCTGCACGGCCTTGCGCAAGTCCGTTTCAAGCCGGATCTTGGCCTGCGCGGCTTCGTCGAGGGCGACTTCGAAGCGGCGGCAGGTGCCGCGCCGGTCGGCTTTGGCGGCGTAGAGCGCGAGGTCGGCATAGCGCAGCAGCGTGTCGGGGTCGCTGCTGTCGAGGGGCGCGGCGGCCATGCCCATGGTGGCGCCGGTGTGCAGGGTATTGCCGTCGACGTGATAGGCTTCGCCAAGCGCGGCGATGATCGCCTTGCTCACGTGCTCGGCCTCGGCAAGGTCCGTCCTGCGGAACACGATCGCGAATTCGTCGCCGCCGATACGGAAGAGCAGGGTGCCGGGCGGGACCAGGCCGCGCATCCGCCGCGCGGCTTCGGCGAGCAGGGCATCCCCGAAGAGATGGCCGTAAGTGTCGTTGACGGTCTTGAAATTGTCGAGGTCGATAAGCGCCAGCGTCACCGTTTCCGAGGGTGAGGCCTTCGACAGCAGGTCGTGCAGCGTTTCGCGGCAATGCGTGCGGTTCGCAAGTCCGGTTACTTCATCGTGGCGCGCCATGTATTCCATGCGCCGTTCGATGCGGCGACGCTCGGTCATGTCGAAGATCGAGGCGATCGTTACCGGCCGCCCCTCGATGACCGAGGCATGGGTAGTCACATGGGTTTCCACCACATCGTCGTCACGCCGGAACATCGTCCAGCCCGCATTGCAGGTGGGCGTGTCGGCTTCGAGCATCCGCGCGGCCTCGGGCCAGGCTTCGCCGCCGAACAGGTGGCGGGTATCGAGGCCTTCGATCTCGTCAGGAGCATATCCGAACAGGCGGCAGGCAGCGGCATTCGCAGTGCGGATCCGGCCGGTTTCCGGATCGTGGACCAGCATGGCCAGCGGGTTTTGCTCGAACAGGAGGCGGAAGCTTTCCTCCTTCTGCTTGAGGTCGGTGATGTCTACGCGCAGGCCGATCGAGCCGCCGTCGTCTGTCCGGCGTTCCTCGATGAGCACATAGCGGCCGTTGGCGAGGCGCTGTTCGTGCCGGGCAGCGGGCTGCTGCATCAGCGACAGGCGGTCTGCGAGCCACTCTTCCTCGCGCCCGCTTGCTTCGGGATAGTCACCGCGCGCGACACCCACCCGCAGTGTGTCTGCCAGCCTGGCGCCGGGTTCGAGCAGATCGGCGGAACGGCAGTAGATTTCCTCGTACTTGCGGTTCCACAGGATATAGCGACCCTGCTCGTCGAGGAACACGACGCCTTGCGGCAGCACGTCGATTGCCTCGCGCAGGCGTCGTTCCGCGCGGGAAGCTGCCGCGAGTGCGGCGTCGAGCGATCCCGGTGGCGCTTCGCCTGCCAACGGCTCGTACTCTTCCGAAGTTACCAGAACCAACTTTGCGTCCCCGTGTTGGAATCAGGTTATGTCACAAGATGTTAACATTTCCGTCAACGTCTGATGGTGTCATGCGTTGCAATGCCGGTCGACACTCTTGACGGCAAGTTAACCAATAACAAGGGCCCGCCGCAGGGGGAGTGCGACGGGCCTGGTTTTCCTCCCCAGGAAAACGCTTGAGAGGTTATCCGGCTCCGGAGAGCCGGTGGTTCCGGTCGCAGGCGTTTTTGGGTGCCTGCGTTCCGGTATTTCCCGTCAGCGCCGGGTGGCGCTGGAGGTCTCAGGTTGTCGTCAGCGCCGGGTGGCGCTGCCGAGCCTGTGGTAGAGGTTCGAGTACGTCGAGCTGATCGGATCGTCCTCATGCGCGCGCATGTAGTAGAGGACGGCTTCCTGCAGCAGCTTAAAGTCCTGGTTCGAAAGCACCGCGCGGGCGCGGGCCGGTTCGGTGGTCATGGTGGTCATAGTACCTTCCTTTCCTTGCTTGGCGGGGGAACTTCCCCAGCTGCCTCAGGCAGCGAATTGATTCATCGTGTTGTGCGTGCCGCCTGCCTTCAGGGCGGCATCGCCGGCGAAGTATTCCTTGTGGTCGTCGCCGATGTCGGATCCGGCCATGTTCTGGTGCTTCACGCAGGCGATGCCCTGGCGGATTTCCTGACGCTGCACGCCCTTGACGTAGCCGAGCATGCCCGCCTCGCCGAAGTACTCCTTCGCCAGATTGTCGGTCGACAAGGCGGCGGTGTGGTAGGTCGGCAGGGTGATGAGGTGGTGGAAGATCCCCGCCTCGCGCGCCGCGTCCTTCTGGAAGGTGCGGATGCGCTCGTCGGCCTCATTGCCGAGTTCCGTGCCGTCGTAGTCCACGCTCATCAGCTTCGCCCGGTCATAGGCGCCGGTGTCGCGGCCTTCTGCTTCCCACGCGTCGTAGACCTGCTGGCGGAAGTTCAGCGTCCAGTTGAAGCTGGGCGAATTGTTGTAGACCAGCTTGGCATTCGGGATCACTTCGCGGATGCGGGTGACCATTGCGCCGATCTGGCCGATGTGCGGCTTTTCAGTTTCGATCCACAGCAGGTCCGCGCCGTTCTCCAGCGCATGGATGCAGTCGAGCACGCAGCGATCCTCGCCGGTTCCGCTGCGGAACTGGTAGAGGTTCGAGGGCAGCCGCTTTGGGCGCATCAGCTTGCCGTCGCGGGTGATGAGCACCTCGCCGTGACCGACCTCGCCTGCCGCGATCTCCTCGCAGTCGAGGAAGCCGTTGTAGCGGTCGCCGATGTCGCCCGGCTCGCGGGTGAAGGCAATCTGCTTGGTCAGCCCAGCGCCCAGCGAGTCGGTGCGCGCCACGATCAGGCCCTCGTCGACGCCCAGTTCCATGAAGGCGTAGCGAACCGCGCGGATCTTCGCGATGAAGTCCTCGTGCGGAACGGTGACCTTGCCGTCCTGATGGCCGCACTGCTTTTCGTCCGAAACCTGGTTCTCGATCTGGATGCAGCAGGCGCCAGCCTCGATGAACTTCTTGGCGAGCAGGTAGGTCGCCTCGGCATTGCCGAAGCCCGCGTCGATATCGGCGACGATGGGCACGACATGCGTCTCGTGGTTGTCGATGGCGTGTTCAAGGCGCTTCGCCTCGACTTCGTCACCGGCTCCGCGCGCCTTGTCCAGATCGCGGAACAGCATGCCGAGTTCGCGGGCATCGGCCTGACGCAGGAAGGTGTAGAGTTCCTCGACCAGCGCGGGAACCGAGGTCTTCTCGTGCATCGACTGGTCGGGCAGGGGGCCGAACTCGCTGCGCAGTGCCGCGACCATCCAGCCCGAAAGGTAGAGGTAGCGGCCCTTGGTCGTGCCGAAATGCTTCTTGATGGAGATCATCTTCTGCTGGCCGATGAACCCGTGCCAGCAGCCCAGCGACTGGGTGTAGTTGGCGGGATCGCGGTCATAGGCCGCCATGTCCTCGCGCATGATGCGCGCGGTATGGCGGGCGATGTCGAGGCCGGTGCGGAAGCGGTTCTGCAGGCGCATGCGCGCGACCGATTCCGCCTCGATGCCGTTCCAGTTCGGTTCGGTCGTGATCGTCTGACCGGCTTCGGTGATCTTGCTCTGGTAGGTCACTGCGAAAAGTCCCCGTCGAAAAATGGTATTGGGCGATGACCTTGAGCTAACCCTCATTTGTGCGACGCGGAACGGCCTGCGAAGTCCGGTTGTCAAACTTTACAGATATTCCTTGTAAAGATGTACAGGCATGACAAACTACTGAGCCATGACGGAATCACGACCTCTCTATCTTGGCCCCAGACTGCGTCGCCTGCGCCGCGAACTGGGCCTGACGCAGCAGGCCATGGCGGACGATCTGGAGATCTCGCCCAGCTACGTCGCGCTGCTGGAGCGCAACCAGCGCCCGGTCACGGCGGACATGCTGCTGCGGCTGGCGCGGACCTATCGGCTGGACATCGCCGATATCGCCGGGGACGACGGCGAGGATTATGCTCGCCGCGTAGGCGAGGTGCTGCGCGATCCTCTGTTCGCCGATATCGATTTGCCCTCGCTGGAAGTGGCCGACCTGGCGATGAGCTTTCCGGGCATTTCGGAAGCGCTGCTGCGGCTTCACGGCGCTTACACCCGCGAAAGTCAGGCCCTGGCCGAGCAGCGCGCCTCTGGCCCGGCAGCGGAAGAGAACGAGCCGGTGCGCGAGGCGCAGCGGTTCCTCGGAGCTTCGCGCAATTACTTCCACACCATCGACGTGCGGGCCGAGGAATTAGCGGCGGAGATCGAGCAGGCTGGCGGCGCGACCGCTTGGCTCGCCGCCAAGGGCGTGCGCGTGCGCTTCCTGCCGCCCGACGTCATGGTCGATTCGCTACGGCGGTTCGACCGGCACAACCAGCAGCTTCTGATCGACGATACGCTCGGCCCATCAAGCCGGGCATTCCAGATCGCCACCCACATCGCCCATACCGCGATGCGCGGCGACATCGTGGCGGTCGTGCGCGCTGCTGCCTTTGTGCAGACGACCACGGCGACACTCGTGCGGCGGGCGCTGGCGGGCTATGCGGCGGCGGCGATCCTGATGCCTTATGCGAAGTTCGCCCGCGCGGCGGAGGCGCGGCGCTATGATATCGAGGCGCTCTGCGGGCTGTTCGGCACCAGTTTCGAGCAAGTCGCCCATCGCCTGACCACGCTGCACCGTCCCGGCGAGGAGCGGGTGCCGTTCTTCTTCCTGCGCGTGGACGAAGCCGGGAACGTCTCGAAGCGGCTGGACGGCGCGGGCTTCCCCTTCGCGGCGCATGGCGGCGGCTGTCCGTTGTGGTCTGTGCATCAGGTGTTCCGCTGGCCGGGCGAAGTGCGCACGCAGTGGCTGGAACTGCCGGACGGGCAGCGCTTCTTCTCGATCGCGCGCACCGTCACTTCGGGCGAGGGGCGGCATGGGCGGATGAAAGTCACCCGCGCCGTGGCACTTGCCTGTGCTGCGGAGGAGGCGAGCAAGCTGGTCTACGGCGCCGGGCCGGAGACGGTAGCGACCCCCATCGGCGTGACCTGCCGTCTCTGCCAGCGCGCCGACTGCGCAGCCCGCTCGGTGCCGCCCATCGGCCGCGACGTGCTGGCCGACGACTATCGCCGCGCCGCTCAGCCCTACACTTTCGCCGAAAGCTGATCCTCCCTCGGCACCTTGCCAAGTCACCGGAGCGCATGGCATTTCCGCGCCATGGTGAAGGCCGACCTCAAACCGGCGCGGAAAACGCGGCTGGGAGCGATCGCGCTGGTCGCGCTGCTTCATTTCGTGGCGCTCGCCGCCCTGATCCGCGCTTTCACCCCTGAATTCGCCGCGTCCATCGTGGGCTCGCTCACGCAGACCTTCGACGTGCCGCTCGAAACGCCGGCACCACCGCCATCGCCCGCTCCACAACCGAGCCCGTCACCCGCACAGGACAAAGGCGCGGCAGGAGCGCCGGGCAAACGCGCCAAGCCCCGCGACACCGCCGTCCCGAAAGCGCCGATCGCGATCAGGCCGAGCGAGGCGCCGCCAGTTGCGGGCAAGGGCACCGAAAACGCCTTCGGAGCGCGGGACGAAGGCGCCGGAACCGGCGCGTCGGGTCTCGGCAGCGGAACCGGAGCAGGCGCGGGTGGCTCCGGGCAGGGTGGTGGCGGAGGAATTGCCGCCAAACCGGTGAAGATCGCCGGAGACATCAATTCGGCGCGCGACTACCCCCGCGAGAGCCGCGACCTGCGGCTGGGGTCGCAAGTCGTGATCGCCCTGAAAGTCGGCATCGATGGGCGGGTGAAGGCCTGCCGGATCCTCCACGCCAGTCCCGATGCCGAGGCGGACCGGATCACCTGCCGACTCGCTACCGAGCGTTTCCGCTTCAGGCCGGGCCGGGACGCCGCCGGAAATCCGGTCGAGACGGAATTCGGCTGGCGGCAGCGATGGTTCCTCAAAGGGGAGGAGTAAGCCATGCGCGGCAACCTGCTCCAAAAGGGGCATTTTCCATATGGCGCGGCTCCGGTTCGTTTGGTCTCGTTCCGCCAAGACGGGCGGCGCGGTTCACGCTAGCTTTGCGGCACGAAACGAAGTTTCCGGTTCCGGGCGCTTTTCCCGGTGCATTCGCGTTGCTCTATTGCGGGGTGCTCGATTGCATCTGGAAATCCGCTGCGCAGGAGTGAATGATGAAGTCTGACTGGATCGATCCTGTTGCATTGGTCGAAGGTGCGTCTAATAGCGCGCCGGAAAATTCCCTCTCCCTTCATGCTGCGAGCGCTCCCCTGCTGAACATGCCCGAAATCGTACCCGTCATTCTCTGCGGCGGCAGCGGCACCCGGCTCTGGCCGCGCAGCCGCGTCGCCATGCCCAAGCCGTTCCTGCCGCTCGTCGGCGAATCGACCCTGTTCGAGGCGACCGTGGCGCGCTGTCCGGCGGACGGCGGCTTTGCAGCACCAGTGGTGGTCACGGGCACGAAGCACCTCGAACATGTCGAGGCGCAGCTGCGCGGGGTAGAGGGCGCTTCGGTCATCGTCGAACCCGCCGCGCGCAACACCGCCGCCGCGATCGCGCTGGCCGCCTGCCGCCTGCCGGAAGATGCGATCATGCTGGTCTGCCCCAGCGACCACCACATCGGCCGCCCCGAAGTCTTCGCCGAGGCTGGCTGCGCCGCCGCCGAACTCGCCAAGGACGGCTGGCTGGTCTCCTTCGGTATCGAGGCCACCGCGCCGGAAACCGGGTTCGGCTACCTGAAGCGCGGCGAAGCCATCGAAGGGCATGACAAGGCCTTCCGCACCGCCCAGTTCGTCGAGAAGCCCGATCTCGAACGCGCGAAATCGTTCCTGGCCGACGGCAATTATGCCTGGAACGGAGGCATCTTTGCTTTCCGCGTGGGCGACTTCATGGCCGAACTCGCGGCCCATCGCCCGCAGATCGCCGCCAAAGTGCGCGAAGCTGTCGAGAAGGGCGCGGAGGAGGGCCACCGCTTCCATCCCGATGCCGCGACCTTTGCCGAAGTCGAAAGCGATTCGGTGGACTATGCGGTCATGGAGAACACCCGCCGCGCCGCCCTCGTGCCCGCCGACATGGAATGGTCGGACATCGGCAACTGGCAGGCCCTGCACGAGGCGCTTCCGCAGGACGCTCAGGGCAACGCCGTGCGCGGCTCCGGCGAAGTCGAGATGGTCGATTGCCGCAATGTCCTGGTCGACAGCGACGGGCCGCGCGTCTCGGTGATCGGGCTGGAAAACGTGATTGTCGTGATCGACGGTAACGATGTGCTGGTCACGACCGTTGACGGTGTGCAAAAGGTCGGAAAGCTCTCCGGAGCCGTCAACCAGTAAGGATATATCGATGACTGCTGCACTGCCGATCCGCCAGGTCGAAAAGCCCTGGGGCAAGGATGTGCTGCCCGCGCCGTTCAAGGCTCCGGACGGTGAACGCATTGGCGAGATCTGGTTCGAGCCGCCCGCCGCGCTGCCCGACCTGCTGGTGAAGTACATCTTCACCAGCCAGAAGCTTTCGGTTCAGGTGCACCCCAGCGATGCCCAGACGCTCGCCAAGGGGCTGGGCAAGCAGGGCAAGGAAGAGTGCTGGCTGATCGTGGCCGCCGAACCCGGCGCCACGCTCGGCATCGGCTTCGATGCGCCGATCGATGAGGAAGCCATGCGCGAGGCGGCTCTCGACGGTTCGATCGAAGGCCTGATGACCTGGCACGAAGTGGTGCCGGGCGATTTCTTCTACATTCCGGCCAATACCGTCCACGCCATCGGCGTCGGGGTCAGCCTGATCGAAGTCCAGCAGAACAGCGATATCACCTATCGCCTCTACGACTACGGCCGTCCGCGCGAACTGCACCTCGACGAAGGCATGGCCGTCTCCCGCGGCGAGGTCTACGATCTCGCCCGCTGGCACAAGCGGGTTCCCGCCGAAGGCAGCGCGACCCTCGTCGATGGGCCGCTGTTCCTGCTCGATCAGGTTGCGGGCAAGCCGTCGCCGGACGTCGCCGCCCGCTATCCGCAAGCCCTGCTGGTGATCCCGCGCGAAGGTTCGGTGACCATCGGCGGCGAAACCGTTGCGCCCGGCGGTTGCGGACTGGCCGCTTCGCTGGACGAGATCGAATTTGCGGAAAACGGCGTCTGCCTGCTTGCCCGCGCCTGTGCAGACTGACCTGTGTCAGACATAAACGATGCCATGATCGTCCAGACCATCCAGCTGGCGCTGACGCCCGTTTTCGTGCTCGTCGCCATCGGCAATATCCTGAACATCCTCTCCAGTCGCCTCGGCCGGGTGGTCGATCGCGCGCGCGAGCTTCAGGAACGGCATAACCGGACGGCGGGGGCCGAACATGACATGGTCGTCCTCGAAATCCGCCTGGTCGACAAGCGCATCAACATCATCACCAATGCGATCCGCTTTATGGTGCTCTCTGCGCTGTGCATCGGTACGACCGTGGCGGTGCTGTTCCTTCAGGGACTGGCAGGCTTGAACCTTCACGGCGTCGCGGCGGTGATCTTCCTCGCCTCGATCGTGCTGCTGCTGGTGGCGCTGGTGCTGTTCCTGCGCGAGACCCAGGTGGCGAAGGAAGCTCTGAGCATTCCGCGCGATTATCTGGAATTGCATCGGACTATTTGAAGAAAAGGGAAAAGCAGGGGGTCAACACCCCCTGCACCCCCAAAACTGTCTTCGTTGTGCCTTGCCTAGTCGTTGTGCGCTCCTTGCGGCCGCCCGCAGGGCATTTATGGCCCTTCGGGCAATCTGGGCGCAAAGATGAGGGAGTGCCCCCACCTATACGGTAATGGGGGTGCAGGGGGGCTATGCTCCCCTGCTTATCTCTTGTTCTTGAAAAGAAAACGGGCCGGAAAGCACAATGCTCTCCGGCCCGTTCCTCTATCTGAAAGCTTCGATCAGGCGGCGAGCTTGAACGGCTCGATCTCGCCCGAAAGGTAGAGCTTCTTCGCCTTGGCGCGGCTGAGCTTGCCCGAGCTGGTGCGCGGAAGGCTCTTGGGCGGCACGAGTTCGACCACGCAGTTCATGCCGGTGATCGAGCGCACCTTGTCGCGGATCAGGTCGCGCAGTTCAATGCGCTTGACCGGGTCGGAGACGCGGCAGTGGACGAGCACGGCGGGGGCCTCCTCGCCATTGTCGGTTTCCACCGAGAAGGCGGCGATGTCGCCGTGGTTGAAGCCCGGCAGCTGTTCCACGGCCCATTCGATGTCCTGGGGCCAGTGGTTCTTGCCGTTGATGATGATCATGTCCTTCGCGCGGCCGACGATGAACAGGTAGCCATCGGCCATGTAGCCCATGTCGCCGGTGTCCAGCCAACCGTCGACGAGGCAGGCCTCGGTCGCTTCGGGATCGCGGAAGTAGGAGTGCATGACGCTGGTGCCGCGGCACCAGACCTTGCCGATCTTGTGGTCGGAAAGGCTGTCGCCGTTCTCGCCGCGGATCACGACTTCCATGTCGCGCACGGGCTTGCCGCAGTTGACGATGGCGCGGTAGCGGGCCGGGCGGCTGAGGTCGCGCGGGGTGCCGGAGAGGCGTTCTTCCTCGACCAGTTCGACGCGGATGCCTTCGCCCGGCGGCATGATGGTGACGGCCAGCGTCGCTTCGGCAAGGCCGTAGCTGGGCAGGAAGGCGGTCGCCTTGAAGCCCGCCTGCGCGAAGGCATTGACGAAGCTCTGCATCACGTCGGGGCGGATCATGTCGGCGCCGTTACCGGCGAGGCGCCAGCGGGACAGGTCGAAACGGTCGTCGACATGGCTCTGGCTGGAGATGCGGCGGGCGCAGATGTCGTAGCCGAAAGTCGGCGAGTACGAGATCGAGGTGCCCTCGTTACGCGTGATCATGTCGAGCCAGGCCAGCGGGCGGCGGGCGAAGTCCTCGGTCTTGAGGTAGTCGCCCGAGACCTGGTTGGCGATCAGCGAGAGGAAGCAGCCGACCAGGCCCATGTCATGGTACCAGGGCAGCCACGAGATGCAGCGGTCGCTGTCGATCAGTTCCATGCCGTGGCTGTGCGCGGCGAGGTTCGACATCAGCGAGCGATGCGTGACGGCGACGCCGTGCGGGAAGCGGGTCGAGCCGCTGGAATATTGCAGGTAGCAGATATCGTCCGGACCGGCCTTGGGCAGGGCGACTTCGGGGGCATCCTTGGCAGCGAAATCGGCCCAGGTGGCGTGGTCGCAGCCCTGGCGCGTCGCGGCCTGGGCGGTCATTTCGGCGATTTCGTCCGGGCCGACGAGCAGCATCGGGTCCGAGCTGGAAAGCTGGACGGCGAGCTGTTCGATATAATTGTCCTTGCCGCCGAAGCTGGTGGGCAGGGGCAGCGGCACCGGCCAGGCGCCGGCATAGACGACGCCGCAGAACAGGGCTGCGAAGTCCGGGCCGGTCTCGGCGATCAGGGCCACGCGGTCGTTCGGTTTTACGCCGCGCGCGATCAGCGCATGGGCGACCTTCAGCGAATCCGTGCGCAGCTGACTGAACGGATAGACCTGCTTCAGCGTGCCGCGCGGATCGTGGAAATTGAAGCCGCGCTGACCTTGCGCCGCATAGTCGAGCGCATCGCAGAAGGTGTCGAAATCGGCAAAGCGGCGGGCAAGCGCGTCGTCGTTAGGCGTGGCGACAAGTGCTTCGATCGCTCGCGGCACCACGTTGATGGTGTCGTTCATTTCGTTCTAACCCGTTGTTGTTATACCGTTTATTCTCACCGGAACCCCGTGCCGACACCCGGTTTTTCAACACCGGAGGCAGCAAATCCGCACGACGCGGTTCCGTGCGCTCTCCCCAATCCGAGCCGACTGTGGCACGAATAGGGCAAGATGTCCGTCAAGCGTCGCAATCCGCAACCCCTTACCGCACCGCGCCTGGAAGAATTGGCGCTGGCCTATGTCGCGCGTTTTGCCACGACGCAAGGGAAGCTGCGCGATTATCTGCAACGCAAGCTGCGCGAACGGGGATGGGAGGGGGACGAGACGCCCGATCTGGAGCGCCTGATCGCGCGCTATGTCGAACTCGGCTATGTCGACGATGCGGGCTGGGCGCGGATGAAGGCGGGCAGCCTGCTGCGTCGCGGCTACGGCGCGCGGCGGGTGGGCGAGGCGCTGGGCCATGCCGGACTGGACGAGGCCCTGCGCGAAGACGTCCGCCCCGACGAGGCGGCCGAGCGCCAGGCGGCGCTGGTGCTGGCGCGGCGGCGGCGGTTCGGGCCATTTTGCGTACAGGAGGCGGATAGGCCACTGCGGGAAAAGCATATAGGCGCGATGCTGCGGGCCGGGCACCGGCTCGACGTGGCCCGCGCGATCATCGATGCCGAGACTCCGGAAGATGCCGAGGCCTGGGTGTCCGAGGTGGGTGACGAATGAGGCGATGTTGAACCGGAACCTTGTCCTCTGCCTGTTGGCGCCGGTGCTGCTCTTGCCCGCTGCCTGTTCGAAAGACGGCGCGGAAGCTGGAGACACGACAAAGGAAGTGAAATCGGTCCATCCCGAATCGGGATTGGCCGTGGTTCCGCTCACTGTCGTATCGGGCGGAAAGTCGCATGTTTTTCGGGTCGAAGTGGCGGCGAGCGAGGCCGAGCAGGCCAGGGGACTGATGTTCCGCACCGCCATGGGCACGGACGAGGGCATGATCTTCCCTGAAAAGACGCCGCGCAGGGCGGCGTTCTGGATGAGGAACACGGTGATCCCGCTCGACCTTCTGTTCATCGGCCCGGATCACCGCGTTCTCAACATTGCTGCCGATGCCGTGCCTTACGACGAGACGCCGCTGCCCTCGACAGGGCCGGTGATCGCCGTGCTGGAGCTGAACGCCGGGCGCGCGGCCGCACTCGGCATCGCGCCCGGCGACAGGGTGGACTGGTAGGCGGGTCAGCTGCCGGTTTTGGCGAGTTGATCGATCATCGCCTGCACCGATTGCGTTTGCGGGCCGTAGCGGGTGGCGAAAGCCCCGGTGTAGCCCCACCAGTCCCAGCAGCCCATCGGATTGCCGGAAAGCATGCTCTTCTCGACTTGCGGATAGAGCACGACGATCCGGTTCGTATCGGCCCAGGCATTGTAGCCAAGCTGCCCGTAGACGGCATCGCCGGTATAGGCGGCCGCCTGCTCGCAGCCGTGGAACACGACATGGATGCGACAATTAGCCCCCGCCGTGCTGCACGGCTTGGGCACGTAGACATAGCCCGTCGCCGCCATGGCGCTCAGCGGCGAGAGGTAGGGCGACTGTGCGAAGGCCTGCGGCGCGCTCGACAGCTTGGTGGCGGGCGGCGTGATGGTGCCGCCCAGGACCTTGGTGAGAATCGCGCCGGGCTGGTCGTAGCGGGGCTGGCCGCCGACGGTCCCGTCGGCGCCGCAGTGATTGACGTATGGCCCGCCGAGATAGGCGCAAGTCGACTTGGCCGTCAGCGAGAGGAAGGCGTGTTCCGCCGGGAAGCTCGCGAGATATTGGAGGTTCTCCGCAGGCACTCCGACGCCCTTGTAGAAGTCGCGCAGGGCATCGAGCGCGCCTTGCCCGACCACCGTGTCCGAAGCGCCGCGGAACAGATAGACCCGCTGCCCCTTCACATTGGCGAGCGGGTCGATCAGGCCGCTCATCTCGTTGATCTGCGCGGCGAGCCTTGCTCCAGAGCCGGAAGGCGAGCCGGTCATGCAGGTCTTGACCACCGTCAGACCGAGCAGGCCGCAACCGTAAGGCCCACCCGCGACAATGCCGACGCCGCTGACAGTGGCGGAATGGATCACCGAAAACTGCGCCGCCATGAACCCGCCCGAAGACAGGCCGGAGACCGTCACGTGATTCGCGTCCACGCCGAGGGCGGGCAATTTCGAGAGTGTACCGGTAGTCTTGGCGCCGGATGAAGGCGCGGCGATTGAAAAAGCCAAAGGAGCCAGAGCGACAAATGCAAGTCGCGCGATAGTCTGTTTACGCATGCGGAACCCTCCCCGGGGTCGTTGCCAAACCAAGCGCCTTCGAGCGTCTCTCCCGCATGGCAGCGTGATGCGGGCGGGAGGGCATGTCCAGCATGCAATCGATGTGCAGGGACGGGCAGATAGCTCCGAAGCGGAGGAGATGTCCCCTGCTAAGCTTCCTCGATTGCCGGAACCTTGTCGTTTTCGTTTGGGAACATGCTTGGCATCGGCGGTGAACAGCGCTAACGCGCGGCTCATGGGAATCCTGTCCAAGATCTTCACCTGGTGGGACGGCGCCACCATCGGCACCTCGCTCTGGAGCTCGCGTAACGGCGAGCACGTCGGCACCGACGCGCAGGGCAACAAGTACTATCGTTCGAAGTCCGCCAAAGTGCGCACGACCGAGGGATGGGAACGCCGCTGGGTGATCTATGCCGGCGCCAACGACGCCAGCAACGTCCCCTCCGAATGGCACGGCTGGCTGCACCACTCCTATGACGGCGTGCCCGAGAGCCATCTGGCGCCCGCGCGCATCTGGGAAGTGGACTACACCCCCAATGCCACCGGCACGGCCACCGCCTATCGTCCGCAGGGCGCTCTGGAGCGGGGCGGCAAGCGTGCTGCCGCTACGGGCGACTACGAAGCCTGGTCGCCGGAAGCCTGAGAGCTTCCGTGACGCGATTTTCCGCCTTCGCGCCGATTCTCGTCCTGCTGCCGCTCCTTTCCGGATGCGGTAAGGGCGAACCGGCGCCCGAGGCACAGGATACCAGCGTTCCCGATGCGATCGCCGGGATGCAGGCGGGACCTGCGCAGGCAGCCAAGGGCCAGCAGATCGGCACGCCCAACAAGGACCGCGTGGTCACGCTGGGCGTCCTCAACAAGCGCAACAACCTGACCCAGGACCTGGTGATGAAGCCGGGTGAGGCGCGCCGCATCGGCAATCTCGTGGTCAAGGTCGCCACGTGCGAGAAGTCGCTCCCCTGGGAGCAGCCGCAGGAAGAGGGCGCTTTCGTCCAGGCTTTCGTCGAGGAGCGACGCAGCGCCGCCGAGAAGCTCGGCTGGCACAAGGTCTTCTCGGGCTGGCTGTTCAAGAATTCGCCCGCGCTCAACGCGGTCGAACACCCGGTCTATGACGTCTGGGTCAAGAGCTGCGCGATGACTTTCCCGGGCGAGGAAGAATCGGCATCCGGCAATGCGGCGAAAAGTCCGGCGAAGGCGGCAGGCAAGCCGAGTGGTGTGCCTTCCGAGGCCGCTTCCGCCGCTCCGGCTTCGCCGAGTCCGGCCCCGGCCACCGAAGTTCCCGCCACCGACTGAGCCTCGCGCAGCAGCGTGAGATAACGCTTCTGCGGCATTTCCACTGCGCCCAGTGAGGCAAGGTGCGGGGTCATGAACTGGCAGTCGAGCAGCGTCGCGCCCGCACGCCTCAGCGCGGCGACCAGATAGGCCAGTGCCACCTTCGACGAATCGGTCCGGCGCGAGAACATGCTCTCGCCGCAGAAAACCCGGTCGAAACCGACGCCGTAGAGGCCGCCGACGAGTTCGCGCCGACCGTCGTCGTTATCCTGCCAGACTTCGATCGAATGGGCATGCCCCAGCGCGTGCAACTGCTCGTAGCTCGCCTGGATGCGGTGGCTGATCCAGCTCCCGCTGTCGTCGTCGCTGTCGGGTCTCACTTGGCGCGGTGCTGCGCAGGCTTCCATGACCTCGGAGAAGGCGGCGTTGCAGGTGACGGAGAATCGCCCCCGGCGCAGCGTCCGCGCCAGCGAATGCGAGAGATGGAAGCCGCCCAGCGGGAGAATCGCCCGCAGACGCGGCTCGATCCAGAACACTTCGGGATCGTCGCGGCTGTCCGCCATCGGGAAGATTCCGCTGCGATAGGCCAGCATCAGCAGGTCGGGTTCGATCATGGTCGGGGTAGTGGGGGCGTGCATGATCCTGGCGGCGGTATCCTGAAATGTCTTTGTGGCCGGAACGAAGTGCTTCGTTCCGGCTCCGGGCGGTCCATGGAAACCCATGGTATTTGCCGTGTTATCTGGGCTTTTGCGCGGGCAAAATGCAAGCCTGTGAATTATCTTCCGTCCTGCCGCCGTAACCCTCTTGTAATCCCCGCCGTCTCCTTCTAGAGGCCTCCTCGCCCGCAGGAGTGTAGCTCAGTTGGTAGAGCATCGGTCTCCAAAACCGAGGGCCCACGGTTCGAGTCCGTGCACTCCTGCCAGCATTTCCTGAAACGCCCGCTACCGAATCGATCGGAAGCGGGCGTTTCGCGTTTCGTGCTGCAATTGCGATAAACGGAGAAGCGCGATACCGTGCGTCCCTTGTCATTCGCGGCACTGCGATTAGAGAGCCGCGTTTGGCGAATCGGGCATCCGCGTCGACCCCGGTCGGCAGCCCGGACCAAAATCGTTCGGGGGCTTTCTCGAGAAAGATACAGGCGCTGATGCACGGAACCGCGCAACCGCAAGCGGAACAGATCGGACTGAACAACGGCAGATGGCGCGGCCTGTGGCAGCGTCTCGCCCAGCTTCTGGGACAGGACAAGGCGCTCGTGCTGGGCGTGGTGCTGTCGGCAGTGGCCGCCTTGCCCGCGCTCGTCGCCTGGGCCCCGCAGATGACGGACTACCCTTCGCATCTGGCCGGCTACAAGGTCGCGCTGGACCACGGGGCCGATCCCTATCTGACGCGCTATTTCGTGTTCAACTGGGAGTGGACCGGCAATCTCGGCGTCGAGCTACTGATGGTGCCGATGGCGCCGGTCTTCGGGCTGGAGCAGGCGGGCCGAATCATCGTGGCGATGATTCCCTTCCTTACCGGCCTGTCGATCGTGGCGGCCTGCCGTTCGCTCGGCCGCAAGCTGGGCGTCGGGCCGATTCTCGCCTTCGCGATGATCTGGTCGCCCTCGCTGCTGATGGGCTTCCTCAACTATGCGCTGTCGATCGCGCTGGGGCTGTTCACGTTCGCGCTCTGGGTGAAGCTGGAGGGCAAGCCGTGGCGCTGGGCGGTCATGGTGCCGATCAGCTTCGTGGTCTGGCTCTGCCACGTCTCGGGCTGGGGCGTGATGGGCGTGATGCTGTTCGGCTACGAATGGGCACGCCGCCGCAGCTGGCTGGACTGGCGCCCGTGCTTCCGGCCCTGGCCGCTGATCTTCCCGCTGCTGCCGATGCTGATCGGGATGGGCGCGAACTCGAAGGTGTCCTACGGGCGCTACGTGCTCGAATACAAGTGGGGCATCCTCTACAAGGCGATGCGCAGCTTCGACTTCTATTTCGACATCATCAGCCTCGACCTGGTGCTGCTGGTGCTCGGCTGGGCCTTGCTGCGCAAGCGTATCGACGGCCGGTTCGGCTGGGCGGCGCTGATCCTGCTGGTTCTGACGCTGATCGTGCCGCGCCAGATCTTCGGCGGCGACTATGCCGACTATCGCCTCAGCACCACCGCGCTGATGGTCGCCTGCCTTGCGATCGACCTGCCGATCCGGCGCTGGATGGTCGTGGCGGCGGCGGCGCTGTTCGTCTCGCGAACGGCGGTGACGACGGTCGTGTGGTACGAAGACGCACAGACCGCACGCCAGCTCATCGCCGCGCTCGATCAGGTGCCGGAAGGCGCCCGCGTCGCCACGGCGGTGGCAATCCCCCGCATCCAGTGGCGCTTCGGCCCGTTCGAGCACTTTGGCTCCTACGCCGTGGTGCGCCGCAGTGCGATGGAGAATTCCAACTTCGCGCTGCCCGACGTGCACATGCTGTCGATGCGCGATCTGTCGTACCGTTTCGCCGATCCCAGCCAGCGCATCCTCTATTCGCCGCGCCAGCACATCGATCTGCGCAAGTTCGGCCCGGCCCGCCATGCCGAGTATCTCTGGTACATTGGCCGCATCAAGCCGGTGGCGCTGCCGGATGGGGCGCGGATTCTCTATTCCAGTGAGAATTCGTTCCTGGCGCGCCTCGCCGATCCTTCTGCTCCCGGCACGTAAAGCATCTTCGCCAGACCTTGCAAAACGGGCACGTCGGGGTTAAGTCGGCGGTTCCTTCCGACATGAGGATCGCATCTGCCCCTCCCGGCCTCGGCCGGGGCGGCGATGGCCCCTAGCCGGAAGAGATGCAATTTTTCTGCTCAGGCAGCAGGCAAGAGACGCGAGAACGACAGTCATGGCCAAGACCAGTCCCGGCGAATTCATCCGCCAGGTGCGCACGGAAACCTCCAAGATCTACTGGCCCTCGCGCCAGGAGACGGTGACGACGGCGATCTTCGTCGGAATCATGACGGTTTTTCTCGCGGTGTTCTTCCTGGGGATCGACGCGCTGTTCGGCTGGGTCGTCAGCTCGATCCTGTCGCTGCTGTGATCGCCTGAACTAGCTTAAAGAGAGAATCATGGCCCGCTGGTACATCATCCACGCCTATTCCGGTTTCGAGAACAAGGTGAAGGAATCCATCCTCTCGGAAGCCGAGCGTATGGGGCTTTCGCAGCTTGTCGAGGACGTTCAGGTTCCGCACGAGACCATCACCGAGGTCAAGCGCGGCAAGAAGGTCCAGACCGAACGCAAGACCATGCCCGGTTACGTGCTCGCCAAGCTGGCGATGAACGACGACGTCTACCACCTCGTCAAGAACACCCCGAAAGTCACCGGCTTCCTGGGTTCGAGCGGCAAGCCGCAGGCGATCAGCGAGAGCGAGGCCGCGCGCTACTTCGGTGCTGCCGAAGCCGCCGCCGCCGCCCCGCGCAAGACCGTCAACATCGATTACGAGATCGGCGATTCGGTGAAGGTCCTCGACGGTCCCTTCGCCAGCTTCAACGGCCTCGTCGAGGAACTCGACTTCGACAAGAACAAGGTCAAGGTCGCGGTTTCGATCTTCGGCCGCGCGACGCCGGTCGAACTCGACTTCGAGCACGTCGAACTCAGCAAGTGATCGGAAGGCCGGGCAAATGCCCGGCCTTTTTCGTTATGGCAGCGGCGTATAGATCGTGAAGCGCACACGGGCGCGCTCGACGAAGCCCAGCCTCCGGTAGAGCGCCAGCGCCGTTTCGTTGTCGGCATAGCTATGCAGCAGCGGGCAGCGCCCGTCCGCAAGGATCGCTCCGGCCGCGCGGCGCGAGAGCAGGGCGGCATAGCCCTTGCCGCGACCTTCGGGATGGGTGCAGACGCCGCTCACTTCGACATGGCTCGCCGTGCGCACCCGCTGGCCCGCCATGGCCAGAAGTCGTCCGTTCTCGCGGACTCCCCAGAACTGCCCGAGATCGCCGGTGCGCTCGGCGAAGGGGCCGGGTTCGGTGAGCAGGGCGAGTTCCAGCATCTCCGGGTAGTCGCTTTCGCCCAGCGGTACGATGCGCGGGTCTGCCGAAGCCCGTTCGAATTCCAAGAGGGCTTCCGCATCGCCGTCGAACACCATCTGCACGCCCTCCGCCCCGCGCAGGATCTGCGTGCCGGGAACAGGGAGGTCCTCTGTAACACCGGTGAGGCCGAGCGCGGCCGTGCCGGTCGTCCGCACCAGTTGGGCAAAGGCGGCGAGACTCTCCGGCGAAAGGTCGCGCAAGCCTGCGAGCGGGCCGATCGCGGGATCGAAGCGCCGGGCGTGCTCGTCGCCGATGGAGAACATGGCCTGCTCTCCGGAGAGAGCCGACCAGATGAAATTGTCGAGTGGATTGTCCGTCATGTCGCCAGGCATATGGCGGCGGCAACCCGCGACGGAAAGGGCGAAACCGGCTCTTTCCTTTTCGCCGGATATGGTTTAGGGGCGCGCCCTTCGGAGCGGCCTCGTGCCGAGCCGATTCCCTGCGGGAGGATGCCCCCGGCGTCCGTAAGACCGCTAAACATGAGCATCTGCCCGGCAGGTGTGAAAGTGTGAAAGGAGTGGCCACATGGCCAAGAAGATCGAAGGTTACATCAAGCTGCAGGTCAAGGCCGGCAGCGCCACGCCGTCCCCGCCGATCGGCCCTGCGCTGGGTCAGCGCGGCGTGAACATCATGGAGTTCTGCAAGGCTTTCAACGCCGCCACGCAGGAACTCGAAAAGGGCATGCCGATCCCGACCATCATCACGGTCTATGCGGATCGCAGCTTCACGTTCGTCACCAAGACGCCCCCGGCGACCTTCCTCATAAAGAAGGCCGTGAACCTGAAGTCGGGCTCGAAGGAGCCGGGCAAGATCAGCGCCGGTACGGTTAAGCGCTCGCAGCTTGCCGAGATCGCCCAGGTCAAGATGGCCGACCTCAATGCCAACGACATTGATGCCGCCACCAAGATCATCGAAGGTTCGGCCCGCGCGATGGGCCTCGAAGTGGTGGAGGGCTGATTCCATGGCCAAGGTGACCAAGAAGCAGAAGTCGCTGACCGCGAAGCTCGGCGACAACCTCAAGCTCTACCCCGTCGCTGACGCGCTGCAGACCCTGCGCGACCTGAAGACGACCAAGTTCGACGAAACCGTCGAAGTCGCGATGAACCTGGGCGTCGACCCGCGTCACGCCGACCAGATGGTTCGCGGCATGGTTTCGCTTCCGGCCGGCACCGGCAAGACCGTTCGCGTCGCCGTGTTCGCCAAGGGCGACAAGGCTGCGGAAGCTCTCGCCGCCGGCGCCGACAAGGTCGGTGCGGAAGACCTCATGGACGACATGCAGGCCGGCAACCTCGACTACGACCGCGTCATTGCCACCCCGGACATGATGGGCGTCGTCGGCCGTCTCGGTAAGCTGCTGGGTCCGAAGGGCCTGATGCCGAACCCGAAGCTCGGCACTGTGACCCCGAACGTCACGCAGGCCGTGAAGGACGCCAAGGGCGGCCAGATCGAGTTCCGCGTCGAAAAGCAGGGCATCATCCACGCCGGTATCGGCAAGATGTCGTTCTCGGACGCCGACCTGCTGACCAACTTCAGCGCATTCGTCGATGCGATCGTCAAGGCCAAGCCCTCGGGCTCGAAGGGCAAGTACGTTCGCAAGATCTCGCTGTCGTCGTCGATGGGCCCCGGCCTGAAGATCGACACGACTGAGATCGCCGGCGCCTGATTTGGCGCACGATCCTTCGGGATCGGCGAAACGGATAGAAGGGCCGGAGGGAAACCTCCGGCCCTTTTTTCGTTGCAGCGATCTCCCGGCGGAGCGCTTCGTCTTGCGGCGCGCCGCTCACCGGTGTAATTTGCGCTGAACAACTGTTCAAAACGATAAACTGGAGAGCGTGCCGCCATGGCCATCCGATTCGAGGACATCAAGGAGTACATCGGCTCGCGCGTCGTCTGGGACGATCGCGCGGATATCTTCACGCCCGAAGCCGCGCTAGCGATCCGCGCCCAGGTGGAGGCGCGCACGGTCGTGGTGTTTCCAGAACTGAACCTCACCGACGCTGAGCAGCTAGCGATCACCGGAGCCATGGGCGAAAGAGTGCGCCTGACCGCGCGCAACAACGTCCAGAACAACGATGCGGACGTCTACCAGGTCACGCTGGACGAGAAGATCAATCCGCAGCCCGAATATGTGCTGGGCACCTTCTTCTGGCACATGGACGGTATTACCGTGGACATGCCGCCGCCTTTCGCGACACTGCTGTCCTGCCGCATCGCGCCTGCCATCGGCGGCGAGACGGAGTTCGCCAGCACTTATGCCGCTTACGAGGGGCTTCCGGAGGAGGAGAAGCGGGCGCTGGACGGCCTCAAGGCGGTGCATTCGGTGCGGGCCAGCCTTTCGCCGATCGCCGACGCCATTCCCGAGAAGCACCGCGAACGCGTTCTGGGCATCGGCCTCGTCAAGGAGCATCCGCTGGTCTGGACGCACGAGTCCGGCCGCAAGTCGCTGGTGATCGGCACGACGGCGGATCATGTCGTCGGCATGGAAGTGCCTGCCGGGCGGGCCATGCTCATCCGCTTGCAGGAATGGGCGGCGCAGCCCGCGTTTTCGCTGCGGCACAAGTGGACCAAGGGCGACTTCGTGATCTGGGACAATACCGGCGCGATGCACCGGGCGATCCCCTACGACAAGTCGACCGGCCGCATGATGCACCGGACCTCGATTGCCGGGACCGAGGCGGTGGCGGCCTGAGCGAGGCTCAGGGTGCCAGGTTCGCCGCGGTGTAGCATTCCACGAGATAGGCCAGCGGGCGGCCGTCGGGTAGGATGAGCATCGCCTGATGCGTCGAGATCGTCCCGGCGGGACAATTCGCCGCCGGGCCGGGGATCACCGCCAGCGGCTTGCGCCGAAAGTGCAGCGGGGCGACGACTTTGCCGAACGGCGTGTCGCTCGATCGCAGCGTCTCGTTCATTTCCGGCGTCAGGCGCTCGGGGACGTACCAGTTCCACGCGATCGACAGCACTCTGGTGCCGCAGCTCAGCCTGACGTTGCGCAAGGCTACGGTTTCGCCTTTCGCAAGGCCGAGGCTGGTGCCGATCTCGGCGGCAGGGGCCTGTTCGCCGCCTGTGACCAACTGCGCGGTCAATCTGGCGGGCTGCGCGAATCCGCGTGCCATGCACCATTCCTCCAGCGCGAGCGTGGCGCTGTCGTGGCGGCTCAGGACGCTCTCGAAGGCTTCAAGGGTCGGCGCGGCGGCAAGCGGGGCAGGGATCGAGGAGGCCATCAGGACAAGCGCGGCGACGGTTTCAGATGCCACCGGGCACTGCCGGACGGCCCATCGCCTCCAGTCCCTCGATCAGCGCGCGCGTACAGGCGGCGAGATCCTCGGCGCTGACCGAGCGGATCACGAAATTGGCACCGGTGCGGCCCTCGCCCCAGAACGGGTAGGAGCCGATCTGGCAGGTCTCATGGGCCTTCTCGGTCTGGCGCAGCAGTTCGGCAACTTCGCTTTCGCCGACCCAGCAGCCGATCGTCTCCGACAGCAGCGGCGCGCCGCCTTCGAGCTGGCCGGAAAGCGCGTCGAGCATGCCTGCGGTGATGCTGGGGACGCCCGCCATGATGAAGACGTTCTCGTAGCGAATGCCCGGCGCGCCGGTGTAGCGGTTGGGAATGAGGCTGGCGCCCTCGGGCGTGCGGGCCATCCGCAGCCGCGCCTCGGTGAGGCCGCCGCGCGTCTCGTAATAGGTTTCGAGGATGGCGCGTGCTTCCGGGTGCACGATGACCGGCACCCCGAGCGCCTCGGCGATGGCGTCAACGGTGATGTCGTCGTGGGTCGGGCCGATGCCGCCGGTGGTGAAGAGGTAGTCGTTGCGGATGCGAAGGGTGTTCACCGCCTCGACGATGGCGGCCGTGTCGTCGGCGACCACGCGCACTTCCCGGAGGCGGATGCGCTGCACCTGAAGCCAGGTCGCCACTTGCGCGATGTTCTTGTCGTGCGTGCGACCGGAGAGGATCTCGTCACCGATGACGACGAGGGCGGCGGTGTAGATTCGCGAGGATTCGGCCATGTCGCATGGCTAGGGCAAAGCCGCGCCGACTGCCAGCCATGGCGGCTTTCGCCTGGAAAACGGGAAAAAAAAGGGCCGATCCGAAGACCAGCCCTATGAAAAGTTTTTGGGAGAGGATGCCTGAAAGGCCCGATCCTTATGACCTTGGACATGTTTTGCTGCAAATGCGAAAAAATGAGGGTGTGTTGCATGACGTGCAAGTCATGGGCTTTGTACCGCTTTTCGGGCTTTTTGCCGAGGAGGGCGGGTTGCCGTAAATGCATGCGGAGCGCTTGTCGGAAATTCCCGTATCGTCATTGCGAGGGTAAGTCGGGAAGGGGACCGGCGACAGCCCATAAAGCCGATAACCCGCCTGCGATGCGCAAAAAAAAGGCCGGTCCGGAGACCAGCCTTTGGAAAGTTTTTGGGAGAGGATGCCTGAAAGGCCTGCTCCATATGCTCCTGGCACTGATTCGCTGCAAATGCGAAAAAATTGGGCAATGTTGCAAGGGTTGCAACTATCGCCCGATCCGCATTCAGACTTCGGTGAAAGCGCCGTAGAGGTCGTGCTCGTCGGCATCCTCGATGAGAACGTCAACGATATCACCCACTTGCAGGTCCTTCGAGGCGCCGCGCAGGAAGACGTTGCCGTCGATTTCGGGGGCATCGGCCTGCGAGCGACCGGTTGCACCGATGTCGCCATCTTCGTCCGGCTCGCCCACTTCGTCGATGATGACGGGCAGGATGCGGCCGACCTTGGCCTGGAGCTTGGCGGCGCTGATCGCGGCGGTCTTCTCCATGATGCGGGCGTAGCGCTCTTCCTTGACCTCTTCCGGCACGGCATTCGGCAGGTCGTTGGCGCTGGCGCCTTCGACCGGCTCGAAGCGGAACGCGCCGACGCGGTCCAGCTGGGCTTCGTCCAGCCAGTCGAGCAGGTACTGGAAGTCCGCCTCGGTCTCGCCGGGGAAGCCGACCACGAAGCTGGAGCGGATGGCGATATCCGGGCAGATCTCGCGCCACTTGTGCAGGCGGTCGAGCACCTTGGCCTCGTTGGCCGGGCGCTTCATCGACTTGAGCACCGAGGGCGCCGCATGCTGGAAGGGAATGTCGAGGTAAGGCGTGATAAACCCCTCCGCCATCAGCGGAATCACCGCGTCGACGTGCGGGTAGGGGTAGACGTAGTGCAGGCGCACCCAGGGCTTGCGGCCCTGCGAATCGCTGAGCTGGCCCAGTTCGCGGGCGAGATCGGTCATGTGGGTGCGGACCTCGCGGTCCTTCCACATGCGCGTCTCATGGCGCACGTCGACGCCATAGGCCGAAGTGTCCTGGCTGATGACCAGCAGTTCGCGGGTGCCCGCCTGAACCAGCTTTTCCGCCTCGCGCAGCACCGCGTCGATGCGGCGGCTCGCCAGCTTGCCGCGCAGGCTGGGGATGATGCAGAAAGAGCAAGCGTGGTTGCAGCCTTCCGAAATCTTCAGATAGCTGTAGTGACGCGGGGTCAGTTTCACGCCCGCTTCGTCGTAGGCCTGCGGGATCAGGTCGACGTAAGGCGAAAGCTCGGGAGGGGCTGCCTCGTGCACGGCCTCGACCACGGCTTCGTACTGATGTGCGCCAGTGACGGCGAGCACGTCAGGGAAGCGGGCGCGGATCACGTCGGCCTCGTTGCCCATGCAGCCGGTGACGATCACGCGGCCGTTTTCGGCAATGGCTTCACCGATCGCGGAGAGGCTCTCTTCCTTCGCGGAATCGAGGAATCCGCACGTATTGACGAGCACGACATCGGCCCCGGCATAGTCGGGACTCATCGTGTAGCCGTCGGCGCGCAGGCGGGTGAGGATGCGTTCGGAGTCGACAAGCGCCTTGGGGCAGCCGAGGCTGACCATGCCGACCTTGGGCGGAGAGGGGATTTCAATAGCCATAGGGATGGCGCGCCCGATACGCGCATCGCGGCCGAGAGTCACGAAAAACGAATCATGTGAAAATGATTCGCACCAATCTGCCTCGCACACCGTTAGCGCCCTTGCACCTTCGGGGAGACCCTGCGCAAGGAAGAAGCTGTTGGAAAAAGGAACATCACAATGGGTCCGGTGAACTGGTTGGCCGTGGTTCTCGCAGCGGCGCTTGCCGTCTTGCTGGGGGTGATCTGGAACGGACAGCCGTTTCAGGACGGGCGCAGCCTTTCGCCTCGCAAGTCCGAGCGGGCGGGGAACTACGGCCTCGTCTGTTTCGTGTTCCTGATCAGTTCGGTCATGCTCGGCCACAATTTCGCGCGAATCGGCGCAGAGACGCTGGCGGCCAAGCCCTGGCTCTATTTCATGCAGACCGGCGGCGTCGCCATCGCCTTCGTGCTTCCGGCGATCTGGCTGACCCATGTCCGCTACCGCGCCGAGCCGATGCGGCGGGCCATGGACTGCCTGTTCTGGCTGGTCGCCTATCTGGCGATGGGTCTGGTGTTCTGGCTGCTAGGCTGATTCGTCGCCAGCGAGAGGCCGGTCGGTGGAGGCCGTCGGCAGGATCTCGACGACGACGTCTCCGGCCTTGAGCACCCTGGCATCGTCTTCCCAGAAGCCGATGGTGCGTGTCCCGCGGTAAATGCGCAGGCCCTTGCCGCCGCTGACGAGGGTGTCGAGCGACCCGCCGATCTCGGAGGGATCCACGGCACGCTCCACCAGCTGGACCCGGCCGGCCGCCGAGGCGAGGTCGGAGAAATAGTCGGCGATATGCTGCCCTTCCGCCGATCCGGCGAGCAGCAGGCCGGTGAAGCGGACCGGGTTGATGACGTTGTTGGCCCCGGCCTGGCGGGCGAGCAATTCGTTGTCGTCGGCGCGGATGACGACGGTGATCGGCGCTTTCGGGGCGAGGTGCCGGGCGGTCAGGACGATCAGTACCGACGTATCGTCGCGGCCTGCCGAGACGAGGATCGACCTTGCCGTGCCGACCCGAACCGCGTTCTGCACTTCGTCGCGGGTGGCGTCGCCCTGGAGCACGTTGCAGCCCATCTTCTCGGCCTGGGCAAGGCGCGCCTGCGCGGGGTCCACCACGACGATACACGCAGGATCGGTGCCGCGCTCGATCAGTTCCCTCGCCGCTTCCGAGCCGCTGACGCCGAAGCCGAGCACGACGATGTGGTCCTCCAGCCTCTCCTGGATTCGCTTCATGCGCCATGTCTCCCAGCTGCGCTTGATGATGAAATTGTAGGCGGTGCCGACGAAGATGGTGATGACCGCGAGCCGGATCGGCGTGACCAGCACCGCTTCGATCAGCCGTGCACGGTCGCTGACCGGGGCGATGTCGCCGAAGCCGGTGGTCGTGATCGAGATCATCGTGAAGTAGACGACGTCGAGGAAGCTGACCTGCCCGTCGTGGACGTCGTTGAGGCCCGCGCGATCGCTCCAGTGGACCATGATGACGATGAAGATCAGCAGGAAAGCGCCGCCGAACCGCAGGGCAACATCGGCCCAGACAGGTAATGCCAGCGCGCGCCGCAGCGGCTTGATCGCGTTGGGGCGCAGCAGGTTGCGGACGGGGCGCCGTTTCGACATGCCCCGCCAGCTTAGGGAGCCTTCGGCAGGTCGTCCAGCGGATCGACGGGCTTGCCGTCCCGTCGCACTTCGAAGTGCAGTTCGTTACCCTTGGCGAGGCCGGTGTGGCCGACGAGGCCGACCCGCTCACCGGCTGCCACTTTCGCGCCGTCCTTCACGGTCACGCGGCTGAGGAAGGCATAGGCGGTGAACCATCCGTCGCCGTGGTCGAGCACGACGAGGTTGCCGAACTGCTCCTTCTCCATCCCGGCGAAGCGCACGGTTCCGGCGGCGGCGGCGCGGACCATGGTGCCTTCCGGCGCCTTGATGTCGATGCCGTCGTGGTTGTTCGTGCCGCTCGCGAAGCCGCGGCGGACGGGGCCGTTCACCGGCCATGCGAAGCGCTTGGACCTGGCCGCCGGGGGAGGGGGCGCGTCGACCGGCGTGGCCGGAGCGGCGTTCGTCGCGGGCGGATCGAGCAGCGTCGGGATCAGCAGCGCCTGTCCCGGCTTGACCGGCGCGCCTGCGTCGAGACCGTTGGCGAGCGCGATCTGCTCCCACGGGACGGCATACTTGTAGGAGATCGAAAAGCCGGTCTCGCCTGCTTTCACCGTATGGCGGCGGGTGCGGGGGATTTGCAGCTTCTGGCCGAGGCGCACGGCATAGGGAGGCTGCAACCCGTTGGCCTCGGCGATCAGCACGCGCGGGACCTTGGCGGCCAGCGCAATGCTGCCGAGGGTCTCGCCGGGCTGGACGACATGGATGCTCTCTTGCTCCGGCGATCCGGCGGCGGCGATCGCAGCCTTGGCGGTGGAGTTCGCGGCAGCGGCGGCCTTCTTCGCCGGGGCGGCGGGATCGGGCTGCTTCGCTGGAACCTTTGCGGGTGTCTTTGCCGGTGCCGCCTTGGCGCGGGGGATCGTTAGCTTCTGGCCGAGCCTGACGACATAGGGCGCCTTCAGCCGGTTCGCCTTGGCCAGCGCCTCGGCGGAAACGCCCGCGCGGTTGGCGATGCCGTTCAGGGTCTCGCCCGCCGCGACGACGTGCACGGCCTCCTGCTTCGGCGCGGCGCCGAAAGCAGGAGCAAACGGCAGCGCGAGCGCCGCCAGCAGCAGGACAGCCTTGCGCATCATGCCTCGAAACGGCTCGCGATCTCGGCCAGCGAGGCGTCGTGCGTGAGGTCGAGCTGGAGCGGCGTCACCGAGATATAGCCCTCGGCAATCGCTTCCAGATCGGACTTGTGGCCGGGGGTCTGCTCGATGCCGTGGAGGCCGAACCAGTAGTAGGGGAACCCGCGCGGGTCGATGCCTTCGACCACCGAACCGCGCGCATAGTCGTGGAAGCCCTGACGGACGACGCGGATGCCCTTCACATCGGCACCGGCCACAGGCGGGAAGTTCACGTTGACCAGCGTGCGCGGCGCGAAAGGCGCGTCGAGCAGGGGCTTCAGCACTTTGGCGCCCCATTCCTCGGCAGCCGAGAAGCTGACGTTGTTGCCGTGGCCTTCGCCCGCATAGACTTGGCTCAGCGCGATCGAGCGGATGCCCGCCAGCGCGCCTTCCATCGCGGCGGAGACGGTGCCCGAATAAGTCACGTCGTCGCCGAGGTTGGCGCCGCGATTGACGCCGGAGAGGATCAGGTCGGGCGGTCCGGGCATGGCCTTCTTGATGCCGAGCGTCACCGAATCGGTGGGCGTGCCGGTTACCGAGAAGCGCTTGGGCGCATGTTCGCGCATCCGCACCGGGCGGCCGAGCGTCAGCGAATGGCCCGCGCCGGACTGTTCCTCGCTCGGCGCGCAGATCCAGATGTCGTCCGAAAGCTGCGCGGCGATCTTTTCGAGGACGTAGAGGCCGGGGGCATTGATGCCGTCGTCGTTGGTGAGCAGGATACGCATAGTGTCTCTCTAACTTGGCCGGGCGTTGGGTCCAATCATCCTTCGACAGGCTCAGGATGAGCGGGCTTCGACAAGCTCAGGATGAGCGGAGGGGGGGGATCAGGCTCGGCGGGATTGGAGGAATGTCCTCGCGGGCCCCGCTCAGGCTGAGCCTGTCGAAGCCCCTTCAGAACCGGGGCTCCAGCTTATCGATCCCGCCCATCCACGGCTTGAGCGCTTCCGGAACGAGCACCGAACCGTCTTCCTGCTGGTAGTTCTCCAGCACGGCGACGAGCGTGCGGCCGACTGCGAGGCCCGAGCCGTTGAGGGTGTGCAGGAACTCGGTCTTCTTCGAGCCTTCCGGCTTGAAGCGCGCGTTCATGCGTCGGGCCTGATAGTCGCCGCAGTTCGAGATCGAGCTGATCTCGCGGTAGGCGGCCTGACCCGGCAGCCAGACTTCGAGGTCGAAGGTCTTGCGCGCGGTCGCGCCCATGTCGCCCGAGCAGAGCAGGACCTTGCGATAGGGCAGTTCCAGCGCCTGGAGGATCGATTCGGCGGCGGCGACCATCTTCTCGTGCTCGGCTTCCGACTGTTCGGGCGGGCAGATGGTGACGAGTTCGACTTTCTCGAACTGGTGCTGGCGGATGAACCCGCGCGTGTCGCGGCCCGCCGCGCCCGCTTCCGAACGGAAGCAGGGGGTAAGGGCGGTCATGCGCAGCGGCAAAGCTTCGAGATCGACGATTTCGTCCTGCACGGCGTTGGTCAGCGAGACCTCGGCGGTGGGGATCAGCCAGCGGCCGTCGGTGGTCCTGAACAGGTCTTCCGCGAACTTGGGAAGCTGGCCGGTGCCGAACACGGCCTCGTCCTTCACCAGCAGCGGCACGATGCATTCCATGTAGCCGTTGGTGGCGGTCTGGGTGTCGAGCATGAACTGCGCGAGGGCGCGGTGCAGGCGGGCCATCTGGCCTTTCAGGAACGTGAAGCGCGCGCCGGAAATCTTCGCGCCGGTCTCGAAATCGAGGCCGAGCGCCGGGCCGAGGTCCGCATGTTCCTTCGGTTCGAAGGCGAAAGTGCCGGGCGTGCCCCATTTGGCGACTTCGAGGTTCTCGGTCTCGTCCGCGCCGTCGGGCACTTCGGCCACCGGGATATTGGGCAGGCCCGCCAGTGCGTTATGAAGCTGTGCGGAAAGCTCCTTCTCCTCGGCTTCGAGCGCGGGGAGGGTGTCCTTGAGCTGGGCGACTTCGGCCTTGAGCGCTTCGGCAGTGGCGGTGTCGCCCTGGCCCATGGCCTTGCCGATTGCCTTCGAGGCTTCGTTGCGGCGATTCTGCCCTTCCTGCATGCGCGTCGCGACCGAGCGGCGCTGCTCGTCGAGGGCGAGGATGTCGGCGGCCACGGGGGCAACCCCACGGCGGGCGAGGCCGGCGTCGAATCCTTCGGGATTCTCGCGGATAAGGCGGATATCGTGCATGGCGCGCGCTATGCCGTCTCAGGTCGGAAGGCGCAAGATTCGAGGCAGCAGATTTGGGGCGGCGGTCGGGCCTGGGGGAAACGGCGATCTTGGGGAAAATGTCCGAAGACTTGAGCCATCTCGCGAAAGGGAGATGGTGGGCGCGGCAGGGATTGAACCTGCGACCCCACCCGTGTGAAGGGTGTGCTCTACCACTGAGCTACGCGCCCGCCGAATGGACCGTGTCCGTCGGGGAAGCGCGCCTCTAGATGAGTCGGATCGAATTGACAAGCGCCCATCTGCAATTAAATCGCGAGGGCATGACCGAAGAGACCAAGACCGGCGCCGACGTGCCGCCCGACCACCTCGCCATCAACCCGAAGAGCCCGTTCTTCGATGAGGACAAGCTGAAGCGCGGCGTGGGCATCCGCTTCAAGGGCACCGTGCGCACCAATGTCGAGGAATATTGCATTTCCGAAGGCTGGGTGCGCGTTCAGGCCGGCAAGACGCTGGACCGCAAGGGCAATCCGCTGACCGTCAAGCTCCAGGGGCCGGTCGAGGCCTGGTACGAAGACCTCGGCGAGGACGCGCCCGTCGCCAAGATCTGAGGTTTTCGGCGTCATTGGGCCTTTTCTGGACCAATGACGCGAGATCTGCTTTTAGCCACATCGTCACCCTGAACTTGTTTCAGGGTCCATCTGTGAACCTCGACCGGAGGTCTGAGCGGCGAAATGGACCCTGAAACAAGTTCAGGGTGACGGGATTCGCGACTGTTCAGTAAGCTGCGGCGATTGCTCAGTAGTTACCGGCGATGATGTCGCCGATAGGGTCGCTTCGGCGGCCCTTTTTCTTGGTCGCGGCCACCGTCTTGCCGGGCCTGTCGTTGTAGATGAAGCCCGAGACCGGCCAGTGCGTGGTGCCGAGGTTGTGGATCGGCTGATACCAGACGCGCACTTCGCTCCAGTCGTTGGCGGGGGAGACGTCGAGCACGGTGACGTTCTTCTCGATCCGCCCGCGCTGGCCCTCGATCGGCGACCAGTTGGCATGGCTGACCAGGATCGTGCGCGAATCGACCACTTTGCTCACCGTGGCGACATGGCCGAGCTGCGAATTCGCATAAGGCTCCATCGCCATGACGGCGCCGACGCGCGGGGCATGGCCGGTGGCGTAGCGGCCCGAGGCCTGCTTCCACCAGGTATGGGCGTCGCCGAAGATCTGGATGCCGGAAAGCTGCCGGGCATAGGGCACGCATTCGAGGTAATCCGGGCCTTTCGCGACGGCGGGACGGTCATCGTCCATGCCGGCAAGAGCGTCGTCGATGGCGGAACGGGCGCTTGCAGGCGCGAGCGTCGCGCCGGCCAGTCCCAGCATGATTGCGATCCGGTAACCCTTCATGCCCCTCAATTCGGCCCTGTCTGCTTGTGAGAATCCTTCGGGGGATGGTTAATCGTGAGGTAGGATTTTGTTCCCGGAGCGATCCCGCCGCGGAGCAAAAACCGGGCAAAAAATGCGGACATTCCCATTTGCGCGGAATTCGTCTAGGGGCCGGAATCCTTTATCGAGTACTATAATGCTACCCCAGGTGATCATCATCGGCCGACCGAACGTCGGCAAGTCCACGCTGTTCAACCGGCTCGTCGGCAAGAAGCTCGCGCTCGTCGACGATCAGCCGGGGGTCACGCGTGACCGCCGCTTCGGCGACGCCGAGCTGCTCGGCCTGAAATTCCAGATCGTCGATACGGCGGGTTGGGAAGACGACGAGGACCAGACGCTGCCCGGCCGCATGCGCAAGCAGACCGAAGCGGCGCTGGAAACCGCCGATGTGGCGCTGTTCGTTGTCGACGCGCGCGCCGGTCTGACCCCGCTGGACGAGGAAATCGGCCAGTGGCTGCGCGCCTCGACGGTGCCGGTGATCGTGCTGGCCAACAAGGCCGAAGGCCGTGCGGGCGAGGGCGGTGTGCTCGAAGCCTACTCACTGGGCCTCGGCGATCCGATCACCTTCTCTGCCGAGCACGGCGTCGGCATTGCCGACCTGTTCGAATCGCTGCTGCCGCACCTCGAACCGCTCCAGCCCGAAGAGCCGGAGTTCCCCGAGGAAGAGGACGAGGAAGCGCTGCTGCGCCGTCCGCTCAAGCTGGCGGTCGTCGGCCGTCCGAATGCGGGCAAGTCGACGCTCATCAATCGCATCCTCGGCGAGGACCGCCTGCTCACCGGGCCGGAAGCGGGGATCACCCGCGATTCGATCACCGTGGACTGGGAGTGGACCGACCCCAAGACGCAGGAAGTCCGCCAGGTCAGCCTGATCGACACCGCAGGCATGCGCAAGCGCGCCAATGTGACCGAGAAGCTGGAGCGCATGGCCGTGGCCGACGCGCGCCATGCGATCGACTTCGCCGAAGTGGTCGTGCTGCTGCTCGATGCCACGCGCGGGCTGGAGCATCAGGACCTCACCATCGCCTCGAAGGTGCTCGAAGAGGGCCGCGCGCTGATCATCGCAATCAACAAGTGGGACGTGGCGGAAGGCCCGTCCGGGCTGTTCAACGGCATTCGCGGCGCCCTCGACGAAGGTCTGGCGCAGGTGCGCGGCGTGCCGTTGCTGGCGGTTTCGGCGCGGACCGGCAAAGGTATCGACGATCTGATCGCCACCGGCTTCTCGATCCGCGAAGCCTGGAGCAAGCGCGTGCCGACCGCCGCGCTCAACCGCTGGTTCGACGATGCGCTCTCGGCCAATCCGCCGCCGGCACCGGGCGGCAAGCGCATCAAGCTGCGCTACATCACCCAAGCCAAGACCCGCCCGCCGGGCTTCGTGCTGTTCGGCACGCGCCTGGACCTGCTGCCGGAAAGCTATCGTCGCTACCTGATCAACGGCATGCGCCGCGAGCTGGGCTTCGAGGCGGTGCCGATCCGGCTCAACTTGCGGATGCCGAAAAACCCCTTCGCCAAGTAAGCAAAAGGCCGCCGGAGATGATCTCCGGCGGCCTTTTTCGTGTCAGGACGGATGCGCCGCGGTTTCCGCATCCGATAACGGCGCTTCGGCGCGTTCCTCCGCCACCTCTATGGCGTCGGGTTCGAGCATGCCGTCGCTGTTCTTGATCTCGCGCATCAGCGTCCAGACGGCGATGAACAGCGCGGCGATCACCGGGCCGACGATGAAGCCGTTGAGGCCGAAGATCTGCAGGCCCGCCAGCGTCGCGATCAGCACCACGAAGTCTGGCATGCGGGTGTCGCGCCCGACCAGGATCGGGCGCAGGATATTGTCGATCATGCCGATCACGAAGAGGCCGCAGAAGGCCAGCACCCCGCCCTGCCACATATGGCCGGTCGCCAGCAGGTAGGCCGACATCGGCACCCAGACGAGGCCGGTGCCGACTGCGGGCAGCAGCGAGAAGAAGCCCATCATCACCCCCCAGAGCAGCGAGCCCTGGATGCCGAGCAGCGAGAAGATCATGCCGCCGACCAGCCCCTGTGCCACGGCGACGACCACCGTGCCCTTCATAGTCGCCCGCACGACGACGACGAAATTGGCGACGAGCCGGTCGCGGAGGTGCGGGCGCAGCGGCATGGCGTCGCGGATCAGCGCGCCGTAGCGGTCGCCGTCGCGCAGCAGGAAGAAGGTGAGGTAGAGCATCACGCCCAGCGCCGCGAGGAAGCTCAAGGCGCCCTGGCCGACCGAGAGCAGCCGCGCGGCGAGTCCCTGCAACCCGTTGGCGATGCCCGCGCCGAACTGGCGGCGCAAGTTCTCGAAATCGGCGAGGCCGTAGCGGTCTACCAGGCGTTCCAGCGATTCCGGCACGGCGGCGCGGACTTGTTCGAGCATGCGGGGAATGTCGATCTGGCCGCCGCGCACCTGATCGTAGATGTTCGAGACTTCCTGCACGAGGCTGACGCCCAGCAGGATCGTCGGGATGATGAACAGCGCCAGCAGTGCCAGCAGCATGAGGCCCGCCGCCAGGCTCTTGCGCCCGCCGAGGGCGGCCGCGAGCTTCGCGGTCAGCGGCTGGAACAGGATCGCGGCGACGACGCCCCAGAGCACCGCGCCGAAATAGGGCAGCAGCAGCCAGGCAAATGCGGCGGTGACGAGAATGACGAGGACGCCGAAGCCGTAGTCCTCGATGGTGTAGGGGGGGCGTTCAGGTTGCTCCATGCCTCGCGTCTTAGCATGATTTCGCCTTGGACAAGGCCGCTGGCCGAGGTGACTGGATTTTTCACGAAGTCTGGATTTTTCAGGAAGCCTGGGCGAGACAGGGCCATCCGCCTTTCGAGCAGGAGTTTTCCATTTTGCCCAGTAATCTGGACCCCCGCCCGGCCTCGCGCCCGGCTTTCCGTCTGGCCGCTCTCGCGCTGTCCTGCGCCGTCGTTCCGCTCTCGTCCGCCTTTGCTGCGGATGCAGCGCCTGCCACCAAGGGACCGGAGCGGGGCTTCACCCCCGACGACCTGTTCAAGCTGGCCGGCGCCACCGACCCGCAGATCTCGCCGGACGGCAGCCGCATCGCCTATGTCCGCGCCGCCGCAGACGTGATGACCGACAAGGTCGTGCCGTCGATCTGGCTGGTCGATGCCGCCAGCGGGGTGCAGCGCCCGCTCGTCACCGGCGCCGGTGCGCATTTCTCGCCGCGCTGGTCGCCGGACGGCAAGCGACTGGCCTACGTGTCGAGCGACGGCAGCGGCGCGCCGCAGCTCTATGTGCTCTGGCTGGACGGCGGCGCCAAGGTCAAGGTTACGGGCCTTCCCGACAGTCCGGGCAGCCTCGCGTGGTCGCCGGACGGCACCCGGATCGCCTATACCATGCGGGTGCCGGGCAAGGGGCTCAAGATGGGTTCGCAACCGTCCAATCGCCCGGAAGGCGCGCAGTGGGCCGAACCGCTTCAGGTGATCGACCGCGTGACCTACCGCTTCGACGGTGGCGGTTATGCGCAGCCGGGATACGACCACATCTTCGTGGTCTCGGCCGACGGCGGCGCGCCGCGCCAGCTGACCTTCGGCGATTTCGACGATGGCGGCCCGCTGTCCTGGACCCCGGATGACAAGCGCATTGTCTTCAGCGCGAACCGCCACGACAACTGGCAGCACGACATCAACAATTCCGAAGTCTACGCGCTCGATCTCGCCAGCGGCGCGGTGACGGCGTTGACCTCGCGCAACGGTCCGGATTCCGGCGCGAAAGTTTCGCCTGACGGCAAGCACATCGCCTATCTCGGCTATGACGACGTGAATCGTTCCTACGAGAATTCCGACCTCTATGTGATGAACAGCGACGGTTCGGGCTCGCGGCTGCTCACCAAGGGCTTCGACCATTCGATCGATGCGCTCGACTGGGCGGGCAATGCGGCGATCATGGTGCAGTACGACGATCACGCGAAGACCTATGTGGCCCGCGTCGGCCTCGATGGTGCGCGCAAGAACGTGGTCGAGGGTCTCAGCCCCGGCGACCACTTCGACCGGCCTTATACCGGCGGCGCCTTCAGCGTCTCGAAGAACGGGCGCCTAGCTTACACGTCTGGCACGACGCAGCGTCCCGCTGACCTCTGGGTGAGCAATGGCGGAGTTGGGCGCAAGCTGACCGACCTCAACGGCACCTGGCTCGATGCCAAGGCCCTCGCGCCGGTGCGCAAGCTGGCGGTGACCGCGCCGGACGGCCGCGCGATCGACGCCTGGCTGGTGACGCCGCCGGGCCTCGCGCCGGGGCAGAAGGCGCCGCTGATCCTCGAAATCCACGGCGGACCGAACACCGCCTATGCGCCGGGCTTCGCGACCGATTACCAGCTCTACGCGGCGCACGGCTATGCGGTGCTCTATACCAACCCGCGCGGCAGCACGTCCTACGGCGAGGAATTCGCCAACCTGATCGACCGTGCCTATCCCGGCACCGACTACGACGACCTGATCGCCTCGGTCGATGCCGCGATCGCGGACGGGGTGGCCGATCCCAACAACCTCTTCGTTACCGGCGGTTCGGGCGGCGGCGTGCTGACCGCGTGGATCGTCGGCAAGACCGACCGCTTCAAGGCGGCGGTGACGCAGAAGCCGGTCATCAACTGGATCAGCGAGGCGCTGACGATGGACGCCACGCCGTTCACCTCGCGCTACTGGTTCGACAAGAAGCCCTGGGAAGACCCCATGGAATACTGGCGTCGCTCGCCGTTGAGCCTGGTCGGCAACGTCAAGACGCCGACGATGGTGGTCGTTGGCTCGGAAGACTTCCGCACCCCGGTCAGCGAGGCCGAGCAGTATTACGCGGCGCTCCAGATTCGCGGCGTGCCGACGGCGCTGGTCAAGGTGCCGGGGGCGAGCCACGGCGGCATTGCCGCGCGGCCCTCGCAATCAGCGGCCAAGGCTTCGGCGATCCTGGCATGGTTCGACAAGTACCGGACCGACAAGAGCGCGCCGGCAGCGGAAGCTAAGTAAGCGAAAGTTCGGCGGCGAGCAGGGCGACCAGCTCCGCCGCCGGCATCGCGCGGGACAGCGGCGCGCCCTGTCCCGCCCATTGCGCGCCAAAGCGCGTCTCGCCGCGCGCTTTCGCGGCGGCGTTGAGCGCCTTTCCGGCATGGTAGGTGCGCGGATAGGCGGGGACGGGCGGCAGGTCGGCCCGCTCTCCGAATTCCGTGAAACGATTGGCGAGGCAGCGCGCGGGTCGCCCCGAGATCGCCCGCGTCATCGTCGTGTGCTGCGCGGCGTCGGACGCGAGCAGTGTGCGATAGCCCGCATCGGCGCTGCTTTCCGGACAGGCGATGAAGGCCGTGCCAAGCTGCACGGCCACTGCGCCGAGATCGAGCGCGGCGCGGATACCGGCACCGTCCATGATGCCGCCTGCGGCGATCACCGGCAGTTTGCCCCACGCGACCAGCAGGCGGGTCAGCGCGAAAGTGCCGAGCCGGTCGTCCGGCGCATCGGGATCGAACATGCCGCGATGGCCGCCCGCTTCCCAGCCTTGCGCCACGAGCACGTCGATCCCGGCCGCCAGCGAAAGCTCCGCTTCGGCCAGACTGGTGACGCTGCCGAGGAGCAGGCAATCCGCCCGCTTGAGCGCTGCGATGGTGGCCGCATCGGGCAGCCCGAAGTGGAAGCTGACGACGGCGGGTTTCGTTTCGAGCACGACATCGAGCATGGCCGCATTGCCTGCGAAGCTCTCGTAGATCGTCTCCAGTGCGGCGGGGGGCTGGGCATCGTACCCGGCAAAGACGGGCGTGAGCGTGTCCAGCCAAGCCGCTTCGCCTGAAGGATCGGGCTGCGGCGTCTCGTGCACGAAGAGGTTGAGATTGAAGGGCCGCGCGGTGCGGCTGCGCAGGTCGGCGATCTGGCGCCGGGCCTCGTCGGGGGCGATGGCCCCGAGGGCGAGCGAGCCGAGCGCTTCGGCATCGCAGACTGCGGCGGCGAGGACGGGGGTGGACGTGCCCGCCATCGGCGCCTGTATCAGGGGTATCGAAAGGCCGAGGCGCGCGAGAAAGTCCATGTCTGGGAATACCTTTTCGCGCGCCGTCCGGACTTACTCTCCCTCGCCCGCCGGCTTGCTCTGGAGCTGGCAGTAGTTCTGGATGCCCATGCGCTCGATCATGTCGAACTGCTTTTCGAGGAAGTCGACGTGCTCTTCCTCGCTTTCGAGGATGCGGGCGAAGATTTCGCGGCTGACGAAGTCACGCACGGTCTCACAGTGGGCGATGGCGTCCTTGAGCAGCGGGATCGCGTCATGTTCGAGCGCGAGGTCGGCCTTCAGGATTTCTTCGACGCTTTCGCCGATGCGCAGCTTGCCGAGGGCCTGGAAGTTGGGGAGGCCGTCGAGGTAGAGAATGCGGTCGGCCAGCACGTCGGCGTGCTTCATCTCGTCGATCGATTCGTGGCGCTCGTATTCGGCGAGCTTCTTGATGCCCCAGTTGTCGAGCATGCGGTAGTGCAGCCAGTACTGGTTGATCGCGGTCAGCTCGTTGAAGAGCGCCTTGTTGAGAAAATCGATGACCTGCTGGTCGCCCTTCATGGGAATACTCCTGAATCTGTTCGGGCGGTTTATGGCCTTTCCTGCCCCACAAGGCAAGCAGGCACGCGAAAACACCCGGCCGAAGCCAGGTGTAACCCGCCTTGTTGCAGGGTCAGGCTGCTGCGCTCAGCGGCGCGTTGGCGCTTGCCGATTCCTCGGCGATAATGTCTTCGGCATCGTCCAGGCACTGTCCGCACTGCGGTGCATGTCCGAGAGCGCCGTAGAGCGCTGTCGCATCGCCGCGGCAGCAGCGGGCGACGGTGCGCAGGTCGGTCTCACGAATGGCATTGCAGATACAAACGTACATGGTGCGATCCTCTTGAGAACCATCATATGCAAATGCAAATGGATCGCAATAGCGGAGTTGATTTTTCTCTCAAACTACTGCCGCACGGCGGTTTTTCAGCCGTTTTTGCAAGGTAAGGCAGCGCCAGAGCAGCTCGAGCGGGCCTCGGCGATAGCGACTCAGCCAGGCCGCGCTCCAGGTCAGCATCATGATCCAGCCGAGCAGGACAAAGGCCCATTGCCCGGCCGGGCCCACCTTGCCGAACAGGTTCAGGCCCCAGCCGTAGAACAGGCCGCACATGAGCAGGGTGGTGCCGATATAGTTGGTGAAGGCCACCCGCCCCGTCGCGACGATCCGCTGGCCGAGCCGGGTCTCGATCAGGCGCGACGTCGCCCATAGGAGCAGGGCGGCATAGCCCAGCGCCAGAAGCAGATGCGCGGGCCAGAGCGCTTCGCCGAGCAGCATGGCCATGGCGATCGGCGGGAAATGGCGCGGCCAGGCCCAGGCGAGCACCAGCAGGGTGAGGCCAAGTCCGATGGCGGTCGCACCGATTCGCAGGCGCTTCATCCAGTGCGCCGGCCAGTCTCCGGCGAAGAACCCGCTTCGTAGCAGCACTACGCCGAGCAGCATCAGCGGCAAGACTTCGCTCCAGGCATGGGCGGTCATGGAGAAGAGCCAGAACGGATCGCCGCGCAGCTTGGAGAGCGCGATATCGAGAAAACCCCCGTGATAGAGCCGCATCTGCCCCGCCGTGTTGGCGTGGTAGAGATCGAGCCGCGCCAGCACTTCCCGGTGCTGCGCCGCGCTCGCGGTGCCGAGACGGACTGCTTCTTCCGCGCGGGCGAGGGGCAGCATCGACCACAAGTCCACCACCGTCGCAGTGACGATGATCCCGGCGGCAACGCCCAACAGCACCGCGCAGGGCAGGCGTCGCAGGAACAGCACCGCAATCCCGCAGCAGGCGTAGACGAACAGGATGTCGCCCCACCACAGCAACAGGTAATGGAGCGTTCCGAACACCATCAGCCAGCAGAGACGGCGGAACTGGACCAGATCTCCATCCTGCCCGGCGGCGTCCATGCGCGTGCACTGAAGGGCGATGCCCGCGCCGAACAGCATGGCGAAAAGCGCCCGCATCTTGCCCTCGAAGAACAGGAAGCCGAAAGCCCAGGCGGCCTCGTCGGGCAGAGTGGCGCGGGCGGGAAAGTCCGGCGTCAGCGCGCCCAGGCTGGGTCCGGCGAACCCGGATATGTTGATGGCGAGAATGCCCAGCACGGCCACGCCGCGGATAAGGTCGAGCGTCGCCAGCCGTCCTCCCGCATCGGGTGGCCGCCATGACATCGACGCGCGTGTAGCTGTCCGGGCGTTTTCGCCCGTGATCGCTTCCAGCATTCCCTGTCTCCCTGCGCGGGAGAGTAAGCGATCAGATGTGCCTCGTCCACGACGACCGGCGCGGACCTTTGAAAACTACGAGATGACGATGCATTCGTGGCCCGAGGCCTTGAGTGCGCCGCAGGCCTTGTCCGCCTGCGCCTTGCTGGTGAATCCGGCCGCATAGAGCTTGGTGAGCTTTCCGGCAGGAACGAGCTGGCGTTTCGCACCGGTCATTTCCGGGCGTTTCGCCAGCGATGCCCAGAGCCTTTCGGCATTGCCGGGGACGCCGAAGGCGCCGAGCTGGAGTCGCCAGACGCCGCCGCTCGAGGCTACCGGAGCAGGACGGGGCGGGGCTTTCGGCGCCGGTCTCGGAGCGGGTTGGACTGTGGCCACCTTTGGGGGTGCCTTTGCCGGAACCGCCGGGCGAGCGATCACGGGCAGGGTGTAGTCAGCGCCCGCGCGGGCCGGGCTTTCGGGGGCGGCGGCGACTCGCGGTGCCGCTACGGCGCGGGGAACGGTGCCGAGTTCCGCCCCGGTTGCCTCGCTCACGCGGGTCGCGTCGGCCTGTGCGGTGAGCTGGGCGGCGAGGGCGATGCTCTTCTGCCGGTCTACCAGCGGGATATGCTCGTCCATCTGCGCGAGCGCGCTCCTGGCCTGCGCCAGACCCGCGCGCTGCGCCATGCTGACAAGGGCATAGGCGCGCACCCAGTCCTTCTCCACGATGTCGCCGTTGAAATGGGCCAGCCCGAGAATGTACTCGGCCCGCGCATCGCCGCGCGCGGCGGAACTGCGGATATAGGGCATGGCCTGCGCCCGCTCGCCGCGCTGGAACAGGATCAGGCCATAAGTGTCCGAGGCCTGGACATGGCCCTGCGCGGCGGCCTTGCCGTAAAGCGCTTCCGCCTTGCCGAGATCGACCGGCACCCCGCGTCCCAGCTTGTAGGCCTGGGCGAGGTTGAACTGGGCATCGGCATCGCCCTTGTCGGCCAGCGGCCTCCACTGCTGCACTGCGGCGGCGTAGTTGCCTGCGGTCCACGCATCCACTCCGGCCTTTACGTCCGCGAGGACGGGCGCGGCGGCGAGGCTGACGGCGAAGGCAAGGGGCACGAGACCCAGCGAAAGGGAGCGTCGATTTTTCCGCACGTCGGCCAGCCTCTAATTCCTGGTTCTGGTCCGGCCGTGGAAGCGAAAGTTCCTGCCGGAATGCTCTGGTAAGTCGCAGAATGGCCGGGGAAGAGCGAAAATCACGTTAATTCCGACGCTATAAAGAGCGACCGATCCTGCCAAAACGGCGCGTAACCGGCATTGGGGGATTAACCCTAAATTAGGAACGATCTGCGATCCAGCTTCTTGTGAGGCGCCGATTTTTCTACGGCGCTCAGGGGGTAACGGCTTTGCGCGTACTGGCATTGGCATCGCAGAAAGGTGGTTCGGGCAAGACCACGCTTTCCGGTCACCTCGCCGTGCAGGCACAGCGCGCCGGTGCCGGGCCGGTCGTGCTGATCGACATCGATCCGCAAGGCTCGCTAGCCGACTGGTGGAACGAGCGCGAGGCCGAATATCCTGCCTTCGCGCAGACCACCGTGGCCCGTCTGGCCAATGACTTGCAGGCGCTGCGCCAGCAGGGCTTCAAGCTGGCCGTCATCGATACCCCGCCCGCCATCACCATGGCGATCCAGAGCGTGATCTCGGTCGCCGAACTGATCGTCGTGCCGACCCGCCCCAGCCCGCACGACTTGCGCGCCGTAGGCGCCACCGTCGATCTCTGCGAGCGCGCGGGCAAGCCGCTGATCTTCGTGGTCAACGCCGCGACGCCCAAGGCCCGCATCACCGCCGAGGCCGCCGTCGCGCTGTCGCAGCACGGCACCGTCGCGCCGGTCACGCTGCACCAGCGCACCGACTTCGCCGCCTCGATGATCGACGGCCGCACCGTTATGGAAGTCGATCCGAACGGCCGTTCCGCGCAGGAAGTGACCGCGCTGTGGAACTACGTTTCCGATCGGCTCGAACGCAATTTCCGCCGCACCGTGTTCTCGGCGCCGGGCCTCACCGGCCAGCCCGTCATGCCCGGTGCGCCGCGCCCCGTCGGCGGCTTCGGACGCCGGATCACCGGGGGCGTCGCAGGGGCATGACGATGAAGGCCAATCTCCGTCTGCGCCATGCAGGGCTCGCGATCTGCACCGCCATGGGCGCCGTGCTGCTGGTGAGCTGCGCCGGACAGGCACCTTTCGCCCGTGCCGGTTCATCGGCGGCCCCCGGCGAACCCGCCGACAAGGACCTCTCCCGCGCAGAACAGCGCGTCACCCGCTCGCCGCGCGATGCCTCGGCTCGTGCCGCGCTTGCCCAGAGCTATCTCGCCGCCGGGCGCTTCGATTCGGCGGCAACGACTTTCGAGGATGCCATTTCGCTGGGCGATCAAAGCCCGCGTACCGGCCTTAGCACTGCGCTTGCCTATATCGGTGCCGGTCGCGGAGCGGAGGCCATGGCCGTGCTCCAGCGGTTTCGCAACGGCATCTCCGCCAGCGACTACGGCCTCGCCGTGGCCCTTGCCGGACGCCCGGATGCAGGTGTGGATATCCTGACCGACGTGGTGCGCGGCGGCGAGAACACGCCCAAGGCGCGCCAGAACCTCGCCTATGCCTATGCCCTCGACGGACGCTGGCGCGAGGCGCGGCTTATCGCGTCGCAGGACGTTCCCGCCGACCAGCTCGACGCACGCCTCGGCGAGTGGGCGAAAGCGGCCCGCCCCGACCAGTCGCGCGCGCGGATCGCCGGACTGATCGGCGCGCCGCTGCGTTCCGATCCCGGACAGCCCACGATGCTCGCGCTGAACGCACCTGTCGCCGCGCCGCAGTTCGCGAAGGCCGAAATTCCCGCGCCCGCGCCTGAGGCCGAATTGCCGCCTGAGCAGAGTGGCGAAAGCTTCTGGGGCGCCTATCAGCCGCAGGACGAAGCACCCGTGCCGCCGCCCGCCCCTGCGCGTGCTGCCGCGCGTCTGGCGCCGAAGCCTGCCGCGCCCAAGGTCGCCGTCGCCGCGCGCACTCTGCCGGTGCCTGCCAAGGCCGCCGTTTCGGGCACGCACCTCGTCCAGCTCGGCTCGTTCCGGACGATGGACGGTGCTAAAAAGGCCTGGGGTATTTTCCAGTCGCGCAATCCTGCGCTAAAAGGGCATGATCTGCGCATCACCGAGGCGAAAGTGAACGGCCTGACCTACTACCGCGTCGCGGCGGGCGGGTTCGACCAGCGCACGGCGCAGTCGGTCTGCTCCAGCTTGCGGCAGAGCGGCAATGCCTGCCTTGCCTACGCGCAGCAGCGGCCTCTGCCCGGCAGTGTCCGGATGAGCCAGACCCGCCGCGCCGAGCTTTGAAGTTTCCGCGAGGTCGTTGCCTCGCATCTGAGTTCCATGTGAACTAAACGGCTCCTGTCTTCGGACAGGGGCCGTCTTTTTTGGTTTCAGGGAAGTTAAAAAAGTGAAAGTCCTGGGGGATGATCCCCCAGACCCTCGGAATTGGCGACGTTGTGCGCGACCTATCCGTCGTGCGCTCCCCGCGGCGCAGCCATTATGTCTTCCGACGCAATGCGGGCGCAAACCGATAGTGCAGGGCGCGACATCGACAGTATTGGGGGTGCAGGGGGGCTATGCTCCCCTGCTTTATCCCTTCTCTTACTTGGCCTTAACGGCAACGCCGCCCTTGAACAGCGCTAGCACGCGCCCTTGCACGGGCTGCTTGTCGAACGGCATATTCCCGGCCGCAGCCGCCATCTTGTCCGAATCGACGATCCACGGCCGGTCGGCATCGATCACCGCGATATCCGCCTCGGCCCCGACTTCGAGCTTGCCCGCATTGACGCCGAGCAGCTTCGCCGGGTTGGTGGCGAGCAGTTCGAAGGCGCGCGAGAGCGAGATCACGCCGTCGCGCACGAGGTTCATTGTCAGCGGCAGCAGTGTTTCCGCGCCTGCCATGCCCGGTGCGGAGTCCGCGAAGGGCAGGCGTTTGTCCTCGGGGCCGCGCGGGTCGTGGCCGGAGGCGATGACGTCGATCGTGCCGTCACCCACGGCGGCGATCACGGCCTTGCGGTCGTCTTCCGAGCGCAGCGGCGGGGAGAGGTGGGCGAAAGTGCGGAAGCCCGCGAGGGCGAGGTCCGAGAGCATGAAGTAGGCGGGCGTGACGCCTGCCGTGACTTTCAGCCCGCGATCCTTGGCGCGGCGCACGAGGTCGAGGCCTTTGGCGGTCGTCACCTTGCGGAAGTGGATGGCGGCGCCTGCCAGTTCGGCCAGGGCGATGTCGCGTGCGATGGCGAGGGCTTCGGCTTCGGCGGGCGCGGAGGGCAGGCCGAGGCGGGTGGCCATCTCGCCCGAGGTGGCAACGGCCTTGCCGGTGATCCCGGCGTCCTCGGGGTGGGTGAGCACGACCATGCCGAGCATCCCGGTGTACTGGAGCAGGCGCAGCATCGTCCCCGAATCGCCGATCCACTGGCGTCCGGTGGTGACGGCCTTCGCCCCCGCGTCGCGCATCAGGGCGATTTCGGCGAGGGCCTTGCCTTCGAGGTTCTGGGTGGCGGCGGCGAGCGGGTGGACCCAGAGGTCCGGCTTGCCCGACTGGGCCGCGAAACGGACGCGCGCGGGCACGTCGAGCGGTGGGTTCTGGTCGGGCATCAGCGCGGCGCGGGTGATCCCGCCGAAGTGGAAGGCGGGCTTGTCGATCGCGAAGACGCCGATATCGACGAGGCCGGGGGCGATCAGTTTGCCGCGGGCGTCGTGGACTTCGTCGCCGGGCTGGGGGGCGACGTCCGCGCCGAGGGCGGTGATGAAGCCGCCTTCGCTGCGCAGCGCGCCGGGGACGATGGTGCCGTCGGGGAGGACCAGCTTGCCGCCGGTCAGGGTGAGGGGAGCGTTGTTGCTCATGCCCAACCCTCCACACCGCGCGCTCTTCGGGTCAGCACTTCGAGGCAGGCCATGCGCATGGCGACGCCCATTTCGACCTGCGTGGTGATCTGCGAGCGACCGACGAGGTCGGCGACATTGCTGTCGATCTCGATGCCGCGGTTCATCGGGCCGGGGTGCATGACGAGGGCATTGCTTTCCGCCTTGGCGAGGCGCTCCAGCGAGAGGCCGTAGAGGTGGCGATATTCGCGCGGGGAGGGGATGAACTGGCCTTCCATGCGTTCGAGCTGGAGGCGCAGCATCATCACCACGTCGGCGCCCTTCAGCGCCGCGTCGAAGTCGTGGAAGACCTGCACGTTCATGCGCTCGATATCGGCGGGCAGCAGCGCGGGCGGCGCGCAGACGCGCACTTCGGCGCCCAGCGAGTTGAGCGAGAGGATGTTCGAGCGGGCAACGCGGCTGTGCAGGATGTCGCCGCAGATGGTGACGCGCAGGCCGTTGAAGGCGCGCTTGTTCTGGCGGATGGTCAGGGCGTCGAGCAGGGCCTGGGTTGGGTGCTCGTGCTGGCCGTCACCGGCGTTGAGCACCGGGCAGTCGACGAGGTTCGAGATCAGGTGCACCGCGCCCGAACTGGCATGGCGGATGACGATGGCATCGGCGCGCATGGCGTTGAGAGTCCATGCCGTGTCGATCAGGGTCTCGCCCTTCTTCACACTGGAATTGGCGACGGCCATGTTGACCACGTCGGCGCCGAGGCGCTTGCCGGCGATCTCGAAGCTCAGCAGCGTGCGCGTCGAGTTCTCGAAGAAGGCGTTGATAATCGTCAGGCCGGAGAGAAGGTCGCGGCGTTTCTGCGTGCCGCGGTTCAGCTCCACCCATTGCTGGGCCTCGTCGAGGAGGAACATGATCTCGTGCGGGGCCAGGCCGCCGATGCCCACGAGGCTGCGGTGCGGGAAGGCTGCGGAGCCTTCCGGATATATGAATTCTGGAGCTGTCATCGAAGACAAGGCCTTAGGCACGGGGCGGAGTCGGCTCAAGTGGTTTGTTGCGGATCCTTCGACAAGCTCAGGCTGAGCGGGGGTGGGTTGGGGGCGGGATGGGGCGCGGGGTGATCGCTTCCTAAAACCCCTCCTCCCGCTCAGCCTGAGCCTGTCGAAGGCCCCGAGACGGGGCTCAGGTGGGACACGGGGATGATCACTTCCTTTCCCCCCTCTGGCCGGGGGGCTTTTCGCCCGTTATGGCTAAGCATCGAAAGGCTGGTGAATTCATGACGTTCGCGCGCAAGATCTGGAACCTGCTGGTGGGCGTGAAAGACGCCCTGGCCCTGATTTTCCTGCTGTTGTTCTTTGCGCTGCTCTATGCCGCGCTGTCCTCGCGGCCCGCGCCGGGCAAGATCGTGGACGGCGCGTTGCTGCTCGACCTCGACGGCAGCATCGTCGAGGAGAAGAGCAAGGTTGATCCGCTCAAGCTGCTGATGAGCGCGGAATCGCCGGCCGGCGAGTATCAGGCGCGTGACATCGAGCGGGCGCTGCGGCTGGCGGCGACGGATGCGCGGATCAAGGTCGTCGTGCTTGACATGTCGCGCTTCCTCGGCGGCGGCATGGTCCACATCGAGGAGATCGGCAAGGCGCTCGACGCGGTGCGCAAGGCGGGCAAGCCGGTGCTGACTTTCGCCAATGCCTATGCCGACGACGGCGTGCAGCTTGCCGCCCATGCCAGCGAGGTCTGGGTCGATCCGATGGGCGGCGCTTTCGTAGCCGGGCCGGGCGGCAACCAGGTCTATTTCAAGGGCCTGCTCGACCGTTTCAAGGTCAATGCCCACGTCTACCGCGCGGGCACCTACAAGAGCTTCGTCGAGCCCTATCTGCGCAATGACATGTCCCCGGCCGCGCGCGAGGCCTATGAGGGCATCTACGGCGCGCTGTGGAGCGGCTACAAGGCCGATATCGCCCGGGCGCGGCCCAAGGCCGGGCTCGACCGGATGACCGGCGATCCCGTCGCTTGGTCGAAGGCTGCGGGCGGCGACTTTGCCGAAGGCGCCAAGGCCGCCGGTCTCGTCGACCGCATCGGCGATCGCACCGAATTCCAGAACCGCGTCGCCGCAATCGCGGGCAAGAACGAGGCGGCCAAGGGCACCGGCGACCTGCCGTACAAGGCCAATCGCCTCGCCGCATGGCTTGCCGCCAATCCGGAGAAGGCCGAAGGCGCGAAGATCGGCGTCGTCACCGTGGCGGGCGAGATCGTCGACGGCGATGCCGGGCCGGGCAAGGCGGGCGGCGACCGCATTGCCGAACTGCTGGACGAGAATATCGACCAGGGCTTCAAGGCGCTGGTCGTGCGGGTCGATTCGCCGGGCGGCTCGGCCATGGCGGCGGAGCGTATCCGCCGGGCCATCGTGCGCTACAAGGAGCGCAAGATCCCGATCGTGGTCTCGATGGGCAATGTCGCGGCGAGCGGTGGCTACTGGGTCTCGACGCCGGGCCAGCAGGTCTTCGCGCAGCCCGAAACGATCACCGGCTCGATCGGCGTCTTCGCGGTGATCCCAAGCTTCGAGAAGGCCCTGGGCGACTACGGCGTCACCAGCGACGGCGTAAAGACGACGGCGCTTTCCGGCCAGCCCGACATTCTCGGCGGCTTTACGCCGGAAGTCGAAGGCATGCTCCAGGCCTCGATCGAGAACACCTATCGCAAGTTCGTCGGCCTCTCCGCCGCCGCGCGGAAAATGACGCCGGAGAAGCTCGATTCGATCGCGCAGGGCCGGGTCTGGCCGGGACAGGAAGCGCAGCGAATCGGGCTGGTGGACAAGATCGGCGACCTCGATGCGGCGCTGGCCGAAGCGGCCCGCCTCGGCGGCGTCGGCAACGGCAAGTGGCAGGCGGTCTATCTGAAGGAGGACGAGGATTCGTTCTCGAAGTTCCTTGGCGGGCTGACCTCGGATTCGGCGAGCGAATCCGCCCGTAAATCCGCTGCTGCCTTCGATTTCTCCAGCTTCGTGGCGGTGCGTCGCCAGCAGCAGTTCGCGCGACTGGCCGAACAGGCCGGGGCGATGTTCACGACGCGCGGGGCACAGGCCTATTGCCTCGAATGCCCGGTCGTGCCGGGGCGTGCACAAGCCGTGAACGCGCGCGAGCTTTCGATGCTGGAAAGCCTCGCGCGCTTCTTCGGCAGGGACTAGCCCTGCCGAAACTCAGTCCGCCTGAACTCAATCCGGGGGCGGCATTTCGACCGGTCCGGTCTCGGGCTGGTCGAAGTCCGGGCCGGTTTCGGGCATTTCCGTCGGTGCGGTGGGCTGGTCGGGATCGGTGGGAAGGGTCGGGGTCTCGGGCGGGGTGTCGCCCGGATTGTCGGCACGCTGGGTGGCCATGATCGCCTCTCTCGTGTTTGCGGTGGGGGTCTGGGTATAAACCCGAAAGCACAGGACAAGTTGCCGGGAGAGGAAACAGGAAGTGCCCGCGACTTGCACACGCGCGACTCGCGGCGCTTGCCCTTTTCCGCGTGTCCTTATAAGGGCACGTCCCTTGAGTTTCAGGCTTCGATCTTTGCGGGCGTGGCGGAATGGTAGACGCGCTGGTTTTAGGTACCAGTATCGAAAGATGTGGGGGTTCGAGTCCCTTCGCCCGCACCATTACGCCGCCCTGGGGGAGATGAGGTCGCGAGAATTGGCCCCCTAAGGCCCGTTGAATTGCACAGGAAGGCATTTGAAATGCAGATCGTCGAAACCACCAACGAAGGCCTGAAGCGCGCCTACACGGTGACCATCCCCGCCACGACCATCACCGCCCGCGTCGAAGGCGAGATCAAGAAGATCGCCCCGCAGGTGAAGATGCCCGGCTTCCGCGCCGGCAAGGTTCCGGCCAACCTCGTCAAGAAGATGCACGGCGAAGCGATCCACCAGGACGCGCTGAACGCCACGATCCGCGAAGCCATGGACAAGCTGGTCGCCGACCACGCCCTGCGCCCGGCGATGAACCCCGACGTCGCCCTCGGCGAAGGTTACGAGCAGGGCAAGGACGCCGAGCTGACCGTCAGCCTCGAAGTGCTGCCGACGATCGCCGCGCCCTCGCTTGACGGCCTCAAGCTCGAAAAGCTGGTCGTGCCCGTGGCCGAAGACGCCGTGACCGAAGCCGTGGAGCGCATCGCTTCGCAGCAGCAGCGTTTCGAGACCAAGGACGGTGCGGCCGCCGACGGCGACCAGGTCATCATCGACTTCACCGGCAAGCTCGACGGCGTCGAGTTCGACGGCGGCAAGGCCGAGAAGGCCCCGCTGGTGATCGGTTCTAACCGCTTCATCCCCGGTTTCGAAGAGCAGCTCGTCGGCATCAAGGCCGGTGAAGAGCGCGTCATCACCGTGACCTTCCCCGAAGACTACCAGGCCGCGAACCTCGCTGGCAAGGAAACCACCTTCGACATCGTCGCCCACGAAGTGAAGGCCCCTGCCGAATCGCAGATCGACGACGATTTCGCCAAGGAACTGGGTCTCGAGAGCCTCGAACAGCTCCAGGGCCTGCTCAAGGGCCAGCTCGAGCAGGAAACTGCCGGTCTGACCCGCACCGCCATGAAGCGCCAGCTGCTCGACCAGCTTGCCGCCGGCCATGACTTCGACGTTCCGCCGACCATGGTGGAAGCCGAATTCGCGCAGATCTGGCAGCAGCTGACCCACGAAGCCAGCCACGAGGAAGACCCGGCCGCCGCTCTCGCCGAGATCGAAGCCGAGAAGGACGACTACCGCAAGATCGCCGAGCGCCGCGTGCGTCTGGGCCTGCTCCTGTCGGAAATCGGCCAGTCGAACGGCGTCGAAGTCACCGCGCAGGAAATGCAGATGCTGGTCTCGCAGGCCGCTCAGCAGTACCGTCCGGAAGACCGCCAGCGCTTCTTCGAATATGTCCAGCAGGACCCGATGATGGCTGCCCAGCTGCGCGCGCCACTCTACGAAGACAAGGTCGTCGATTTCCTGATCGAGAAGGCCGAAGTCACCGAGCGTGAAGTGACCCGCGACGAGCTGCAGGCCGCCATCGAAGCCGACACCGACGGCGAGAAGGTCGAAGCCAAGAAGCCTGCGAAGAAGGCTCCGGCGAAGAAGGCTGCCGCCAAGAAGGACGAAGCGGAAGCTCCTGCCGAAGAAGCTGCCGCCGAGGAAAAGCCGAAGAAGGCTCCGGCGAAGAAGGCTGCTGCCAAGAAGGACGAAGCCGCTGCGGAAGGCGAGGCGGAAGCCAAGCCCGCCAAGAAGGCTCCGGCCAAGAAGGCTGCCGCCAAGAAGGACTGACCTCTTTCGGATGACGGCCTCCTTCGGGTGACCGATCGTCACGAAGCGGCCCGGTGCAGATGCGCCGGGCCGTTTTCGTATCGACGATGGAATGAGGTTTTCCACGTCCATCCGCGTTAGATCGTTAAAGCCCTTGAACATCGGCCACGGGCACGCGACATAGGCGGTCCAAACCAGAAGAGGACTCCCATGCTCGACCTGTTTGGCGCTTCGGGCGCCCAAGGAAAGTTCACTACCGATCCCGTGACCGGCGCGCTGGTGCCGATGGTCGTCGAGCAGACCAGCCGCGGTGAGCGCAGCTTCGACATCTACTCGCGCCTCCTGCGCGAGCGCATCGTCTTCATCACCGGCCAGGTCGAGGACCACATGGCCTCGCTGATCGTCGCGCAGCTCCTGTTCCTCGAGTCGGAAAACCCCTCGAAGGACATCTCGATGTACATCAACTCGCCGGGCGGCGTGGTGACGGCCGGCATGGCCATCCACGACACCATGCAGTACATCAAGCCGCGCGTCTCGACCGTATGCATCGGCCAGGCCGCCTCGATGGGCAGCTTCCTGCTCGCCGCCGGTGAGCCGGGCATGCGCATCGCCCTGCCGAACGCCCGCATCATGGTCCACCAGCCCTCGGGCGGCGCCCAGGGCATGGCTTCGGACATCGAGATCCAGGCGCGCGAGATCCTGCGGATGCGCAAGCGTCTCAACGATCTCTACGTGAAGTACACCGGCAAGTCGCTCGACGAGATCGAGAAGGCGATGGACCGCGACACCTTCCTCGAAGCCGAGGAAGCGCTGGCGTTCGGCCTCGTCGACAAGGTCTTCGAGACCCGCCCCGACGGCGACAAGCCCACCGAAGCCTGAGCACGACCGCAAGGCCGGAATTTTACGAAATTCCGGCCTCAATCCTTGCAGGGGTTATGACCTTTGCAACGGTTATGGGGATACCCATATCGGTCTCAGGATTGCAAAACCGGCCTCCTCCAAGGTAGACTTGATGAGTCGCCCGGAAATGGCCTAAAGACGGAAAATGACGAAATTGAGCGGATCTGACGCGAAAAGCACCCTCTACTGCAGCTTCTGCGGCAAGTCGCAGCACGAAGTGCGCAAGCTGATCGCGGGACCCACGGTCTTCATCTGCGACGAATGCGTCGAGCTTTGCAACGACATCATTCGCGAAGAGACTAAGGCCGGGATTGCGGGCAAGAAGGACGGCGGCGTGCCGTCTCCCCGCGAAATCTGCGAGACGCTTAACGACTACGTGATCGGGCAGGAACGCGCCAAGCGCGTGCTGTCGGTGGCTGTCCACAACCACTACAAGCGGCTGAAGCACAGCGGCAAGCAGGGCGACGTGGAACTGTCCAAGTCGAACATCCTGCTTGTCGGTCCCACGGGTTCGGGCAAGACGCTGCTCGCGCAGACGCTCGCCAAGACCTTCGACGTGCCCTTCACCATGGCCGACGCCACCACGCTGACCGAAGCCGGTTACGTGGGCGAGGACGTGGAGAACATCATCCTCAAGCTGCTCCAGGCTTCCGACTACAACGTCGAGAAGGCGCAGCACGGCATCGTCTACATCGACGAGATCGACAAGATCAGCCGCAAGGCCGAGAATCCGTCGATCACGCGCGACGTTTCGGGCGAGGGCGTGCAGCAGGCGCTGCTGAAGCTGATGGAAGGCACCACGGCCTCGGTTCCGCCGCAGGGCGGCCGCAAGCACCCGCAGCAGGAATTCCTGCAGGTGGACACGACGAACATCCTGTTCATCTGCGGCGGCGCCTTCGCGGGCCTTGAGAAGATCATCGCCGACCGCCTCCAGAAGCGCTCGATCGGCTTCGGCGCGCATGTCGCCGATCCGGACAAGCGCCGCGTGGGCGAACTGCTCCAGAAGGCGGAGCCGGAAGATCTGCTCAAGTTCGGCCTGATCCCCGAATTCGTCGGTCGTCTGCCGGTGATCGCGACCCTCAACGACCTCGACATCGAGGCGCTGGTCAAGATCCTGCGCGAACCGAAGAACGCGCTGATCAAGCAGTACGCGAAGCTGTTCGACCTCGAAGACGTCGAACTGACCTTCACGGACGAGGCGCTTGAGGCGATCGCCCAGAAGGCCATCGACCGCAAGACCGGTGCACGCGGCCTGCGCTCGATCGTGGAAGGCCTGCTGCTCGACACCATGTTCGACCTGCCGACCGAAGGCGATATCGCCGAAGTCGTAGTTGACAAGGAAGTGGTCGAAGGCCGCAAGGAACCCGTCCGCGTCCTCAAAGGCGACAAGGCGGAAGCTGCCGCCTGAGGCCATCTGAATTCCGGCTTTTCGGGGTCGGATCATGAAAAGGCCCGTCCGGTTCGTCCGGGCGGGCCTTTTTCTCTTGCGTGAATTTCGTATTGCCCGCCCAACCTTCGTCGTTGCGCGCGCAGCGAAGGAAGCCAGCAGCTCCGAATTGCCGACCTAGACGACGGCCTCGCTTTCCAGCGCACAGGGGGACTCGGCGTCGGTTTCGATCTGGACGGTGGGATGGCCGATGCCGAAACGATGCTCCAGATCGTGGGCCAGTTTGTGCAGGAAGCCGTCGCCGCGATCGGCGCCGGGCATGACGAGGTGCACGGTCAGCGCCGTCTCGGTCGTGCTCATTGGCCAGACGTGCAGATCGTGGACGCGGGTGACGCCGGGCTGGCTTTCGAGGAAAGCGCGCACGGCGGCGATGTCGATGCTCTCCGGCACGGCCATCATCCCCATCGTCAGCGACTCGCGCAGCAGACCCCAGCTCGACCAGGCGATGACGGCAGTGATGACCAGCGAGGCGATCGGGTCGACGATCTGCCAGCCGGTGAACAGAATGACGATACCGGCGATCACCACGCCCGCCGACACCGCGGCATCGGCCATCAGGTGGACGAAGGCGGCGCGCAAGTTGAGGTCGGACTTGCTGCCCTTGGCGAAGAGCAGGGCCGACAAGGCGTTCACCGCGATGCCGAGCGCGGCGACGGCGATCATCGTCGTACCCATGACCGGCGCAGGCTCCGCGAACCGGCGGACCGTCTCGACCAGGATCGCGCCGATGGCGACCCAGAGCAGCGCGGAATTGGCGATCGCTGCGAGAATGGAGGAACTCTTGAGGCCGTAGGTGAAGCGTTCCGAGGGTGGCCGCGCGGCGAGCACGCTGGCGGCCCAGGCGAGCAGCAGCGAAAGGACGTCGGAGAGATTGTGTCCCGCGTCGGCGAGAAGCGCCATCGAGCCGCTGAAGAACCCGGCGGCAGCCTCCGCAATGACAAAGACGACATTCAGTCCTACCGCAATTGCGAAGGCCTTGCCGACGTCTCCGGAAGGAGGTGGGCCATGGTGATGATGGCCATGGGAGTGGCCATGCCCATGCCCGTACGAATGACCCTTGCCATGTCCGTGATCGGAGTGGTCGTGATGATGCTGGTGTGCGACGCCCATGGCAAATTCATCGCATGCGCCGGACCTTAACAGCAAGCGATGACGTAACATCACATCCTTCTCGGGCCTAGCGGGCTGCGACCCGGGAGTCGCGGTGCGTGACATTTATGCCTCACCCAATATTGTCATATTGGCGCTTAAACGGCAGAAATCTCAGGAAAAATACCTGTTGATCGTGGCGGGTGGAAATTTGAGTCAGAAAATTGCGCGAAGAAGATCGAAAATGAATCCCGTGTGTCAGAGGATTGTCATATTGCGCTGCTCTTAGCAGCCGCAGCAAACCTGCGGCGGGGCAACCTATTTCCGCATTCGGTTCCAACCACTCTGAAGGTTTCCAGGGGGCTAAGATGAAGTTTCAGACCATTCTCTCCACCGCGACCAGCTCGCTCGCCGTCGGCGCCGCGTTCCTGGCCGTCCCGGCATTCGCGCAGTCGACCGGCTCGGCAGACTTCGATGGTGACACCATCGTGGTCACGGGTGGCCGCATCGGCGAAGGCATCGTTGGCATCCGTACTCCTGATTCGCCCAAGGCGAAGGTAGAGATCGGCAAAGATTTCATCGCCTCGCAGCGTGCCGGCCAGACGGTCAACGAAATGATCAACCTGGTGCCCGGTGTAAGCTTCACGAACAACGACCCCTGGGGATCGAGCGGCGGCTCGTTCACCATTCGCGGCTTCGATTCCAGCCGCATCTCGCAGACGTTCGACGGCATTCCGCTGAACGACTCGGGCAACTACGCAGTCTATTCGAACCAGCAAGTCGACGCCGAAATCATCGAGCGCGTAAACGTCAACCTCGGCTCGACCGACGTGGACAGCCCCACTGCCTCGGCGGTTGGCGGCACCGTCAACATCAATACCAAGGTGCCTGACGAACAGTTCGGTATCATGACCAGCACGTCTTATGGCGATATCGCCGCGAAAGGTGCGGGTGGTGTCGATCGTTCCTACCAGCGCTTCTTTGCGAAGGTGGAGACCGGTGAGCTGAACTCCAGTGGCACGCGCGCCTTCTTCACCGGCTCGTATCTGCGCAACGGGCCCTCCTTCGCCAACTACGGCAAGGTCGAGAAGAAGCAGTTCAACACCAAGATTTATCAGCCGCTGGGCGACAACGGCGATTTCATCGCACTTTCGGGTCACTACAACGAGAACCGGAACAACTTCGGTGGTTCGCCGCTGCGGCCCAATGCCATCACCGGCGACAAGTCCAGCCGTTTTTATGATATCACCGGCGGCTATCCTTGCACCTTGGCGGCCGCGCGTCCCGGCCTCGCAGACACTCCCAACAGCTGCGGCACGTCGTTCGAGCGCCGTTACAATCCGTCGAACACCGGCAACGTTCGTCTGGCTTCGCTTTTCCACCTGACCGAAAAGCTGAGCCTGTCGGTCGACGCTGCGTATCAGTACACCAAGGCTAACGGCGGTGGCACCACCTCTGCCTATGAAAGCGCCTATACCCAGCTTGTTGGCGGTCAGCCGGTATTCACCGGCACCGGTAACTATGGCGGTCAGTTCTACTTCGGCCGTGACTTGAATGGCGACGGCGATATCCTTGATCGCGTTACCCTGCTGCAGCCGAGCCAGACCAAGACCAACCGTTACGTGGCGATCGCAAACCTCGCCTACGAAATCAACGATACGAACCGTATCCGCCTGTCGTATTCGTTCGACCGCGCGCATCACCGCCAGACCGGCGCTGCCGGCTTCCTGAAGCCGAGTGGCGAGCCGTTCGACGTTTTCCCGGTGAACGATCCAGTGACCGACGCTGCCGGCAACGTCCTGCAGAAGCGCGATCGTGACTCTTATGCTACGCTCAACAAGATCGCCGGTGAATATCGCGGTACTTTCCTGGAAGACAAGCTGACCGTCGTGCTCGGCGTTGCCGCGCCGTTCTTCAGCCGCGACCTGACGCAGAACTGCTTCACCACCAACAGCGGTGGTGCTTCAGGCGCCTTCGTGAATTGCGTTCCCGCCGACCAGATGGCTGCTTACATCGCAGCCAACCCTTATTCGTACAATCCGACGACGGGCAAGGCGACGGGTGCGGCTGTGCCGCAGTCGCGCAAGCTGCACTACGACAAGATTCTTCCGAACGTTGGCGCTACGTTCAAGATCGCGCCGGAAGTCAGCATCGCGGGTAGCTACTCGAAGAACCTGTCGGTGCCGAGCACCGATACGCTGTACAACTCATTCTACTTCCCTGCGAACGATCCTTCGTCATACCGCACCCCGGAAACGTCGGACAGCTTCGACCTGAGCCTGCGCTATGCGTCGCGGATCGTTCAGGCGTCGCTGACTGGCTGGTATTCTTCGTACAACAACCGTCTCGTCACGGCATATGACATCGACGGCAACGCGACTGACACCAATCTGGGCAAGGTGAAGAAGTACGGCGTGGACGCCAGCCTGTCGGTTCAGCCGGTTCAGCCGCTGTCGCTCTATGTCTTCGGATCGTGGATCAAGTCGGAAATCGAGAACGACACGATCACCAACAGCTGTGCAGCCACTGGCGACATCTCCCGTGCCGGTCTGTGCTACACCACGAACGGCGTCAGCTACCTGCGTACCGCAGGCAAGCGTGAGCGTGGTTCGCCTGAGTGGCTGTTCGGCGGTCGTGCCCAGGTCGATTTGGGCGACTTCCAGTTCGGTGCGCAGGCCAAGTATACCGGCTCGCGCTTCCTGAACGACCTCAATGGCGAAATCCAGTCGGTGAACGTCAACGGTACGCCGACCACGATCTACCCGGGTGCAAAGTTCAAGAGCTACACCGTGGTGGACCTCAACGTCCGCTACAAGCTCGAGAGCTTGGGCTTGGCTAACAGCGAAGTTCAGCTGAACGTTAGCAACCTGTTCGACAAGTTCTATGTCGGTTCGTTCTCGGGCGGTCTCGACACGCTGGCGAACAATTCCAGCACGTTCGTGAACTTCGGAGCACCGCGCGCCATCAGCGCCACTCTCATCATGGGCTTCTAAGCCCAACCGAGAGTTGGAAATCGGAAGGGGAGGGAACGCGAGTTCCCTCCCTTTTTTCGTATCTGCTATGCACTCCTGCGAAACTCTCGATTCAAAACGGTGAGGGGAGCGATAATGGCTGAGCCAGGACCATCGCAGCGCATCGATGCCCGGATCGCCGAACTTGGCGACTGGCGAGGGGAAATGCTGGCGCGGCTGCGCAAGGTGATCCTCGCTGCCGATGCGGAGATTACCGAGGACTGGAAGTGGTGCGGGGTGCCGGTCTGGTATCGCGGCGGCATGATCTGCACCGGCGAGACCTACAAGGCGGCGGTCAAAATGACTTCCGCCAAGGGGGTGGCGCTGGACGATCCGGCCGGGCTGTTCAACGCCAGCCTCGACGGTAACCAGCGCCGCGCCATCGATTTCCACGAGGGTGACGCCATCGACGAACCCGCATTGACAGCGCTGATCCGCGCGGCGATCGCGCTCAATCTTTCCGGCAAACCCAAGCGCGGTTAGGCGCGGGTTTCGTCAGTCGTAGACGCAGGAATCGAGGCCCTGGGTCTTTACCGTACCGATCCGGGCGGCGATCGTATTGCCGTAGCGGCGGGTGAAGCCGGAGGGGCTCTTCACGCTGCGGGTCTTGGGGCTGGGCAGGGCGGCGGCCATGCGGCCTGCCTCGATCGTCGTCAGGTTCGAGGCCGACTGGCCCCAGTAGCGCTGGGCGCCTGCTTCCACGCCGTACGTGCCGATGCCGGTCTCCGCGACGTTGAGGTAGATCTCCATGATCCGCCGCTTGTCCCACAGGTTCTCGATCAGGAAGGTGAACCAGACTTCCAGGCCCTTGCGCAGATACCGGGTCCAGCCGTCGCCCTGCCAGAGGAAGACGTTCTTGGCGGTCTGCTGGCTGATCGTCGAGCCGCCGCGCAGGCGGCCGCCCGAGGCATTGCGCTCGAAGGCCTTCTCGATCGCATTGGTGTCGAAGCCGTTGTGGGTGCAGAATTTGCCGTCCTCGGCGGCGATGGCGGCGGCGACCATGTTGCGGTCGATCCGGCTCAGCGGCTGCCAGTCCTTGGTGATGCCGTTGCCGTCCACCAGCATCGTCACCGTCACCGGCGGCGGTACGAAGCGGTAGAGCACGGTCAGCCCCACGCTGATCGCGACGAACCAGAAGACGGTCTTGGCAAGGATGCGCAGCAAAGAGGTAAGCCCCGTATACGGCGTGCGGGGATGCCCACCGTCCGGCGCCCTGACTAGCGATATCGAACGCAGCGGAAAAGATGCCTGCGCCGGCGCTTTCCACGGCGCGGCGCAAAAATCAGTCGCGGCTGTCGAAATCGGCGCGGGCGGCGGCGACGGTTTCGAGATGGGCTTCGGCCCAGAGCCAGACGCTGCAGAAAGCTTCGCCCAGACTGTGCCCCAGCGGGGTGAGGCGGTAGTCGACATGGGGCGGGATCACCGGATGGACGGTGCGGTGGACGAAGCCGTCGCGCTCCATCTGGCGCAGGGTCTGCGTGAGCATCTTCTGGCTGATCCCCGGTACGGCGCGGGCAAGGGCGCTGAAACGGCTCTCGCCGTGCTCCTCGAGGGCCTCCAGTACCAGCAGCGTCCACTTGTCGGCGACGCGGCCGATCAGTTCGTTGACGAGAGCATCGACGCCGGGCACGTTCGAGTAGCGGGTGATCGCCGGATTTTCCATTTCTTACTCTCGGGTAACTACAGCACTTTTGGGTGCCTACTTTCCAAAAGAGAGTATCGGTTTAGATTCGTTCTCGCAATCTCTTCTCACAGGAGCGAGTTCCATGAAGACCAGCGGCAATACCCTGCTTCTCACCGGCGGCGGCACCGGCATCGGGCGCGAACTGGCCCAGCGCTGGCACGATGCCGGCAATGTCGTGATCGTCACCGGGCGCACGCTCGCCAGCCTGGAGGAAACCGCGAGAGGCCGCGAGAATATCCATGCCTTCGCGCTCGACGTGGCCGATCCGGCGGCCATCGCGGCTTTCGCGGTGGAGATCCTTGCGCGGTTCCCGGCGCTCAACGTGCTGGTCAACAATGCCGGGATCATGCCGCTGGAGGACGTTTCGATCCCGCGCGACCTCTCCCGCGCCGAGGTCTGCGTGGTCACGAATCTGCTCGGCCCGATCCGCATGACCGACGCGCTGATCGGCCACTTGCGCGAACAGGCCGATGCGGCGATCGTCAATGTCAGCTCCGGCCTCGCCTTCGTGCCGCTGGTGGGCGCGGCGGTCTATTCGGCGACCAAGGCGGCGATCCATTCGTGGAGCGATTCGCTTCGCTTTGCGCTCAAGGGCGTGGTCGAAGTGATCGAACTGGCGCCGCCTGCGGTGCAGACCGAACTGACGCCCGGCCAGTCGACTCGCGAGGGCTATATGCCCTTGGACGCCTTCATCGACGAAGTGATGGGCCTGTTTGCGCAAGTGCCCACGCCCGAGCTGATCGGCGTTCAGCGTCTCGGCTTCCTGCGCAATGCCGAGGCGGAAGGGCGTTATGCGCGGACTTTTGCGGCGTTGAACGCCGCCGCGCATTGAGCGGTTCTCCGCTGGTAAGGAACATTTGCGAATGCTATGAATTTCCATGTTGCAATGCAGCATGAGTGAGCACGCGAATGGCCCGCATGGAAAAGCCTCATAGCCTCGATCTCGCGCTTCAGGGCGGAGGCGCGCATGGCGCCTTCACCTGGGGTGTGCTCGACGGACTGCTCCAGGAACCGCGCCTAGCGGTGGGCGCGGTCAGCGGGGCAAGCGCGGGGGCGATGAACGCGGCGGTGCTGGTTTCGGGCCTCGTCTGCGGCGGGGCGGAAGGCGCTCGGGAGCGGCTGCGCTCGTTCTGGAAGGAACTCAACCGCTCCGGCCGCGAGGCGGGGCCGCTGATCCCGATGATCGAGGCGTTTCCGGAGACGACGCGGGCGATGTCCTCGTGGTGGAACACGATGTTCGGCGATCTCGGTACGGCCCATGGCTCGCCGGAAATGGGGCGCGAATTGCAGGAAATCCTGCGCAAGATCATCGAGGAACACGTCGATTTCGCGGCCATCGCCAGCGCCGAAGCGCCGCCGCTGTTCATTTCCGCCACCAATGCGCAGAGCGGCACGGCGCGTATCTTCCACAAGCAGGACCTCACGACCGAGGCCTTGCTCGCTTCGGCCTGTCTGCCGCTCTATTTTCCGCCGGTGACGATCGACGGCAAGGACTATTGGGACGGCGGCTATAGCGCCAATCCGCCGCTCGTGCCGCTGGTGCTGGAAAGCGCGAACGACGATCTGCTGCTGATTACCGTCAATCCGCAAGTGCGCGACCAGACGCCGCGCAATGCCGCCGGGATCGTCGATCGGATTACCGAGATCGGCTTCAACCAGTCCATGCGCAAGGAATTGCAGGGGCTGTTCCTGCTGCAATCCTCGCTCGGGCGCACCCGCGCCAAGGATGGCCTGATCGCGCAAGTGGAGCGCCTGCGCTTCCACGAGATCCATGACGAGGAAACGCTGGCGGCCATGCCCGCTCAGAGCAAACTGCTGCCGGTGCGGCATCTCCTGCTGACCCTGCGTGATGCGGGCGAAGCGGCCGCCAAGCGCTGGTGCGCGACATCGATCGAGCGGCTGGGCAAAGAGAGCACCGTCGATCTGGCGAGCCGCTTCGGGCCGGGGTGATGGGAGCCCCGGACGTCTCCTGAAAAAGCAATCGTCATCCCAGCGAAAGCTGGGACCGCTATCGGTTGATTCCTCGGTCGCAGCTTGGCTTAAACCGCACCAAGCCTCGACGATAGAGCGCCTTATGCCGATAGCTGTCCCAGCTTTCGCTGGGATGACGGTGGAGGGTGACAAAATCCTCAGAGAATACCCGGCAAGTCCAGACCCTTCTCCCGCGCGCAATCCAGCGCGATGTCGTATCCGGCATCGGCGTGGCGCATTACGCCCGTCGCCGGATCGTTCCACAGCACGCGCTCTAGGCGCCTGGCCGCCGCTTCGGTGCCGTCGGCGACGATCACCATGCCCGAATGCTGCGAATAGCCCATGCCGACGCCGCCGCCGTGGTGCAGCGAAACCCAGGTCGCGCCGGAGGCGGTGCTCAGCAGGGCGTTGAGCAGCGGCCAGTCCGAAACCGCGTCCGAACCGTCGCGCATGGCCTCGGTCTCGCGGTTGGGCGAGGCGACCGAGCCGCTGTCGAGGTGGTCGCGGCCGATGACGACCGGGGCCTTGAGTTCGCCTTTCGCCACCATCTCGTTGAAGGCGAGGCCAAGCCGGTGGCGGTCACCCAGACCGACCCAGCAGATGCGCGCGGGCAGGCCCTGGAACTGGATCTTCTCGCGCGCCATGTCGAGCCAGTTGTGCAGGTGCGCGTGACCCGGCAGCAGTTCCTTCACTTTGGCGTCGGTCTTGTAGATGTCCTCGGGATCGCCGGAGAGCGCGGCCCAGCGGAACGGCCCCACGCCGCGGCAGAACAGCGGGCGGATATAGGCGGGCACGAAGCCGGGGAAGTCGAAGGCGTTCTCGACGCCTTCGTTCTTGGCCATCTGGCGGATATTGTTGCCATAGTCGGTGGTGGGCACGCCCGCCGCCTGGAAGTCCAGCATGGCCTGCACGTGGACCGCCATGGAGGCCTTGGCCGCCTTGGCGACCGCTTCCGGTTCGCGCTCGCGGCGCTCGATCCATTCGGCGACGGTCCAACCGGCGGGGAGGTAGCCGTTGACGGGATCGTGGGCGGAGGTCTGGTCGGTCAGCAGGTCGGGACGAATGCCGCGCGCGAACATTTCGGGCAGCAGCTCCGCCGCGTTGCCGAGCAGGCCGACGGAGACCGGCTTCTTCTCGGCATTGGCTTTTTCGATGATCGCCATGGCTTCGTCGATGGTCTCGGCGGCGAGGTCGAGATAGCCGGTGCGCAGGCGCATTTCGATGCGGCTGGGCTGGCATTCGATGGCAAGGCACGAAGCGCCCGCCATCACGGCGGCCAGCGGCTGGGCGCCGCCCATGCCGCCAAGACCCGCCGTCAGCAGCCACTTGCCGGAAAGGTCGCCGCCGTAGTGCTGGCGGCCCATTTCGACGAACGTCTCGTACGTGCCCTGAACGATGCCCTGCGTGCCGATGTAGATCCACGAACCGGCGGTCATCTGGCCGTACATGGCAAGGCCGCGCTTATCGAGTTCGTTGAAGTGCTCCCAGTTTGCCCATTCCGGCACGAGGTTGGAATTGGCGATCAGCACGCGCGGTGCATCGGCATGGGTGCGGAATACGCCGACCGGCTTGCCGGACTGGACCAGCAGCGTCTCGTCCTCGTTCAGGCGGCGCAGGGTCTCGACGATCTTGTCGTAGCTTTCCCAGTTGCGGGCGGCGCGGCCGATGCCGCCGTAGACCACCAGTTCCGCAGGGTTCTCGGCCACGTCGGGGTGGAGGTTGTTCATCAGCATGCGCAGCGGGGCTTCGGTGAGCCACGATTTCGCGGAGAGTTCGGTGCCGGTCGCGGGCTTGATGACGCGGCTGTTGTCGAGGCGGGTCATGGGCGTGTTCCTCAGGTCAGGTGCGGGCGAAGGCGATGGCGGCCTTCAGCACGTCTTGCAGGATCGGGGTGAGGGCGGCGGCACGCGCTGCCGAATAGGGGAGGGGCCAGTTGGCTTCGCTCGGCACTTCGGGCTCATCCATGTAGCCGCGAATGGCGAGTTCCATCTGGATCGCATGGACGCCGCTTTCGGGCTTCCCGTAGTGCCGGGTGGTCCAGCCGCCACGGAAGCGGCCATCCAGAACGTGGCTCAGCCCGCTCGCCTTGCAGATGTCGAGCATGGCGGCGGAAAGCGCCGGATCGCAGGTCTGGCCGAGGTTGGTGCCAATGTTGAACTGCGGCAATTCGCCATCGAACAGGCGCGGCACATGGCTGCGGATCGAGTGCGCGTCGTAGACCACGACTTTGCCGTGAAGCGCGCGCAGCCGTTCGATCTCGGAGCGCAGCGCGGCGTGGTACGGATCGAACCAGAGCGCGCGGCGGCGGGCGATCTCCGCTTCGTCCGGTGCAGCGTCCTTGTAGAGCGGTTCGCCGTCGAAGGTGGTCGTCGGGCAGAGTTCCGTCGTCGCCTGCCCCGGATAGAGCGAGGCGCCCGAAGGATCCCGGTTGAGGTCGATCACGCTGCGCGAAATGCGCGCCGCAATCGTTGTCGCGCCAAGCTCGCGGGCGAAGGCGTAGAGATCGTCCACCCACCAGTCGGCATCGCGCCGCGCCAGCCATTCCGAGCGGAAGGCGGGGGCGACATCGGCCAGATCGGTGCCGACATGCGGAAAGGCGACAATGAGCGGCGCCTCTCCGCGATGGAGGACGAAAGGCTCCATCACGAAATCGCCGGGAGCAGGTCCGCCGCCGTCTCCGCCAGCGCGCCGGAGCGGATCAGGAGGTTAGCGGCTTCCATGTCCGGGTGGAAATGGCGGTCGTCGTCCAGTGCGGGGACCTCGGCGCGCAGCACGCCGCGGGCGGCTTCGAGCCAGGTGCTGGAGGCGAGCGGCGCGTGGAACTCGATGCCCTGCGCAGCGGCGAGCAGTTCGATGCCGATCACGGCGGTCGCGTTCTCGACCATCGAGAGCAGGCGGCGCGCGCCGTGGGCGGCCATCGAGACGTGGTCTTCCTGATTGGCCGAAGTCGGGATCGAGTCCACCGAGGCCGGATAGGCCTTCTGCTTGTTCTCCGAGACCAGCGCGGCGGCGGTCACTTGCGGGATCATGAAGCCCGAATTGAGGCCCGGGCGCGGCGTCAGGAACGCGGGCAGGCCGGAGAGCGCCGGGTCGACCAGCATGGCGATGCGGCGTTCGGAGATCGAGCCGATCTCGCAGACCGCCAGCGCGATCATGTCGGCGGCGAAGGCGACCGGCTCGGCGTGGAAGTTGCCGCCGGAAAGGGCTTCGTCGGCTTCCGGGAAGATGAGCGGGTTGTCGGAAACGCCGTTGGCCTCGATCTCCAGTGTCGTCGCCGCCTGGCGCAGCACGTCGAGCGCGGCGCCCATGACTTGCGGCTGGCAGCGCAGGCAATAGGGGTCCTGCACGCGGGCGTCGTTCTCGACATGGCTGGCGCGGATCGCGGAACCGGACATCAGGCTGCGCAGGGCGTCGGCCACTTCGACCTGGCCGCGATGGCGGCGCAGCGCGTGGATGCGCGGGTCGAACGGAGTGTCGGAGCCTTTGGCCGCCTCGGTCGAAAGCGCGCCGGTGACGAGGGCGGAGCGGAACAGCAGTTCGGCCTCGAACAGCCCGGCCAGAGCATTGGCGGTGGAGAACTGGGTGCCGTTGAGCAGCGCGAGGCCTTCCTTCGGGCCGAGTTCGAGCGGCGCGAGACCGGCGCGGAACAGGGCCTCAGCAGCAGGCAGACGCTCGCCTGCGAGCATGATCTCGCCCACGCCGATCATCGTCGCAGCCATGTGCGAGAGCGGGGCGAGATCGCCGCTGGCGCCGACCGACCCTTGCGAGGGCACCACCGGGGTCAGGCCCTTGGCCAGCATCGCTTCGAGCAGGGCGACGGTCTCGGGGCGCACGCCCGAGGCGCCTTGCGCGAGGCTGGCGAGCTTCAGCGCCATCATCAGGCGGATCACCGGCACCGGCGAAGGCTCGCCCGTGCCTGCTGCGTGGCTGAGCACGATGTTGCGCTGGAGCGTCGCGAGATCCTCGTCGCCGATGCGCACGCTGGCGAGCTTACCGAAGCCGGTGTTGATGCCGTAGACCGGCTCGCCCTTGGCCAGGATGCGCGCCACGGCGGCGGCGCTCTCGGCCACGCGCGGGGCACAGGCCGGGTCGAGCGTCACGCTGGCGCCGCGATAGACCGCGCGCCATGCGGCGAGGCTCACGTCACCGGGCGTGAGAAGGATGTCGTTCATTGTCCACTCCAGATGCGCGCATGGAGCGGATTGAAGCCCATGCGGTAAACGAGGTCGGCCGGGCGCTCGATGTCCCAGATCGCAAGGTCGCAGGCCTTGCCGGGTTCGAGCGTGCCAAGCCGGTGGGAAAGGCCCAGCGCCTGCGCGGCATGGCGCGTCACGGCGGCGAGGCATTCGGGCACGGTGAGGCGGAACAGCGTCGCGCCCATGTTCGCCGCCAGCAGCAGCGAGGTCAGCGGCGACGTGCCGGGGTTGCAGTCGGTCGCGAGCGCGATCGGCACGCGCGCCTCGCGCAGGGCGTCGACCGGCGGCAGCACGGTCTCGCGGCAGAAGTAGTAGGCGCCCGGCAGCAGCGTGGCGACGGTGCCGGACGCGGCCATGGCGGCAATGCCGGCTTCGTCGAGGTGCTCGAGATGATCCGCCGACAAGGCACCGTGACGGGCGGCGAGGGCCGCGCCGTGGAGGTTGGACAACTGCTCGGCATGGAGCTTCACCGGCAGTCCATGCGCCTTGGCGGCGACGAACAGGCGCTCGGTCTGGGCGGGCGAGAAACCGATGCCCTCGCAAAAGGCGTCCACCGCGTCGGCAAGGCCTGCTTCGGCCACGGCGGGCAGCATGACCTCGCAGATGTGGTCGATGTAGCCCTCTGCATCGCCCGCGAACTCAGGGGGAAGCGCATGGGCGCCGAGGAAGGTGGTGACGATCCGCACGGGGCGCACTTCGCCCAGCCGCCGCGCGGCGCGCAGCATCTTGAGTTCGCTGGCGAGGTCGAGGCCGTAGCCCGACTTCACCTCGACGGTGGTCACGCCTTCCGCGATCAGTGCATCGAGCCGGGGCAGGGCGGAGGCGACCAGATCGTCCTCGCTGGCGGCGCGCGTGGCCTTCATGGTCGAGACGATGCCGCCTCCGGCACGGGCGATTTCCTCGTAGGAGGCGCCCTCCAGCCGCAGTTCGAACTCGCGCGAGCGATCGCCGCCGAAGACGAGGTGGGTGTGGCAGTCGATCAGGCCCGGCGTGATCCAGCGACCTTCGCAGTCGATCGTTTCGGCGGCGTCGAAGAGGGGCGCTTCCGTCTCCGGACCGGCGTACAAGATCAGGCCGTCTCGCGACGCAATCACGCCCTGTTCGACTAGGCCCATCGAGTCGCCCGTCATCGTGGCCAGCCGGGCATTTTTCCAGAGCCTGTCGCAGCGCATGACGAGTCCGTCCTCCTGTTGCCCCGGTTATTGCATCGACCTAGTTTAATGTATAGACAAAATAATGAAGGAGCTTCCCGCCATGGCCGAAAACCCCGCCCGCTCGATCTTTGCGCAGAGCGCGCTGCTGGACCACGGCTGGGCTGCCGACGTGCGGTTCATAGTCCGGGAAGGGCGGATTTCCGCCATCGAGAGCGGCGCTGCGGTGCAGGCGGGCGACGAGCGCCATGCTTGCGTGATCCCCGGCCTCGGCAATCTCCATAGCCATGCCTTCCAGCGCGGCATGGCGGGACTGGCCGAGCAGCGCGGCGATACGGACGACAGCTTCTGGACCTGGCGCGAGGTCATGTACCGTTTCCTCGACCGGATGACGCCGGACGACCTCCATGCGGTGGCCGCCATGGCTTATCTGGAGATGCTGGAGAGCGGTTTCACCCGTGTTGGCGAATTTCATTATCTTCATCACGATCCCGAAGGCCGGGCCTATGCCGACCCCGCCGAGATGAGCGCGGCGATTGCGCGCGCGGCGGCAGAGGTCGGGCTGGGCATGACCCTGCTGCCGGTGTTCTACGCCCATTCCGGCTTCGGCGCGCAGCCGCCGAGCACAGGCCAGCGGCGCTTCCTCCATGACCTCGACGGCTTCGCGCGGCTGCTGGACGGGGCGCGGCAGGCGGTGAGCGGGCTGGACGATGCGGTGCTCGGCCTTGCGCCGCACAGCCTGCGGGCCGTCTCGCCCCAGCAACTGGCGGCGCTGGAGGCGATGGCGGGGGCCGGGCCGATCCACATCCACATTGCCGAGCAGGTGCGCGAGGTGGCGGACTGTTTCGCCTGGAGCGGGCAGCGGCCGGTGGAATGGCTGCTCGACCATGCGGCGGTGGACCCGCGCTGGTGCCTCGTCCACGCGACGCACATGACCGAGGACGAGACCCGGCGGCTCGCCCGCAGCGGTGCGGTGGCGGGGCTTTGCCCCATCACCGAGGCCAATCTCGGCGACGGGCTGTTTCCGGCGCGGGCCTATCTGGACGCGGGCGGGCGCTGGGGCGTGGGCAGCGACTCGAACGTGCTGATCGATGCCGCCGAGGAACTGCGGCTGTTCGAGTATGGCCAGCGGCTCCAGCATCGCGGACGCAATATTGTCGCGAGCCGTGAGATCCGCTCCACCGGGGAGACGCTCTGGCGTCAGGCGGTGCAGGGCGGCGCGCATGCGCTCGGGGTAAAGGGCGGGCTTTCCATCGGCTTGCCGTTCGATGCCGTTTCGCTGGACACAGGTCATCCCTCGCTGGCGATGCGCGGCAGCGATCGCCTGCTCGACGGGCTGGTATTTGCGGCAGGACGGAGCGCAGTGGATTGCGTCTGGCGCTTCGGCGCGCAAGTGGTAAGCGGAGGCCGTCACCTTGCGCGGGACGCGGTCGTCCGGCGCTACAGGGACAAGTTGGGCAGGCTGATCGGGTGAACTTACCGCTCCACGAACGCATCCGTCAGGATTTCGAGACGCGCATCCTTTCCGGCGCGCTGGACCCCGGCGCGCGCCTGCCGACCGAGCAGGCGCTGATGGCGCATTACGACTGCGCGCGCATGACGGTGAACAAGGCGCTGACCGCGCTCGCCACCGCGGGTCTGGTGGACCGGCGCAAGAAGGCGGGCACGTTCGTCGCCCGGCCGCGCGTCCACGCGATGGCCATGGATATTCCCGATATCGGCGCGCAAGTGGCCGAGCGCGGGCAGGCCTATCGCTTCGATCTCGGCTTGCGGCGCGAACTGACCGGCGGGCAGGCGCGGCTGGAGTGGAAAGTGGACCGCGCGGTGCCGCTGCTCGAACTGGAAGGCGTGCATTTCGCCGACGGCACCCCCTTTGCGTGGGAACACCGCTTCGTGAACGTCGCCGCCGTGCCGGAGATTTCGGCGGCGGACTTCACCGGTTCCTCGCCCGGCACCTGGCTGCTGGAACATGTCCCCTGGACCGAGGCCGACGCCCATATCACCGCGACCGGGGCGAGCGCCGCCGAGGCGCGCGCGCTGGCGGTGGAGCCGGGCGAGCCATGCCTCTGCGTGGCGCGCAAGACCTGGCGCGGCTCGGAGCCGATCACGTATGTCCGCCAGCTTTTCGTCGCCGGGGCCTACGAACTGACCGCGCACTTCGGACCGGGCGCGCGCCGGGAGGCCTGATCTTAGGTCAGGGTGCGCGCGGTGATCGTCATGCTCACTTCCGCCGTCTCGCCCGGTTCCAGCCAGAGCATCGTTTCCGGCGCGCGGTTGATCGCATCGGTGGCGTGGCTGACCGGCTCGACGCAGAAATAGTCCTGCCCCTCGGGCGTGAAGACCACCGTGGTCGCAAGCTCCTGCGAAGGCGCGATCGTCAGGCCGAGGCCGCGTGCGGGCCAGTCGATTTCGAGAAGGCCCTCGCGCCCGGTATAGGCGGTGTCGACCGCGCGGCTGCCGACCGGGGCGCCCTGCCACCAGTCGATGGCTTCCTCGTGCTCGTCGAGCGAACTCGGCAGGCAGTCGGGGGTGTTGTACCACTCGCCGTGGTGCAGCCCGCGATAGAGGGTCGTCGCATCGCGCGGGAAATAGGGGTGGAAGCCCAGCCCGGCGGGCATCGCCGCCTCACCGAGATTGGTGATCGAAAGCGTCGTTTTCACACCTTCCTCGCCGAGTTCGAAGGTCTGGCGCGCGCGGTAGGGCCAGGGCCATTCACCGCCGGGGTAGGCGTGTTCGAGTACGGCTTGGGTTTCGCTCTGCTCCACCACTTCCCACGCCGAAAGCCAGCCGAAGCCGTGGAGCGGATGGGGATGGTCGGAGCCGGGAAAGTTCGGTGCGATCGTGCCCTTGCGCGCGCCGGTATTGAAGCGCCCGCGGGCGATGCGGTTGGAGAAGGGCACCAGCGGGAAGCTGGCGACATCGAAGATCGTCTCCCCGCAGACCGGCCGCATCAGCGCGTCGCCGCGCCAGTCCAGCCGCAGCACGGAGCCGCCGCGTTCGGGGGCCAGTTCCAGCCGATAGCCGTGTGCTTCGAGGATGGTCATCGCTTCCGGTCCACTCCCATGGGACTGCCGCAGGCCTTGATGGCCGCGCCGGCGGAAGGGAGGTAGCGCTAACAAAGGCGTGCTGGCAAGTCCGGTCCGTGAGGACGGGGCAATGCGTGCGATTGATGCGTTCCTTTCATCACGGCGTTCTCGTTTGCCGGGCTAATCGTGGGAGCGGCATCGGCCTATGTTGCCGTTGGGCGCCGTCGTCCCCCGGACGGCGCCTTTCCAAGGAGAAATTCCATGAAGACCCGCATTCTCGGCCGCAGCGGCCTCGAAGTATCGGCCCTCGGCTTCGGCTGCATGGGCCTCGATTTCGGCTATGCGACCAAAGTGAGCAAGGACGAGGGCGTCGCCCTGATCCGCGCCGCCGTCGATCGCGGCGTGACCTTCTTCGACACTGCCGAAGTCTACGGCCCCTATACCAATGAGGAAATGGTCGGCGAGGCATTGCGGCCGGTGCGGGACCGGGTGACGATCGCCACCAAGTTCGGCTTCGATATCGTCGATGGCGAGATGAAGGGCCTGAACAGCCGTCCGGAGCAGATCCGCGCCGTGGCCGATGCCTCGCTCAAGCGGCTGGGTGTCGAGGTGATCGACCTGTTCTACCAGCACCGAGTCGATCCCGCCGTGCCGATCGAGGACGTGGCGGGCACCGTCAAGGACCTGATCGCCGAGGGCAAGGTGCGCCACTTCGGCATGTCCGAACCCGGCGCCGCGACCGTCCGCCGCGCCCATGCGGTGCAGCCGGTGGCGGTGCTCCAGAACGAATATTCGCTCTGGGAGCGCGGGGTGGAGAGCAACGGCATTCTTGAGGCCTGCGAGGAACTCGGTATCGGCCTCGTGCCCTATTCGCCGCTGGGCAAGGGGTTCCTGACCGGGGCCATGAGCAGCCAAACCAGCCTCGGCGAGGGCGATTTCCGCAGCCGCCTGCCGCGCTTCACGCCCGAGGCGATGGAGAAGAACCAGGCGCTGGTCGATCTGCTCAAGTCTGTCGCCGAGACCAAGGGCGCAACGCCCGCGCAGATCGCGCTGGCCTGGCTGCTGGCGCAGAAGTCCTGGATCGTGCCGATCCCCGGCACCACCAAGCTTCACCGGCTGGAAGAGAACATCGCTGCCGCCGAGGTTGAGCTTTCGGCGCAGGAACTGGCCAATCTCCAGACCGCCGCCGATGCCATCCAGGTGGAGGGCGACCGCTACCCACCCGAACTCATGGCGACGATCGGGCGATGAACGGGAACCGGCCGGGGTGACCCGGCCGGTTCGTCATGCGTCGGGCCGGTTTATGTCCGATAACAGGGAGCAGATGGAGCGAGTGAAATGGCCGGAATGTCGGGTGAGCAGCCATGCCCAATTCAATTAGTAAGGTGCCTCGACCGTAACCATGCTGCGGTTGCCGCCTGCGCAGGCAGCATGAGCAATATCGCGACGACAACGGCGCCGTCACGCACACACGTTCCGGTAACCTTGCAAGAAACGCCGCCTGCGATGAATAGGTACAGTGCCGCCGAAAGCCAGATGACAATCGAAACCACCACGAAGACTGTCCATTCCAGTGCCGCTCTAGGGCGCATCACGGTCCTGCTCCACTTTACCTCAAGATAGCCTGCTCTCATTGACCAACGTCTGTAACGTCGGCGAATCCGGAAAGTCGGGTTCCACATAGACACGCATCGACCGGCCATCGAAACCACGGGCCCTCTACTCTCCCCGATAGCGCAGGGCGTCCACTAGCAGGCGGAACGCGGCGGAGGGCTGGCGGCGGCTGGGGTAGTAGAGGTGGTATCCCGAGAACGGCTGGCACCAGTCGTCGAGCAGGGGCACCAGACGTCCGGCGTCGATATGCCGCTTGGCGTAAGTGTCCATCATCATGGCGATCCCGGCGCCGTCCAGCGCGGCTTGCAGGATCATCGCCATGCTGTCGAAGGTCAGCTGGCCGTCGACGCGGACGTTGAGTTCCCGGCCGTCCTTCTCGAACTCCCAGGCGAAGATGCTGCCCCGCGTGCGGAAGCGCAAGTTGATGCACTGGTGCGCGGCAAGGTCGTGCGGGGTTTCGGGAATGCCGCGACGCGCGATATAGTCCGGCGAGGCGACCGGCACGAGCCGGGCGTGCGGGCCGATGCGCACGGCGATCATGTCCCGCGCGATCGATTCGCCGAGGCGAACGCCCGCGTCGAAGCGCTCGGCGACGATATCCACGAAGCCGGGATCGATGTTCAACTCGACGTTGATCTCGGGATAGAGCGGCAGGAAGTCGCGAAGCACCGGCCAGATCACGGAATGGGCCGCGTGCTCCGAGGCGGTCAGGCGCACGGTGCCCGCAGGCTTGTCGCGCAGCTCGCTGACGGTGGCGAGGCCCATGGCGATCTCGTCCATGGCCGGCCGCAGGGTGGCGAGCAGGCGCTCGCCCGCCTCGGTGGGCGAGACCGCGCGGGTGGTGCGTGAGAGCAGCCGCACCCCGAGCCGCGATTCCAGTCGTCTGATCGTATGGCTCAGCGCCGATTGCGAGGAACCCAGCTTGGCGGCGGCGCGGGTGAAGCTGCCCTCGTCGGCAACGGCGATGAAGGCGGTCAGGTCGGCGAGATGTTCGCGGTGCATTGATGCGCGCATATCATGACTGTCATGCGGATTCCCCGAAAAAGCGCCGGGAACATCAGGATCCGACAAGACTTTGTATCGACGCAGCTTTTTATTGACCTTTCCTCGCGAAACAGATCAACTTCGCAACTCGTCGAGGGATCACCCTGGAGCCCGATGATCTTGCGAGCCGGATTCGATCGTCTTCTTTTCGTTCCGCTCGCGGCAGGCCTGCTGGCAGGCTGCGCGGTCGGTCCTGATTACAAGGTCAGGAGCGCGCCCGAACTGGGCGTGCCGGACCAGTGGTCGGTCACGGCGCCGCCGCAGGCCGAGGACCTGACGCGCTGGTGGCGCAATTTCGACGATCCGGTGCTGACCGGCCTCGTCGAGCAGGCCGCCGCCGCCAATCTCGATCTGGAACAGGCCCTCGCGCGGCTGCGGCAGGCGCGGGAATCGCTCATCATCAGCCGGGCGGCGCTGTTTCCTTCGGTCAGCGGCTCGGGCAGCGTCAACCGCACCGAACCGCTTCGCGGCGGCGGGGCCACGCTGACGCAGCCTGACGGCACCGTCATCACTACCGGCGGGGGCGGGCGCACCAGTTTCTCGCTCGGACTCGACGCCAGTTACCAGCTCGACCTGTTCGGCGGCAATCGCCGCGCGGTGGAAGCGAGCCGCGCGCAGTTCGAGGCTTCGGGCTTCGACTATGCGACGACCCTGCTCACCGTGGAAAGCGAAGTCGCGCGCAACTACATGCTGGCGCGCGCCTATCAGGCGCAGCTCGCCAATGCGCGGGCCGGCCTTTCCATTCAGGACGACAACCTCCAGATCGCCGGGTGGCGGGTCATGGCGGGTCTCGTCTCCTCGGTGGACGAGGAACAGGCGCGGGCCAGCCGGGCGCAGACCGCTGCGGGCATTCCCCAGATCGAGCAGCAGTACAACGCCGCCGTCTCGCGCATCGCGGTGCTGACCGGGCAGGCGCCGGGAGGCGTCAAGCCGGTGATGGCGGCAGCGCAGCCTATTCCCAAGGGGCCGGAGCAGGTCGGCTCCGGCATTCCCGCCAATGTCCTGCGCCAGCGGCCCGACGTGCGCGCGGCGGAGCGCCAGCTTGCCGCCACCACCGCGCAGATCGGCGTGGCCAAGGCGCAGCTCCTGCCGCAGTTCAACATCAGCGGCAGCCTCGACACCAATGCCGCGAACTTCGGCGGGCTGCTCGACACGATCACCGGCGGCCTGTTCGGCGGGATCAGCCAGGCGATCTTCAATGCCGGGCGGCTCAATGCGCAAGTCCGCTCCAGCCGCGCGGCGGCGGACGGCGCCTTCGCGGCCTACAAGTCCTCGTTGCTGACCGCGCTTGAAGACGTGGAGAACGCGGTCGTCGCCCTGCAATCGGCGGAGGAGCGGGAGCGGCAGTTCGCCATCGCGCTCGACGCCTCGAACAATTCGGCGCTGCTGGCGCGGGCGCAGTACCGCTCCGGCCTGACCGACTTCACCACGCTCAACACGCAGGAATCCGCGCTGATCTCGGCGCGCAACGGACTGGTCCAGGCGCGCTCCGATCGCGCTACTGCGCTGATCGCGCTCTACGACGCGCTCGGCGGCGGCTGGGACCCGTCTTCCGATTACACCGTGCTGGCAATAGAGCCCCGGGGAAACAATTGAGATGGCCGACGCGAAACTCGACGAATTCCTGGGCGCGGACAAGCGGCCGATCTGGCAGCGCAAATGGGTGTTCTGGACCGGCCTTGCGGTGCTGGTGCTGCTCTCGCTGCTGCTGGTGCGCTGCTTCGGCAGTGCCGAGAAGCAGGGCTATGCGACCACGAAAGCGGAGCGCGGCCAACTCGTCACCAGCGTTTCGGCCACCGGCAAGCTGGCGCCGACCACTCAGGTGACGGTCGGCTCGCAGCTTTCCGGTTTGGTCGTGAAAGTCCTCGTCGACGTGAACGACCGGGTGGAGAAGGGGCAGGTCCTCGCCGAGATCGATCCCGAGCAGATCGAGGACCAGATCCGGCAGGGACAGGCCCAGCTTGCCGCCAACCGCGCGCAAGTGGAGCAGGCGCGGGCGACGCTGGCGGAATCGCAGGCGCAGCTGGCGCGGCTGGAGGAAGTCTCGCGGCTGTCGGGCGGCAAGGTGCCGTCGAAGACCGAACTTCAGGCGGGCCGCGCCGACATGCAGCGTGCCGCCGCCGCGCTCAAGACCTCGCAGGCCAATGTGCTCGCCGCAGAGGCCTCGCTGGCGCAGAACCAGACGCAGCGGGCGCGGGCGCGGATCATCTCGCCGGTTTCGGGCGTGGTGCTGGCCCGGCAGGTCGATCCCGGCCAGACCGTCGCCTCCTCGTTCAACACGCCGACCCTGTTCGTGATCGCCGAGGATCTCAGCAAGATGAAGCTGGAAGTGGCCATCGACGAGGCCGACGTCGGCACCGTGAAGGAAGGCCAGAGCGCGAAGTTCACCGTGGACGCCTTCCCCGGCCAGACCTTCCCGGCGAAGATCACCCGCGTCGAGATCGCCTCCAACCTCACCGCCTCTTCGGCAAGCTCGTCCAGTTCCTCGGCCAGCACGACGAGCACCACCGGGCAGGTGGTATCCTATGCGGCCGATCTCTCGGTCGCGAATGCGGACCTGAAGCTGCGGCCCGGCATGACCGCCACCGCCGATATCGTTACGTCGGACAAGCAGAACGTTCTGCTGATCCCCAACGCCGCGCTGTCCTTCACCCCGCAGACCAGCGCGAAGAAGAAGGGCGGCGGCGTGACCGATGCGATCGGCTTCCGTCCGCCCCGTCGCGGCCAGCGCGCCGCCAAGAGCGCGACGCTCGATCGCGGCACCCGCCAGACCATCTACGTGCTCGGCGCCGATGGCACGCCGCAGCCGATCGAGATCGTCACCGGCAGCACCAATGGCCAGCAGACCGAAGTGGTCTCGGGCGACCTCAAGCCGGGAATGCAGGTGGTGACCGGCCAGCTGGCCGGTGCGGGAAGCTGAGGCGACCGGCATGAGCGCCCCCGATCTCGCCCAATCGCCCATCATCTCGCTGCGCGGGATCACCAAGGTCTTCGGCAGCGGCGAGACCGCCTTCCGCGCGCTGAAAGGCGTCGATCTCGATATCATGGCGGGCGATTTCGTGGCGGTGATGGGGCCGTCGGGTTCGGGCAAGTCGACGATGATGAACATCCTCGGCTGCCTCGACGTCTCGACCTCCGGGCAGTTCCTGTTCCATGGCCATCACGTCGAGAACCTCGACCGCGACCAGCGTGCCTTGCTGCGCCGCAAGTACCTTGGCTTCGTGTTCCAGGGCTTCAACCTGCTGGCGCGCACGTCCGCGCTGGAGAACGTCGAACTGCCGCTGCTCTACCGGGGCGATGCCAAGCAGGACCGCCGTAAGGAAGCGATGGCGGCGCTCGACAAGGTGGGACTTGCCGACTGGGCCGGGCACACGCCGGGCGAGCTTTCGGGCGGCCAGCAGCAGCGCGTGGCGATCGCCCGCGCTATCGTCACCCAGCCCGAGGTCCTGCTGGCCGACGAGCCGACCGGCAACCTCGATAGCCAGCGCTCGGTGGAGATCATGGAGTTCCTCGCCGCGCTCAACCGCGATTCCGGGATCACCGTGCTGATGGTCACGCATGAGCCGGACATGGCCGAATATGCGCGGCGGATCGTCCACTTCAAGGATGGGCTGATCGACCGCATAGACCAGGCCAACGGCGTGCATTCCGGAGCGACGGGCTGATGCTGGGCACGGTCTTCCTCCTCGCGCTTCGTTCGATCCGCCGCCATGTCCTGCGCTCGCTGCTGACGATGCTGGGCATCGTCATCGGCGTCGGCGCGGTGGTCTCGATGGTGACGCTGGGCAAGGCGACGACGGCGGCGGTGACCCAGCAGATCGCCGCGCTCGGCACCAATATACTTCAGGTCCGCCCCGGACAGGGCTTCGGTCGCGGCGGCGGCGGACCGGCGCCCAAGGACTTCGATCCCGCCGATATCGTTGCGATCGGCCAGCAGGTGGGCGGCGTCACCGCGGTTGCGCCGCAAGTCTCCTACAGCGGGCGGGCGATCTACGAAGGCGCCAACTGGTCGACGACGATCAACGGTACCACCTCCGCCTATTTCAAGATCCAGCCCTGGCCGCTCCAGTCGGGCCGCCTGTTCAACCCGGAGGAAGAGGCGGCGGGCAAGTCGGTCTGCATCATCGGCTCCACCGTCAGCAGCAACCTGTTCCGCGGCGTCGATCCGATCGGCAAGCGCTTCCGCATCGGCGATGTCAGCTGCGACGTGATCGGCCTGCTCACCACCAAGGGGCAGGCGGGCTTCGGCGGCGATCAGGACGATATCGTCATCATGCCGCTCAAGACGGTGCAGCGCCGCTTCCTCGGCTCGACCTCGATCCGCACGATCCTCGTGGGCGTGAACGGCGACTATTCGAGCGAGCAGGTCCAGCAAAGCCTCACCCGGTTGCTGCGCGAGCGGCGGCACATCACCGAAGGCAAGGACGACGATTTCAACATCTTCGACACCAAGCAGATTTCCGATACCCTGACGCAGACCACGACGATGCTGACCCGGATCGTCGCCGCCGTGGCCGCGATCAGCCTCGTCGTCGGCGGGATCGGCATCATGAACATCATGCTCGTCTCGGTGACGGAGCGCACGCGGGAGATCGGCATCCGCCTCGCCATCGGGGCGGTCGCCAACGAAGTGCTGATGCAGTTTCTGGTCGAGGCGGTGGTGCTGTCCTGCCTCGGCGGGCTGATCGGCCTGCTGCTGGCGCAACTGGTGGTCGGTGTGGCGACGCCGTTGATGGACCTGCCGTGGATTTTCGACCCGGTGGTCAACCTCGGCGCCTTTGCGGTCTCGGCGGCGATCGGGGTGATCTTCGGCTACTTCCCGGCGCGCCGCGCGGCGAGCCTCAATCCGATCGACGCCCTTCGGCACGAATGAGGAGAATTCCATGCGCGGCTTGATCGTTGGCATGGCGAACGACCAGTCGCTCGCTTTCGGCTGCGCCGAGGCCCTGCGCGCGGAAGGCGCGGAACTGGCGATCACCTATCAGAGCGAGAGGGCGCGGCCTCATGTCGAGCCGCTGGCAGAGGCGCTCGGCGCGCCGATCTTCCAGCCGCTGGACGTGACCGCGCCCGAGCAGATGGAAGCGCTTTTTGCGGAGATCGCCGCGCGCTGGGGCAGCCTCGACTTCCTGCTCCATTCGGTGGCCTTCGCGCCCAAGCAGGATTTGCACGGCCGGGTGGTGGACAGTTCGGTGGAAGGCTTCACCAAGGCGATGGACGTTTCCTGCCACTCGCTGATCCGCCTCGCGCGCTTTGCCGAGCCGTTGATGGCGGGCGGTGGCTCGATCCTGACGATGAGCTTCTACGGTTCGGAGAAAGTCGTGCCGGGGTACAGGCTGATGGGGCCGGTCAAGGCGGCGCTCGAAGCCAGCGTGCGCTATCTCGCCGACGAACTCGGGCCGAGCGCCATTCGCGTCAATGCGCTCTCGACCGGTCCGGTGCGCACCCGCGCCGCCTCGGGCCTCTCGCACCTCGACGAGCTGATGCGGCTGGCGGCGGAAAAGGCGCCGCTCCACCAGCTCGTGACCATCGAGCAGATCGGCCACATGGGCGCCTTCCTGCTGGGACCGAAATCGCGCTTCGTCACCGGGCAGACGATCTACGTCGACAGCGGCTACAACAGCGTCGGGGGGTAGTTTGCGGCGATACTCGCGCGGCACGGTAGAAATACCGATGTATCTGTTGACGTTCCTGCAAGACAGGCGCAGCTTCCCCGCAGAATTGTTCAGGTGAAGACCAAATCTCCGTCCTCTTCGCGGGACTTTCATCGGGAGAACGTCATGGGCTGGATTATTGCACTGATCGTGGGCGGCATTGCCGGTTGGCTGGCCAGTCTGGTGATGAACCGGGACGCCTCGATGGGCATCCTGTGGAATATCGTCGTCGGCTGCGTCGGTTCGGTGATCGGCAATCTGATCGCGAACCGGTTCGGCATTGCCGGATCGGTCAAGGAATTCTCGATCGTCGGCCTGATCGTGGCCTTCATCGGCGCGGTGGTACTGCTGGCCATCGTCAATCTCATCCAGCGCGGGCGCGTGCGCTGAACTGTCGGTTTCACCAATAACAGGGAATGCAATGCGGGGATTGAACCGGGCGGCGCTTCTGGCGTCGTCAGTCGGGTTTATTGCGCTCTGGTCGCCACCGGTCCTGGCGCAAGGGGCGAAGGCCAGTTCGCCGCCGGAATTCGCACGGCGGATCGAGCATCTGAAGCCCGGCGAATGGGTCTGGGCGCCGGGCGTCTCGCCGAGCGGGCCGGTGGTGATCTACGTCGATCTCTCGCGCCAGATCGGCGTCGTCTACCGCAACGGCGTGCGCATCGCCGCGACCACGGTGTCGAGCGGCAAGTCCGGCCACGCCACCCCGACCGGCGTGTTCACGATCCTCCAGAAGGACGCCAAGCACCGGTCGAGCACCTACAACAACGCGCCGATGCCCTATCAGCAGCGCCTGACCTGGGACGGCGTGGCGCTCCATGCGGGCGGACTGCCCGGCTATCCGGAGAGCCACGGCTGCGTCCACCTGCCTTACGGTTTCGCGAAGGAACTGTTCGCGATCACCAAGCTGGGCGTGACGGTGGTGGTGGCGGGCGATGCGGAAAGCCATGTCCGCACCAGCGACAACAGCCTGCTGGCCCCGTTCGACGGGCAGGGCAAGCCGGTGGACCGCGCTCCGCTAACCGGCGGCGAGCAATATCGCTGGCGCCCGCAGCTCGCGCCGAGCGGGCCGCTCTCGATCATCGTCTCCAAGCTCGACCAGCGCGTCGTGGTGCTGCGCGGCGGAGTGGAGATCGGCCGCAGCGTGGCCGAAGTGAACGACGACGATCCCGGCTCCCATGTCATCACCATGGCCCTGCGCGAAGGCAAGCCGCGCTGGATCTATATCGGCCTTCCCGGCCACGCCGAGGACGAGGGGCGCGAAGTGGACGAGGCGGTGATCAACCGCCTGCGCCTGCCGCGCCCGTTCTACGAGAAGGTCAGGGCAGTGCTGACCCCCGGCACGACCATCCTCGTCACCAACTCGCGCGTGGGGGAGGGGCCGCTGGAGCATCTGACGGTGATCGATGCGGTGAAACCGCTCCCATGAAACCGGGCGACCCTCCTGCGATGATACTTCGGAAAATGCCCTGATTACTGGAGAACTTCCTTGAAAGTTGCGGTCTTCAGCACGCGTCCTTACGACCGTGAATTCCTCGACCATGCCAACGAACAGTCCGCCGCCGGGCATGACCTGTTCTATCTGGAGCCTCGGCTCAATGCGCATACCGCCCATCTCGCGGCGGGGCATGAGGGCGTCTGCGCTTTCGTGAACGACCAGCTCGGGCGCGCGGAACTGGAAATCCTCGCCGCGAACGGCACCCGCATGATCGCTCTGCGCAGTGCCGGGTTCAACAATGTGGACCTTGCCGCCGCGCGCGATCTCGGTTTCCAGATCGGCCGCGTCCCCGCCTATTCGCCCGATGCCATTGCCGAGCACGCCGTGGCGTTGATCCTCTCGCTCAACCGCAAGATCCACAAGGCCTATGCCCGCGTGCGCGAGGGCAACTTCGCGCTGGAGGGCCTGCTCGGCTTCGATCTCAAGGGCAAGGTCGCAGGGGTGATCGGCACCGGCAAGATCGGCATCAACGTCGCGCGCATTCTCAAGGGCTTCGGCTGCGAGGTGCTGGCGAGCGATCCGTTCGAGAGCGAGGAACTGACCGCGCTCGGCGGGCGCTACGTGACCGTGGACGAACTGCTCGCCCGCTGCGACATAATCAGCCTGCATTGCCCGCTGACGCCCGAGACCCATCACCTGATCGGCCGAGAGGCGATCGCGAAGATGAAGCCCGGCGTCATGCTCATCAATACCAGCCGCGGCGCGGTGATGGACGCCCGCGCGGTGATCGCCGGGCTGAAGAGCGGCAAAGTCGGCCATGTCGGGCTGGACGTCTACGAGGAAGAGGAAGACCTGTTCTTCGAGAACCTGTCCGATCAGGTGATCCGCGACGATGTCTTCGTGCGCCTGATGACATTTCCGAACGTGCTCATCACCGGCCATCAGGGCTTCTTTACCCGCGAGGCGATGACCGCCATCGCCGGGACCACGATCGACAACATCAGCGCTTTCGAGCGTGACGGCGCGCCGCTCCATCCCGTGCCGACGGAGCGCAGGGCCTAGAGCATTTTCTAAACAGGTGGAATCACATGATGACTCGGAAAATGCTGTAAAACAAAAACTTAAAGGAGTTGATCCGATGCAATCGGATCGATTGCTCTCGAGTTCGGAATGCTTGCTTCCGCTTCTGGCGGTCATGCCGATCCTGAGTCTGGTGCTGCTTGTTCGGTGGGGCCTGGGCTGGGGGAGGTTCGGCCTAGAATTATTCGCGAGATTTCAGCCGTGCTGCAGTGATCGTTACCATGCTGCAGTGTTCATTGCTGCTCATATCTTGGTTAATTCAAGAAACGGGTAATTCTATAGCCAAAGGTGGTACGGGAATATTTGTCTTGCGCCCGTAATAATTCCGGGAGATAGCAGGCGTGAACGGAGCGTATCGCTCCAGCCATTCGGCGGGGCACGGCTCCGCCCCGGAGGTGCAACGACGGGCCTCGCCTGTCGTGCCAACTTCCGCCTCCTGTCAACCACCACCGAGCGCGACAGGAGGCGGAAAAACCGCGCCTCGTGACCGTTTCTCTCATCAGTTTCGCCCCGGTCCATGATCGGAATTTCGCGTGACGGCAACGCGAGCCCGCGCTTTGATCGCGGCTTCATATCTGTCAAGCTGCGCGCCGTTGGAGACGATGACCGGACATTCCAGAACCACCCGGAAACAGGGTGGGCAAACAGTACCGACCGGAAGGAGAACGACATGGACGCGAAGACCAGTGGCTGCCCGATGCACGGCACGCCGATACGATCGCTCCTGGGCCGCACCAATCGCGACTGGTGGCCCAACCAGCTTTCCCTCGACATGCTGCCCCAGAGCGGCGCCAGCCCGCTCGGCGAGGGCTTCGATTATGCGCGGGCCTTCCAGTCGCTCGACTATGCGGCGGTGAAGGCCGATCTCACCGCGCTGATGACTAACAGCCAGCCCTGGTGGCCGGCCGACTACGGCCATTACGGCCCGTTCTTCATCCGCATGGCCTGGCACAGCGCCGGCACCTACCGCACCGGCGACGGGCGCGGCGGGGCGTCCTCGGGCAACCAGCGTTTCGCCCCGCTCAATTCCTGGCCGGACAATGCCAATCTCGACAAGGCGCGCCGCCTGCTCTGGCCGATCAAGCAGAAGTACGGCGCCAAGCTCTCCTGGGCCGACCTGCTGATCCTGACCGGCAATGTCGCCATCGAGTCCATGGGCGGGCCGACTTTCGGCTTCGGCGGCGGGCGCGAGGACATCTTCGAACCGGAGAAGGACGTCTACTGGGGGACCGAGGAACAATGGGTCGGGCAGGGCGCCGAAACCCGCATCCAGCCGGAGCGGGAGATGGCGCTCGAAAACCCGCTGGCGGCGATCCAGATGGGCCTCATCTACGTCAATCCTGAAGGCCCCGGCGGCGAGCCTGACCCCATCGGCTCGGCCCGCGATATCCGCGAGACTTTCCTGCGCATGGGCATGAACGACGAGGAGACTGCCGCGCTGACGGCGGGCGGCCACACGTTCGGCAAGTGCCATGGCGCGGGAGATGCCGCCAAGATCGGCGCCGAGCCGGAAGGCGCGGATATCGCCCAGCAGGGCCTCGGCTGGCAGAGCGGCCATGAAAGCGGCTTTGGCGATCACACGATCACCTCGGGCCTCGAAGGCGCCTGGACGCCGACGCCGACCAAGTGGGACATGAGCTACCTGCACATGCTGCTCGACTACGAATACGAACTGGTCCGCAGTCCGGCAGGGGCGCAGCAGTGGCAGCCGGTGAACCAGAAGCCGGAAGACCTTGCGCCCGGAGCGCATAGCCCCGAACGGCGCCTGCCGACTATGATGACCACCGCCGACATGGCCTTCAAGGTCGATCCCGAATATAGCAGGATCCTGGAGAAGTTCCGCGCCGACCCCGCCTATTTCGGGGATGCCTTCGCGCGGGCCTGGTTCAAGCTCTGCCACCGCGACATGGGGCCGAAGGCGCGTTACCTCGGCCCGGAAGTTCCGGCGGAAGACCTGCTCTGGCAGGACCCGATCCCGGCGGCGGACGGCCCCGTCATTACCGGCGAGGACGTAGCGGCGCTCAAGCGGGAAATTCTCGCCTCGGGCCTCACGGTTGCGGAACTGGTCTCGACCGCCTGGGCCTCGGCCTCGACCTATCGCGGTTCGGACCATCGCGGCGGCGCCAATGGCGGGCGCATCCGTCTCGCCCCGCAGAAGGACTGGGAGGTGAACGAGCCGGAGAAGCTGGCGAAAGTCCTCGGCGTCTATGAGAGGATCAAGGCGGGGTTCGACGGCGGCGCTTCGGGGCGCAAGGTCTCGATCGCCGATCTCATCGTGCTGGGCGGCGGCGTGGGGATCGAGAAAGCGGCGGCCGATGCGGGAACCCCGCTCGACGTCGCGTTCGTGCCCGGCCGCACCGATGCCTCGCAGGAGCAGACCGATGTGGACGGCTTTGCGGTGCTCGAACCGCGGGTGGACGGTTTCCGCAACTACCTCCAGGTCGCGTTCACGGTGCCGACCGAGGAACTGCTGATCGACCGCGCGCAATTGCTCGGCCTCGGCGCGGCGGAAATGACGGCGCTGGTCGGCGGGTTGCGGGTGCTCGGCGCCAATCACGGCGGCAGGACGGACGGTGTGTTCACCGACCGGCCGGGGCAGCTCACCAACGACTTCTTCGTCAATCTGCTCGACATGGGCACGGCGTGGAAGCAGGTGGACGATGAGGCGGACGAGACATTCACCGGCACCGACCGCGCCAGCAACCAGCCCAGGTGGACGGCGACGCGGACGGACCTCGTGTTCGGCTCGAACTCGCAACTCCGGGCGCTCAGCGAGGTCTATGCGGAGTCGGACGCCGGGCCGCGATTCCTCAGGGACTTCGTGACCGCCTGGTGCAAGGTGATGAACGCCGATCGCTTCGATTTGAAGTGAATTTGCGTGCTCCACCGCAACTTTCGCGAAGCATATAAAGATATCTTTATATTTGCGTCGCGAAAGCTGACGGGGTAGGGACGATGCATTCGGGGACGCCGGGCCTACGCGCGGTGTCCCCATGCAACGTCCAACGTACCAGGAGCTTCCCGTGGCCACTGCCCAGATCGCCCACGACTACGCCATTACCGATATCTCGCTCGCCGATTTCGGCCGGACCGAGATTGCCATCGCCGAAACCGAAATGCCGGGCCTGATGGCGCTGCGCGAGGAATTCGGCGCGTCGCAGCCGCTCAAGGGCGCGCGCATCACCGGCTCGCTGCACATGACGATCCAGACCGCCGTGCTGATCGAGACGCTGGTCGCGCTCGGCGCCGACGTGCGCTGGGCCACCTGCAACATCTTCTCGACCCAGGACCACGCCGCCGCCGCCATCGCCGCCGCCGGTATCCCGGTCTACGCGATCAAGGGTGAATCGCTGGCCGACTACTGGGACTACGTCGGCAAGATCTTCGACTGGACCAGCGAAGCCGACGCCGATCTGACCTGCAACCTGATCCTCGACGACGGCGGCGACGCCACCATGTTCGCCCTGTGGGGCGCGCGCGTCGAAGCGGGCGAAGCGCTGTTCGAACCCTCGAACGCCGAAGAGATCGAATTCGTTCGCGCGCTCAATGCCTTCCTGAAGGCGAAGCCGGGCTACCTGACCGCCACCGTCAAGGCGATCAAGGGCGTTTCGGAAGAAACCACCACCGGCGTCCACCGCCTGTACCACCTCGCCAAGGACGGCAAGCTGCCGTTCCCCGCGATCAACGTGAACGACTCTGTCACCAAGTCGAAGTTCGACAACCTTTACGGTTGCAAGGAATCGCTGGTCGACGCGATCCGCCGCGCCACCGACGTGATGCTGGCCGGCAAGGTCGCCTGCGTTGCCGGTTTCGGCGACGTCGGCAAGGGTTCGGCCGCTTCGCTGCGCAACGGCGGCGCGCGCGTGATGGTCACCGAGATCGACCCGATCTGCGCCCTGCAGGCTGCCATGGAAGGCTATGAAGTCGTCACCATGGAAGAAGCCGTGACCCGCTGCGACATCTTCGTCACCGCGACCGGCAACGACTCCGTCATCACCGGCGAGCACATGGCCGCGATGAAGGACAAGGCGATCGTCTGCAACATCGGTCACTTCGACTCCGAGATCCAGATTTCGGCGCTCGACAACTACGACTGGAAGGAAGTGAAGCCGGGCACCGACCTCGTCACTTTCCCGGACGGCAAGCAGATCATCATCCTCGCCAAGGGCCGTCTGGTGAACCTGGGCTGCGCCACCGGCCACCCCAGCTTCGTGATGTCCTCCAGCTTCACCAACCAGACGCTGGCGCAGATCGAACTGTTCACCAAGAACGGCGACTACAAGAACGAAGTCTACGTGCTGCCCAAGCACCTCGACGAAAAGGTCGCTGCGCTGCACCTCGAAAAGCTGGGCGTGAAGCTCACCAAGCTGTCGAAGAAGCAGGCCGACTACATCGGCGTGCCGGAAGCGGGTCCGTTCAAGCCGGACCACTACCGCTACTGATCTGTAAGGCACTGATTGGCTAACGATGGGGAGAGTGCTGCAATCGTGGCGCTCTCCCCATTGTGTTTATCGGCCCGCCATTTCATAGCCGTGGGTGAATGGACCAGGATCGCCTCGTACCCCTCCTGATCGGCCTGCTGCTCGCTGCCTGGATGCTGGCGGCGGCCTGGGCCGTGCTTACCGCGCGCAGCCGCCAGAAGCGCGCGGAAGGCCAGCTTCGCTCGGCCCGCAGGCTCGGCCGCATGGTCGAGGAATCGCCCGCGCTGCCGCTGCTCGTGCGCTCGGACGGGCGAATCGAGGCCAGTCCGCGCCTCGCGCAGTGGCTGGGGCTGGACGGGGTGCCGCAGTTCCTGTCCGAACTCGACGGCGGCGAACGCGGCCTGCCCACCGCAAAGCTGGAAGAACTGACCGAGGCGGTGCGCCGCACCCAGAAAACCGCCGCGCCGTTCCGCATGGTGTTGACGCCGCGCGGCTCGACCCGCTCGCTGGCGCTGCGTGGGCATCTGGCCGATCCCCAGATCTCGCCCGGCGGGGCTGCGATGGTCTGGGTCTTCGACTTTTCCGATAGCGAGACCGAACTCACCCGTCTGCGCGACGAAGCCTCGCGGGCGCGGGGGGATTTCACCGCGCTCGTCTCGCTGATCGAGGCGGCGCCGATGCCCATGTGGTTCCGCCGCCCGGACGGCGAACTGCAACTGGTGAACTCGGCCTATGTCGCCGCCGTCGGCGGGGACAGCGCGAAGGCCGTGGTCGCCAGCGGCACCGAACTGATCGAGAGTGCGGATGGCCTCACGCCGGCCCAGGTGGCGCGCGCCGCCGCCGACAAGGGAGCGCCGATCCAGCGCATCGTCTCGACTACGATCAACGGCCAGCGCCGGGCGATGCGGGTCAGCGACCTGCCGCTCGGCGAGGACGGGGTGGCGGGCTATGCCGTCGATATCGAGGACCTTGAGGAAATGTCGCGCTCGTTCCGCGCGTTCCGCGAGGCGCAGCGCGGGCTGCTCGACCAGCTTTCGGCGGGCGTCGCCCAGTTCGATGCGAAGAAGCGCCTGACGTTCGCCAACCAGCCGTTCCAGCGTCTGTTCAAGTTCTCGACCGCCGCCATGCAGGACCTGCCTGCCTTCGAGCGCCTGCTCGATGCCGCGCGCGATGCCGGTCGCGTGCCCGAGGCGCGGGACTTCCCGGCCTGGCGGCGCGAGAAGGCGGCGTGGTTCGCCAGCGGCGAGGCTAGCGAGGAAGCCTGGACCCTGGCGGACGGCACGCACCTGCGCATCGTCGCCCAGCCGGTGCCGGACGGCGGCCTGATGCTGATCGCCGAGGATCGCACCGAGCAGCTGCGCCTCTCCGCCGTGCGTGACACCCTGCTGCGTACGCGAACGGCGACGTTCGACAGCCTGTTCGAATCGATAGCGGTCTTCGCGCCGGACGGTCGTTTGCAGATCTGGAACCGCCGTTTCGCCGCCGACTGGGGGCTGGACAGCGACTTCCTCGACACCCATCCGCACATGCAGGACCTGCTCAAGAAGATCGCGCCGCGCCTTAAGCACCCGGTCGAGGCGGACATGGTCGGCGGCGTGGTGCGCACCGCCACGCTCGACCGCGCGCAGAAGGGCGGCCGTATCGCGCTGGCCGATGGCCGCATGCTGGAATTCGCAGGGGTGCCGCTGCCGGACGGCAACGGGCTGCTGGCGGTGCTCGACATCACCGATTCGCAGAAGGCCGAGGCGGCCCTGCGCGAAAGCAATGCCGCGCTGATCGAGGCGGATACGATCAAGACGCGCTTCCTCGCCAAGATGAGCTACGAACTGCGCACGCCGCTGACCTCGATCGGCGGCTTCGCGGAACTGCTGGAAGCGGGGGTCGGCGGGGAACTGTCCGAGAGCGGGCACGACTATGTCGGCGCGATCCTTACCTCGGTGGAACAGCTCGGCGATCATATCGACAGCCTGCTGGACCTCTCGCAGAGCGAGGCGGGGCTGCTGCCGCTCAAGAAGGAAGAGATCGACCCGATGCCCTTCGTGCGCTCGGTGGTCGAGGAACGCGCCGCGCGGCTGCAGAAGGCGGGCCTCGTGCTCGATCTTCAGGCCAGCGGTCTGCTGCGCCCGATCTCCGGCGACCGCAAGCGGCTGGCGCGCGCGCTCGGCCATCTCGTCGACAATGCCATTGCCGCCTCGCCGCGGGGCGAGCACATCCTCGTGCAGCTTGGCCGCCGCAAGTCGGGCGAGGGGGAGTGGCTCCAGATTCTGGTGCAGGATCAGGGCGCGGGGATGGACAGCCGCAGCGTCGCCCTCGCGCTCGACGGCATGAAGGCCAGCGCCGACGGCAAATCGGTGGAGCGCAGCCAGGGCCTCGGCCTGCCGCTCGCGCGCCAGCTTGTCGAGGCCCATGGCGGCGCGCTGCGCCTCGTTTCCGAGCCCGGCAAGGGCACCAGCGCTCTGGTGGAGCTTCCGTGAACATTGCATTGCCCGATCTCGCCGCGATGGAGCGCTTCGGCCGCGCCATCGCCGACCGATTGCGCCCCGACGACGTGGTGGCCCTGACCGGCGGCCTCGGCGCGGGCAAGACCACGCTCGCCCGCGCGATCATCGCTGGGCTGGGGCACGAGGGCGAAGTACCGTCGCCCAGCTTCGCGATCATCGAGGTCTACGATCCGCCACTTTCCGGCGCGCCGGGCGTGCGCCTGCCGCTGGTCCATGCCGACTTCTACCGCCTCAAGGACCCCTCGGAAGCCGACGAGATCGGTCTCGACGATTACCGGCAGGGTGCCGCGCTGCTAGCCGAGTGGCCCGATCATGCGGGAGGCTTCGCGCATGAGCCGGGCTGCCTTTCAATTACGCTGGAAGTTGCGGATGAGGGGCGGATCGCCATTGTCGAGCCGGGCACCGATTGGTTAGGGCGGGAACCGAAATGAGCACGAATCTTCCCGCCGATCTCGAACCCTTCCTTGCCCAGGCCGGCTGGGCGGGTGCCCATGTCGAACCGCTTGCCGGCGACGCCTCGTTCCGCCGCTACTTCCGCGTGACCCGCGCGGACGGCGAGACGGCGATGCTGATGGACGCGCCGCCGCCCAATGAGGACCCGACGCCGTTCCTGCGCGCCGCGCGCTGGCTCGATGCCAACGGGCTGCGGGCGCCGCGGATCCTGTCGGACTGGGCGGATCGCGGCCTCGTGCTGATCGAGGACTTCGGCCATGCGCGCATGCGCGACTATCTCGACCAGTGGCCGGACGACGAATCGGCGGTCTACAAGGGCGCGGTGGACGTTCTGGCGCAGCTGCGCGAACTGCCGCCGGGGCCTTTCCTCGACTATTCGATGAGCGAATACCAGCGCGAAGTCCGCCTCTTCGTCGACTGGTACTGCGCCGCGCAGAACCTGCGGGTGGACACCGCAGGTTTCGTCGCCGCCTGGGAAACCGTGCTCAGCGGAATGCTCCCGCGCCAGCGCCCCGGCGTGACCGTGCTGCGCGACTATCATGCCGAGAACATCATGCTGCTCGGCGCGCTGGAAAAGCAGGGCCTGCTGGACTTCCAGGACGCGCTGATCGGCCACCCGGCCTACGATCTGGTCTCGCTGCTCCAGGACGCCCGCCGCGACGTCTCGCCCGAACTGGAGGCGGAGATGTTCGACCACTACCTCCAGATCACCGGCGTCGATCCCGAGACGTTCCTGGCCGACTATGCCCGCCTCGGCGCGCAGCGGAATACCAAGATCATCGGCATTTTCGTGCGCCTCTGGCGGCGTGACGGCAAGCCGCGCTACCTCGACCTGATCCCGCGCGTCTGGGCCATGCTCGAGCGCGATCTCGCCCATCCGGCGCTGGAGCCGGTGGCGCGCTGGTTCGATGCCAATATCCCCGCCCATCTGCGCGACGCCAACGGCGGGAGCTACGCCGTATGAGCGGGGCCATGAACGGGGTGAAGCTGGCCAGCGACACCGCCATGGTGCTCTCCGCCGGTCTCGGCAAGCGCATGCGCCCGCTCACCGCCACGCAGCCCAAGCCGCTGGTGCGGGTGGCGGGCAAGGCACTGATCGACCATGCGCTCGACAAGCTCGACGCGGCGGGGGTCGAGAAGGCGGTGGTCAATGTCCACTATCTGGCCGATGCGCTGGAGGGGCACTTCAAGGCGCGCCGCAAGGGGCCGCAAGTCACCGTTTCGGACGAGCGCACGCAGCTGCTCGAAACCGGCGGCGGCATGGTCAAGGCCGCGCCGCTGCTGCCCGAGACCTTCTTCTGCCTCAACAGCGACAATATCTGGCTCGATGGTCCGGAGGACGTGTTCCACGAACTCTCGCGCGCCTGGGACGAGGAGCGGATGGACGCGCTGCTGCTGCTGGTCTCGCACCCGCGCGCGATGAACTATCGCGGCGAGGGGGACTTCCACCTCGACCCGGTGGGCCGCATCTCGCGTCGCAAGCCGGGCCGGGTTGCGCCGTTCATCTATTCGGGCATCCAGATCGTGTCGAAGCGGCTGCTCCGTGACGCGCCGGAAGGGCCGTTTTCCACGAACGTGCTGTGGAATCGCGCCATCGAGGAAGGCCGCGTCTTCGGCATTTCCCATACCGGCCTGTGGTTCGAAGTCGGCGAGCCGGGCGCCATCAAGCCGACCGAGGAATGGCTGACCCGTGCCTGAAAAAGGCGGGCCGAAAGTCTATTCCATTGCTGCGCACCGTGGTTTTGCCGACGCCCTCGTGGCAGGGCTGGTGCCGCGCTATTCCGAAGGCGAACTCGGCCTCGCCCGGCTGACCCTGCTGCTGCCGAGCCGCCGCGCGGTCCGCACCGTCACCGAGGCTTTCGTGCGCCATTCGGGCACGACCGACAGGCCCGGCATGTTGCTGCCGCGCATGGCGGTGGTCGGCGATCTCGATCTTGACGAGACGCTCGGGCCGCTGCTCGATCCGCTTGGCGCCGCCGACATTCCGCCCGCCGCCGATGCGACCCGGCGCTGGCTGCGGCTCGCCCATTACTTGCGCGAAGTCGAGGGCGCCGAGGCCGGGAAGGGCGCGGCCCTGCTGCGCCGCGCCTGGGAACTGGGCCGCACGATGGACCGCCTGCTGGTCGAAGGCATCGCCCCGCTCGACCTGATGAGCGAGCGGGTGATCGGCATCGTCGGCGACCTTGCCGGGCACTGGACCGACAATACCCGCACGTTCCTCAAGGTGCAGCAATACTGGATCGCGGAACTCGCCGAACGCGGCGAGATCGACGCGCCGGAGCGCCGCAACCGCCTGTTCGAACATGCCGCCGAGGAATGGCGCGCCGCACCGCCAGCCTATCCCGTGGTCGCGGCAGGCGTGACCAGCGCTTCTCCCGCGCTGGCGAAATTGCTGCGCGTGGTCAGCGAATTGCCGGGCGGCTCGGTGGTCCTGCCGGACTTCGATCTGGCGCTGCCCGGCGAGGTCTGGGACGAACTCGGCACTGCCGGAAAGCCGGAGAACCCGGAGGAGCCGCCGTTCGGCCGGGGCGACGCGGTGACGCATCCGCAGTACCATCTCAAGCTGCTGCTGAACCGGATGGGCATCGCCCGCGAGGAAGTCTCGCCCTGGCATCGCTCCGGCTACGGCGCCTCGCCCGCCGAGCGCAGCACGGTGATCTCCAACTTGTTCCTGCCGCCGCGCGCCTCGGCGGCATGGGTCGGCCTATCTGCCGAGAAGCGCCGCCTTTCCGGCGTGCGGCTGATGGAAAGCACCCATCCGGAGCAGGAAGCGCAGGCCATCGCCGTGCTGATCCGCGAGGCGCTGGAAGTGCCCGAGCGCCGCGTCGCGCTCATCACCCCGGATCGCGGGCTGGCGGGCCGCGTGGTCGCGCACCTGACGCGCTGGGGGATCGAGGCGGACGACACGGCAGGCCGCCCTTTGGCGCAGACGGCGGCTGGGCGGCTCCTGCTGCTGCTGGCGGAAGTCTTGGCCGAACAGGCCGCGCCGGTGCCGCTGATCGCGCTGCTCGTCCACCCGCTGGCAGGTGGCGGAGAAGGCCGCGCGCGCTGGCTGGAATCCGCCCGCAAGCTCGATCTAGCCTTGCGCGGGCCGCGTCCCGGCGCGGGGCTGTCGGCGCTGGCCGATCTTGCGCAGCAGGCAAAGCTGGGCGAGTGGTGGGGCGAAGTCGAGGCGGTGCTGGCGCCGCTCTTCGCGCTTCAGGAAGGCCAGCCGCTGGAAGCGATGCTCGGCGCGCTCGTCGATGCCGCCGAAGCGCTCTGCGGGGAGGCGATCTGGGCGCAGGCCGACGGTCGCAGCCTCAGCATGATGGTCGAGGAACTGCGCGCGGCGGCAGGCTCGGCGGGCACGCTGTTCGACCCGCGCGAGCTTCACGCCATGCTGCGCGATGCGATGGACCGCGTCTCCGTGCGCCCGCCCTGGGGCGGCCATCCGCGCGTCTCGATCTACGGCCTGCTCGAAGCGCGGATGAGCCGTGCCGATCTCGTGATCTGCGGCGGTCTCGTCGAGGGCGTCTGGCCTGCCTCGCCTTCGCAGGATGCGCTGCTGCCGCCTGCGGTGCTGCGCGCGCTGGGCGTGCCGGGGGCGGATTTCCGCATCGGCCTTGCCGCACACGACCTTGCCGCTGCGCTCGGCGCGCCGGAAGTCGTGCTGAGCTGGGCCTTGCGCGATGCGGGCGGCCCGGTGATCCCTTCGCGCTTCGTGCTGCGCATCAAGGCGCTGCTCGGCGACGAAGTGAAGCGCCATATCGAGAGCGAGGCGCTGCGTCTGGCGCGTATGCTCGACGACGCCCCGCCGGTCGCGGGCCATCCGCGCCCGCAGCCCATGCCCTCGGCGGAGCAGCGCCGCGTCGATCTGGCCGTAACCGGGCTGGACCGCCTGCGCGGCGATCCTTACGAATTCTATGCCAATGCCGTGCTGCGCCTGCGCAAGCTCGACGCGCTCGATGCCGAGCCGAGCGCCGCGTGGAAGGGCGAAGTCGCACACAAGATCCTGGAGGACTGGCACAAGGCGGGCGAACCGGTGGACGGCCTTCTTGCCATTGCGCAGGCCGTGCTGACCGAGAAGAACGCCCATCCGCTGATGCGCGCGCTGTGGTGGCCGCGTCTTTCCGCCGCGCTCGATACATTCCACAAACTCGTGCTGGCGCACAAGACGGCGGGCCGCAAGGTCGTCGCCAGCGAGGCCTGGGGCGACATGCGTTACCGCGACATCCGCATCCATGGCCGCGCCGACCGCATCGACCGGCTGCCCGATGGTTCGCTGGCGGTGGTCGATTACAAGACTGGCTCACCGCCCACGCCGCGCCGGGTGGAGGAAGGCTTCGCGCTGCAACTCGGCCTCATCGCGCTGATCGCGCAGGCGGGCGGTTTCAAGGATATGCAGGACCGCGAGATCGCGGGCGAGGCAAGCAGGTTCGAATACTGGTCGATGGCCAAGGACAAGAACGGTTTTGGTTATGACACCACACCACTCAAGGAGGGAAGGCGCCGCTCCGGGATCGAGCCGGACGACTTTCTGCCCGAAACCGAACGCTATCTGAACGACGCGCTCGACCGCTGGATTCTCGGCACCGAGCCGTTCACCGCGCGGCTCAATCCCGAACTCGGTTCTTATGCGGACTATGACCAGCTAATGCGCCTCGACGAATGGATCACCTCGCTCGGAGGCCGGGAACGGGCGGGCGGGGATGAGGCAGCATGAGCGGTCCCGCTGCCGTCCATCCGCTGCACGGCAACCAGATGCTGGCGGTGAATCCGCGCGATACCGTGTGGCTCTCGGCCTCGGCGGGGACCGGCAAGACGCAGGTGCTCTCCTCGCGCGTGCTGCGCCTGCTGTTGCAGGAAGGCGTCGAGCCTTCGCAGGTATTGTGCCTTACTTTCACCAAGGCAGGCGCGACGGAAATGGCCGCGCGCATCAACGGCACGCTGGCCGAATGGGTGCGTCTGGAAGAGACGCAGCTGTTCCTGCGCCTCGACGCCATCGGCGCGCCGACCGATTCCGCGACGATGGACCGCGCCCGCACGCTGTTCGCCGCCGTGCTCGACAGTCCGGGCGGCGGCCTGCGCATCGACACGATCCACGCCTTCTCGCAGTGGCTGCTGGCGACTTTCCCGCTCGAAGCGCAGCTCGTGCCCGGCACCCGGCCGATGGAGGACCGCGAACGCGCGCTGCTGGCGCGGCAGGTGCTCGCGGATCTGCTGGTCGCCGCCGAGACCGACGCTTTTGACGGCCCGCAACTGCTCGGCGCGATTGCCCAGCTTTCCTTGCGGCACGGGCCGGATTCGGTGGTCGATTTTCTGCTGCGCTGCGCCGGTGCGCGCGAGGCCTGGTTCGGACCCGGTTCGTGGCAGGCGGGCGATATCCGCAGCCATGTGCTGCGCCTGCTCGGCCTCCCCGCCGAGGCGGACGACGAACTGCTCGCGGAAATGTGCGGGGACGATGCCTTCGACGTGCGTTCGCTGCGCAAGTGCTGCGAAGTGCTGGCCGAGTGGAACACCGCCACCGCGCACAAGGCCACCGACGTTCTGGTGCCGTGGCTGACCTGGAGTGCGGCGAAGCGCGCCGAGGGGATCGACGATCTTCACGCCGCGCTCTTCACCAAGGACGACAGCGTCCGCAGCCTCAACCACCTCTCCAAGCGCGATCCCGACTACGAAGGCTATGCCCTGCGCGTCGGCGAGAGCCTTGCGCGAATCCGTGAGACCAAAGCGCTGCTGGGGCTGGCGGACAGGCTGGTGCCCGCCTTGCGCCTCGGCCGCGCTTTCGCGCTTGCCTGGGACGAGGCGAAGCAGCGCGAGGGGCTGATCGACTTCGACGACCAGATCCGCCGCGCCGCCGACCTGCTGCGCGGTCAGGCTTCCGCCGACTGGATCCGTTACAAGCTCGACCGCCGCTTCGATCACATCCTCGTCGACGAGGCGCAGGACACCAACGCCGCGCAGTGGGACATCGTCTTCGCCATGGCCGAGGAATTCTGGGCGGGAGAGGGGCAGCGCGAAGGCCATCCCCAAAGCCTCTTGCGCACCCTCTTCGTGGTGGGCGACTACAAGCAGGCGATCTTCCGTTTCCAGGGCACCAGCCCCGAGAACTTCCGCCGCGCCGCCGACCGCGTGCGCGCCCGGATGCAGGACGCCGCCGAAAACGCCGAAATGCTGCGCGGCGAAGTGGCCGCGCGCCCGCTGGTCGAACTCGGGCTGGACCGCAGCTTCCGCACCGCGCAGCCGGTGCTCGATTTCGTCGACGAAGCCATCGCCGGGATCGGCCATGCCCGCTTCGGCCTCGACCGGCCTGCCGAGCGCCATGTCGGGCAGGAACGCCCCGGCTATGTCGCCTTGTGGAAGCCGGTCTCCGAACAGATCGGCGAGGACGACGACGAGCCGCTCGAAGACGGCGACGACAATGACGGCCAGCAGCCCAACTGGCTCTCCCGCCCCGACCGCCAGATGGCCGAGCGCATTGCGCAGCAGGTGCGCGAATGGCTCGATCCCTCGGGGCCGGGGTTCACGCTCAGCAAGGGCAGGCAGCGCCGCGCGGGTGCGGGCGACATCATGGTGCTGGTGCGCCAGCGCAAGGAACTCGCCGGGCTGATCGTCGCGCGGCTTCATGCGGCGGGGGTTCCGGTGGCGGGCGTCGACCGCCTGCGCCTCGGCGCGCCGCTGGCGGTGAAGGACCTGATCGCGGCGCTGCGCTTTGCAGTGCAGCCGCTCGACGATCTCAACCTCGCCGCGCTGCTGGTCTCGCCGCTGGTGGGCTGGAGCCAGGAGCAATTGTTGCGCTTCGGCTACCGCGACAAAAACCGGCGCCTCTGGGAGCATCTGCGCACCCAGTCCGGACCGGAGATCGGCGCGGCGCTGGAGCAACTCATCGACCTGCTGGGGCGCGCGGACTTCACGCCGCCGCAGGACATGCTGCACTGGCTGCTGGTCGGCCCGTGGCAGGGGCGGCGCAAGCTGGTGGCGCGGCTCGGCAGCGAGGCGAACGATCCGATCGACGAACTCGTCAATGCCGCGCAGGCCTATGTTGCCACCGATACGCCGAGCCTCGCAGGCTTCCTCGCCTGGTTCGACGCGGGCGACGGCGAGCTGAAGCGCGAGGCGGATGCTGCATCGGGCCTCGTCCGGGTGATGACGGTCCATGGCTCGAAGGGGCTTCAGGCGCCGATCGTCATTCTTGCCGACGCCACCGGCAATCCGGAAGCCGCGCGCGACCGGGGCTTCGATCTCGCCGATCCGCGCGACGAACGCCGCAAGGTGCCGCTGCCGCCGCTGTCGAAGGACGAGAAAGTCGGCCGCATCGCCGCGCAGATCGCCGCCAACCGCGAGGGCGACGAGCAGGAGCACTGGCGCCTGCTCTACGTCGCCATGACCCGCGCCGAGGAAGCGCTGTTCGTCGGCGGCGCGCTCGGGCGGCGCGACCGGGATGGCCCGGCGGAAAAGAGCTGGTACGCCAGCCTGCGCGCCCTGTTCCCGGCGGAGGCGGAGGTCGAGGACGCGATCTGGGGCACGCGCTGCGATAACGGTCCGGTGCCTGCGCCGCTGCCGGCAGAAGTGCGCTCGGTGGAGCTGCCGTTCCGCGAGCCGCTGCCGCGCTGGCTGGAACGCGCGCCGCCTGCCGAACCACGCCCGCCGCGCCCGCTCGCGCCTTCGGCGCTGGGCGAGGACGATGCCCCCGATCCGCCGTTCCCGCCGGGCGCCGGGCGCGATGCCCTGCGGCGCGGCACGCTCGTCCACAAGCTGCTCGAACGCCTGCCGCAAGTCGCGGCGGACCTCCGCGAAGAGGCAGGTTGGCAATGGCTCGCCCGCAATGCCGCCGACCTGCCGGAGGACGCGCGCGAGGCGATGCTGGCCAGCGCGATGGCGGTGTTGGGCAATCCCGCATGGGCGGAACTGTTCGGCCCGGACAGCCTGGCCGAAGTGCCGGTGGCGGCGGTCGTCGGCGGGCAGGTGGTGGCGGGCACGATCGACCGTCTGGTGGTGGAGCCGCAGCGCGTGCGCCTGGTCGACTACAAGACCGCGCGCCGTCCGCCCGAGCGTCTGGAACAGGTGCCGCGCGGTGTGCTGCGCCAGATGGGCGCCTATGCCGCCGCGCTGGAAGTGGCTTTTCCGGGCCGCGCGGTGGAAGTGGCGCTGCTCTACACCACGGTACCGCGCCTGATCGCGGTGCCCGCCGAAGTGCTGGCCGCTCACAAGCCGGACTTTTCCCCGGCCCAGTAAACCTATGCCGAGGCAGGCGTTGCCTCCGGGCAATTCGTCCCTAGATTGCGTTCAACCGAGATACCCGAGGAGTTTCAATTCATGGCGACTATCGCTGTTACCGACGCCAGCTTCGAAGCGGACGTTCTGAAGTCCGACAAGCCGGTGCTTGTCGATTTCTGGGCCGACTGGTGCGGCCCCTGCAAGATGATCGGCCCGGCTCTGGAAGAGATCAGCGAAGAGCTGTCCGACCAGGTCACCATCGCCAAGATGGACATCATGGCCAACACCGGCATCCCCGCCGAGATCGGCGTGAAGTCGATCCCGCTGATGGTGCTGTTCAAGGACGGCAAGCCGGTCGCCCAGAAGCTCGGCGCCGCGCCTAAGAGCGCGCTGAAGGGCTGGATCGAAGGCGAACTCTGACGCTTCGCTTTTTCCGCTTTCGGGCTGGAAATGAAAAACCCCTTCCGCCGCGAGGCGGGAGGGGTTTTGCTTTTTCAGAGCGGCTGGAGCAGTCCGGGTACAGATTTTTTGGGGTAGCAAAGGCGGCGGGCCGAACTTAGCCCGGATGGGTATGAACATGCCGGTGAACGACAGTCTCTGGGGGCTTACCGAAAAGGAGAAGCAGACCCTTCGCCTGATCGTGCGCGGCCACGATGCCAAGTCGACTGCGCGGTCTCTGGGTCTTTCCGTGCATACGATCAACGAGCGCCTGCGCGAGGCACGGCGCAAGATGGCGGTGTCGAGCAGCCGCGAGGCGGCGCGCCTCCTGCTGGATGCGGAAGGCGAAGACCGGCAGGCTTCGTCCACCAATTCCTTGGGGGACACGGAAATCGGGGAAGACGCGGCCCCGCTGAAAGGGGATTCGACAGGAGCGCCGATCGTCGGTGCGGGGCGAGCACAGGGCCGCCCCCGGATCCTTACCGGAGTATTGCTCATGTCGATTGCCCTTGGTCTTGTCGCGCTGGCCGCCCTCTCGCAAGTCACGCCGACATCGCCCTCCGCGCCGACCTCTTCGGACGAGTCTGCCGGTTCGGAAGTGCAGCAGGTTGCTCGCGGATGGCTGACTCTGATCGATCAGGGCCGTTGGGAGGAGAGCTACAAGGAAACCGGCTCGGCCTTCCGGAAGCTGAATAGCTTGCAGGTCTGGGCCGCGACCAACGATAAAGTGCGCGTACCGCTGGGACCGGTGGTTTCGCGGACATTTCTCCGTCAAGAGAACCTTCCCGCGCCGCCTTACGGCTATGAAGTGGTGAAATTCCGCACCAGTTTCGCCAACAAGGCCTACGCCCTGGAGACGGTCTCGCTCTCGCGCGAAAACGGCAACTGGCGCGTCGCGGGCGTTACGATCGAATAGGTCCCGCGCAGACAGAAGCCGGGATAACAGAAACAGTCACTTGCGGGCGGGATTTGTTTCGAATTATCGCAGCGGAATGCGTAACTATTGCCAGCATTGTGGAGCGGCTCTCGGAGAGGGCGCGCGTTTCTGTCAGGACTGTGGTCAGGCCGTGACGGCGGAGGTTCCGCAGGAGACGTCGCCCGTGCCTCCGGTGCACGATCCGGCAGCGCCGCGCGCTTCGTTTGTGGCCCGCAACAAGGTGCCGTTGATCGCGGGCGCCGGGGTGCTGGCGCTGGCTATCGTCGGCGGGCTCTGGCTGGGGCGGGAAACCACCGGCCCGTCCGTTGCCACCGAAGCGCCGCTTGCCGATGAAACGGCGGCTGCGGAAAAGCCGCAATCGCTCGACTATCATGTCGCGGTGGAGAGCGATCTGCGCGATGCGCCGAGCGAGGAAGGATCGCAGGTCGTCGGCCGGATCGAGCGCGGGCAAGCGGTGCGCGGCGTGCTCGTCGACGGCACGCAGGGCGGTCGCTGGCTGAAGCTCGACGAGGGCGGGGCCTATGTGAATCTCGTCAATCTGTCGTCGAACGCGCCGCCGCGCCTCGCCGAAATCGACGGCAGCGACCGCGTGACCACCGCGCCCTGTTCGATCCGCGAATCCGAAGCGGCGGGGGCGAAGGAGAAGGGGGAAGTCGCGGCTGGGTCGCCGGTGCGGATCGTCGGCATTACCGCGAAGGGCGCCGTCGAACTGGCACTGCCGGGCGGAGGCGTCGGCTATGCGGCGAAGGACGCCTGCCCGACCCAGCCTTCATCCGCCAAGTGGGCGGCGGCGAACGGGCTGATCGAATTCGAGCCGAGCAGCTGCGAATTCGGGGCGGAACTGGCCCCCTACTTCGAGAAAGCCTCGAAGCTCTGGCCGACGACGGATGACGAGTCCGCCGAGGAATATATCTACCCCGTCAACAAGACGTTCCGGGGACTCAAGGTGAGCTACGTGGTGAGCGGCTACGAATGGCACGGGGTGGCCTTCGTCGATTCTCCCGCCCGCGTGGAAGCGGTGTTCCGCAAGCTGGGCTTCCGTCTCGACAAGGACGGCAGCTTCCTTGTTTCCGACGATACCCCGGTGTCCTCGTCGATTTCGGCGACGCAGGAGGACAAGCAGATGCGCGGAAAGAGCCAGCTGATCTGCGGCATCTGACGTGAAATCGGCGGGTTAAAGGCCCGCTTCCGTGCTCCGGTGATAGCTCTGGGCCGCTTCGGCATCCTGGATGTCGTAAGCGAACCAGGCGGCCTCGCCGTAATCGAAGACCTGCACGAGGCCTTCGCCGACGCGGGCCTCGTAGAAAGTCGCGGACAAGCGGTCGTAGCCTTTCACGCTCGTCCCGTCGATTTCGAACGAGATGTGGCTGGCGTCGCCTGCATCGAGGATTTCGGGGAGATTGCCGCCGAACTTCGCGCCGCGTTCGCCGTCGAAGCCTTGCAAGGCGTTTCCACGGGCTTCGGCGGCGATGCGCCGATCCGCCTTTGCGGCATGGTCGTAGAGACCGGCGACTTTCTTGCCGGTGACGAAAGCGAAGGCGGCTGCGGCGACAAGGGCGCGGGTATGGGCTTGCATGACGCTACTTGGCACCGGGAGGCGCCGGAGATCAAGCCGTTATGCGACCGGGCGGCAGGCAGGGCGGCGCGCGTTTTCCTACATCGCGCCGGTCTGCCATCATCGCCGGGTGCGATATCTTTCGAAACTTCGTGGCGAAACCACCTCCTGTCGCGGGGAGGCGCAAGGTGACGGTTTTTTCCTCTCAGGACCGTGTCAACTGTGTCAACCTGAGTGTCACCTTGTGCGGAAAGCGTCAGTCCTCCAGCGCGGAGAGGCGCGCGGCAAGGTCTTCGAACAGCGCCGGCGAGGCGGCCCCGATCAGGCCCTTGCGGCCGATTTCGTCGACCCGATAGGCGCTGCCGTCGGGGCGGGCGCACTTGCCTCCCGCTTCGTTGAGAAAGAGGGCGCCTGCCGCGTGATCCCAGGGCAGGGTGCGCTCGAACACCGCCACGTCGTTCTGGCCAAGCGCGAGGCGGGGGTATTGCTCGGCGGCGCAGCGGGGGATGTCGACCATGCGATAGTGCGGGGCGACTTCGCTGCGCAGGCGTTCGCGGCGGGCTTCCTCGGTGAAGATCAGCGAGATCGCGGCGACGGGCGGCTGCTCTCCAGTGGTGCGGGCGGTGAGGCGTTCCTCGCCCACCCAGGCGCCGCCGTTCAGCGCGGCGCGGCAGAAGCGGCCGGTCAGGCAGTCGAGAATCCAGCCGCCCAGCGTCTCGCCCTTGTCAGCCAGCGCGATCAGCATGCCGAAGGGGGGCTTGCCCGAGGCGAAGTTGTTGGTGCCGTCGAGCGGGTCGACGATCCAGCAGAGATGGTCCTTGAGCTTCAGCAGCTCGTTCTCGTCGGCGAACGTGGCTTCCTCACCGACGACAGCGGCCTCGGGGAGCAGGGCGGAAAGGCGTTCGGTGAGGATCGCCTCGCTCTCGCGGTCGGCCACGGTGACGACATCGTTCACCGCCTTGCTGACGATCTGTTCGCTCGACAGCGACTGGTAATGCGGCAGGATCACATCGCGAGAGACCTCGCGCATGATCGTTTCGACTGCGGCGTTGAGCGAAGGGGTGATCATGCGGGAGGCTTTCGTATGGAGGATCACGTGAGCGGGATCATGACCTGCTGGGCATAGCCCTTGCGCTCACGGATGCGGGCATACCATTCGGCCACGGCGGGGAACTCGGGCTTTTCGAAAGGCAGGCTGAACCAGGTATAGGCATAGACGCCCATGGGGATGTCGCCCACGCCGAACTCTCCGCCGGAGAGCCAGGGCTTCTCGCCGAGATAGCGCTCCAGCACGGCGAGGTGGGCGGCGCAGGCTTTCACGTCGCGCTCAATGGCGGGCATGTCCCACTCGCTCTGCGGGGTGCGGGCCATCGAAAGGAAGGGCAGGCGCTGGGCGTCTGCGTAAGTGATCTGCCAGTCCATCCAGCGGTCGGCCAGCGCCCGGTCGATGGGATCGCGCTGGAACCAGCGCTCGCCGCCGTATTCGGCCGCCATGTAGCGCAGGATTGCGTTCGATTCCCACAGCGAGAGCTTGCCGTCCTCGATCATCGGAACCAGCCGGTTCGGGTTTTTGGCGAGGTATTCCTCGGTATAGCCGAACTTCCCGCCGATATCGTGGCGCACGTAGTTGAGGCCCAGTTCCTCGGCGAACCAGGCGACTTTCTTGACGTTGTGGGAGTTCAGGCGACCCCAGATAGTGAACTGCGGACCGGCCATCGCTCAGCTCCGGTAATCGGCGTTGATCGAGATGTAGCCGTGGGTCAGATCGCAGGTCCACACGGTGGCGGCGCCTTCGCCGAGGCCGAGGTCAACCTCGATGCGAACGTCCTTGCCCTTGAGGTGGGCGGCGACGGGGGCTTCGTCGTAGTCGGCGAGCGGCAGGCCCTCGCGCGCGGCCCAGGTGCCGCCGAAGCCGATGGAGACCTTGTCGCGGTCGGCCGGTTCGCCCGCCTTGCCCACGGCCATGACGACGCGGCCCCAGTTGGCGTCTTCACCCGCGATGGCGGTCTTCACCAGCGGCGAGTTGGCGATGGCCATGCCGACCTTGCGGGCGCTTTCGTCGGAGACGGCGCCGGAGACGGCCACTTCGATGAACTTCTGCGCGCCTTCGCCGTCACGCACGACGAGGTGGGCGAGCTGGCGGCAGACGTCATGGATCGCGGCGGCAAAGGCATGGGCGCCGGGCGAGGCGATCGAGGAGAGCGGCGCATTGCCCGCCTTGCCGGTGGCGAAGGCGAGCACGGTGTCGCTGGTCGAAGTGTCCGAATCGACGGTGATGCATGAGAACGTGCGGAAGTTGGCGGCGGAGAGGCATTCCTGGAGGAAGGCAGGCTCCACGGCGGCATCGGTGAACACGTAGCCGAGCATCGTCGCCATGTCCGGCGCGATCATGCCCGATCCCTTGATGACGGCGGCGAGCGTGACCTTGGTGTCGCCGATCATCGCGGTGGCCGTGGCGCCCTTGGCGAACGTGTCGGTGGTGGAGATGGTGTTGGCGACCTCTTCCCACGAGCAGGGTTCGGCGGTGAGGGCCTTCTCCACGCCTTCGCGGGCCTTGTCCTTGGGCAGCGGCACGCCGATCACGCCGGTGGAGGAGACGAAGACCTGTTCGCGCGGGCAGCCGATATGGGCGGCGACCTGGTCCATGATCTGCTCGACGGCCTCGCGGCCCCGGTAGCCGGTGAAGGCGTTGGAATTGCCCGCGTTGACGACGAGCGCGCGGGCATGGCCCTGCTGCACGTTGTCGCGGCCCAGCTCGACTTCGCTGGAGCAGCACAGGTTCTTCGTGAATACGCCCGCGACGGCGGTGCCTTCGTCCAGTTCCACATACGTCAGGTCGCATCGGCCCCAGTCCTTGTACCCTGCGCGCACGACGTGCGGGGTGACGCCGGCGATCGGCGGCATGGCGGGGAAGGGCGAGGCGAGCGGGGAGGTGGGATAGGCCATGGCGGGTGGGTAGCGCGTGGGTGCGGCAGGTCAAGCGTCCGCGTGGCGCCCGTGGACCGTGATCTCCGGTGATTTACATGGCCCGGCGTTCTATATGGGTTGTGGACTATTCATCCGCCGCCCCCTATCTGATCCGCCATGGCCAACCGCCTGCTACTCACCCTGCTGGCCCTTCTCACGGGTCTTGCCGCGCAGATCGGCCCTGCCGACGCGCGTGCATCGCAGGTGGCCAGCCTGCAGGTGGTGCTGAACGAGGCCGCCGTCGCCGCCAAGGCGCCGCGCGCGCCGGTAGCGCTGGCGCAATTGCCCGAGCCGGGGTTCCGCTCCGTCCGGCGGCAGGCGCCGTCGCTCGTGGAGACGCCGGATTCGCTGGCGATACCCGCTGTTCTCACCGGAATAGACCGCGCGCGCGAGTAAGCGCGCCGACGATTCGCTCTTTCGCGAAACATTTCCCGTGCCTGCGCGTATCGCAGGCGCGCATATCCGACATACGCATTCACGAAAAACAGGGATTTCCGCCATGTTCGGCGCCATCGCCAAGTCCATTTTCGGTTCGTCCAACGAACGTTACGTCAAGTCGCTAGACAAGATCGTTGCCCAGATCGCCGCCTTCGAGCCGGTTCTCGAAGCCATGAGCGACGAGGAACTCGCCGCGCAGACGCCCAAGTTCCGCGAACTGCTGGCCAATGGCAGCACGCTCGACCAGATCCTGCCGGAAGCTTTCGCCACCGTGCGCGAAGCCTCGAAGCGCGTGTTCGGCATGCGCCACTTCGACGTGCAGCTGATCGGCGGCATGGTGCTCCACCGCGGCGAGATCGCGGAAATGCGCACGGGTGAAGGCAAGACGCTGGTGGCGACCACCGCCACCTACCTCAACGCCATCGAGGGCAAGGGCGTCCACGTCGTCACCGTCAACGACTACCTCGCCCGCCGCGACGCCGAACAGATGGGCAAGCTGCACAACTTCCTCGGCCTCACCATCGGCGTGATCGTCCCCAATCTCAACGAATGGGAACGCCGCGAAGCCTATGGCGCCGACATCACCTACGGCACCAACAACGAGTTCGGCTTCGACTACCTGCGCGACAACATGAAGCACGAGCGCAGCCAGATGGTGCAGCGCCCCTTCAACTTCGCGATCGTCGACGAAGTCGACTCGATCCTGATCGACGAGGCGCGCACCCCGCTCATCATCTCGGGGCCGACCGACGACAAGTCCGAACTCTACATGCAGGTCGATGCGGTCGTTAAGCAGTTCGTCCCCGAAGACTACGAGATGGACGAGAAGACCAAGAACATCAGCCTGACCGAGGACGGTGTCGAAAAGGCCGAGCGCATGCTCGAAGCCGCCGGTCTGCTGGTCGGTTCCAACCTCTACGACGTCGAGAACACCCAGGTGGTCCACCACCTCGACCAGAGCCTCAAGGGCGTGGTCATGTTCAAGCGCGACATCGACTACATCGTCAAGGACGGCAAGGTCGTCATCATCGACGAGTTCACCGGCCGCATGATGGACGGTCGCCGCTGGTCGAACGGCCTGCACCAGGCGGTCGAGGCCAAGGAAGGCGTCAGGATCGAGCCGGAGAACCAGACGCTCGCCTCGATCACCTTCCAGAACTACTTCCGCATGTATCCGAAGCTTTCGGGCATGACCGGCACCGCCGCCACCGAGGCGCCGGAGTTCTACGACATCTACAAGATGAACGTCGTCACCATCCCGACCAATGTGCCGATCCAGCGCATCGACGAGGAAGACGAGTTCTACAAGAACACCCACGACAAGTTCGGCGCCATCGCCAAGCTGATCCGCTCGAAGCACGAGATCGGCCAGCCGGTGCTGGTCGGCACCGTCTCGATCGAGAAGTCGGAACTGCTTTCGGACTTCCTCAACAAGGAAGGCGTCAAGCACTCGGTGCTGAACGCGCGTTTCCACGAGATGGAAGCCCATATCGTCGCGCAAGCCGGCTCGCTGGGCGCGGTGACGATCGCCACCAACATGGCTGGTCGCGGCACCGACATCCAGCTCGGCGGCAATGTCGAGTTCCGCGTCGAGGACGAACTGAGCGAGCTGCCCGAAGGGCCGGAGCGTGACGAGGCGATTGCCCGCATCAAGGCGGAAGTTGCCGAACAGAAGCGCCTCGTGCTCGAAGCGGGCGGCCTCTGCGTGATCGGCACCGAGCGCCATGAAAGCCGTCGCATCGACAACCAGCTGCGCGGCCGTTCGGGCCGTCAGGGCGACCCCGGCCTGTCGAAGTTCTACCTCTGCCTGGAGGACGACCTCCTGCGCATCTTCGGCCCGGACACGCTCTTCGCCAAGATGATGAACAGCAACCTGGCCGACGGCGAGGCGATCGGTTCCAAGTGGCTGTCGAAGGCCATCGAGACCGCACAGAAGAAGGTCGAGGCCCGCAACTACGAAGTGCGCAAGCAGGTCGTCGAATACGATGACGTGATGAACGACCAGCGCAAGGTCATCTACGAGCAGCGCGCCGACATCATGGATTCGGAAACGGTCGATGAAGTCGTCGTCGACATGCGCAACGACACCGTCAATGCGCTCGTCGCCGATGCCTGCCCGGCCGGCTCCTACCCCGAACACTGGGATATCGAGGGCCTCAAGGCCAAGGCGCTGGACATCCTTGCCGTCGATGTGCCGCTGGAGGCCTGGATCGAGGAGAACGGGATCGATCCCGAACTTGTCGAGGAACGCATCGCCGCCATGGCCGCCGAGCACATGAACGCGAAGATGGCGCAGGACGATCCGGCGATCTGGCGCCAGGTCGAGAAGTCGATCCTGCTCGATCGCCTCGACCACTACTGGAAGGAGCACCTCTCCACCCTCGACGCGCTGCGTCAGGTGGTGTTCCTGCGCGCCTATGCCCAGAAGACCCCGATCAACGAGTACAAGACAGAGGCCTTCAGTTTGTTCGAGCGCCTGCTCGACCAGATCCGCGAGGACGTGACGCGCATCCTCTCGGTCAGCGAACTGCGCATGCCCGATCCGGTCGGCCTGCCCGAGCTGCCGGACTTCCTGACCGGCCATATCGATCCGCTGACCGGCCTCGACAACTCCAACGACGGCGACGGTTCGGCCTTCATGCCGGAACTGTTCGGCACACTTGCGGGTAGCCCGCAGGCTGCCGTCGGCGCGGGGGCCTCGGGTGAGAATCCCTATGCCGACCTGCCGATCAGCCGCAATGCACCGTGCCCTTGCGGTTCGGGGCAGAAATACAAGCACTGCCACGGCGCCCTCGCGTAACGGGGCATCGGATAGGCTATCGGTTCCGGTTTTCTCGGGGCCGATGGCAAAGCAAAACGGGCGCTTGCGGTTCTCCCGCAAGCGCCCGTTTTGCTTTTGAGAAGGGAAGCGGAAGTTTTTCCTTCAGCCCGCAGGCTTCTCGCCACCGACTCGCGCCAGCTTGGCGAACATCGCTGCCGACATCGGCTGCGCCCTCAGGAAGCCCTGATAATAGGCGCAGCCCTCACGCGCGGCGACGTTGCGCTGGGCTTCTTCCTCGATGCCCTCGGCAATGACTTCAAGATCCAGCGCCCGCGCCATCGCGACGATCGCGCGCAGCACCGCCACGTCGCGGCGGTCGGTGGTGACGCCCTCGATCATCGTCCGGTCCAGTTTCAGATAGTGGATCGGCAGGACCTTGAGATAACGGAAGTTGCAGAACCCCGCGCCGAAGTCGTCGAGGGCGATGCGGATGCCCTGCGAGGAGAATTCCGCCATCATCTGCGCGGTCTGGCTGATGTCGCTGATGAGCGACTGCTCGGTGATCTCCAGAGTCAGGCGGCGGGGCGGGAAGCCGCTCTCGCGCACGAGGTCCAGCATCTGGCGCACGTAAGTGCCGAAGGCGAGATCGGCCGGGGTGACGTTGATCGAGAGGCGCAAGTCGCCCGGCCACTGGCCCGCCGCGGCCATGGCCTTGGCGGCGATATGGCGGGAGAGTGGCCCGATATGGTCGGCGCGCTCGGCGATGGCGAAGAGGGCACCCGCGCCGATGCGGCCGAGCACCGGGTGGTTCCAGCGGGCAAGCGCCTCCGCGCCGGTAAGCGAATCGTCGCTGAGGCTGAACTGCGGCTGGAACAGGATCTCGATCTCGTCGCGGTCGATGGCGCCGAGCAGGTCGGCTTCGAGTTGCGCGGCGGAGCGGCCCGGCACCGTGACCTCACCGTCCGCCCAGCCCAGGCGGGTGGCGGACTGGTCCTGTAGATCGACCAGGGCATGGCCGAGCCGGTCGAGCATCGAATCGACGCTCTCGCCGGTGAGGGCGCGAATCAGCGCGATGCGGGGCGACAGGCGCAGCACGCCGGTGGGCAGGGCGATCGGGCGGGAAATGAAGTCGGCAAGCTGGTCGGCCACGAGGTGCCACCGCTCGCGGCTGCAGGCCTCGTTGGCGACCAGCACGAAGGAACCGCCGCCCGCGCGCGCCACCAGCCATGGGCCGTCGAGTTCCTCGCCCGCGAAATGGGCAATGCGTCCGGCCACTTCCTCCAGCGCGCCGTCACCGGCCTCCGCGCCATAGGCCATGTTGATCGTGTCGAGCCGTCGCAGGGAGACCAGCATGGCGTGGACATGGGCATGCTGCGGGGCGCTCTCGGCATCGCTGCGCCATCCGGCAATGCGTTCGCGCACGGCGTCGAGGCCGGGAATTCCGGTCAGTCTGTCTTCCAGCCCGCGGGCATGTTCCCGCGGCAAACCTTTGCGTCGTTCGCCCATCGCCTTTGCTATAGCCAAAGGCCTTGCCAAACGATGCAAAATTCGAAAGGTCCGCGGCATGAAAAGGGCTTCAAAATGAGACGGGATCTCATGAATTGTTCCCAGATGAACGCCGAGCGGGCGTTCGCACCTCTTCGCACCGGGAATTGCAATGACTGACGAACCCAAGCTGGGCCTGATCGTTTCCGACAGCGCCAAGGCGCAGTGCGGCGCGGCGGACCTGCGCAAGGCCCACGATTGGGTCGATCCCGCCGAGGCCGATGTGCTCGTCGTGGTCGGCGGGGACGGCTTCCTGCTGCACATCCTGCACGAGATGCTGGACCGGGACGCGATCAAGCCGGTCTACGGCATGAACCTCGGCACCGTGGGCTTCCTGATGAACGGACCGCACGACGGCGTTCCCATCGCCGAACGGATTGCAGAGGCGCATCCGGTGCCGGTGCGTCCGCTCCAGATGCATGCGACCAGCCATGACGGTCGCAGCTTCGTCTACTATGCGATCAACGAAGTCTCGCTGCTGCGCGAGACGCGCCAGACCGCCAAGCTGGAAGTGACGATCAACGGCAAGGTGCGGATGGAGGAACTGGTGGGCGACGGCGTGCTCGTGGCCACGCCGGTCGGCTCCACCGCCTACAACCTTTCTGCCAATGGGCCGATCCTGCCGCTGGGCTCACGGATGCTGGCGCTGACCCCGCTCAGCCCGTTTCGCCCGCGCCGCTGGAAGGGGGCGATCCTGCCCGAGAGCGCCGAAGTCGAATTCCGCATCCGCGAGCCGGGCAAGCGTCCGGTTGCCGCCGTGGCCGACCAGAAGGAAGTGCGCGATGTGAAGACCGTGCGCATCGTCGCCAATGCCGAGAAGGAACTGACCCTGTTGTTCGATCCGGGCTTCACCCTGGAGGAGCGCATCTTCGCCGAGCAGTTCCAGGTCTGAGGAAAGGCGCCATGCGAAGACTTTGCCCTGTGGAAAAGTTTTTGCATCATTTTCATGACAGAGTGCTTGCCAACCCTGAGGACCCCTTTTATAGGCGCACTCCTGCCCGGCGGTGGAAACACTGACAGGCTGCTCCCCGATAGCTCAGCGGTAGAGCATTCGACTGTTAATCGAATGGCCGTAGGTTCGAATCCTACTCGGGGAGCCACTTTCTTCCTTCCGGAAAACCGGAAGCGGGAAAGTCGCTCTGCTCAAGAAAGCGAGTGTTGCGGTTATCTCCGCAAGTGTCAAAATGTTTCCCAAGCAAGCAGCGCATTGACGAACGCCTCATCCGGTGAGAGCGCTCTTGCAGGACGCCCCGGCATATCACGCATAACAATCGGGCATCCCGTGAGAGGAAATGTGACCCGAATCAGTATTCCGCGTCTGGCAGTCCTGGCTGCGGTCGTTTTCCTTGCGCTTTGCGTGGCGCAGCTGATCGGCAGCCTCCTGTTCTACCAGTCCATCGACCGGCAGACGATTCGCGCCGACCATGCGCGGCGAATCGCCGAACTGATCGTTGTCAGCGACCGTATCCACGCGCTTCAGCCGAACCTTGCCGCCCCGATCATGACGACTGGCCATCTCAAGGCGGAATTTTCGCTCGAACCGGCGGTGCGGGGCATGGCCAATTCCGAATCGCTGCGCCGAATCGCCGGGCAGGTGATCGAATGGGAACCGGGTCTCGCTTCCCGTCCACTCCATCTTGCGACCGCCGATACGTCCGGCGGCAAGAGCGATCTCGTGGGGTCGGTGCGTCTTGCCGACGGCAAGTGGCTGAATTTCCGCTCGCGCGACATCACCTCGATGTGGCCGATCGCCTTGCGGGCCAGTGTGCTCATGCTCTGCACCGCGCTCGCCTGCATCGCCATCGGGCTGATCCTGCTGCGCCTCCTCACCAATCCGCTGCGCCGCCTTACCCAGGCCGCCGATGCCATCGGCCACGGCCAGCGCGTCGAGATTCGGGAGAGCGGGCCGGAGGATCTGCGCAACCTCGCCCATTCGATGAACGTCATGCAGGAGCGCATCGCCCGACTGCTGGAGGACCAGGCTCGGTCGTTCGAAGCGATCAGCCACGACTTGCGAACGCCGCTCTCGCGCCAGCAGATCGCCACCGACCTTATCGATGATCCGGAAATCTCCGAGATCATGCAGTCCAGTATCGACGAGATGGAGGGGCTGCTGGCCTCCCTGCAAGGCTATCTGCGTGCCCAGCACCTCTCCTCGGACGCGGAGAAGGTCGATCTCGGCGAACTCGTGGCGGGCGTTATCGCGCCTTACGACGATCGGGCGCGGCTGACGGGGGCGGGCAAGGCCGTGGTCGAGAGTTTCCCCGAGCCGCTGGCGCTGGCGACCGGCGCGCTGGTCGAGAACGCCATCCGCTTCGGTGGTCGCGCGGAGGTTGCCTTGCGCCATGAAGGGGCGGACTGGTTCATCGACGTGGAGGATACCGGCCCCGGCATTCCGCCGAGCCATTTCGAAGACGTGCTGACGCCGTTCTTCCGTCTCGACGAAGCGCGCACGCGCGACACTCCGGGCTTCGGCCTCGGTATCCCTACTGCTCACAGGCTGATGATGCGGTTCGGCGGGCAGCTATCCTTCGCGACGTCGCCCTGCGGGGGGCTGATCGCGCGGATCAGGGTACCGTTGATGTAGGGCAGGGCCTGATGGGGTGGCGCAGCGTTAGCCTTTGCGCGCTACCGCTGCGAGGCCCTTGGTCAATTGCAGCAGGCCGTTGAGGCGCGACTTGGGGTCGCCCCAGGCGCGTTGCAGCACCAGCTTGTTGTCCGGCCGCAGCTTGACCGCGCCCTGCAAACGTTCGGCATAGGCGATGAGGCCTAGCGGGTTCGGGAAGCTGTCGTTGTGGAAGCTGACCAGCGTGCCGCGCGGGCCGACATCGATCTTGGCGATATGCGCCTCGATCGCCTGCCGCTTGATCTGGATGAGCTGGACGAGGTTCGACGTGGCAGATGGCAGCGGCCCGAAACGGTCGATCATCTCGGCAGAGAGCGATTCGATCTCGTCCTTGCTGTCCGCATCGTTGAGGCGGCGATAGAGCGCCATGCGCACGGCCAGATCGGGAACGTAGTCCTCCGGGATCATGATCGGCGCTTCCACCGTGATCTGCGGCGACAGGCCCGATGTGTTCTTCTCCAGCCCGACACCGCCCGCGCGGGCTTCGAGGATCGCGTCCTCCAGCATCGACTGGTAGAGTTCGAAGCCGACCTCACGGATATGGCCCGACTGCTCGTCGCCCAAGAGGTTGCCCGCGCCGCGAATGTCGAGGTCGTGGCTGGCCAGCTGGAAGCCCGCACCCAGCGAATCGAGATCGCTCAAGACCTTCAGGCGCTTTTCGGCGACTTCCGACAGGGCGCGGCCCGCAGGCGTCGTCAGGTAGGCATAGGCGCGCAGCTTGGAGCGGCCCACGCGTCCGCGCAGCTGGTAGAGCTGGGCGAGGCCGAAGCGGTCCGCGCGGTGGATGATGATCGTGTTGGCGCGCGGAATGTCGATGCCGCTCTCGACGATGGTGGTCGACAGCAGGACCTCGTACTTGCCCTCGTAGAAGGCGCTCATGCGCTCTTCCACCTCGCCCGCGCTCATCTGGCCGTGGGCGGAGATGACCTTCACTTCGGGCACGTTCTTGGCGAGCCATTCCTCGACTTCGGCCATGTCGGTGATGCGCGGTACGACGATGAAGCTCTGGCCGCCGCGATGGTGTTCGCGCAGAAGGGCCTCGCGCATCACCATCTCGTCCCATTCCATCACGTACGTGCGCACGGCGAGGCGATCGACGGGCGGGGTCTGGATGGTCGAGAGTTCACGCAGGCCCGACATCGCCATCTGCAGCGTACGCGGAATCGGCGTGGCGGTGAGCGTCAGCACGTGCACGTCGGTGCGCAGCTGCTTCAGGCGTTCCTTGTGATTGACGCCGAAGCGCTGTTCCTCGTCGACGATGACGAGGCCGAGGCGCTTGAAATTGACCGTTTTCGAGAGAATCGCATGGGTGCCGCAGACCACGTCCATGGTGCCGGCGGTCAGGCCCTCGCGCGTGGCCTTGGCTTCCTTTTCGGGCACGAGGCGCGAGAGGCGGCCCACTTCCAGCGGGAAGCCGTTGAAGCGTTCGGCAAAGCTCGAATAGTGCTGGCGCGCGAGCAGCGTGGTCGGCGCGACGACGGCGACCTGCTGGCCCGCCATGGCGGCGACGAAGGCCGCGCGCAGGGCGACTTCGGTCTTGCCGAAGCCGACATCGCCGCAGACGAGGCGGTCCATCGGCTTGCCTTCGGCCAGATCGCCGAGCACGTCGTCGATGGCGTGTTCCTGGTCCTCGGTTTCCTGCCAGGGGAAGCGGTCCACGAACTGGTCGTAGCTCGACTTTTCAGGCAGCAGCGCCGGCGCGACGCGCAAGGCGCGCTCGGCGGCGGTCTTCATCAGTTCGCCCGCGATTTCGCGGATGCGTTCCTTCAGTTTGGCGCGGCGCTTCTGCCATGCCTCGCCGCCCAGCTTGTCGAGCGCGACGCCTTCCGCCTCGCTGCCGTAGCGCGAGAGGACGTCGAGGTTCTCGACCGGGATGTAGAGCTTGTCGCCGCCCGCGTAGGTCAGCATCACGCAGTCGTGGGGGGACTTGCCCACCGGGATCGACTGGAGGCCTTCGTAGCGCCCGATGCCGTGGTCCATGTGGACGATCAGGTCGCCGGGTGTCAGCGCCGCCAGTTCGGCGAGGAAGGCGTCCGAATCCTTCTTCTTTTTCTTCCGGCGGACAAGGCGGTCGCCCAGAATGTCCTGCTCGGTGACGACTTCGACCGAATCGTTGGAGAAGCCGGTCTCCAGCGGCAACACCAGCGCGGCGGAGCGGCCCTGCACGGCAAGGCCAAGCGCTTCCTGCCAGGTTTCGGCGAGCTTGGGTTCCGGCCCCTGTGCCTCGCCCAGAATCGAGACGAGACGCGCGCGGCTGCCGGTGGAATAAGCGGCCAGGATCGCCTTGCGGCCGGTCTTGGCCACGGCATGGAGGTGCTTGGCGGCGGCCTCATAGGCATTGTCGCCGCGGGCACGCTCGGGCGTGAAGTCGCGGGCATTGCCGAAGCCGAAATCGATGACCTTGGTGCTTTCCGGCTGCGCGAAGGGATCGGCGCGGTGGACCGGGAAGGCGGCAACAGCCTGTTCGAACTCCTCGCGCCCCAGATAGAGCGCATCGGTCGCCAGCGGGCGGTACGATCCTGCCTTCTGGCCCGAGGTTTCGAGGCGGGCCTTGTGATAGTCCGCAATGTCGGTGAAGCGCTCGTCGGCGGCACCGAGCGCGGGGCTGTCGATCACCAGCAGGTCGTCGTCCGACAGGTGATCGAACAGCGTGACCAGACGGTCTTCGAACAGCGGCAGCCAGTGTTCCATACCGGCAAGGCGGCGGCCGTCGCTGACGGCCTGATAGAGCGGATCCGCCGTGGCATTGGCGCCGAACATCTCGCGATAGCGGCTGCGGAAGCGCTTGACGCTGTCCTCGTCCACCAGCGCTTCGCTGGCGGGGAGCAGCAGGTGGTCGGGAACGGTGCCGGTGGAGCGCTGGGTGCCGGTGTCGAACAGGCGCAGCGTTTCCAGCTCGTCGCCGAAGAAATCGAGGCGCAGGCCGCCTGAGCCGTTTTCGGAATTTAGGCCCGAGGGCACGATATCGAAGATCGAGCCGCGCACCGCGAACTCACCCGCGTCGATGGCGGTGTCGCTGCGCTGATAGCCCTGACGGCGCAGCAGCGCGATCAGGCTTTCATGGCCGATTTCCGTGCCGGGCTTGAGCAGGCGCACCGATTCGCGAATGCGGAACGGCGTGAGCACGCGCTGGAGCACGGCATTGGCGGTGGTGACCAGAAGCTGCGGACCGGTACGCTTCAGCTGGAGTCGGTGCAGCGCGGCCAGACGGCGGGCGCTGACTGAAAGGGCAGGGCTGGCACGGTCATAGGGAAGGCAATCCCATGCCGGGAATTCGACGACATCCAGTTCCGGCGCAAAGAACTGCGCGGCCTCGGCAACGGCGCGCATGGCGCTTTCGTTGTCGGCGATGAACACCGCCCGGCCTTTCGCGGCGCGGGCAAGGTCGGCCATGACCAGCGGCTGGGCACCGCGCGTTACCGAGGCGAGGGTAAGCGGCGATGTAGCCGAGAGAATACGTTGGAAATCGGCCATGCCGCAGTCAGTCTGCCTTATGAAATCAGCGCGGAATATCGACGTAATCGAGCTTCATCATGCGGTCCATCAAGGGGCCGCGATATGGCTCGGGAATGCTCTGGGTGCCGAGTGCCCATGCCATGATGTCGACGTCCTCTTCCTCGATCATCGTTTCGAAGAGGTCGATCTCGGCTTCGGACCATTCGGCGTGGAACTTGTCGAAGAAGCAGCCGATCATGTAGTCGGCCTCGCGCGTGCCGCGATGCCAGGCGCGGAACTTGAGGCGGGCGAGCCGGGGAAGAAGTTCGGTCATACCGCGCCGTTACCGCGCCGGGCGGGCCGGGGCAAGTTTCGGGATTCCTTGCGTCCGGGGCGAGGGGGCGGACGAGGCGGGGCGTGCGAAACGCATAGATTTGCGACCCGATGGACGTGCCCCGTCCGTCGCCACCCACGAAGGCATGGCTGCTGCCTTCGCGAGGGCGACGAGATTTCCCGGAAAGAAATAGTGCCGGAACTTACCTCTGGAACACCTTGATGATCTCGTCGCTCGGACGGCCGGTCATCGTTTTTGGCACTTCGGTCAGCAGCGCGCTTTTCAGTTCCTTGTGATAATGACGCCGCATCTCGCCCAATGAGCGCGGATCGGCGACGATCACAAGTTGGTCGATCTCACGGTCCAGCACCTGCTGGTTGAGCCAACCCGCGACTGCGGCGGCATGGGCGCTTTCGTCCAATGTGTCGTTGCTGCCGTCGCCGGTGCGGGCCTGATGGCGGGAAGGGGCGTCACGGCGGCGGAAACCGGCGCTGAAGTTGGTCGCCTCCAGATCGGGAGTCTCCAGCGAAGTGAGCCGTGGTGCGGCTTCGCGTCCGGCGTTGCGATAGAGTTCGAAGTTTTCACCGTCGACGATCGCGAACACGGTTCCGTGCGGAAGAAGCATCTATTTCTCCTATGCTGGGGTGGGGTTCACTGAGGCCAACGTGGCTGTCCGCAAATCCGTTCCCGGCGAGTCTGGTGAAATGAGCATCAGTCGCGCTAAGAGGCGGCCATGCGGCCCGAAGCTCTGAATTGCCTGTTCACCGAGACCGATTCCCTTGACGGCGTTGGCCCCAAGCTCAAGCGTCCCTTGGAAAAACTCGGGCTGACCCGCATCCGGGACCTGCTCTACCATCTGCCCGATCGCTTCGTGGAGCGGCGCGCGGTGCTCAATCTCGACGATGCCAGCGTGGGCGAGAACGTAATCGTCCGCCTCACCGTGCGCGAACATCGCTCGCCTTCCGGGCGCGGGCCGTTCCGGGTGATCGCCGAGGACGAGACCGGCAATATTTGCACGATCACCTATTTCGGCCGCGCCTCCTATACTGCGAAGAAGCAGCTTCCCGTGGGCGAGACACGCTGGGTGGCGGGGCGGCTCGACCAGTATGGCCAGATGCTCCAGATGGTGCATCCCGAGCATATCTCGGAAACCAGCGCCGCGCCGGTGGGCCAGCTTTGCGAGGCGGTCTATCCGCTGTCCGAAGGGCTGACACAGGGGCGCGTCGCAGGTCTCGTCCAACAGGCGCTCAAGGCTTTGCCGGAGCTGCCCGAATGGATCGAGCACGGCCTCTACGACAAGATGAAGTGGCCGGTCTGGCACGAGGCCGTGCGCGAGGTCCATCGCGGCGTCCACGCCCAGGCGCGGGACCGGCTCGCCTATGACGAACTGCTCGCCAATGCGCTGGCACTGATGCTGGTGCGGGAGAGCAATCGCAAACAGTCCGGCACGCCGCTTAAAGGTGACGGCTCGCTGCGCGCCAAGCTCAAGCTGCCCTTCGCGCTGACCGGCGCACAGAAGCGCTCCATCGACGAGATCGAGGGCGACGTGGCGCAGAACGCGCCGATGCTGCGCCTGCTTCAGGGCGATGTCGGCGCGGGCAAGACGGTCGTGGCGCTCAACGCGATGCTGATCGCGGTGGAGGCAGGCGCGCAGGCGGCACTGCTGGCGCCGACCGAAATCCTCGCCCGCCAGCATCATGATACGCTCGCCCGGATGCTTCAGGGCACCGGCGTCGAGATTGCGCTGCTGACCGGGCGCGACAAGGGCAAGGCGCGCGAGGCGATCCTCATGGGGCTGGTCGGCGGCACCATCGATATCGTCGTCGGCACGCATGCGATCTTTCAGGACACCGTGTCCTACCGCAATCTCGCGCTGGTGGTGATCGACGAGCAGCACCGCTTTGGCGTCGGCCAGCGGCTGATGCTGGCGCGCAAGGGCCGCCGCACGCCGCATACACTGGCCATGACCGCCACGCCGATCCCGCGCACGCTGACTTTGGCACAATACGGCGAGATGGAAGTCTCCAAGCTCGACGAACTGCCGCCGGGGCGCCAGGCCATCGACACCCGCGTGGTTTCGGTGGAGCGCATGGCCGACGTCGTCGAAGGCATTGCCCGCCATATCGAGACGGGGCAGCAGGCCTATTGGGTCTGTCCGATGGTCAGCGAGAGCGAGAACGACGACCTCGCCGCCGCCGAGGCCCGCTATGCCACGCTCAAGGATCGTTTCGGCGACAAGGTCGTGCTCGTGCACGGACAGTTGAAGCCCGATGCCAAGGACGCGGGCATGGAGCGCTTTGCCAGCGGCGAGGCTGCGGTGCTGGTGGCGACGACGGTGATCGAAGTCGGCGTGGACGTGCCCAATGCCACGCTGATGGTGATCGAGCAGGCTGAGCGTTTCGGCCTCGCCCAGCTTCACCAGTTGCGCGGACGCGTGGGGCGCGGCAGCGAGAAATCGACCTGTCTGCTGCTGCGCGGCCAGCAACTCAGCGAGACGGCTCGCCAGCGCCTTGCCCTGATGCGCGAGACGCAGGACGGTTTCCGGCTGGCGGAAGAGGACCTGCAACTGCGTGGTGGCGGCGAACTGCTGGGCACGCGCCAGTCGGGCGACACGCCGTTCCGCATTGCCAGTCTGGAGCAGATCACCAAGCTGTTGCCGCTCGCCCACGACGATGCCCGCCTGCTGATCGAGCGTGACGGCGGCCTCGCCGGACCGCGCGGGGAAGCGGCGCGCCTGCTGCTCTATCTGTTCGAGCGCGATTGGGGCGTGCAGCTTTTGCGCGGAGGCTAAGGGCTGTTCAGCAGCCTGTCGGTGTGGCTCGTCCGGCGTAGACAGGCGAAAGCGGAAAGTTCAGCTCCGCCAGCAAGGCGGCGTCGGCGTGGCAGTATTTGTCCTTGGCGACGAAGGCGCGCACAGGGGTGAAGCCGAAGCCTTCCTGTTCCTTCACCAGCGCGAAGGACTGGATATGCGTGGGTGCGGCGTCATAAGGAGACGTGCCGATGTCCCTGCTGGCGATCAGCATATAGAGTGTCGCCTTGCCGCGATAATCGCCGCGGGCGAAGCGGACCGAGCGGATCATGTCGTCGCCAACGTCCGGCGCATCGATGATCTGCTCGCGTCCTTCCAGCAGCGCGGTGACATCGCCGACTTTCACCAGGAAGACGTGCTGGCCGCGCACTTTGTTGTTCTGGCGCCAGAGTTGCGCGACCGATCCGTCCTCGCCGGTTCCCGCGATGTCGGACATGGTGTTGATCCCCGGCGCGAGGGTGATCGGCGTGAGCGTGGCCGGAGCGGATGCCGCGGCCACGCCGGGCAGAGCGAGCCATGCCGTAGCCCAGCAAGTGAGCAGATGTCGAAAAGGCAGATGTCGCATCGTCAGTCCCCGCGACCATGCATCCCTCACCGATGTTCTGCCCGAGGGGCTGCAAGGTGACAACCGGGCTGGCCGAAAGGGTTAGGGCAGCCGGAAAGATCCGCCGATTCGACTTTTTTTTAGCTTCGTGGATGGACGATTCGAGGGGCGCACCGGTGCTTCGCTGGCTTCGATCAGAGAAAATCTTGCCTGTGGAAATTTTTGTTTTTGCTGGAATTTCCAGGTTTTCCGGTGATCTGAAGATCGTTTGACCTGCCTGCTACCGCGCGGAGCGAATAAAAATGAGATTGGCCCCTTGCCACCCCCGGAGTCGCCCTATATAGGCGCGCTCCTGCCCAGGGCGGTCTTCGGAACGCCCACCCGGTCGGGGAATAGCTCAGCCTGGTAGAGCACTGTCTTCGGGAGGCAGGGGCCGGAGGTTCGAATCCTCTTTCCCCGACCATTTTCACCCTCGGGTGAGGCATAGAAACCCAGCGGAAACGCTGGGTTTTTTGCTGTCTGGGGCCCGCGCGTGGATGCTCTTTTCCTTGGGCCGCGCGATGGGCTAGGCTTCGCGGCATGACCGAAATCCTCACCGCCGATTCCGTTGCTTCGACCACCGCGCCTCACTGGGAGTGGCAATACCTCGATCTCATGCGCCGCATCTGGGAAGAGGGCGACGAGCGGGTGGACCGCACCGGCGTCGGCACGCGCTCGGTGTTCGGGGCGACGATCCGTTTCGACTTGTCGACCGGCGCGATGCCTTTGCTCACCACCAAGCGCGTCTACTGGAAGACGGCGACCCGCGAACTCCTGTGGTTCCTGACCGGGGATACCAACATCCGTTCGCTCTGCGCGCAGGGTGTCGAAATCTGGACCGACTGGCCGCTGGACCGCTATCGCCGCGAGACGGGTGAGGCGATCGAGCGCGCGGAGTTTTCGCGCCGGATCGTCGAAGATGCCGGTTTTGCCGAGCAGTGGGGTGATCTCGGCCCGGTCTACGGCAAGCAATGGGTGGACTGGCCGGTCTACGAGGATGCGGGCGAGGGGCTTTACCGCAAGCGCGCCGCAGGGGTGAACCAGGTCGCGCAAGTGATCGAGAGCCTGAAGAACAATCCCGGTAGTCGCCGTCACATCATCGAAGGCTGGAACGTGGCGGAACTCGATGCGATGGCGCTGCCGCCGTGCCACAAGAGCTATCAATTCCATGTCGCCAATGGCCGGCTCTCCTGCGCGCTCTATCAGCGCAGCTGCGATCTCGGGCTCGGTTTCGCCTTCAACATGTGGTCGCTGGCGCTGCTGACGCGGATGTTCGCGCAGCAATGCAACCTTGAGCCGGGCGAGGCCGTTTGGATGGGCGGTGATGTCCATCTCTATCTCAATCACGCGGCGCTGGTCGAAGAGCAGCTTTCCCGAAATCCCGAGGGCGAAGCGCGATTCGAATTCGCTCGCAGGCCCGATTCGATCTTCGACTACCGGATCGAGGATTTCGTGGTCTCGGGTTACGCGCCGCAGGCGCATATCGCCGCTCCGGTGGCCGTCTAGCGCCGGTTGTGAAGCCTTCCTCGATGGATTGACATTGCCGGGAGTTGAAATATTATGACCTGACCGTGGAATTTTGAAACGCGTTAGGTTTGTCCCTTTTTCCTAGCGCAGATCAGGTTTCCGCGGCCCGGAAAGTCGGGAGAGGATAACCAGAATGGCCGAAGGCCCGGTTCGCACAGGCAAGTTACGCGGCAATCTGCCGCCACTCGATCTCTATGTCCCCGAGCCGAGATATCGGCCCGGCGATACAGTTGATTATACCCACCTGGAAATCCCCGAACCGGGCCTTCTGGCCCGGCCGGACGAGGCCTGCGAGGCGCGGGAAACCTGGCCTTTGACGCTGGATATGGTCCGCGTCCTCGGCGACGACGACCGGGCCGTGGGCCCATGGAATCCCGGTCTCGACCCCGAAACCCTGCGTCGGATGCTTTCGGCGATGGCGCTGACCCGCGCGTTCGACGACCGCATGTATCGCGGCCAGCGACAGGGCAAGACCAGCTTCTACATGAAGTCCACCGGCGAGGAGGCGATCTCGATCGCCTGCGCCCACGCGCTCGCGGCGGACGACATGGTGTTCCCCAGCTATCGCCAGCAGGGCATTTTGATTGCTCGCGGCTATCCGCTGGTGGAGATGGTCAACCAGATCTACTCGAACCGCGCCGACCCGCTGAAGGGCCGACAACTGCCGATCATGTATTCGGCCAAGGACTACGGCTTCTTCTCGATCTCGGGCAACCTCGCCACCCAGTTCCCGCAGGCGGTAGGCTGGGCCATGGCGAGCGCTATCAAGGGCGACACCCGCATCGCCACCAGCTTCGTGGGCGAAGGCTCCAGCGCCGAGGGCGATTTCCACGCAGCGATGACCTTTGCGGCGGTCTATAACGCGCCGGTCGTGCTCAACGTGGTCAACAACCAGTGGGCGATCTCCAGCTTCTCGGGCTTTGCAGGGGCGGAGCGTACGACCTTTGCGGCGCGCGCGGCAGGCTACGGCATTGCCGGGCTGCGGGTCGACGGCAACGATATCCTCGCGGTCTACGCGGCGATGGAATGGGCTGCTAACCGCGCGCGTGCCAATAAGGGCCCGACCCTGATCGAGCACTTCACCTACCGCGCGGAGGGGCACTCCACCTCGGACGATCCCAGTGCCTATCGTTCCGCGCGTGAGGCCGAGGACTGGCCGCTCGGCGATCCGATCATGCGGCTCAAGAAGCACCTGATCGCACTCGGCGAATGGTCCGAGGAACGGCACGAGGCGATGGACCGTGAACTGGCCGAGCAGGTCAAGGCGGCGACCAAGGAAGCCGAGAAGAACGGCATCCTCGGCCACGGCCTCCACCATCCATTCCACACGATGTTCGAGGACGTGTTCGAGGAACTGCCCTGGCATCTCCAGGAACAGGCCGAACAGGCGATCCGCGAGCGACAGACCAAATGGCCGGAGTGGAAGGAGTGAGGACCATGATCGAGGAAAACCCCGTCAGCCTCCACGACGCGCCGAGCCGTCCGATGAACATGATCGAGGCGATCAACGATGCGCTCGACATCATGATGGCGCGCGATCCCGATGTCGTCATCATGGGCGAGGACGTCGGCTACTTCGGCGGCGTGTTCCGCGCGACGGCAGGCCTTCAGAAGAAGTTCGGCAAGAACCGCGTGTTCGATACGCCGATCAATGAATGCGGCATCATCGGCGCTGCGGTGGGCATGGCTGCCTATGGCCTGCGCCCGGTGCCGGAAATCCAGTTCGCGGACTATATCTATCCGGGCCTCGACCAGCTCGTCTCGGAAGCGGCGCGTCTGCGCTATCGCTCGGCCGGGGAGTTCGTGGCGCCGATCACGGTGCGTTCGCCGTTTGGCGGCGGCATCTTCGGCGGCCAGACTCACAGCCAGAGCCCCGAGGCGCTGTTCACCCATGTCGCCGGTCTCAAAACGGTGATCCCGGCGACGCCCCATGACGCAAAAGGCCTGCTGATCGCGGCGATCGAGGACAACGACCCGGTCATCTTCTTCGAGCCCAAGCGCATCTACAACGGCCCGTTCGACGGTTATTACGACCGTCCCTCGCGGCCCTGGAAGGGGCTGCCCGGAAGCCAGGTGCCAGAGGGTTATTACAAGGTGCCGCTGGGTAAGGCCCGCGTCGTGCGCGAGGGTGCGGCCCTGACGGTCGTGACGTACGGCACCATGGTCCATGTCGCTGAGGCGGTGCTGGCCGAAAAGGGCGTCGATGCCGAGATCATCGATCTGCGCAGCCTCGTCCCGCTCGACATCGACACTGTGGAAAAGTCGGTGGAGAAGACGGGCAAATGTCTGGTGATACACGAGGCGACCCGCACGTCCGGCTTCGGTGCCGAACTCGTCACGCTCGTCCAAGAGCGCTGCTTCTATCATCTCGAAGCTCCGGTGGAGCGCGTGACGGGTTTCGACACGCCTTATCCGCACAGCCTCGAGTGGGCCTATTTCCCCGGTCCCGTCCGCATTGGCGAGGCGGTCGATCGGCTCATGAAGGATTGATCCGATGGGTCGTTTCACATTCCGCCTGCCCGACATCGGCGAAGGTATCGCCGAGGCCGAGATCGTCGCCTGGCACGTCAAGGTCGGGGACAGGGTCGAAGAGGACGGCCGTCTGGCCGACATGATGACCGACAAGGCCACGGTCGAGATGGAAAGCCCGGTTTCGGGCGTGGTCGTCGAAGTGGCGGGTGCCGAAGGGGATGTCATTGCCATCGGCTCGCCGCTGGTGGTGATCGAGGTTGAAGGCGCGGGGAACGAAGTCGATCGCGCGCCGGCGCCGACGGCTGAGGTCATCGAGCAACGGATCGAGGCGGAAACGCCCGACGCCGGGGATGTGGCGCGTGTGAAAAGCGCGGTGGCCGGTGCTTCGACAGGCTCAGCACGAGCGGATGTTGTGAAATCCGGCACCACTACAACCTCCGCACATTCCTCCACCCCCGCTCAGGCTGAGCCTGTCGAAGCCCGCGCACCCACGCCCACGCCAAAACCCTCAGCCCCCCACGCAAAAGTCATGGCCAGCCCGGCCGTGCGCAAGCGCGCCGCCGATCTCGGTATCGACCTTGGCGAAGTGCGCCCGGCCGAGGACGGCCGCCTGCGTCATTCCGATCTCGATGCCTTCCTGTCCTACAATGCCGCGGGCGGTTTCCAGCCCGCGGGACGCAAGGGCCAGGACGAGCAGGTCCGCGTGATCGGCCTGCGCCGCCGCATCGCCGAGAACATGGCCGCGTCCAAGCGCCAGATCCCGCACTTCGCCTATGTCGAGGAATTCGACGTGACGGCGCTGGAGGAAACCCGCGCGCAGCTCAATGCGGGCAGGGGGGGTAGGCCGAAGCTGACGATGCTGCCGTTCCTCATTACCGCTATCTGCAAGCTGCTGCCCAAGTATCCGATGCTCAACGCGCATTACGATGACGAGGCGGGCGTGGTGACGCGCTACGGTTCGGTCCATCTCGGCATGGCGGCGCAGACTCCGGCGGGGCTGATGGTCCCGGTGATCCGCGACGCGCAGGATCGCAACCTCTGGCAGCTCGCTACCGAGATCGGCCGTCTGGCGCAGGCGGCGCGGGACGGTTCGGCCAAGTCGTCCGAGCTTTCGGGGTCGACGATCACCGTCACCTCGCTCGGGCCGATGGGCGGGGTGGCGACGACGCCGGTCATCAACCGTCCGGAAGTGGCGATCATCGGTCCGAACCGCATCGTCGAGCGGCCGATGTTCGTGAAGGGCGCGGACGGCGCGGAGCGCATCGAGAAGCGCAAGATCATGAATATCTCGATGTCCTGCGACCACCGCGTGGTGGACGGCTGGGACGCCGCCAGCTTCGCGCAGGACCTCAAGACGCTGATCGAGGCTCCCGCGCTCATTCTCGCGGGGTAAGGGGAGAGGGTGAATGGGCAAGGATCCGCGCGTCGATGACTATATCGAAAGGGCTGCGGACTTTGCCCGCCCGATTCTCGAACATCTGCGCGCGCTGGCCCACCGCGCGCTTCCCGGCGCCGAAGAGGCGATCAAGTGGGGTATGCCGCACTTCACGGTAAAGGGTAAGAACGTCGCCGGAATGGCGGCGTTCAAGGCGCACTGCACTTTCGTCATCCATGGCGATGGTAGGCAAGGCGACGCGATGGGGCAGTTCGGGCGAATCACGAAGATTGCCGATCTGCCGGACGAGGCGGTGCTGACCGCGAATCTGCAGGCCGCGCTGGGGCGGGTGCTGGAGAAGGGCACCGCGCTCAAAGCCGGCGGTGAACGTAAGCCGCGCCCAGAAATCGCGATGCCGGAAGATTTTGCGGCGCTGCTGGCGTCTACACCGGCGGCGCAGGGGGTGTTCGAGGCCTTCAGCCTGTCCCAGCGGCGCGACTATCTCGAATGGATCACCGAAGCGAAGACGCTTGTCACGCGGGGCAAGCGCATGGCGCAGGCGGCCGAGTGGATCGCCGAGGGAAAGACCCGAAACTGGAAATACGAGAAGCCACGCAAGTCTTCCTGACGTTCTGAGCGAGGGGCGATCCCCGTCATTGTCCCAGTAGCAAGCCTTTCCCAACCCAATCCCGTCGTCCCTGGCTCCGCAGAGGATTCAGCCCGGCCCAGAAATTTTTTTCGCGGATTTTCCTTCGGGTGAGCCACTCGGAAGCCGCTGCCCAGCGATGAAAATCGCAAAATCACCCCCAAAATCGGGCCTCAGGCAAAACTGTCCACAGGCTAGTCGCGGTTCGGTCGTAAAAATCTTCATGGGGTTGGAATATCGCGTTGACAGCCACCCGGTGCTGACATAGAGGGCGGCCTCCCAAGCGGACGCAACCGCAAGAACGCGGGTGTAGCTCAGTTGGTTAGAGTGCCGGCCTGTCACGCCGGAGGTCGCGGGTTCGAGCCCCGTCACTCGCGCCACTTGGGAAATTCCCTGTCTGTGACAGGTGGGGAAATGCTGGTAGTCCAGCGACTTGAGGTAGTCTAAAAACCTCGAACACATTGCTGCGCGGGTGTAGCTCAGTTGGTTAGAGTGCCGGCCTGTCACGCCGGAGGTCGCGGGTTCGAGCCCCGTCACTCGCGCCATTTCCTTCACGGGAAGTGGTAAGGCAATGAAACGAAAAAGGCCGGGTTAACCCCCGGCCTTTTCTTTTGTCCATCGCGCGCGCGACAAAAAGAACGCCGGGGAATTACCCCCAGCGTCCGGTTTCCATCCAGATCAGGAACCGCTTCAACGGCAATATCCATACTACCCCCAGCGCGAGGTAGATCGGCGTCTGGAGCAGGGCATGCCATGTTCCGATCATCGGGGGCAGATATCGCGCGATCAGCAGCCCATAGATACACAGGGCGATGAGCAGGCCGAGGACCCCGATGGGGATTCGCCAGGTCGGGGTCTCGCGCAAGTCAGATCTCTCCCTCGTAGATTCGTGTCGGCGTCACGATCGCATCGAGAATGCGGTCGTGCGGCTCCATGGGAAGAGTGTCGGCCAACTGGCAGTCCCAGGCAAGGCCGATCGCGGGAACATCGGGATTGGCTTCCAGCCAGCGGTCGTAGTGGCCGCCGCCCTGGCCGAGTCGGTGTCCCTCGGCCGTGAAGGCGATCAGGGGCACGACAACGATCGCCGGAACCACCGCTTTCGCTTCCGCAGGCGGCTGGAGCGAGCCCCAGGGGCCGACAACGAGTTGTTCCTCGTCGAAGGGATTGTCCCATTCGCGGAACTCCATCGGGCTTTCGCGCGTGGCGAACCAGGGGAGAGCGATCCGGCGGTCATGCTCCGAGAGCCAGCGGGCCCAGCCGAAGGCCGGGGCTTCGTCCCGGACGGGGGCGTAGAGGCCGATGGTCAGCCCCTCGGGCATCATTTCGGCGACGGGCGCGGGTGGGCGGTTGAGCACGAGTGCGCGCATGCCTTGAGGTAGCGAGGCGACATGTTCGCTGCGCGCGGCCCGGTGCTTCTTGCGCAGCGCGCTTTTCTCGGACGGCGGGGAGAGAGGAGGCGACGAATCCACCGTGGGTCCCATTCCTGCAAAATCTGGTCAGGGCCGCGACAATAGCACCGAAGGTCTTTCGCGGCATGTCGGAATTCCGGCACTGCTCATGCCGAAAAAGATAAAGGCCGGAAGAATCCTTCCGGCCTGAAAATGGGTGACGGGCCCACCATGGGTCGTTTCCTAGAAATCCTCTGACGCCTCGACGTCAGGTGGGGGCCATATGCGTCGGACCAGGGTCCGGGCAGGGACAGCCCCCATTGGATTGCTTATAGCCTCAGGGATGTTCGAACGGCACGTGCCGGGCAGTTCCCGTCCCCCCCTAATTAGGCATTCGGAGCGCGCTGCTCAAGGAGGTCTGCAAGATTTTCGACATGATCCGCGATCCGCACGAGTTCCTCGACCAGAACTTCGGGGATTTCCGGCTCCGGAGCGGGCACTGGAGCGGTAGCTGCCGGGCGCTGGCGCAGTTCGTGCAGTTCGTCCGCCAGCATCAGCGAGGCGAAGAGCAGCATGCGCGGTTCGGTCTGGCCGACGACTCCGGCCTGCGCGAGCTTCTCGTCGATCATCTGCGCGAGGCGGGTGACATGCGCTTCCTCGCCGTCCGCGCAGGCGAGCATGAATTCGCGCCCGCCGATCGTGAGCGTGACGTTTGCCATCGCCTCAGGACTTCCGGTCAGAGAGTTGGCCGTTAGGAAGCAGGCCGTCGGCAAGCAGGGCGTCGATTTCGCCGAGCGCGTCCTCTACGGTGCCGCGCAGGCGGTCGTGGCGCTCCTGCAAGTCGTGGTTCTGCGATACGGCGCGTTCCAGCCTTGCGAGGGCTGCCCGGATCCTGTCGACTGCCTGCTCGGTCGCGGCCTCGTTGGTCACCTTGTCCATCGATTTTGCGCTACCGTGAAATGGCCAAAAGGCAATCAATCGGACGGCCTTGTTCACAGGGCTTTCGATCAGCCGGGCGGAATGTGCGCCACGCGATTGGCATATATATGTACAAGCCCCCATATGCGCGGCCTATACCCGCTATCAGGCGAACTTGACGGGAGACGGCCTCGCCCTAAAGGGGGTCGGCAAGTTCGAATCGTCCCATTCCTTCCGTTTCCGGAGCTTTCACGATGACCCTTGCTGCTGACCGTCTCGCGCCGATGGCCAATGCCATCCGGGCGCTGTCGATGGACGCTGTTCAGGCGGCCAACAGTGGCCACCCCGGCATGCCGATGGGCATGGCCGACGTCGCGACCGTCCTGTTCTCGAAGTTCCTCAAGTTCGACCCCGCCCAGCCCAAATGGGCCGACCGCGACCGCTTCGTGCTGTCGGCCGGTCACGGTTCGATGCTGATCTACTCGCTGCTCCACCTGACCGGCTATGCCAGCCCGACGATGGACGACATCCGGAACTTCCGCCAACTCGGCTCGGTCTGCGCCGGTCATCCCGAGAACTTCCTGATCGAAGGCGTGGAATGCACCACCGGCCCGCTCGGCCAGGGGCTGGCCATGGCGGTAGGCATGGCGATGGCGGAGCGTCAGCTCAACGCCAACTTCGGCGACGATCTGGTCGACCACAAAACCTGGGTCATCGCCGGTGACGGCTGCCTCATGGAAGGCATCAACCACGAAGCCATCGGTCTGGCCGGTACGCTGAAGCTGGGCCGCCTCAAGGTTCTGTGGGACGACAACAAGATCACCATCGACGGCGACACCTCGCTTTCGACCAGCGAAGACATCCCGGCGCGCTACCGCGCTTCGGGCTGGGACGTGTTCGAGTGCGACGGCCATGACTTCGCCGACATCGAACGCGCGCTGGCCGAGGCTGCCGCTTCGGATAAGCCGACGCTGGTCGCCTGCAAGACCGTGATCGGCAAGGGAGCCCCCAACAAGCAGGGCGGCCATGACGTGCACGGCGCCGCGCTGGGCGAGGCCGAAGTGGCCGCTGCCCGCGAATACCTCGGCTGGACTTCGGCACCGTTCGAAATCCCGGCCGAAATCCTGGCCGACTGGCGCTCGCTCGGTGAAAAGGGCGCTGCTGCCCACGCCGACTGGTTCGCCCGTCTGGCCGCTTCGGACAAGGGCGAGGAATTCGGCCGCCGCATGGCCGGCGAACTGCCCGAAACCGATGCGATCCGCGCCAAGCTGGCCGAATGGCTGGAAGGCGACTCGACCGTCGCCACTCGCAAGGCCTCGGAAAACTGGCTGAACGTGCTGGCCCCGGCGATCCCCGAGATGATCGGCGGCTCGGCCGACCTTACCGGCTCGAACAACACCAAGGCCAAGTGCCAGGAACCGTTCACGTCCGACAACTACGGCGGCCGCTACGTCTACTACGGCATTCGTGAATTCGGCATGGCCGCTGCCCTCAACGGCATGGCGCTGCACGGCGGCGTGATCCCCTACGGCGGCACCTTCCTGATCTTCTCGGACTACTGTCGCAACGCGATCCGTCTCTCGGCGCTCCAGCAGACCCGCGCGATCTACGTGCTCACCCACGATTCGATCGGCCTTGGCGAAGACGGCCCGACCCACCAGCCGGTCGAGCACGTGATGTCGATGCGTCTGATCCCGAACCTCTACGTGTTCCGCCCGGCGGACGTGATCGAGACGGCGGAATGCTGGAACATCGCGCTCGAATCCGAGGATACCCCTTCGGTCCTCGCGCTGACCCGCCAAAACCTGCCGCAGCTGCGCAAGACCGGCGACATGTTTTCGGCCCGCGGCGCCTACACGCTCCGCCATGCCGATGCCGACCGCAAGGTGATCCTGATCGCGACCGGCTCCGAAGTCGAACTGGCCGTGAAGGTGAAGGACGAGCTGGAATCGCAGGGCATCGGCGCGGACGTCGTCTCGATGCCGTGCATGGAGCTTTTCGCCGCCCAGGACGAAGCCTACCAGCATGAAATCCTGCCCAACGATGCCTCGATCCTGAAGGTCTCGATCGAAGCCGGCATCACCATGGGCTGGGAACGCTATACCGCACAGAGCCGCAACGGCGGCCTGAACATCGGTCTCGACCGCTTCGGTGCCTCGGCTCCGGCCAAGGACCTGTTCGCTCGCTTCGGCTTCACCGTCGATGCGATCGTTCCGAAGATCCTCAACAAGCTCAGCGTGTAAACAGGAGAATTTACCTATGGCGACCAAGGTTGCGATCAACGGTTTCGGACGCATCGGGCGCAATGTCGCCCGCGCCATTCTCGAACGCACGGACCATGACCTCGAGCTGGTGTCGATCAACGACCTGGCCGACGCCAAGGCCAATGCCCTCCTGTTCAAGCGCGACAGCGTCCACGGCACTTTCGAAGGCACCGTGGAAGTCGACGGCACCGACCTCGTCATCAACGGCAAGCGCATCCATGTGACCGCCGAGCGTGACCCGGCGAACCTGCCGCACGCTGCGCAGGGCGTCGACATCGTGCTCGAATGCACCGGTTTCTTCACCAACAAGGAATCGGCTTCGAAGCACATCGACGCAGGCGCCAAGCGCGTTCTCGTCTCGGCGCCTGCCAAGGGCGTGGACCTCACCGTCGTCTACGGCGTGAACCACAAGGAACTGACCGCCGAGCACGTCGTCGTGTCGAACGCCTCGTGCACCACCAACTGCCTGGCGCCCTTCGCCAAGGTCCTGCATGAGAAGATCGGTATCGAGCGCGGTCTGATGACCACGATCCACTCGTATACCAACGACCAGAAGATCCTCGACCAGATCCACAGCGATCCACGCCGTGCCCGCGCCGCCGCGATGAACATGATCCCCACCAGCACCGGCGCCGCCGTGGCCGTGGGCCTCGTTCTTCCCGACCTGAAGGGCAAGCTCGACGGTTCGTCGATCCGCGTGCCGACCCCGAACGTCTCGGTCGTCGACCTGACTTTTGTGCCGAAGCGCGACACCACCGCCGAGGAAGTCAACGCGCTGCTCAAGAAAGCCGCCGAGGGCGAACTCAAGGGCGTGCTCGGCTACACCGAAGAGCCGCTGGTCTCGATCGACTTCAACCACGATGCGCACTCGTCGACCATCGACAGCCTTGAGACTTCGGTTCTCGAAGGCAAGCTGGTTCGCGTCCTGTCGTGGTACGACAACGAGTGGGGCTTCTCCAACCGCATGGTCGACACGGCCGGCGTGATGGCAGGCCTGCTCTGAAAATGACGATGGCGGCGGATCGAACCCGATCCGCCGTCCTTGCTGTCGCCGCGAAAGTCCATTCGGGCTTTCGCGGCGCAGTGCTGAATCCGAGAAGAATTTGCGTGAGGATCGAGCAATGAGCGCTTTCAAGACCCTGGATGACCTTGGTGACGTGACGGGCAAGGTTGCGCTGGTGCGCGTGGACCTCAACCTGCCGATGAACGATGGCGTCGTCACCGACGACACCCGCATCCGCGCCGCCGCGCCGACCGTGCTGGAACTCGCCGAGAAGGGCGCGAAGGTCCTCCTGCTCGCGCACTTCGGCCGCCCCAAGGGCGAGCGCGTCTCCACCCAGTCGCTGTCGATGGTGGTCGGAGCGGTCGAGAAGGTGCTCGGCAAGGAAGTGATGTTCGTGCCTGAGATCGCGGGCGACGTGGTCAAGCAGACCGTCGGCATCCTGCGCGCAGGCGACATCGCCATCCTGGAGAACACCCGCTTCTGGAAGGGCGAGGAAAAGAACGACCCCGAGCTGGTCAAGGCGATCGCCGCCAATGCCGACTTCTACGTCAACGACGCCTTCTCCGCCGCCCACCGCGCCCATGCGACGACCGAAGGTCTCGCCCATGTGCTTCCGGCCTATGCGGGCCGTTCGATGCAGGCCGAGCTGGAAGCGCTCGACAAGGCGCTCGGCACCCCGGAAAAGCCGGTTGCAGCCGTTGTCGGCGGCGCCAAGGTTTCCTCGAAGCTCGACGTGCTCAAGCACCTCGTCACCCAGGTCGATCACCTCATCATCGGCGGCGGCATGGCCAACACTTTCCTTGCCGCCAAGGGCGTGGACGTGGGCAAGTCGCTCTGCGAGCACGACCTGACCGGCACCGCGAACGAGATTCTCGATGTCGCCGACACCTCGGGCTGCACCGTGCACCTGCCTTACGAAGTGGTGGTCTCGAAGGAATTCGCCGCCAATCCGCCGAGCCTGCGCACTTGCAACGTCCACGAAGTGGCGGCGGACGAGATGATCCTCGACGTCGGCCCGCTCGCCGTGGAAGCGCTGGGCGACGTGCTCAAGACCTGCCGCACGCTCGTGTGGAACGGCCCGCTCGGCGCGTTCGAGACGGTGCCCTTCGATGCGGCCACCGTGGCGCTGGCGAAGACCGCAGCGGCTCTGACCCGCGAAGGTTCGCTGGTCTCGGTCGCGGGCGGCGGCGATACGGTCGCGGCGCTCAATCACGCGGGCGTGGCGAACGACTTCTCGTACATCTCGACGGCGGGCGGCGCCTTCCTCGAATGGATGGAAGGCAAGGAACTGCCCGGCGTAGCCGCGCTTTCGGCCTGATCCGACGATAGCTGGGGAGGGGCGGCAAGCATGAACACGTCGATGCCTGCCGCTCGCCCCGAGCGGCAACTGCCCTGGCACGGCCGCTATGTAACGCTCGACGGCATGCGCGGGATCGCCGCGCTTGCCGTCGCGCTGTTCCATTTCAACATCTCGCAGGCCCCGCACGGCTATGTCGCGGTGGACTTCTTCTTCGCGCTTTCCGGCTTCGTGCTCTGCACCAGCTATCTGCCGCGCTGGCAGGGCGGGATGGGCACCGGCGATTTCATGACGAAGCGCCTGGTGCGGCTCTATCCGCTGTTTCTCGTCGGCATCGCGCTGACGACGACCGTGGGCGTAGTGCGGCATTATACCGGCGGCGATACTTCGCTGAAGCTGCCGACGATCGTCATCAGCACGGCTCTGAATGCGCTGATGATCCCCTCGCCGCTGACGGGGACGCTGTTCCCGCTCAACGTCCCGGCCTGGTCGCTGTTCTACGAGCTGGTCGCCAATCTCGTAATGATCCTCGTGCTGTTCCGCCTGCCGCGCCTGGCGCTGCTGGCGGTCTGCGCGGTCTCGGCCTGGCGCTTCGTTCCCGCCGTGCTGGAAAACGGTTCGGGCAATATCGGCGCTGTCTGGCACGAGTGGTCGCTGGCCCTGGCGCGGACGATCTATTCGTTCTGCGCGGGCATGCTGATCGCCCGGCTGCGCCAGCCCGCGCATCGACCGGCGACGCTGGGCGGGCTCCTCTGCCTCGCCGCCATTGCCGCGATGCTGCTGGCCGATCCCAAATGGATCGCGGAGAGTCATTTCGATCTCGCCTGCACGCTGGTGATCTCGCCGCTGCTGGTCTGGTTCGGTTCGCGCGTCGAACCCTCGCGCAGGCTCGCCCCGGCGGCCTGGTTCGTGGGCGAAGTGTCCTTCGCGCTCTATGCGGTGCACTGGGCGCTGATCGAGCCGATGCGCTACTTCAAGGACGACCTGCATTACAACGAAGTGCTGATGGCCTTCGTCTATCTCGGCGCCTGCCTTGCCACCGCGTGGTTCTGCGTGCGCTGGATCGACGTGCCCGCGCGCACCCTGCTGTCCGACATGCTGCGCCGCCGTCGGCAGGCGCGGCTCTTCGTCGGAACGGGTCGCCCAACGGACGGATAGCCTTTTGCCGCAGTTGCGAAACGGAGCCTCGGAGAATAAGCCCGTTTCACGATTGCTCACACAATCCAGGAGGAGAAAAACCATGGAATTTTCAGAGATGACGGCCAAGATGGCCGGCGGGAACGGCTTCATCGCTGCGCTCGACCAGAGCGGCGGTTCGACCCCGAAGGCGCTCAAGGGCTACGGCATCGAGGAAGGCGCCTGGTCGACCGATGAGGAAATGTTCGGCCTGATCCACCAGATGCGCGCCCGCATCATCGCTTCGCCCGCCTTCACCGGAGACAAGGTGATCGGCGCGATCCTGTTCGAGCGGACCATGGATGGCGAAGTCGCCGGCGTGCCCACTCCGCAGGCGCTGATCGCCAAGGGCGTGGTTCCCTTCATCAAGATCGACAAGGGTCTTGAGGACGAGGCGAACGGCGTGCAGCTGATGAAGCCGATGCCGACCCTCGACGCGCTGCTCGAACGCTCGAAGGCGCTCGGCGTCTACGGCACCAAGGAGCGCTCGGTCATCAACTCGGCCAATGCCGAGGGCATCGCCGCCGTAGTCAAGCAGCAGTTCGAGATCGGCCAGCAGGTGCTTTCGCACGGCATGATGCCGATCATCGAGCCGGAAGTGAACATCAAGAGCGAGACCCGCGCCGCCTGCGACGAGATCCTGCTCGCCGAGCTGCTCAAGAACCTCGACGCCCTGCCGGAAGGCACGCGGGTGATGCTCAAGCTCTCGCTGCCGATCGTGCCGGGCACGTTCGATCCGCTCGTTTCGCACCCCAAGGTGCTGCGTGTGGTCGCGCTCTCGGGCGGCTACGAGCGTCCCGAGGCCTGCGTCGAACTGGCGAAGAACAAGGGCATCATCGCCAGCTTCAGCCGCGCGCTGCTGCAGGACCTGCGCGCGCCCATGAGCGACGCCGAGTTCGATGCCGCGCTTGGCGAGGCGATCGACGAGATCTTCAAGGGCTCGACCCAGAAGATCGGCGCCGCTGCGGCTGCCTGATCCGCTTCACGGATTTCGCTTGAAGGAGAGGGCGGTGCCGCAAGGCGCCGCCCTTTTCGCTTCTCAAAGGCCGCCCATGAAGCGGAAGCCGAACTGATAGGCGAGCGGCGCGGGCTTCTTGCCGCCGACGGGGTGGGGCAGGGCGTCCAGCAGATCGAGCTGGCCGTCGGCGACCTGTACGGGCTGGCCGAGCGTCATGTCCATTTCGCGCGGGCCTGAGCCGAGGTCGACGCGCACCCGCACGCGGAGGCGTCCGGCCCAGACGCACTGGGTTCCCGCGGCGCAGCGGCTGTCCTCCAGCAGGGCCAGCGGGGTCACTTTCGGCCCATCGACATAGATCGTCTCGCCGATGCGGGTATAGGCCAGCGGCGGGCCGCTGTAGGGACCGGGTGATGGTGTCGCCGGTGCAGGGGCCTGCGGGGTGTAGAAATCGGTCGGCGGCGTACTGTCGGTCTGGGGCTGGGGATCGGCTTCTACGACATCCGGTTCGAGAGCGGGCGGCGGCGGGCGGTTCGCCTCGACGGGCCGGGGCGGCGCTCCACCCGGCGTTTCCGGAATGATCCGGCAAGCCGAAAGCGCGACGAGGGCGGTCATGAGCGAAAGGGCGGTCGATAGGGCGCGTCGTTTCATGATCCTCACACGTGTCTGTTTTGGGCCGAGGGGCAATTCCGGCAGAAAACCGCATCGCGGCTGAACCTTGCCCTAACTATCGCGTTTGCGCGCATGACGAAGCCTTTTCCTGTGCCCATGGAACGGCTAGTGCCGCAGCCATGGACGATATCGAACGCGAACCGACGCAGCTCTACCTGATCTCGCCGCTGGAAGTGGCCGGCGGATTTCCCGAACGCTTGGCCCGCGCCCTCGACGCGGGGCCGGTCGCGGCGTTCCAGTTCCGGGTCAAGGACCTCGACCAGCACGAGGCCGCGCGCCTTGCCGAGCCGCTGCAGAAGATCTGCGGCGACCGCGACGTGGCCTTCATCGTCAACGATTCGATCAGCCTCGCCAAGCGCCTCGGCGCCGACGGCGTGCATATCGGGCAGGACGACGGCACTGTCGAGGAAGCCCGCAATGCACTCGGCCGCGACGCGCAGATCGGCGTGACCTGCCACGACAGCCGCCACATGGCGATGGATGCAGGCGAGGCCGGGGCGGACTACGTGGCTTTCGGCGCCTTCTTCCCGACCACCACCAAGCAGGTGAAGCACATGGCGGGGCTGGATCTGTTGACATGGTGGCAGGGCATCTTCGAGATTCCCTGTGTGGCCATCGGCGGGATCACGCCGGAAAACTGCGGTTCGCTGGTCACGGCGGGCGCGGACTTCCTCGCGGTCTCGGGCGCCGTCTGGAACGGCGACGAAGTGGCGGCGATCAAGGCCTTTCACGAGGCGATGGCGGCCGTTCAGGGCTGACGGCCATTCGGAGTATCCGGGGGTAGTCCACAGGATTTCCCCCGACTATCCACATACTATCCACCCGCCATCCCCTGCTTCCGAACAGCTTATCCACAGGCTTGCCCCGGTGCCGCGCGGGGTGCAGAGACGGGGCATGGATCTCGCTCGCTACTTCGAACGCATCGGCCTTACCGAAGCCCCCGCGCTTTCGCCCGGGGGGCTGGCCAGCCTCCAGCAGGCGCACCGCCGCTCCATCGGCTTCGAGAACCTCGCCATCCTGCTGGGTGAGGGCGTCCGCATCGACAGCGAGAGCGTGTTCGAGAAGCTCGTGCTGCGCGGGCGCGGGGGCTATTGCTTCGAGCAAAACCGGCTGCTTTCCGATGTCCTCTCCGCCATGGGTCTGGTCAACCGGCCCTTGCTGGCGCGCGTGCTGCTAGGGCTGGGCGACGGAGTTGTGCCGCCGCGCACCCATACGCTGCTGCTGGTCAACCTCGGCGGCGAGGCGTGGATTGCCGATGCCGGGTTCGGCGGCTCTTACGTTCCGCCACTGCCGCTGGAAGACGGCGCGCAAGTCCAGACCGGCGACGGCGCCTGGCACCGCCTCCTGCGCAGCGGCGAGCGCGGTTCGCTGGGTGGTGAGTGGCGATTGGAATGGGCCGGACCCGTCAGCGTCACCGACGGTCGTGCCGCTCCGCATGGCGATTGGCAGCCGCAATATGTCTTCGACCTCGCCGAGGTGGCGCAGGACGATCTGGAACTGAGCAATCACTGGACCGCGACCCGCCCGGCGACGCGCTTCACGACGGTCTGTATTGCCAGCATCGCGCTGGAAGGCGGCTTTGCCTCGCTGAGCGACCGCCAGTTCACGCTGAGCCGGAACGGCGCCAGCGAGGTGCGGCAAGTGGAGACCGCCGCCGGATATGCCCGTCTGCTAGGCGAGGTGTTCGGCATCGCGCTGAGCGAAGCCGAAGCCGCCAGCTTGCCGATTTTCCCCTGAATTACTTCTCCCGAAGCCTCGGCATCAGTTCCACGAAGTTGCAGGGCCGGTTGCGGCTGTCGAGCTGTTCGGCGAGAATGCCGTCCCAGCCGTCCTTCACCGCGCCGTTCGAGCCGGGCAGGGCGAAGATATAAGTGCCGCGCGAAACGGCGGCGCAGGCGCGGGACTGGACGGTCGACGTGCCGATGCTCTTGTAGGAGAGCCAGCGGAACAGTTCGCCGAAGCCCGGAATGTCGCGCTCCTTCACCCGGTCGATCGCTTCCGGGGTGACGTCGCGGCCGGTCAGGCCGGTGCCGCCGGTGGATACGATCGCGTCGACATTGGGATCGTCGATCCAGGCGTTCAGCCGCGCGGCGATGACCTCGGCGTCGTCCTTCTCGATCGCCCGGTCGGCCAGCGTGTGTCCGGCATCGACGACGCGCTGGGCGAGGATATCGCCCGACGTGTCGTCCTCCGGGCCTCGGGTGTCCGAGACGGTCAGGATGGCAATCTGGATCGGCTTGAAAATACGTTCGGGGTCAATGGCCACGCAGGATAGCTCCGTTCGCGGACATGCGAACGGCCTGCGATCCGGAGAGTCCGGGGAAGGTCGGCCACATATCCTGCACGAGCGCCATCCGGCTTTCCGACTGACCGCCTGCCTGCCGCTCGTACATCCAGTAATTGCGCAGCACTATGTTCACATAGCCGCGGGTTTCCCAGTACGGCAGCGATTCGATCCACAGCAGCGGATCGCCCTGGCAGTTCACTTCGCTATTCCAGCGGCGGACCGGCAGCGGACCGGCATTGTAGGCGGCCATGACCTTGGGCAGCAGGCCTTGCGTGCCCGGATCGCTGCGCAGCGTTTCCAGATGGCGCTGGCCGAAGGCGAGGTTCACTTCGGGCCTGTTGAGGTCCGACGCATTGCCGTTGTAGCCGAGCGAGCCGGCATGGTCGCGCGCGGCGGCAGGCATGATCTGCATCAGGCCCCGTGCGCCCGCCGGGCTGACGACGCTGGTCTGGAAGATCGATTCCTGGAGGGCATGAGCATAGACCAGCGCCGGATCGACCTTCCAGCCGCCCACCGGAGTCCATTTCGGGGTCGGGAAGCGGCTTGCAGGCTCGGGCTTCCCGCCGAAAGGCGCGTTGTAGGCCATCCAGAGCTGGGTCGAAGGCAAACCGAGATCGCGGGCGAGGCGCGTGATCGAGGCGTACTGATCGGGCGTGCCGATCCGGGCCTGGTGGCGCAGCACTTCGTCGGCCAGGCTGTCCTTGCCGATCTCGGCCAGTTCCACGGCGGTGCGGATGTTCGCATTGCCGCGCAGCACCTGCCAGTCGTTCTGGGTGAAGTCGGCGGCGGCGTGTTGTTCGGGCAGCTTCATGCCGAGCTGCTCGGCGGCGAGCATGCCGTAGAGCGTCTCGTCCCGCGCGGCGGCGAGGCGCAGCGCGGCCGAAGCCTGCTCCGGCTTGCGGCAGCGGATCAGTGCGCGGCTGCGCCAGTAATGCGCCGCGCTGGTCAGTTCGGCATTCTCGGAAGACTTGGCGGTCTTGTCGAAGGCATCGGCGGCGCCGTCGCAGTCGCCCAGGCGCCAGGCGGCAAGGCCTGCGGTCCACCAGGCTTCGCCGACCCAGGGGCCGGTGCCCATCGCGGCAAGCTGCGCAAGCTGGTAGGCCTGCGCGTCCTGGTTCTCGATATAGAAGCTCCAGGCCACTTTCTGGCGCCATTCGGCCCGCGTGGAAGGGCTGAGACCGGCGTCGATGCCGTCGAGCAGCACCCGCGCGCCGGTGGGGTCGTCGGCCTTGATGCGATCGTTGATGCCGTTTGCGATCATCGCCGGCATCGTGCCGTCGTTGATCGAGGAGGGGCGCACGCGCTTAACCATGGTCGGCAGACGGGCGAACTGCTGTTCCGACGGCAGTGAGGGCAGATTGACGGCGCCGCGCTTCAGGGCGAGGCGGCTGATCTGGTCGGCACCCGGAAGATCGGTGCCCTGTGCCAGCCACGATTCCAGCGCGGGCAGTTCGATCTTGGGCGAGCCCGAGGCGAGGTAATAGGCGGCGCGAAGCTGCTGGTGCAGCGGGCCGTCCGGGCGATCCGCCAGCAGCCGCTGCACGGTGGACCAGTCCTTCGAATCGACGGCGTCGAATGCCTGCTTGTAATAGGTGCGGTCGTCCTGGCTGAGGAGCGAGGGGACCGCCGTGTTGTCGGCGCGCGTGCGGAAATATTCCACAGCGGCACTGTTGGCGAAAGCCGGGCTTGCGCCAGCGGCGGATAGAACGGCTAGAACGGCAAGGGCGGCGCTGACGCGACCTGCTTCCTTGCGGATTCTCTCCCTGCCGGATCGTTTCAAATTCATTCCCCGCATCGTGCGACCGCTTTGCCGGAGAAGGAACGTCGCTTCAGGACGTCGAAGTCTCCGGTACGGTTAATTTCTTGTGTCAGTTCCAGACTGTGTCCACTCAAGCCAGGCGTTCCAGAAGCTCGCCTTCGCGCGCGGTTGTTGCATCAGCGCAGCGAGTCCCCACCCGGCCAGAAGCGGTATAACCCTTCCTTCATGCTGAAATTGTCTTAAAACGGCAGCGCGTTGCGGCAATTCGTGGCCGACGAGCGACAGGACGTTTCCGCCGAGCATGATGAGTCGCTGCGGCGCCACAAGGTTAACGTGGCGGGCGAGCGCATCGCCCAGGCCGCGAGTCTCCGCCGAACGCCAGTCCGGCAGGGGATCGTGGCGCGGCAGGGCGCTGGCGAGATAGATGTCCTCGCGCCGGGTGCCGAAGGCGGCGAGCATGGCGTCCAGCAGCTTGCCCTGCGCACCGGTCAGCAGGTCTTCGCGGTCCTGGGGCTCGGGAGTCTCGACGACGATCATGAGCTTTGCGCCTGCTTCGCCGCGCGGCGCGATGCGTCCGGCGGGGCCGCCGTCGTCGAGCAGCGATTCGCGCATCCACCAGTCGCGGAAGGCAGGAAGGTCGGCTGGCAGTAGCGCCGGATCGATGCGCGTCGGCATCGGCGGAGGCGTATTTTCCTCCACCGGCGGGCGGCGACGCGGTGGCAGGCGTTCGCCGTTTTCGTCCTGTTCTTCCTCTGGCACGATCCACTGGCGGGGCTCGTCCAGGAAGTCGAAATCGACCCCGGCTTCGCGCCACCAGCCGAGCGCACCTGTGATATCGTCCAGAAATTGCCGATTTGGGGCCTGATCCATCGGCTGGGTCTTGACCTCTCGGCTTCCACCAATCAAGGCAATTCGAGAAAATTAATCGAGCGACTAAATTAGGGGCCTGCTCAGTGGACGCAATGATAGAACGCGAAGAGATGCCGTACGACGTCGTCATCGTGGGCGGAGGCCCGGCGGGACTGGCGACGGCGATCCGGCTGAAGCAGGTCGATCCGGAGCTTTCGGTCTGCGTGCTCGAAAAG